>Ga0208246_1000426_pt1 | contig 34673 bp, 33 predicted proteins | sample RifOxyD2_FD_184039 | JGI IMG/M metagenome (GOLD analysis project Ga0208246, IMG submission 184039) | Soil microbial communities from Rifle, Colorado - Rifle Oxygen_injection D2 (SPAdes) | ecosystem: Environmental > Terrestrial > Deep subsurface > Rock core/Sediment | place: Rifle, Colorado... | reverse complement strand
AATCAGCTTTGGCTGACTTTACAACAGCGTTGACTTTTGGAGAAGATTCGTCCACTTACTATAACAGAGCATTGGTATATTATAAACAAAATAAAATTAAAAATGCGATTGAGGACTTAAATTCTGCTATTAAACTAAATCCGATATTAGGAGAAGCTCGTATTTTGAGGGGAAACTTATTTAAAAAAACAGGGAACATTAAAAGGGCAAACGAAGATTTTAAAATTGCCGATAAGATATCCAAATCCGATTCGCCTTTTAATGCCGGAATAAAATTTTATAACAACGAATTATATGATAAAGCTATTGAATCTTTTACAAATGCCGTCAATATAAATCCGAATAATGTTACCGCACTTAACATGCGCGGATTGGCGTATATACAAAAAGGTAATTCAAATAAGGCACTTAATGATTTTTCTAAAGCAATTGAAATAGACAGCAGTTGTATAGACGCTTATAACAATCGCGGAACAATTTATGCCAGTAATAAAAAATATGAAAAAGCTTTAAACGACTTTAACAGAATTTTAGAATTGGATCCAAAAAGCCCGGAAGCATATTATAACATAGGAATGTTAAACCAAATGAAAAACGATTATAAAAGTTCTTTATTATATTTTTCTGAATCTATAAAATACTCTCAAAAAAAACCAAATGATATCACATACTATTACAGAGGATATTCGTATTATATGTTAGGAAATTACAAAGAAGCTGTTAAAGATTTTTCAACCGCAATTAAAATAAATCCTGCTAATTCTCTTGCTTTTTCATATAAAGAAAAAACAAATAGTATTATCAATAAAACAGATACATTAAAAAAATATTAAAAAGGAGATAACCAAATTATGCCTATATTCGCTTACAGAGTAAGATTACCTTCAGGAGAAGAAACACGCGGTACTATAGAAGCACAAGATCAGAATGCTGCTGTAAATAAATTAAGACAACAAAAAGCTATCGTTCAGGAAATAAATGTAATGCACAAAAATCAATTAGATGCTATAATTGAAAAACTTAAACAATTTAATCCGTTAAGACCAACAGTTAAATCGAAGGATTTAGTATTATTTTCAAGACAATTATCCACGCTTGTTTCTGCAGGCGTTCCGATTGTTCAGGGCCTTACGATATTAATGGATCAAATTGAAAATCCCGCATTTAAAAAAGTAGTTGTGGGTATAGCCGACGATATAAAGGCAGGTATATCAATTGCTGATGCAATGAGAAAACAAAAAGAAGCATTTTCCGATTTATACGTCGCTATGATAAAAGCGGGTGAGATCGGCGGTATTTTGGATGTGATTCTTGAGCGACTTTCAACATATTTGGAAGATGCGGAAGCTCTAAAGGGCAAAGTCAAGGGCGCACTTATGTACCCCACTATTGTCGCAATTATTGCTGCTTCAGTAACAGTTTTTTTGCTTGTAGTTGTTATTCCTACATTCCAGGAAATATTCTCAAGTTTCGGAGCTGACTTGCCTTTACCAACAAAAATACTGATAGGTATATCAAACTTTTTAAGATTCTATATAATATTTCTTCTTATTGGAATAGCCGCTATTATTGTAGGATTTCTACAATATTATAAAACCGAAAAGGGAAAATTGAAAATGGATGATATCTTTTTAAAAATGCCTCTTTTTGGTCCGTTATTAAGAAAAGTTGCCGTAGCAAAATTTACAAGAACTCTTGGTACTTTGGTAAAATCTGGTGTACCCATATTACAGGCGCTGGATACCGTAGCACAAACGGCAGGCAACAAAATTATTGAAAGAGCAATATTACAGGCAAAAGAATCAATACGAGAAGGTGAAAAAATCGCCGATCCACTTAAAAAATCAGGTGTATTTCCTCCGATGGTTATACAAATGATTTCAGTAGGTGAAGAGACCGGTAATTTAGATACAATGCTTAGTAAAATAGCCGATTTCTATGACCAGGAAGTTGATGTCGCTGTAAAGGGCTTGACCTCAATGATAGAACCTATCGTTATTTGTGTGATGGGTATTGTAATAGGTGCTATCGTTATTGCGATGTTTATGCCTATGTTCTCTTTGGGCGGACTGGCAGGAAGTGCAGGATAATAAGAAAACCCTTGACAAATAATTTATTTTAGACTATACTTATGTGTAGATGGGTTTTACTCATCAGAATGCTAACAAAAAAAGGGGGTGAATAACTATGAAAACTATGAAAAAAGGTTTTACTCTTATTGAACTTATGATCGTGGTCGCCATTATTGGTATATTAGCAGCAATTGCTATCCCTAAATTTGCAGACCTCATCAAAAAGTCAAAAGAGGGCGCAACAAAGGGTTCACTTGGTGCACTCCGTTCAGCTATTACCATTTATTATGGCGAGCAGGAAGGAATATATCCTACTGCAGTAACGGCAGGTACAGGTTCAGTCCAGGTTGATGAAGGTGACGATACCGGAATTTTTGCAAATCCTACAGGTCCATTCCTTACAAAGTATTTGGATAAAATGCCGTCAGTAAAACTCGGTATAGCGGGACTTGCGGATACTGATGCTTGCGTCTTTATTTCTACTTATGTTCCTGCTTTGATGGCAGACAATCTCGGAAAATGGTGGTACCGTGGTAATTCTTTTGGTGAACTCCATGTATCACACACAACTACTGATACAAAAGGTGCATCTTATACATCTTGGTAATTTAACGATTTAAATATTAATAAAAAGGCCTTTCTCACATAGAAAGGCTTTTTTATTTGCTTGACAACACTTCTTTAATTACTATAATAAATTTTATTCATATGACAGAAATATTTTTTTTCGTTATCGGCTTATTTTTCGGTTCTTTTGCTAATGTCTGCATCAGACGTATTCCATATAATAAATCTATAGTATTACCCGCATCACATTGTCCGAAATGCTTAATTCCAATCAGATGGAAAGATAACATTCCGATAGTCAGTTTCTTGATGCTGAAGGGCAAATGCAGGAATTGCAAAGCTAATATTTCTTTGGAATACCCTATAGTTGAGCTTTTAACAGGATTGTACTTTCTCCTTTCATATTTAAGTTTTGGTATCTCTTTTTCCCTTCTTATTTCTATAATTCTCGGTTTTTATTTAATTGTTATATCATTCATTGATATGCATTTAAAAATTGTACCCGATATACTATCGGTTTCTTTAATATTTATAGGAATCATTTTAAGTCCTATTAATTCTGCAATTAAATACAGCTTCTTAAATTCTATCACTGGTATTTGTTTTGCCGGATTTTTTTTACTTACAATATCATATATTGGTTCTAAAATTTATAAAAAAGAAGTAATGGGTGGGGGAGATATAAAATTGCTTGCAGCCGGCGGAGGTTTCTTAGGCATTTCAAATATTTTTCACGCTTTCATTACAGCCTGTTTTATAGGTGGGTTCGTCGGATTGGTTCTGATTCTATTTAAAAAGAAAAAAAGCTCTGATTTTATTCCTTTCGGACCTTATATTTCCATAAGCATTATTCTTATTTTCTTTCTATCCCACTTTATTCATATTACATTGCTTAATTTAATAAACTCATCTATTGATATGTTTTCCGCACGATAACAGGGATTAATTCCTGATAATAAAAGCTTTTCCCTCAAAATATCCTTTTTAATATCTAATTCTATAAATAATGAATTCAATATGGTTTTTCTCCTGTGTCTGAAAGATGCCCTGACAACTTTAAAAAATATTTTTTCATTCTTTTTTTCAACAAGCGGTTTAATCAGACGATTGAATCCTATCACAGTAGAAGTAACTTTCGGTACAGGAAAAAAACATTTATTAGTTACATCAAACAGTTTTTTGATTTTACAATAAACTTTACATAATATTGACAAACTACTATAATCTTCGCTACAAACATCAGCTCTTATTCTGTTAGCAACTTCTTTCTGAACCATGAAAATCGCCGTATCCCAATTGTCAAGATGAAGGACTTTTTCAATTATTGATGTTGAAACATAATACGGAAGGTTTGCTATAAACTTCATTTTTTTTATTTTGGGGGGTGTCCATTTAAGAAAGTCTTTTTTAATTATTTTTATATTTTGGTTACTTTTAAATTTCTCCGTAAGATTCTCAAAAAGCAAGTTATCAATTTCAATTGCTATAATCTTTCTTGCTGATTTTGCTATTTCTTCGGTGAGAATTCCTTTACCTGGACCTATTTCTACTATGGTATCGGAAGGATTAATATCCGCCGATTTAACGATTTTTCGTGTTATATTTTTATCAATAAGAAAGTTTTGACCGAAGGGGGTACTCATTCTAACTCAGAATTCCAATAGACGTTGTCAATAAATTTTTGCCAAGATGCTTTTATTCTCATTCCGGTTTTGAAAGATAATGCGAAAGGACCTTGCCAATCAGGTTTGGATGGTTTAACCAACAGTTTCATACCCGCTTCAACCGGGGTGCGATTTGCCTTTTTAAGATTACAGGGTATGCAAGATACAACTACATTTAACCAATCGGTTGCACCGCCCCGACTAACAGGTAATACATGTTCAAGATTAAGTTCACTTGTGGATTTCTTTTTTCCGCAATAACAACATTTATGCTTATAATGTTCATAGATGTTTTTTCTTGTAAATTTTATGTCCATTGGCGGAAGTTCATCATAAAATTTTAAAAGTATGATTTCTGGAATGGCAATTTTAAAAGAAGGGGTATGTATAAAACCTGAAGAATGTGCTGAAATATGCTGTGAAATATCTCTCCAGTCAGAAAAAGAATAGATATTGTATTCTTCATCAATAACATTAGCATGATCTATATACAATAAAGAGAGCGCTTTTTGCCATGTTGTTATGTGAATTGCATAAAACTTTTTATTTAAAACCAATACATCTGACATAAAGTTGATTATATCAATTTTTCCTTCTTTGTCAAGTAACAGGCAAGTTTTAATGCCTCAATCATTGATTCAGGATTTGCTTTTCCTTTACCGGCTATATCGTATCCGGTACCATGCCCCGGTGAAGTTCTCACAAAAGGAAGACCTATGGTAAGATTCACTATTTTATTCGGCTTTAATATTTTTAACGGTATCATAGCTTGATCGTGATAGATACTTACAATCAATCCGTCCCTATGTTTGTTAAAAACATCTTCCGGATTCATCGGACCAAAAACATTTAAACCGTTCTTTCTCAGATTAATTATTGCTGGTATAATTATTTTCTGTTCTTCTTTACCAACTAATCCTTTGTCTCCACAATGAGGATTTAAACCGCATATAAATATTTCTAATTTTTTTTTGTTGAATCTTTTTCTCAAATAACTTGATGCAAACTCAACGGACCCTACTATCTTATCAATTTTTATTTCCTTTGATACATCTTTTAACGGTATATGCCTTGTCAATAGCAAGACTTTTAATTCATCTGCCATCATTAACATTTCCACTTTTTGTAGGTTGAACTTGTTGGCAAAAAATTCAGTGTGTCCGCCGATTTTACCAAAAGCTGACTTTGATACAGGGGCGGTAACAACAGCATCTGCCACATTTTTTCTTAAAAGTTCAACTGCTTTATTTAAAAAAAGTATGGCGGCTTTATCGCTTTTTCTTGTATTTTTACCGGCAGTAAAGCCATAGGAAGAACCGATTATAATAGGTTTACAAATTCTCAGGATTGTTTGGTTTGAAACCGCTTTTTCAGCAATTTCAGGACCGATACCGGCAGGATCACCAACAGTAACTGCAATTACAGGTTTATGCATCACTAAATATCGCTTATTGAAATATTCGCCTTTTCGCGAAGTGATTTAATATATTTCTCATATTGTTCCTGATTTTTTTCGCTTCTTAAATATTTTTCCAGATCCTCTTTAACCTGTTCAAAAGTTCTTTTTTGTTTCGCCTTTTTTGCATCTATTTTTATTATATGATAACCGAATTCAGTTTCAAATATATCCGATATCTCGCCAACCTGAGTTTTAAAGGATACGTCTTCAAAATTCTTTACCATCATTCCTTTTATAATAAATCCGAGGTCTCCGCCGTCCTTAGCGCTTCCGGTATCTTCAGAATACTCCTCGGCAATCTTAGCAAAATCTTCGCCACTTTTTAACTTTTTCTGTACTTCCTTTATCTTATTTAACGCCTGCGACTTCTCTTTTATTGAAACATTTTTTTCTACACGTATCAGTATGTGTCTTACCGATACTTTTTCAGGCTCGTCTAACTTATCTTTGTTTTTATCGTAATAATCTTTTAGTTCCTGTTCAGATACTTTGGGGGTTTTTGAAATTATCTCCAATTCAATTAATTTATTAATCATTAAATCATCTTGAATCTTGTCTTTGAATTGGCTCATTGTATAATTTTGCCTTCTTAATTCGGCATTGAATTCGGCTTCTGCTTCGGTAGGGGAAAGGGGTTTTTCACCATTCTTTTTGAATCTTTCTTTCACAGTCTCTATTCCGTTTTCTATTTCTCTCTTACTGACCTTAAAACTTCTCCTTTTAGCTTCCTGCAAAAGCAATTTCTGGTCAATCATCTGATCCAATAATTCCTTTTTTATTTCAGATATCTTTTTATCCAATTCTTCCTTTGACATTTTATCACTGTAATTACTTTTAAGCTGCTCTATCACTGGATTAGATACTCTTTCGTAATCGGTTTGCAAAATAATGTCGTCATTAATTTTGGCTATCGTTTTATTTACAACACAACTCAAAGAAGTATAACCTGCAATAAACACAATAACAATAAAAGCTAACAAAAACTTCAGTAAATAATCTGATGCACTTCTTAACTTACTTTTCATTTTTTTTATCCTCCAAAACATTACTTTTCGGAATTAATTCATAATATACAATTGGTTTATACTTTTTGGATATTTTAGTCATCCAGTCGTCAAACTTCTGTTTTTCGATAACTTGCTTAATTTCCATCTCAACTTCCTCAAACTTTTTCGCTTTCAGCTGTTTCCTACCGTCAAGTTTAATAATATGATACCCCAGTGGAGTTTTTACTATTCCTGAAATATCGCCGATTTTCTTTAAACCGAATGCTACATCCTCAAATTCTTTTACAAATTGCCTTCTGCCAAAATATTCAAGGCTGCCACCTTTCTGGGCGGTTGTTTTATCTACTGACAGTTCCTTTGCCAATTTAGAAAAATTTTCTCCTTTTTTTAAACGGTTAAGAATCCTTTGTGCCTCGTCTTCGAAACGAACTAAAATATGACTTGCCTTGATTTCTACCGGCTTATCAAACTCTTCTTTATTATTTTCATAATATTCTTTAACATCGCTATCGCCTATTGTAATTTTCTCTTTGAGAAGTTCGCTCAACAATATATCATCCTGCAGCTTCTTCTGGTTTTCTCTTAGCCTTTTTTCCAGTTCAATAAATCGTTTTTTAACCTGAGGTCTATTCTTCATTCCTTGTCTTTTAGCTTCTACGATTATTATTTTTTCCTTCAACAACTCATCTAAATAATGCTTTTTACCGGCATCAGTTTTTAAGTAATCCTCTATCGTATATGGTGCATTTTCAATCATTTTTTCAAATTCTTCAACGGTTATTTTTTCATTACCCACTCTGGCAATTATTTTTTCCTTATCGCCGGATTTTGAACATCCTAAAAATGCAAACACCAATACCGAAACAAAAAATATATTTACATACAACCGTATTTTTTTATTTAAAACCGTGGATTTCATATTACCTCCGTTATTTTGAATTATATAAAATTATTTAAAAGAATGCAATAAGTTTTTAACAAAAAAAAGATTGTCTTGCTGTGTTAAAGGTTCATTAAAAGTTATTTCTAATATGCTGCTTTTGATAAACCTATATTTACTGTTTCCCAAAATTTTCAAGATACAGGATGGTTCTACTGGGGTGTCAATAGAAAATTCTATTAAAACCGATTTCTCCAAAGAAGATGTCTTTATAATACCCAGCCTATTTGCCAATATGCGAATCTCACCTATAATAAATAGATTTTCGGTTTCTTTAGGCAAATCTCCAAATCTATCTTGCATTTCATTCTTTATCTCATCAATATCTGCGATTTCTTTTGACATTAAAATTTTTTTGTAAAATGCAATCCTCTGGGTTTCTTCACCTATATACTCATAAGGAATAATAGCGTTTACCGGCATATTTATTTCTGGTATTATTTCTTTTTTTGTTTCAATGCCTTTAATCTCATTAGAATACTTTTCCAATAGTTTCAAATACATATCAAATCCAATTGAACTAATATAACCATGCTGACGCTTGCCTAAAATCTCACCTGCACCTCTTATCTGTAAGTCCTTTAACGCAAGATGAAATCCTGAACCCAATTTTGCAAATTCTTTAATTGCAGAAAGTCGTTTTTCTGCAATCTCGGTAAGATTACCTTTTTTATAAAAAAGATAACAATATGCTTTTATTTTTGAGCGGCCAACCCTGCCTCGTAATTGATAAAGTTGACCCAATCCGAAATTATCGGATTCTTCTACAATAATTGTATTTACATTTGGGATATCCAGCCCCGCTTCAATGATAGTTGTAGATATCAAACAATCAAACTCTTTTTTTAAAAACCGTAACATCTTCTCTTCAATCTCATTGGCACTCATCCTGCCATGCAAAAAATCAAACTTCACATTTGGAAGCAATACTTTTAACCTATCAACACAATTCTTTATCGTTCCAATTCTATTATGAATATAAAAGACTTGTCCTCCACGCGAAATTTCGTACATAATAGCATCAGAAATAATTTTTTCGTTGTATTCAAGAAGTATCGTCTCAACCGCTTGTCTGCCAACCGGCGGTGTCTCAATAGTAGACATGTTCTTTATTCCGGAAAGGGCCATAGACAGCGTGCGTGGAATGGGGGTAGCGGTAAGATATAAACAATCAACATTTTGCTTTAACATTTTAATTTTTTCTTTATCCGCAACACCAAATCGATGCTCTTCATCAATTATTAAAAGACCTAAATTGTTAAATGCAATATCCTTACTTAATAAGCGATGTGTTCCTATGACAATGTCAACTTTACCACTTTTTAATTTTTCTATAATTTCTTTCTGTTCTTTTTTTGTTTTGAATCTTGATAATGTTGATATTTTTACGGGCCAATCTGCAAAACGGTCCAAAAACGTCTGTTCATGTTGTTGCACCAAAACAGTTGTAGGAGCCATAAAACACACCTGTTTCCCGGACAAAACACATTTCAAAGCAGCTCGCATCGCAATTTCTGTTTTGCCAAAACCAGTATCGCCAAAAATGCACCTTTCCATAGGAGTCAAACTGAGCATATCATTTTTTATATCTTCAACTGCTTTTACTTGGTCGGGAGTTTCTTCATATATAAATTCTTCTTCAAACTCTTTTTCAAAATCAGTATCATGGGAAAAAGGGGTCCTTGTTACATTAGAACGTTCTGCATAAACCTGCAGAAGCTGCTGAGCTAGTTTTTTTGCATTTTCATCTGCGACCGCCCTTGTCCGCTCCCACAAAGTACTATCAAGTGAATTTATTTTGGGATATCTTTCTCCAACTCCGAAATATTTTTGAATTTTATTAAAATCATTTACCGGAACAAAAAGTTTATCATTATTAGCATATGAAATTGAAATATATTCTGCAGTTATACCTCCGGCTATTATCTTTTCTAATCCGTTGTAAATCCCTATACCGTATTTCTCATGAACGATAAAATCATCTTTATTAATTTCTGTGAGTGATTCTATGGGCTCGCCCAACTCCTTGAAATACTTGGGAGGACGTATTTTTAATTTATACCTTGAAAATATTTCGTTTGTAGTGATAAAAACAATTTTGTCTTTGTTTATTATAAAACCGTTGGAAAGTTGTCCGGTGAAAATAGATTTTTCATAACCTTTACCGAGAATCTCAGAGAAATGCCTTTTATCACCTTCATTATTTGCTATTATAAAAATTTGAAAATCTTCATCTTGCCATTGAAAATATTTTTCTTTGAATAATTCTATATTGCCATTGAACTCCGGAACAGGTAAATAATCGATAATATCTTTATCGCTAAATATATAACTATTGTCCTTAAAATATTCAAAAATTGTAGATTCTTCTTTTTCTTTTATCGGCAAAATATTAACTTCATTAATCTCTGAAATTGAACGCTGACTGTTAGAATCAATATTTTTTATTGTCTCAACAGTATTCATATCAAAAACAATTCTAACCGGTAATTTATAAGTTGGACACCATATATCCATTATTTCGCCGCGAACAGAAAACTCACCTAAATCTGTAACCATATCTAATCTATCATAACCATTTTCAGATAACTGTGAAATAATTAAATTACGGTTTATAACATCATTTTTTTTAATTCTTATTATTGATTTTTTAAAATTCGTTGGAGAAAGTGTCTTTTTATTTATAGCATCAGTAGAAGCACAAAGAAAAATCTTATCTTCTTCCAAAACTTGTGAAATCGCTTTAATACGCGAAAAAATATCGGATTCAGCAAAGGTTACAATCTGTGGGATAGGAATCTTTAAAACTTTTGAAACCGTCAAAATATCTTCCGAGATATCAATTGCACTCTCGTCATTTTTAGCAGGAATTATAATATTATTTTTAAACAGGTGCTGCTGGCTTATAACTGAATAAGCAACATAACCTGATAATTCTATAGTATTTAGCATTGTTTTTTCCGTGTCTTTAAAATCCCCTTATGGCTGTCAATGAGCGAATAACCCGCCAAAAATTACATATTTAGGCGGGTTAGTTATCGGTCATAAGTTATAAGGTATAGGTTAATTATTACCCCGCTGTGTTTATAAAACAAAAACATTACATAATTTGTAAACATTGAAACATATACTTATTTAACTAATACAAACCAAACTTACCACGCATTCTATATGCGATGTTTGCGGGAACATATCTACCGGCTGGATTTCATTAATTTTATAACTTTGTGAAAGTATTTTTACATCACGCGCCAGTGTTGCAGGATTACAGGATGTATAAATTATTTTCTGTGGCTTTAATCTTAATAAAACTTTAATAACATCTTCCGAACAACCTGCCCTGGGCGGATCTAAAATCACAATATTATATTTTGTAAAATCCATTTTCCTTAGAGTATAATCCGCATTTCCTCTTATAAAATATGTATTTCTAATATTGTTAATTCTTGCATTTCTAATCGCATCCGCTACTGCGGATGCGACTTCTTCAATCCCCTTAATACTTTTACAATAAGGTGCAAGATAAAGTGTAATACCGCCGCAACCTGAATAAACATCAATAATATTTTCCGTCCCTTTAAGATTTGCAAAATTTTTTATAACATCATATAGTTTAGCTGCCTGTGCTGTATTTACCTGAAAAAAAGAAGTGGGGGAAATCTCAAAAACAACATTTCCGATTTTTTCCCTTATAGTATCTTTACCGAAAATTTTAAAACTTTTATCTCCAAAAATAACATTTGTTCTTTGAAAATTAATATTGTGGTATATAGATACAATTTCAGGAAATTTTTTAGTAATTTTGCCGGTTATTTCTCTTAAATTAGATATAAAATTTGTTTTTGAAACAAAAATAAGCATAACCTCATTAAATGCCATTGACTGCCTTAAAATGATATGTCTTAAAACACCTCTATTCGCATCCTCATTATATGGCTGAATTTTATATTCGTTAATTAAATCGCGAACTGAAGAAATTATTTTATTAGCCAACTGCGTCTCTAAAAGACAATTACGAACATCAACGATTCTATGCGATTGCGGATGAAAAAATCCCATAAAAACCTTTTTAGAACTTCCACCTATTGGCATCTGAACTTTATTTCTATACCCGAACGGATTTGGTGCGGGTAAAATACTCTTTATCGGAACATCAAAAAAATCCTGAACTATTTTAGTTTTGAATTCAAGCTGTTTTTCGTATTTTATCATCTGGAAATCGCAGCCGCCGCAATAAAAACAGGGATTAGAGGTTAGCGTATAGTGAATAGGGCAAGGAGGAACAATTCTATTGGGAGAAGGGGAGAGAATTGAAACAATTTTTCCGCGGGCGTAATTCCTTTTTATTTCAGTAATTTCTACAAGCAGTTTATCTTTGGGAACTGCATATGGAACCATAACAACAATGTTTTCATATTTTGCAATTCCGTCGCCGCCTGTTATAATTTTATCTATCTTAACTTCTATCTTCTGCCCGTATTTTAACATAAACATGATTACACAGATTTCAAAAGACGATTACACAGATTAAAGACTTAAAATCACAGTAATCATCCGTTCAAAATCACTGTAATCCTTTTTATAAAAACTTCTCTAATGCTTCTTTGCCGGTAATTCCTAACTTAACGCCAAATTTTTCTGCTTTTGTGGTCATCCCGACAATTTTAGCATTAAGCAAATCATCAACAGTTTGAACACCTCTTACAATGCAAGCTGCATCGCCAAGCTTCTCAGCTGTCTTTATATCCAGATAGCCGCACATAACAAAACCTTTTTCTGCCTTAACCAGAACCAGCATCGCATTCTGCATCTGAATCTCATAACCAACCGCGGTTTTGTCACCTATTTTAATGTCTATTGTTTTCATATAATCCTCTTACATCAATTACCGGCAGTTATTTGGAAATTCCGAATAACTGAATTTTCCTCTAATTCATTTTCTTTGTATTTTACTACTATTTATATATAATTCTTTTATTCACTTAAAAGAAAGGAATGTGTACATTTTGCACATTGCTTTTCTCATGCAATTCGTTAGACTAAAACATACTCCTATTTACTTCAATAATAACAATCCCATCTGTTACTAGTATGTTCCATTTTGGAACATACTGTTCACTTACAATTAATAATTAATCTCACTAATAATCCAGTAAAATATAAAAAAGCTTCTACTTCAATTGGATTTATATTGTGTCTTTTATCAGAAGCATGCCTCTTATACTCATTTGCGTATTCTATATAGTTACACAAAAAACTTTTCCATTTTTGAGATATATTTAATTTAGTTAGTAATTCATCTTTATTGTTATCAAGTGTTTTACTATTTTTCAACACCATCCTACTTAATCCTTCTACAACATTATAACATTCAATAATTACTCCACCATAATCTTATGCCCATAGTCAGACAAAGCTTTTTCATAATTTTTTTTCTCATTAGGAAAATCTGCCAAAAATCTTAAAGAATCTTCAATTAATTTTTCATCTAAAATTTCTGCTCCTCTTGGATAAAACATGCCATCTTTCCAGTTGATACCCAAATCCACATTAGAGTAACTTAAAGCACATTCTATCTCTTTCTCTATAATAAATTTTAAATCACTTTTTTCATAAAATTCATAAAGTAAAACTAAAACTTTCAAAGTTCCTTGAAAGTTATCTTTAGTAACACTCCTTAAGGGTTTTATAAATTTACCAGAAACTATTTTATTCTTTTTTATTTCGTCACTATTTATTCCTAATCCATAACAAATACTATAAAGTATAGCATTATAATCATCCCTTTCTTCTAAAGTATTGAACAGTGAATTTATTCTATAAACAAATTTCTTTTGTTCGTTTTCCACAGATTCTTCTATTCTGAATATTTTATTAAATTTTTTTAATGACATTTATATCTCCAGTATTTTTCTAATATTTCATTTGCTAATTTTGTTTTGACTTTTGAGTCCCCTTATGGCTGACAATGAGCGAGTAATTTTTCGGAGTAGTCGGCGAGGACTGTCCGAAGCCCCTCCTGGCGAAGCCGAAGGGCAAGTTCCACAGCCGCCGAAAAATTACGAGCGAAATAGCCATCGGGGTGCATTTCTTTTGCTGACTTTTCTTTATGCAAGTAAAGAAAAGTTAGCGGGGGTGCAGGGGCGCGAAAGCCCCGCGACTTTATATAAATTTTTTTTATCAAAATACTATAAAATATAAATTCTATTGCAACTTTCTTTTCAAAATCTCATTGACTAATTTTGGATTGGCTTTGCCTTTGGATTTTTTCATTACGGCACCGACTAATGCACCAATTGCCTGCTGTTTGCCTGATTTGTATTCCGCAACCGCTTTTTGATTTTCTGTAATTACTTCATCAACAATTTTTTCAATTGCACCTTCATCTGAAATCTGAATAAGACCCTGTGATTTCACTATTTCTAATGCACTTTTACCTTCTTTATACATCTGCTCAAAAACCGTTTTTGCAATTTTACCTGAAATCGTGCTATCTGCTATAAGTTTTATAAGTTCCGCAAGTTTATCCGAAGATATCGGAGAGTAAGAAATATCTTTATTCTCGGCATTTAATTTACCAAGTAGTTCCGTAGTTATCCAATTAGATAATTGCTTCGCAATTAGCGTATAGAGAGGGGCGGATAAGGGAAAGTAACTGAGACAATTTTCAAAATAATCGGCAAGCACTTTTTCTGAAGTTAATACACCGGCGTCATATTCCGATAGACCGAATTTTTCAATAAATCTGTTTTTGCGGGTATCAGGCAATTCAACCAGATTTTTTTTCATTTCATTAAGAAATACATCATCAACTTCTATCGGAACTAAATCGGGCTCAGGAAAGTATCGATAATCATGCGCCTGCTCTTTAGAACGCATTGATACCGTAGTACCGGATTTTTCATCCCAAAGACGTGAATCCTGTAATATTTTTTCACCGGAGTTTAGTGCTTCTTCCTGTCGCTTAATTTCGTAATTCAATGCATCTCTTATTGCTTTAAATGAATTCATATTTTTAAGTTCAACTTTTACACCAAGCTTTTTTTCGCCAGCCGGCCGTATTGAAACGTTGGCATCACAACGTAGCGAACCTTTTTCCATATCACAATCTGAAACGCCGATATATCTTATGATTGCTTTTAAGTTTGTAAGATATTGATAGGCTTCCTCAGGAGTTGACATATCCGGCTCGGATACTATTTCCAAAAGTGGGATTCCAGTTCTGTTATAATCAACCAATGAGTAATCCAGTTCCTGCGAACCAATTGCGTGCAATAGCTTGCCTGCATCTTCTTCAAGATGGATTCTAGTGATTCCGATTTTTTTTGTTTTATCATCAATCTTTATTTCCAGAGAACCTTTTTCACATAATGGTAGTTCATATTGCGATACCTGATAGTTTTTAGGTAAATCCGGATAGAAGTAATTTTTTCTTGCAAATATCGAATGTTTCGCGATTTTACAATCTACCGCAAGTCCTGCAAGTATTCCAAATTCAACCGCTTTTTTATTTAATACCGGAAGCACACCAGGCTGTCCTGTACACACGGGGCATATGTTTGAATTGGGTTCATTGCCAAATTCGGTTGAGCAACCGCAAAATAGTTTTGATTTTGTTTTTAGATGAACATGTACTTCAAGTCCGATAACTGTTTCGTACATAATATTGACCTCTTTTTGATTGATTATGTCATTCTTAGCCGCTGATGAACTTACCCGGCTATTGTTAGGCAGGGGAACCCTGCCACTACAATAACAACGGAATTTTTTACTTCATTTACGGTTCCCACCCATAATGGGCGAGGCTCGCCATAGGCGGCAGAATGACTTCTTAGGGATTTTCTCCAGTAATTCCAAATCACTTTTATACTTTAAATATTTTGTTAGTTCATTAATTCTTATCCATCTGGTTGTTATAATCTCGTCATCGTGTTTTCCAAGTTTTTCAATCGGTTTCATTAAAAACCATTCCACTTTTTTATAGACAATTTTTGTACCTCTATAAAAATTGTATTTAGTTTCGCCAAGTGATTTTATTATTTCGCATTTATAACCGGTTTCTTCAAGAACTTCGCGTTTCGCGGTTGCAGTTATAGTTTCACCTTTTTCTATATGTCCTTTGGGAAAAGTCCATACAATCTTACCTGAAAGATTTTTTACTTTGACAAGCAATATTTTTCTATCCACCAAAATTACGCCACCGGCCGAAATTTCTTTCATTTTTTAAATTATACCAAATTATTTTAACTTATTCAACAGTTTGACTTTCTGCTATTTATTTAGTAGTATTGTTAAATATATTTATTTAAATAAAGGAGCAAATTTTATGGATATAATTGAAAAACTTATTGCAGGTCATCACGAAGTTAAAGAACGTGTGGATATTTTAAGTAAGGTTGTTAAAACTCTTGATAGCGATGCTTTTATATGGGATAATGTATTAAAAATTTCAAGTTTTTTTGATAAAGAGGTTAAAGAACATTTTAAACTTGAAGAGAAAGTCTTATTCCCAATAATGAAAAAAGTTTTGCCTAAAGAAAAACAAGAAATTCTAAAAGAAATTGAATTGGAACATAAACCAATTTTAAAAATGCTTGAAGAATTTAAAAAAATTGCAGAAAAGCATTCAAACTTATCTTCGCGACTTATTAGGGAAAATTTCATAGCAATATCACATGATATTATTGAAAACCTTATTGCCCATGCTAGAAAAGAAGATGAAAATCTTTTTCCTCTAATAAAAATATATTTCAGTAAAGAAAATTATAAGGAACTTGAAGATGCGTATTTCAAGTACTTGAAAGTATAATGTCAACTGTATCCATTATCAGATGCTGTTCATATAACTACAAGGATGTTGAATTTGCGGTAAAAGAAGCAATTAAAAAAATTGGCGGAACTGAAAAATTTTTCAAGAGCGGTCAGAAAGTCTTAATAAAGCCTAATATCCTTTCTGCAAAATTACCTGAAAAAGCCGTTACTACCCATCCTGAAATAATTCGCGCAATAATCAGAATAGTAAAATCAGCAGGCGCAGTTCCCTCTGTCGGTGAAAGCCCCGGTGGTGCCGTAAGCGGTGCCGAAAGATTCTGGGATAAATGCGGTATTAAAAAAGTTTGTGAAGAAGAAAATTGCGAGATGCTTTTTTTTGAAAAAACAGGGGCAGTTTGTGTTCAATCTAAAAATCCAAAAAACAAATCATTAAAAACCCTTGAAATCGCTAGACCATGCCTTGAATATGATTGTGTAATTACTGTACCAAAATTTAAAACACATAATCTTGTTTTTCTTACGGGCGCAGTTAAGAATCTTTATGGATGCATACCCGGTTTAAGAAAATCAATGTATCATAAGCATGCACCTCATCCTATAGACTTTTCTGAAATATTGGTAGATATCCTCGCCATTGTAAAACCTAAATTATCAATTATGGATGCTGTAGTAGGAATGGAAGGTGAAGGGCCGGCTGCGGGGAAGGTAAGAGATATTGGTCTTATTATGGCTTCTGATGATGCCGTTGCAATGGATACTGTTATGTGTGAAATATCCAATTTTAACATTAATAAAATGTATCATCTGCTTTCTGCCTCGGCATCCGGGCTTGGTTGTTCCGATATTAGTAAGATAGAAATTACCGGAGAAAAACTTGAGACTGTAAGAATAAAAAATTTTAAAGTACCTCCAAATTTTCTTCCTTATATGGTACCTAAAAAGTTTGCCAAATTTATGGGAAATTTTATATCTGCCCTTCCCGTAATGGATAAGAAGAAATGCACGAAATGTATGACCTGTATAAAAGCGTGCCCGATGAAAGCAATAGAATTAAAAAATATTCCAAAAGTAGATAAATCCAAATGCATATTATGTCTTTGTTGTAATGAATTGTGTCCTGAGAATGCAGTGAAAATCAGGTATTCCATTTTAATAAGGATATTTTTATTTTTAAGAGAAATTAAGAGGCTGATATCATGATTATTGTCTCATTATTAAATCTTGTTGAAAATAAAACAGGAAGAGTAGTTAAGATTGAAGGCGGTCATGGAATACAAAAAAAACTTGAAACATTGGGCATAAGAAATAATGTTAAAATCAAAAAATTGAGCTCACAACTTATGGGTGGACCTATTATAATAAATGTCGGTCAAACTAAAATTGCTATAGGTAGAGGTATTGCAAATAAAATAATTGTCGAAACCAATGAATAATGAAGAGGGGAGATAGTGCGATAGTACGATAGTACGATAGTGCGATAGTGCGATAGTGCGATAGTGCGATAGTGCGATAGTGCGATAGTGCGATAGGGGATGGGCTCCAATAATGAAAAAAATTTTGCTTGTAGGTAATCCAAATGTGGGTAAAAGCGCAATTTTTTCTCACCTTACGGGAATTGATATAATGACTGCAAATTATCCCGGAACTACAGTTGAATTTACAAAAGGTTTTTTGAAAATCGGTAATGAAAAATGTGAAATAATAGATATTCCGGGAACCTATACACTTGAACCAACTTCTAAAGCTGAAGAAGTCGCCGTTGAAATGCTTAAAGAAGGGGATATTATAATAAATGTTCTAGATTCAACTAATTTAGAAAGAAACCTTAATTTAACTTTGCAACTTTTGCTCCAAAAAAAACCTATTATATTAGTTCTTAACTTTTGGGACGAAACGAAACATACCGGAATAACAATTAATGCAAAGAAACTTGAAGAGATACTTCATATTCCTGTAATACCTACGTGTGCAATCACCGGAGAAGGACTTCTGGAAATTGTTTCAAATATTAATGAAGCTAAAATAAGCAATTTTGAATACGATACAAATGAAAGATGGCATATAATAGGTAATATAATTGAAGAAACACAAAAGGTAACACATAAACATCATACTTTATTAGACAGGTTAAGTGATATTACAATAAAACCTGTCACAGGAATACCGTCCGCAATATTTATTCTTATTGCCGCATTTGTAATAGTCAGGTTTATCGGCGAGGGCTTAATAAATTATCTTTTAGATCCTTTTTTTAATAAGTTTTACCTTCCGTATATAATAAAATTATATGATATTACACCTTCTTTATTTCTTAAAAATATTGTTTTTGGCAAAACATTGGTAGCAATGGAATCTTTTGGGGTACTTACAACAGGTATATATATTCCATTTGTAGTAGTATTTCCATACATATTATCATTTTATATAGTTTTAAGTTTGCTTGAGGATCTTGGTTACTTGCCGCGATTAGCCGTGCTTCTAGATAGCACATTCCATCATTTTGGCCTGCATGGCTACTCTTCCATACCTATATTATTAGGCCTTGGTTGCAAAGTCCCCGCTCTTTTATCAATCAGAATTTTAGAAAATGAAAGGGAGAAAATATTAACAACTATACTAATATTAATGAGTGCTCCATGTATGCCCCAGACAGCTATGATTATGTCATTAGGAGTTAAATATGGCTTAAAAGCTGTTATATTGATTTTTTTAATTATTATTTTAATTGCAATAACCACATCTTCTATATTAAATAAAATAATGAAAGGGGAAGTATCCGAACTTTTTGTCGAAATACCGCCTTATCGTATACCCAAATTTAATGTTCTTTCAAAAAAAGTATGGATAAGAATGAAAAATTTCTTTTCGGAGGCCGTACCTCTTATTATTTTAGGAGTTTTAATTATTAATATAATGGATATACTGCATATAACCGATTTTATTTCAAATAAAATTGGCGGATTTATTATCAACTTTATGGGACTTCCTGAAAAAACCATATCTGTAATGCTATTGGGATTTCTAAGAAAAGATGTTTCTATTGCTATGCTATCTCCTTTTTCTCTATCTACAAAACAATTCATAATAGCATGCATTTTTATGGTTTTGTATCTTCCATGCATTGCATCCTTCTTTGTTTTAATAAAAGAAATGGGAATTAAATCTACTTTAAAAATCGTATCACTTATTCTTTTAATTGCAATTTTTGCAGCAGCCTTATTAAATGCTGTATTGTAGATGTAAGTTAAAATAGAAATGAAGACGTAGTTTTAATTTTAACCTTAAACTTTTAAATTAAGACCGTTGAAAAAGTCATCAACTGGTCTTGATTACATCCATCCTCCGTAGCAGTAGTCTGCTACTGCGGAGGACGGGCAGATTTTCAGAGACAATTACTCAGATTTAACGACGAACCCTAATCTATGTAATCTGTATTTCTAATCTGTGAAATCAGATATTGTTGCCTGCCTGCCGAAGCTTTAGCATAGGCATGGGTTTTTCAACAATATCAAATTACTATTTTTGGGGGGAAAATGGACAAGATTACTCCTGTAAGAAAAAAAATTCTTATTAACAAAAGATTCCAATTGAAATATGCGTTAATCATAGTGTGTATATTACTTGCTATGGTTGCCTTATTTGAATGGGATTTCTATTATACTATGAAAACAATATTACCCAAAGCATTTGCAAAAGATATTATAAAAGAGGATATTCTCTTTTTCCATATATTATTATTGGTAAAATCATTTATTTTTATGGTTCTGGTTGTTTTTATATCATTATTTTTTTCCCATAGAATAGCCGGACCCGCTTACAGAATACAAAAAGTATTGTCTACAATGATTGAAGAGGGTGACTTAACAAAACAATTCCATCTTAGAGAAAAAGATGAATTAAAGGAATTGGCAGATGCACTGAATACAATGACATCAAACCTTAGGTTAAAGTTACTTTCTGACGAACAATTCCGTGAAAAAACGCGAACACAAATGACTGAAATGATGCAAATCCTCAAAGCTAAAGAGACATTAACAACGGAAGATAAAAAAAAATTAATATCAAAAGCTGAATCGCTTACTACTGATTCTTTATTTTCCCCTGTAAGTTTTAAAATATAGTTTTATCTAATATTATAAAATAATTGGCAACACTACTTTCTTTAATCTCAGACGAGTATTCTATTGATTTTTCAGTACCTTCAAAAAAAAAAATTTAACTTAATAAAAAAGTGCTTGACAATTTGTAAATAATTCTTTATAATTTCCTCATATGCAAATCCCAACGCAATTAAGTAATATTACTGAAAAAATAAAAAGCGTAAAACTTCCGTTCGGCAAACCCAAGGAAGTTGTGGCTGTTGACATTGGAAATAACTCCGTAAAAATAGTTCAGCTAAAACATACCGCCGGCGAAAAATGGATTCTTGAAAAATATGCATCTTCAGCCGTAGCCAACTCTGACGGTTCAGAAATCACGCCACTCGAGAGAAAACAAATTGCCGTTAATGTCATTAAGAAGCTGCTTGCAGAACAAAAGATTACTGCGAAAGACGCAGTAACATCTGTTTCCGGCAACTCAGTCATTGTAAGATATGTAAAATTCCCCAAACTTACTCCCGAACAACTTTCAAAAACAATTCAATTTGAAGCAGAACCCTTTATTCCTTTCCCAATTCAGGACGTGAATATCAGCTTTCAAATATTAGGTGATGTAACAGAAGACGGCTCCCAGAAGATGGAAACGATTCTAGTTGCAGCAAAAAAAGAGGTAATTCAAAATAAATTAGATATATTAATAGAAGCAGGTTTAATACCTGTAGTAGTTGATGTCGATTCATTTGCATTAGAAAATGCGATATCCATAAATGCAACCGAAGAAGAAATAAAGCAGGTATACCTATTAATAAACTGCGGTATGTCTACAACCAATATTAGTATTGTTGAAGACGGTACATCTAGAGTAGTCAGAGACGTATTTACGGCTTCTTCAAGTTTCACAAAAATAATTCAAAGAAATTTACAGATTGACTTCAAACAATCGGAAGAAAAAAAGTTTAAGTATGGTATTCTCGTAACACCCGAACAGAAAGAAGAAGCACTTGCTAAGGGAAATGATGAAGCATTGCAAATTTCCACAATTTTAATATCCGCTGTAAAAGAGTTGGTTGCCGAATGTCAAAGATCTATTGATTTTTATCAAACTCAATCCGCATCCGAAAAACCTGTTAATAAGATATATTTATGTGGGGGTGGCGCTTTATTAAAAGGACTTGATAAATATATTGAATCACAGCTGCATTTACCGGTTGATATATTAAATCCTTTTGCCAAATTAACCGATAAAGTAGGATTATCTGAAGAAGAAATAAGAAAATTCTCCCAGTATGCGGTTGCTGTCGGTCTTGCAACAAGAAAAAGAGGGGATACGAAATAAAATATTATGACGAAAATAAATCTTATTCCTAAGGAATCTATAATAAAAGAAAGTCATCCTGAGGTAGCTGCTCTTATAGTGGCTGTATTTGCATTTATAGTTCTTATTCTTGGATATACATATATATCTAAGGTTACCAAACGTGCCGCAATTAAAAAAGAAATTATATATGTTGATAATGAGTTAGCAAAGCTGCAAACAGTAATTGATCAGATTGCACGTATCAAAGCTCAAAAAGACGCTCTTAATGCAAAAAAATCGGCTTTAGAGGCACTAAACAAATCACGTTTAGTATATCCCATATTTATGGAAGATTTGGTTAAAATATTACCTCCCGGAATGTGGCTTTTGAATCTTAACACCAAATCAGATCCTGCAAATACACAGGTCAACTTTAATGCTTCGGCATATGATAATTATATAATAGCCGATTTACTACAAGCATTGGAAAATTCAGATAGGTTTCATAGTCCGGAAATAAGCGGAATCACAACATCGGTTTCAGCCGACAGAGGCACAATAAAACAGTTTGCGATAACCGTCAATTACAGAAATCAGGAATGGAAATAAGATAATATGAAAAAGTTAACCAACCAGGAAAAAGGTGTTTTAATAGTTATTGCCGTTGTTGGAATATGGGCATACTGGAAATATCTTTATACACCAATAACGGGTGAAATCAACAAACTGCAAGTCGAACTTTCTCAAAAACAGGCCAAGCTTGATGCAACCCGAATAGCAGCAGAAGAACTTGAAGTTTTACAGGCAGAGTTAAAAATAATAGAGATTGAAGCGCGTGAAATGGAAAAAAAGTTGCCTAAATCCAAGGATTTACCTAAGCTAATCCGAGATATCACGAGAGCAATGGAGCGACATAGAATATCTGTCCAAACTTTTACTCCTACGAAAGAAGTGCTAAAAACGTATTATTCCGAAATACCTATAACTATGCTTGCAACATGTAATTATCATAATCTTGCCAATTTTATTGCTGATGTGGGACAATTTGAAAGAGTAATAAATACATTTGATGTTACAATGACGCCAAAAGCAGCGACAAAAGAATCACCGGATACAATAACTACAAATTTTAGACTTATGACATATATGGCAAAATAATATTATGAATAAAAATAAAATAACACTATTGTTAATAATTTCATTTGCAATATCGGGAATGCTTTATTTAGGTTGCGGTAAGAAATCCAAAGCACAAAATCAACAAGAAGTTACAACACCAAGGCCTAAACCAACAATACCCGAATATGTACCGCCATTACCACCTAAGAAGTATGTATATAAAGGAACTGCTTACCGTGATCCGTTATTACCGGGCGGCGGTGGAATGGCATATTCGGCTCTAACCACATCTGGCGACGGGGCAGAAACGTTTACGAGCGAAAAATTGGCAACCCTACAATTAAAAGGAATATTTAAGGATAAATCAACCAATGCAGCGATTATAGGCGATACATCGGGAGGCTCTTATATACTAAAAAACGGCAAGATATATAATAGAAGAAACAAAATAGTCATTGGAGTATCCGGTGTTATCAGCAAAAAATCAGTTACTCTTATTTGTGATGATATTAAAATAGAATTAACCATGAAAAAAACTGGGGAGGAAAAAGAAAAATGAAAATCAAACTATCCGAAATACCTAAAAAAGTTAGTGTCTTTCTAACAACACTGTTAATACTGATAGCATTAACGGTGTGTGCAGTAGCGTCGCAGTTAACTGATATAACGACAAAAGCAGAAACCGACAAAGATGTAATTTCAATTTCTCTTACTTCAAGAACAAAGTTTAAAATTTACAGAATTAAGGAACCAAATCGTATTATTGTGGAACTCTTGGATTGTGAATTTGCTTCGGAAAAAAAGGACTTGGATGTAAACTCGCAATTTATTAAATCCATCCGGGGCGGACAATATACCGAAAAACCCAGTAAAAAAGCAAGGGTAATTATTGATTTAATCAAGCAGGCAAAATACATGGCAAAAACCAGTTTGAACGGAATGACTGTAGAACTTATGACAAAACTACCAACAAAACAAACGAGTGCCTCTACAAGTCAAAAATCTCCAAGTAAAGCAAAGCCGGTTGCAAAGAAAATCAGGCATGGAGAACTACCAAGAGACATCGTAACGCTTGATTTCAACAATGCAGACATAAAGGATGTATTTCAGATACTTGCAATAAAAACCGGTATGAATATAATTTATAGTGACGATGTAACAGGCAGTCTGACAATACATTTAGAAGACGTTCCTTTTAACGAAGCAATGAATCTTATACTCCAAATGCAGGGATTGGTTCTTCAACAAGTAGGAACTAACATAATTCGTATTATGACACCTGTGACTTTGGCAAAAGAACGTTCAGATGCCATTCAAGTTTCAAAGGTTATTAGACTAAACTACTCAAAAGCAGCTGAAATAAGCGGTAAAATTTCATCTATTATGGCTGCTGAAGGTCAAAAAATAAGCCTTCAAACGGACGAAAGAACCAATAGTTTAATAGTAACATCTACTCCGGAAGGTCTTCTTGCTACAACAAATTTAATCAACAAATTAGACGTAAAACCTGAACAGGTGGTCATTGAAGCGAAAATCGTAGAAATATCAATAGGTGATACCAAAGATATCGGTATTGACTGGACACTAACAAGAGACATTATGAATAATTCTAATGCAAGAATTACAGAAACTGCCCAATCACAAACACCAGCGCAGTCTCAGATTGGTTCTTTCACTTTCGGGTATCTCCGCAGCGACATAGAATTAACGGCGCGACTTGCTGCAGCACAATCCAAAGGACGTGCAAAGATTCTATCCCAACCAAGAATAGCCACATTAAACAATATGCAGGCAAAAATCGTGGTTGGTGGCCAAATACCGTACACACAGACAGCCATTGCAGCTGGCGGAGTAGCTACAACATCAACAGCCTTCATGACTGTTGGAATTCAGCTGGAAGTTACACCGACAATTAACGTTGATGGGCGAATAACAATGGTTATTAAACCGAATGTTTCTAACGTAACAAGAATATCCGCTATAGGACCGGAAACAAGCACTAAAGAAGCTTCTACTACCGTACTTGTAAAAAATGGTGAGACCATTGTAATCGGCGGTTTAATAACAAACAATGAAAGAAAAGACGCATCACAGATACCTCTGCTCGGTGATGTTCCTGTATTAGGTCAATTCTTTAAGAGCTACAGAGACGATAAACAAAACACTGAATTGATTATTTTTGTAACTCCTTATATAATGAAAGACTAACTCAGGAGGAAATATGACTATCAAAAAAGAAAAATTCAAATTAAAGTGGTTAATGTTATTTTTATTGGTTTTCATCCCAAGCATAACATTCTCAGAAGTTTTTGTAGAACCATATGTGGGTTACAATTCATTTCAGAAGCTTGGTTCATTAATGAACGTAATAGACAATTATTCGTATTTTTCGTTTCCTCCCGTAACCTTCTCTGAAATAAAAGGCGGATGGGACTTCGGCGGCAAATTGGGAATCCAAGTAACAAAACAAAATAACGTATTTTTAACCGGGAAAATTTCATACTTATCAGCTACAACAGGTATGAGATATCTGCAATTACGAGATACTGCAATTAATCAAGGAGATTTAGATTGGTTTATCGGATATCCTGATAATTTCAAGGTAAGTTTATTGACAGGTCAAGTCGGACTCAGAATTACACCTTATCAATCAAAAAAAGCTACAATAGGGTTTGATGTGTCCGGTGGACCTGCAACGAGTAAAATTACTATTGACGGAACCGGACAATATTTTAATGGCACCAGTTCGTTTACATACACATTCAATACTCCTTACAAAAAAGCATCCAGTGTATTTGAAATAGCTGCTAATTTTGAAATCAGACCGTTTTCTGCATCTGATAATAAACCTGACGAATTGTCAAGTGGCGAATTATTCCCGGTGCAAGAAACAACGTTAGTGATTTCAATTGGTAGCAGAATCGCTAATATCGGTAATGTAAAATTAACAAGAAACATAGATCTTAATAGTGACGGAGTAATAGACCTTGAAAAGGGTACAACTCTAAAAAATACCTACATAAATGCCGGTGATAACTTAAAATTGAATTTAACTTCTTTGTTTCTAAATGTAGGGGTTAACGTAAAGTTTTAATGCTGAATAACGAAGAATTTCTTACCTATATAAAGCTTGGCGATTCCTATAGACATTCTGATAATCTAATCTCTGCTATATCTGAATATAAAAAAGCATTAAAAATTGAACCCGATAACATTGAAGTACTTCATAAATTAGGTCAAGTTTATGAAATAAAAGGCGACCAAGAACAGGAACAGGCATTTTATGTTCTTTCACAACATATATATGAAAAAATAGTCTTGAAAGACTTGAATAATGCCGACGCACATAACGCGTTAATAACGATAGGAATTAAACAAAACCGCATTGATGAGTTAATCAAACAATATAAAGAAAAACTATCCAAATATCCAGATAATCAATTAATATCCGATTTAGTAAAAAAACTGACAACAATATCTTTTGCAAGCATACCTTCCAAATCATCGGGAGGATCCGATAGAAGGGGTTGTGCAAAAATATTTCTTGATTATATTTTTCCTTTTGTAGGCATTGTGCCGTTGCTCCTCGGTACAATGATACCAAAATTTAAAATACTTCAAACACTTGGAATACTATTATTATTAGCCTACCTTCTATACAAATTCTTAACAGCAAAAAAATCAGTAAAACGCAAACAGTGGTAATTAAACTCCTCCTAACAATTATCTTATTAACAAGTCCTTTATTCAGTGCATCTTGGAATCTTTGGACACTAACAATAATTCATATTTTATTGTATTTATGTATTCTTTTGCTTATACTAAAAAAAAGATTGATTTTATCTTTTTATAAGCATACTACATTGCCTCTCTTTGTTTTTGCTTTTTTTTGTTTTCTTTCAATATTCTTTTCACATAACATCTATGAATCAAAAAATGGTTTTTTTAACATAATTGATTATATTTTGATTTTCTATCTCGCAAAAAATGCCGATGATAAAACATTAATAACTCCTGTTATAATCAGCGGTATTATATTGTCATTTTATGCAATATATCAAAGAATTTTCAGTACGGATGTTCTTATTGCTTACCGTATTACCTCTTTTATGCTAAATCCTAATATTTTTGCCTGTTATCTCGTAATCATAATATGTTTAACTTTAGGCTATATAGTAAAGAATTTTAATAAGCGAATATTTGATGAATCTTTATGGATTAAAAATATTTTTTTATATATATTTCTATCACTATTTTTGATTGCATTATTCCTTACCAGAGCGATAGCAGCAGGACTTTCAATTATATTTGGTTTTTTCGTATTGTTATATTTAAAAAAATTTAAGATAAAAATAAAACATCTTGTCGCAATAATTGCAATTTCTGCCGTAGTATTGATTTTTAAATCTCAAAAAATGGCAGTTTTTGATAGGACTGTTTGGTGGTACTCGGCAGTTAAAATGATTGGTGCCAATCCGTTTACAGGGATTGGACTATCAGCGTTTGGAGATGCTTACCATAAATACAAAATAAGCGGTCTTAATTCAATCTACGCCCATAATATCTATTTACAAATCGCCGCTGAAATTGGGATATTGGGACTATTGGCATTTATTTATTTTCTCTTTAAAGTATTTTCAGAAGTCAAAACAAAGGAAAATATCCCATTTTTTGCTGCAATTTCTGCAATATTATTTCTTGGAATGCTTGATTATTCCTTACTAATTCCTGCAAATTCCATTCTTTTCTGGGCAATGCTCGGTTATGTCTCTAGAAATGAGGAAAAAAACAATTTTATAATAGACGGAAATAAAAGAACAATATTTAAATGGCTTTCAGTCTTCGTAATTTTACTTGGAATTTACTTATCAATAATCATATTTTTGGGAAATAGAGAAATGGCTATAGGAAAGTATTATCTTGATGAAAATAAAATAGATATAGCGTATAAACGGTTAGAAAATTCATTAAAATTTGATAAACTAAATCCTCAAACTTATATTTACTTATCAAATATATATCTGCAACTTCACAAAAAAACAAACTATTCAACGTATTTGGATGAATCCGAAATAGAACTCAAAAAAGCCTTAAAATTGCAAAAATCCAACTCGCAAATATATTTTGACCTATATAGCATATACCATGAAAGAAAGGAGCTAAAAACTGCATTATATTGGTTAAAAATGGCTCGTGAATCATCACCTAAATCCGCTTATTATGAAAAATATTATTCAATATTTCATAATGAGATATATAAAGAATGAAAATCTTAAAAATAACTAGATATTCTGTATTATTCATATTTGCTCTTGCACCTTTCATTAACGGTTTAAAGGATCCGATTCCGCTTTTTATTTTTGAAACTACGGTTTTTTTACTATTTTTATTCCTGAATAATTATTATGGAATCAAGAAAACTTCATTAGATATACCTATTTTTCTATTGGTCGTTTTTTCAATGCTTTCAATAACAAATACGTTATATTTTAGTGCATCGTTAAACACGGTTTTAATGCTGTTTTCGTTTATTCTTTTATTCTATATTTTAATAACGATTCACGACATCCAATTTCAGGAATATTTCTTTTATACATTCATATCTATTTCATTTATAACATCAGCAATAATTATTATTCAGTCTTTTATCGGTAATTCACCAAAGGCAACCTTGCCCAATCCTAACCTCGCAGCCGGATACATTTCATATGCAGCTACACTATTATTCGCATATATTCTGTTTAATAAAGACTCGTTAAAAATGAAAATGCTCTTTATTTCACTTCTTTTTCTATTCTACTATTCAGTATATTTGACACGTTCTCGTGGCGGAATATTTGCGATATTTTGTGGAATTTCAGCTTGCTTAATATTTAAATTTAAAAAATGGGGATTATTATTCTTATTTATCATACCTTTAACACTTTTTATAATAATTCCTAACAACATAGTCAAAAATATCGTAAAAATTGACGGTCAAGATGCATATTCATTAAAAAGAACCGAAATTTGGACATCTGCAATAAAAATCATAAAAGAAAAACCTTTCCTTGGCACTGGACCGGGTAATTACGATATTTATTTCCATAAACATAATTTTCCAGTTGATTCTGAAATTTCAAGATTTGGTAAATATACGCGATTTGCGCATAACGAGTTTTTACAATTAGCAGCAGAATTCGGCCTTTTCACTTTATTTTCATATATTCTATTATTGATAATAGTATTTAAAAATTCAAAGCACGAACCAATTCTAATTGCATCTTTTGCGTCTATAATAGGACATTCACTTGTTGATTTTAATTTGCATTTGCCCGCAATAATAATGATCTTAATATTTTTAGCCTCATCTATTTTAAGCAAAAAAGAGGGATGTTCGCCCAGTTTTAAATATATAAATATCTTTGTATTAATACTTCTATTATTGAATTCAATAAATTTTGTTTTTAAGCCTTTCAACGCTGAAAAATATAAAATTAAGGCAGATAAAATCATCAAAAATAATCCAAAAGAAGCTCTTGAAATATATAAAAAGATTGTAAGGTATTCTCCAAATGATTTTGAATATAGAAGGATTATAGGAGAACTGTATTACAGAAATGGAAATAGAATCAACGCGATAAAAAATCTGAAAACATCAATTGAATTAAATCCAAAAAGTCCTTTTGCCTATGCCTCTCTTGCAAATATTTACTATTATTCAGATGAGCCAGATAAGGCGGAAACATATTTTTCAAGCACTGTCAAACTTGAACCTAATTATTTATTAGCTCGATACTTCCTTGCTAAAATTAACGAAAATAGGAACAAAATAAGATTGGCATTGAATGAATACAAAGATATCATTCTAATATACAAGCATTTTGAAAATAATCTTTCAACAAATTCCGGATATGAAAAAACATTGTTGAGCGTTGATTTATCCGTCGTATATAATTCTATAGGCAATATTTATCTTCGTTCTGGAAAAATTCAAGAAGCTATAGATAATTTAATTGCTTCAATTGAAATTAATCATAGGAATGCAGATGCACATTCAAATTTGGCTTCGGCTTATTTTTTAAAAGAAAATTATGCTTTAGCATTAAAACACGAAAACATATCCGCTTCTATTGAGAAAGAAGAACCAGTACATTTAAAAAACCTTATACTGATTTATGAGAAACTTGGAGAAAAAAATAAAATCAAGGAATTACAGAATAAAATACAAAGTTTAGACGAAAATAAGCGAAGGGGTAACAATCTTTAACCTCTTTCAGTTATTTTCAGGTTAGAAATATGACAAAGAAAGATAAAATATTCATTATTCTTATATTGCTTATAACAATTTTTCAATATAATGAAATTATTTTTCATAAAAAAATACTTTTTATCAGAGATTTAACATATCTTTTCCACCCATGGAAAATAGCGATAACAGAATCATTATTGAAAGGTAATATGCCTCTATGGAATCCGTATTCATATTCGGGTATGCCGCTTACTGCCAACTTTCAGACAGCTGTTTTCTATCCTTTTTCCATAATTTTTTACATATTCGGATTTATTAAAGGATTAAAACTTTTTATAATATTGCACACCGCATTAGGATCCTTATTTATTTTTCTATACTTCCGCAGCAAAAAATACAAAACAATATCTTCTTTTACTGCAGGAATAATTTTTGCATTCGGCGGTTATTTGATAACAAAAACTGAATTCCTAAGCCTGTTTGGTACAGTAATCTGGCTTCCATTGATACTTATGCTGTTTAGTTCTACAAATATATTTATTGGATCTTTAGTTTTTTCTTTTATTATATTTGCAGGTTATCCGCCTTTAATTCTTTTTATTCTGATTCTTCTATTAATCGATGCTTTTTTAGAACGTAAAATTAAAAAATTATTCCTTATAATATTCTTTGGAACACTAATATCCTCAATTCAGTTAATTCCGTCTATAGAATTAATATTTAACTCCGTAAGGAAAAGCGGCCTAAACATCTCCGATACTTCAATATGGTCGGCAAATTACTTTGATATAATTGCATTGATTTCTCCGATATTTTTAAAAATTGAAAAATCAGGTTTATTTACTGGTGAAAAATATTTCTGGCTTAAATCATACTGGCTCGGATTTACAGCAGTTTTATCGGCGATTTTCGGATTTCTTTTATTAATAACCAAAAAAAACAAAAAGGCACTTATATATTCAATTTTATTTTTGTTGGCGATATTTTTTGCATTAGGAACAAAAACACCTATATATGAAATTTCTCATAAATATATTCCTGGAATAAATTTAATAAGATATCCATCACATATAATGATTATTCCATTTTTTATATTAATATATTTTTCAGCTACGGGAATTAATAACATTAATAAATCATATCTTATATCGCTTTTTATTGTAGTTGAACTTTTAATTTACAGTTTTAATATTAACGCTACTATTGAACATGATTATTACCTTGAGAAAGGTCCGATTGTAAACTTTTTACAAAAAGACAAGGATTATTTCAGATTTTTTCAGACACCTAAAACAAACTGGTCTAATAAAATACAAGTACCAGATTATGGAAATATAGGATTTTATATCTTAAGAGACCGGTTATCCGGAATTGTATCTATCACATCTCATATATATGATATCGGCGGAATAGGAGAACCAATTGAGTTAATGGATCATGCACTATATATCTACAAAATATATTCGCAAAACTGCCCTGACGAGGCAAATGAGCTTTTATCAATTGCAAATGTAAAATACCTTTTGGCTGATTACTATTTCAAATCAAACAAATGGGACTTGGTTTACAAAACACATCTTTTCGTATACCGTAATAAGAATTTTATTGAAAGAGCATATGTCGTTGAACAAAATAATATTAAAAAAAATGCAAATATCACTTATTATGAACCTGAAAAAGTTAAAATAGAAACAACATATTCCGGCGATATGATACTATCAGATTCCTACTATCCGGGCTGGCAGGCATATGTCAACGGCAAAAGAAGCACTATACAAAAACAAAATTATATTTTTCGTGCAGTAAAGTTAAAAAATTCTGATAACTATACAATAACTTTTTTATACAATCCTGTATTATTTAAAATCGGCTTGTTGATTTCTTTAATATCAATATGTATAATTATAATTATTGAAAAACCCTACAATTATTATTAACTATGATATATTTACTTTTACCAGCATTCAACGAAGCTGACGGAATTGAAATTTTAATTAAAAACATTTTCAAACAGCTTCACAATCAACAACATTCCATAATTATTGTCAATGATGGTTCTTGCGACAATACGTTAAATATATTAGAAAAACTTCAATCTGACATAAAACTTGAAATATTAAATCACGAACAGAATCTTGGTTTAGGCAGGGCTATTTTAACCGGCATAAACCATATTTCAGCGACTATAAATGAAAACGATATTTTAATAACAATGGATGCCGATAACACTCATCCGGTGGAATTGATGCAAAAACTCAGTGAAAACATCAATAATGGAAATGATATAGCAATTGCATCCAGATATGCCTCCGGAGGACGGGAAATAGGTCTTAAAAAACACAGAAAGATTCTAAGCAGTGGTGCTGGCATAATTTTAAAACTTTTTTTCCCGATTAAAAACGTATCGGATTATACCAGCGGGTACCGCGCCTATTCAGGAAGAATAATCAAAAAGGCATTGAATACCTACGGACAAAATTTAATAACAGCACCAGGTTTTACATGCATGGCCGAAATTCTAATAAAACTTTCCAGGATAGGTGCTTCTATTACTGAAACCGGTCTTGAATTGCGATACGATTTAAAAAAGGGAAAAAGTAAAATAAAAATACTTAAAACAATCCTCTCATATTTCCGTCTTATATTGAGGTTAAAATTTGAAAAAATCTAATTATTTACTATTTTTCTCAATATTAATTTTGTTTTTTTTCCATGATGTAATTTTTACCTACAAAACATTTTTCTTCAGGGATATAATAAATTTATTCATGCCGTACCGTCTTTTTGCTGCGGAAAACATTCAGAACGGGAATATCCCTATATGGAACCCATATACTTTTTTTGGACAACCCTTTTTGGCTAATCCCGAATCATCATTGTTCTATCCTTTTACTTTGCTTTTCTATTTATTTAAATTTACTACCGCTTATAAAATATTTATAGTTTCACATTTTTTTTTATCTTTATTATTTTTCTTTTTGCTTACAAAATCATTTAAAATAAAAAATTCATACGCTATACTTGGTTCAATATGCTGGGGATTCAGCGGTTATATGCTTACACGGATAGAATTCTTAAGCATATTAGGGGCTGCAATATGGCTTCCGTTAGCGTTACTCTTTTTACTTAATAAACGGAAAGTTTTACTTGGATTGTTATTTGCTATACAGATATTTGCAGGCCATCCTCAGATTATATTTTATACGATATTGGTTCTCCTGTTTTTTCTTAAAAAAGAGTTTATATACACCTTCGTCACTTCGGTTGTTTTTGCTTTACTTATAGCATCCATCCAAATAATACCTTCATTTAATTTTATTAACAATTCAAACAGAGCTCACGGTATAACTTATGAAGAAGCTTCAAGCGTCTCAATGAAGCCCGTTGAAATAATAAAAAACATGTTGCCTCGGAAAAACACCGATATCACGGGTAACTTATGGTTAAAAACATTCTATATAGGTTTGCTACCTATTATTTTCATAATATCCTATTTTCTTAACAGCAATAGGAGATTAATAATACCTCTTATTGTTATACTGATTTTGGCTTTAGGCAGATATACTCCGATTTACGGACTTTTATATAAATATATATTACCTTTTTCCAAAATAAGATATCCCGCAGCAATTATGTTCTTATTTACATTTATCTCATGTTTAATTATATCAAAAGCAAATATTGGAAAATATATAAAATTAGTACCCTTTATTTCGGTTATCACTCTATTTGATTTGTATTTATATTCGCATGGACTTAATCCCAAAATGCCATCAAAACTAATAAATATCAAGACACAAAATATTTTAACGCTTCAGGGAAGGACTGATAACGGGAAATACCTTGTATTACAAGATGTATACTCCAAGAAACTTAACTATTATGATTTTATTAATACCCTGCCAACTAATATAAACATACCTCACCATATTAATAATGCCTCGGGTTACGACCCTCTGACAACTTACGGAATAGAAACATTAGTTGAAAAATTAAAAGATAATCCTGATGCTAAAGAATTAGCAAAATACAATATTAAATATATTATCACAAATAAGAAAATAAGCAACGGTTGGAAAATACTGAGAAACAATATTTTTGAAAATACGCATATAAAAACTAACAATTTCATTAATCCTCAACCATTTTATCCGAACCGTATTTATTACTTAACCGGATTATGGTTAACGCTTTTTAGCATGACATTCCTAATAATAATGGAAACCAAGATATGAAACTAAGAATCTGTATGTTATTAGCAAGATTTTATCCTATGGCAGGTGGTACTGAACTGCAGGCACAACGACTTGCAAAATCTTTAATAACTTCAGGAAATGATGTTTTCATACTTACCACAAGATTAGAAAAACTAAAAAAATACGAGTTACTGGACTCGTTTCCCTCGCTTCCCGTATTCAGAACTTTTTCTTTCGGGAAAGGCATTG
>Ga0208246_1000424_pt1 | contig 34854 bp, 30 predicted proteins | sample RifOxyD2_FD_184039 | JGI IMG/M metagenome (GOLD analysis project Ga0208246, IMG submission 184039) | Soil microbial communities from Rifle, Colorado - Rifle Oxygen_injection D2 (SPAdes) | ecosystem: Environmental > Terrestrial > Deep subsurface > Rock core/Sediment | place: Rifle, Colorado... | reverse complement strand
GCTGGCAACACTTTCGCGGCCGGCGCGATTGATCTAAAAATCGATAATCATTCCTATTATAACGGCGCCTTAAGCCCGAGCACGACCTGGGAGTTGGCTGATTTGGACGACGGTAAAGGTCCGAGCGGTGAAGGCAAATATCTGTTCTTTAATTTTCATGACTTGAAGCCCGGTGACTGGGGCGAAGACACAATCTCAGTCCATGTTAAAGACAACGACGCCTGGGCCTGCACCTTAATCCAGCTAACTACTGACGACGACACCAGCTCAACCGAACCAGAACTCTCTGACGGCGATGCGACCGATACAGCTGACCTTTGGGACGGCGAACTGGCGCATAATCTTAACTTTATTTTCTGGGCTGATGACGGCGACAATGTCTTGGAAGACGGTGAAAGATTGTTCTTCAACGACCCGACCTCTCTGGATGACCTAACCAAACTCGGATTGGCTGGCACTCACACCGCTGGTTTGGTGCTCGCTCAGTCGAACTATAACGCCTTTACCGGCGCCGCCAATCAACCTTTAACCGGCGGCCAAGACTATTACATCGGCAAAGCTTGGTGCTTTGGCAAAATGACTTTACAGCCAGTCCCAGCCGGCAACAATAATAATCCGACGATTAATCCAGGCATCAAATGCGACGGTGCTGGTCTTAATAACCTGACCCAAACCGACAGTATCACCGGCAATGTTATTTTCACGGCCCTGCAATCACGGCACGTTCCGAGTTATCGTTGTCCCGGTACCCTATAAATAGCTAAGTTTATTGCAAAGGGTTGTCTGCCTAATTTAGAAAAACAGACCGGCAACTCTTCTAAAAAACATGAACCGAATTACTAAAAGCCTCCTGGTCGTCGCGGCAACGCTCGTGGTTACTGGACTTTCCATTACTGCAACCAGGGCACTGCTCAGTGATACCGAATCTTCCACTGGCAATACCTTGGCGGCCGGAGCAATCGATTTAAAAATCGATAACGACAGTTATTATAACGGTGCTTTCAATCAAGGCACCTCTTGGCTCAAAAAATCTGATTTAGATGATGGCCAAGGCCCGGCTTCTGGCTCTTATTACTTCTTTGATTTCCATGATTTAAAGCCTGGTGATTACGGCGAAGACACCATCTCGATTGAGGTTGATGATAACGACGCCTGGGGTTGTATGGATCTGACGTTGACGCAAAATGATGATGTCAGTTCCACTGAGCCGGAATTAAAAGAAACCGGCGAGATATTGGACGTTCCAACAGATTCTTGGGACGGCGAGCTCGCCCAAAATATGAAACTCATTATCTGGGTTGATGACGGCGATAATGTCTTAGAAGAAGGTGAACGTCCGTTTTTTAATGATTCACTGTCTGCACTCATCGCTTTGCCAGACAAAAAACTGCCGATCGTGCTGGCTGATTCCACTGGCAATAAGTTTGAAACTACCGGTCCTTTGCTCGGCAAGAAGGTCTATTACATCGCTAAGGCCTGGTGCTTTGGAAATATGACGCTGGCGCCAGTGGCCTCCAATACCGGCGACCCAGCGACTAACCCAGGCTACACTTGCGACGGCAGTACCTCCGGTAACATCACCCAAACCGACAAAGTTATGGGCGATTTCTCCTTCAATGCAGTTCAGGCGCGCAACAATCAAGGTTTTACCTGCTATGGTCCGCCCACACCGAAAGCTGATCTCTCTTTGACCAAAACCGCTGATCCAGTAAACGTGATAGTCGGACAAAATACCACCTATACTATTCAGGTGAATAACAGCGGCCCAGCCAACGCGACCGGTGTCACTGTCTCTGATCTCCTGCCAGCTGGCGTGACTTGGATTTCTGATGATGGCGGCGGAACATATAACTCTGGCACTGGCATCTGGAATATTGGCGCGCTTGCCTCTGGCAGTACTGTAACTTTGCATATCACGGTTCAAGTTACCCAAGGCGGTACGATTATCAACACCGCCGAAGTCGCGACTTCTGATCAAATTGACCCTGATTCCACTCCTGGTAATCACATCGTCGGCGAAGATGATCAAGCATCAGCCAGCGTTGGCGCCACACTTTCAGCTGACTTATCTCTAGATAAAACCTTGAATCCGGCTTCTGTTGGCATCGGCGCCATAGCCACAGTTACTTTGACTGTGTCCAACGCCGGTCCTAATCCGGCAACTGGTGTCACGGTTAAAGACATTCTACCGGTAGGCTTGACCTATGTTTCTGATGATAGCGGCGGCGCGTATGTTCCTGGCACCGGCATCTGGACTGTCGGAACTCTCTCAAATGGCAACAGTGCCACGATCCACATAATTGTGACCGTTACCCAACAAGGCGATATCCTCAACACCGCCGAAGTCTGGACTGCTATTGAACCTGATCCAGATTCCACCCCTGGCGACGGCAATATCAACCATGACGATTGGGACTCTGCCACTGTTCATGGCCTATTATCTGACCTAGAATTGGATAAAACGGTAAATGTTGACACTGCCCCCAAAGGATCGCTCGTTTTCTTTACCGTAACTATTACCAATAAAGGCCCAGACACTGCCGTCAACACCCAAGTAGACGACACTTTTCCGGCCGGACTACCTTATCTGTCGCACAGCGCCACTCATGGAACTTTCAACTCGGGCACTGGAATTTGGTCTATACCTAGTATCCCGGCCAACGGCATTGCCCGTTTGGATGTCACAGTTAATACTAGCGGCGATCCCGGTATCTTCACAAACATCGCTGAAGTACTGGCCGCCGGCCAACCAGATCCTGATTCCACACCCGGTAACGCCAGCACCACCGAAGACGACGACGATTCTGCCTCAGTCACGATCACGCCTCTATAACGCCTTGATAATCTGAAATTGATTTTAATGATTAATCCGCTTCCCCCGAGGCCTCGGGGGGAGGGACTAGTTATTAAGAAATGATCAGAAAATTGTCATCCCGAGCTTGTCGAGGGATCCCTTGTTAAAACGAAAAGCGATTCCTCGACTCCCCCCTCGACACTGCTCGGGGTACGCTCGGAATGACAATTCCCAGTTAGCCTAAACCTGCAACCGTGCCCAAAAAATTATCAATTTTTATCAAATTAATATACGCCCTATGTTTAACCGGCCTGATTAGCGTGGCAGTGTTATTGATTTTAACTTTGATCCCGGGCTTCGGCAGTTTTAAAGTGTTGGTCGTGCTCTCAGGTTCAATGGAACCGACAATAAAAACCGGTAGCATCATTATAATTAAAGCCGCTCCAGACTATAAAATTGACGACATCATTACTTTTAGCCAAAACCCAACCGACAAACGCGACATTTCCACCACCCACCGGATTGTCGGCATCGAAAATAACGGCTTCCAAACCAAAGGCGACGCTAACAACGCTCCTGACGGCAGTATCATTACCAAGAATCAAGTGCAAGGCAAAGTGATTATCAAAATCCCGTATCTTGGTTATGGAGTCGAAGCCGCCCGCCAACCAGCTGGCTTCGCCGCCATCGTCATCATCCCAGCGGCCATCATTATTGCCGGCGAGGTAAAAAAAATAGTCGTGGAGGTCAATAAAACTAAATTAAAAAAAGATAATCAGCAAGAATTGCCAAAATAATTCTCAATAATCAAAACAAGAAATTTGATTCGGTTTGAAAATTCAGTCATTGAAAATTGATTAGAAATTAGAAATTAAAAATTAGAAATTATTTCCGATCTGCCTTTACTTTGATGAAACATCGCCTAATAAAAATTTTGACGATATCGCTAACCGCCACCCTCCTCTGGCCCCTCGTTAAATTTGCTTACGCCTATTTTGATGACTTCGAAAACGCCAGCAGTGTGCTGGTCGCGACTGATACTTTAACTTTAAACTTAGAGGAAGAAAATAACTGCACTGAGCCCCTATTTCCTGGCCAATCATGCTCGAAAGTGCTTTCGGTGTCACCAGAAACAGCCGTGCCAACGCAATACTTGGTCCATAGCGGCGACTTAGCCGGACCGCTGTGCGATTATATCCAGCTGGTCGCCAACACTGAGGGCGGAGAGCCGGAGTACCAAGGACCGCTTCTGAGTTTTATCACTGCGCCCGCGCCGCTTCCAAACACTGCCATTTGGACATTTGATCTTTTTTTAGTTAGTGATGACCCAGCGCTCCAAGGCGCCACCTGCACCTTTAAACTGGCGTTCGCCGGCTGGCAAACCATTATCCCCCAGTTCGGCACCGGCGGCTTTAGCGACTTGGCAAGCGTCATCAATACCATCACTGCCGGTACAACTCAGGGATGCAATAATGTCGGGCCAGAACAAGCGCCTTCGATTGTTATCAACGAAATTATGTGGATGGGCTCGACGGTTGCGCCGGACGATCTCTGGCTGGAACTGCGAAATACGACCGATCAACCGATTGATATTGGCTTATGGACACTGGAAAACGCCACCCCAGCGGACAAATACGGCGTTCGCCGTTACCAGTTCCTGCCCACCACGATTATTCCGCCGGCTGGCCTCTTTGTAATCAGCCGTTACCATAACGACTCGCCTTTTTCGGCACTGCGCGAAAAACCAGATCTACAGCTCGGAAAATTATCGTTCGAAAAAATCAGTAATGACCCGGTGCGGCTGTTGAATCAAAACGGAGAAATAATTGACCAAGCTAAAGGCGATACTTGGCCGGCTGGAATTGATGAGACCGAAAAACATTCGATGCAACGCTGGTATCCGGCAGGCGACGGGCTGCTCTGGACTAATTGGGCGAGTTGCCTGGACGAAACCTGCAAGAACATTCTGTATTGGGACAGTGAAGACGGCAACTTCGGCACCCCAGGAACCGGTAATGCCTTTGGTCAGGGGTTTCTCGGCTGTGGAAATATCACTATTATTTCCACTGATGCCCAAAATAGCCAATCTAGCGCCCCGGCCACCCCGGAAGATCCGCCGCTTTTAGAAAACTCCGAAGAAAATTTAGGAATCATGATGATGGAGGAAAATTCAAGCGAAGAACCGGCGAGCGGGACAGCCTTGCTAGGCGAGCCTCTTATTTTAGAAAACACGTTAATTGATTCATTTGATACTGCGGATGATGAAACTGACGATTCTACTTCCGGCTCGACCGCCACTTTTGATATAACCCAGGATCCACCGCCAATTGATCCGCCGATTTTAAATCCGGTAACAGAAGAACAAACCAGCGTCGAAAGCACAGGCGTAGAATTACCGACAGAACCATCTATCTGACGGTTTGAAAATTGTAAATTGAAAATTGAAAATTAACGTCCCCCCTCCTCTTGCCTAAGCTCTAACCTTCTGCTAAAATAGACCCCAGAAGGTTTTTGCGTTTTTTGAAGTTTAAGTTTTTGAGTAGAACTTTCGCGTTTGGATGAGATACGAGGCAAAATCGAGTCGCGCCGCGAGCTGTACACGAAAGGTACAGCGAACAAGCGACGAGGTTTTAACGAAGTAGATCGCCAAACGCGAAAGTTCTAATTACCCTGCGGGTGTCGTATAATGGCTATTATACGTCCTTGCCAAGGATGAGACGGCGGTTCGATTCCGCTCACCCGCTCCACGCTCAGCGTGGATATTGCGACGCTTAGCGTCGCTCCAATTCAACCCTGCTTCAGAGCGAAGAATGGGCTACGAAACACAAAAACTATCCGCTCAACTGGCGGATTTTTGATTTAAAAAAAAACCATATGCGCGATTGGCATATGGGCTAATGAAAATCAATAGAGCTACTATCACGAGCACAAATTTCCGTCCCATCTTTCTACCTCCAAATAATCCCTAACCTTAGCGAATCAATCTTAAGCAATTGCCGCCGAAAAGTCAACTGAGTTGATTTATTTTACTATCCATCTGATTTCAAGTATAATTACATTACTAATTGCCCACAAATCAAAATATGGCTGATACTGTAAATAATCAAATAAATTTTGTTGACATGCACGTCGCCTATTTTTGCATGGAAATCGGCCTGGCCGCGGAAATCCCAACCTATGCCGGCGGCTTGGGCGTTTTAAGCGGCGACATGCTACGCAGTTCTGCTGATATGGAACTGCCGATGATCGGACTCACCCTACTCTACAAAAAAGGCTATTTTAAACAGACGCTGGATGGAAGTGGAAATCAAATAGAAGCAGAAATGGTTTGGAATCCGGCTGACTATCTGGAGCTTTTACCGACGCGCGTTTCGGTAACCGTGGAAAGCCGGCCGGTGATAATCCAGGTCTGGCTCCATCGCTTGATGGGCGTGACTGGACACATCAATCCGGTAATTTTTTTGGACACCGATGTTCCGGAAAACAGTATCTGGGATCGCGATATCACGCAAATTTTGTACGGCGGCGATGCCAAATACCGCTTGGCGCAGGAAATCGTGCTCGGTATCGGCGGAGTGCGCGTTTTGCAAGAACTGGGCTGCGGAAAAATCCAAAAATACCACATGAACGAGGGACACTCCGCGCTGTTGGTTTTGGAACTCTTCCGCTATTTTGCCGCGCAAGGCCACGGCAATCCCAGCCGCGCCGTCCACAACCACTGCGTTTTTACCACCCATACGCCGGTCGCTTCCAGTATGGACCAGTTTGAACAATCATTCGCCGAGACTATGATCGGCCGCCAGATTCCGGCACAATTGCGCTCGGAAATTTTTGTAGACGGAGTTTTAAACATGACGCGGCTTGGTCTGGAGTTCAGCGCTTTCTTAAACGGCGTCGCCAAAAAACACAGCGAAATTTCCCGCCAGATGTTTCCCGGGTATCGCATCGAATCAATCACCAACGGCATCCATTCGTCGTTTTGGGCGGCAGAGCCTTTTAAAAAATTGTTTGATCACTACCTGCCTGGCTGGGCCGCCGATCCTTACAGCATCCGTTACGTTTTAAGCATCCCAGGCCAGGAAATTTGGGAGGCCCATCAGGAGGCCAAAGCGGCGTTGATCGCGCAGGTAAATAAAGAATATGGCCAAGAAATGGATCTGGACACGTTTACTCTTGGTTTTGCCCGGCGCGCCACCGCTTACAAACGCGGCGACCTCCTGTTTTCTGATCCACAGCGGCTCAAGCGCATCGCTAAAAACTGCCGCGGCCTGCAGATTATTTATGCCGGCAAAGCGCACCCTCAGGATTTCGCCGGTAAAGAGCTGATAAAAAAAATAATCGAAAATATGCACCTCGTCGCGCCGGAAATCAAAGTTGTTTACTTGGCTGATTATGATATGAAGCTAGCGTCACTCTTAGTGGCTGGGGTGGACTTATGGCTTAACACGCCAGTGCGGCCGCAAGAGGCTTCTGGCACTTCTGGGATGAAGGCGGCGATAAATGGGGTGCCGCATTTCTCGGTTTTGGACGGCTGGTGGATTGAGGGGCATATCGAAAACGTTACCGGCTGGAGCATCGGGCCAATGCCGGACAAGGTTAGCGAACGCGCCGCGGATATTGATGTCGAGGATATCGAGGATATGTACAGCAAACTGGAATATGTGATTCTTCCCCACTTCTACGAACAGCGCGATGAGTGGATTAAAACTATGCGCCATTCGATCGCCGTCAACGGCTCGTTCTTTAACACTCACCGGATGGTCCAGCAGTACGTCCTGAACGCGTATTTTCAGTAAGCCTCTGACTGTCCGAGAGTGTCAAATGATGCGATTTGTCATCCCGAGCTTGTCGAGGGATCCCTTATTTAAGCCACTATTGCACAAAGGGATTCCACCCAAAGGGTGATCAGCCTCTGGCTGGCCTCGCTAACGCTCGGAATGACAGTTCTCGGACAGTCTGGCTGGGAGAGGTTTAATTAAACATCATTCCTGCGCCGAGCAGAATTTTTTTATTTTGAGGGAAAAAAAGAAGACCAGAGAAAGAACGATGCAAAAAAATTTTCGTTCGATCAATGGCCTTCAAGGCATACACCAACTTTTTACTCTAATAGAGTATGAGTTGGCTTATCCTCTTTTGTAAGCAAACCTTTTTTTATGAGATCTTGAAAGGTCTGCTCGGTTAAAACTTTTAACTTTATCCCGCGACTCTTGTTGGCAACCGCATACCTTGCGAGATAGCCAGTGTCGCGATACGACATGACCATAAAGGTCTCGAAATCATCAGCTTTGTCGTAGGACATATCAACCTCTAAATCTTTTCCATTAAGATATACTTTCCCCGGCATTTGGCCAGAAGTAATGAGCTTTACTAGCACCTCCTTCTCACACTCATTGAGAGTGAGATATTGTGCGTCCATCACCTGGAAAATCGCTGAACTCACAACCTCCCGCTCCCACCATTTTTGGGAGTGCCAATTTAGAGCGAGCTCGTGATTGAAGCTTAAGTTAAATTCGTGAAGCAGTGTGAGCATTCTGCCCACTTTTTGCAAATCCGGCGCTGGAATAGTCTCATCCGGTATAACTTGTGCGTCTGCTCGTACGATCTTGACCTGAAATATATTTGGAATTGCGGACAGTAACTTGATGTCAGTATTTTCCTCAATCACCGGACCAAGAAAAATGAAAGCATCAAAAAATAAAATAGCTAGTAATATAACACAACCGATAAAAACTTGCTTTACCCTTTTCATCTTTTTCTCCTTCTAAATTGAATTACTGCCCTGTAACAAATACAGCGCAAAGATCCGAACTATTTCTTCGACTCAACCAGCAACCCTTTTTTCTTCAATCCTTTTTGAACTTCCTTCTGAATTTGCGGCAAATCGCCTATGACCTTGTATGCGCCCATATAATCAATATCCGCAAACGAGGTCAAAAAGACCTCAAACTCTTCGCGTAATTCATCGGCGGTAAGGGTTGAGACGTCTCGCTCAGAAAAACCCTGAGCTACCCCTTCTATGTGCTTACTCCGAGGAATAACTTTTGGATCAGTTGTCATCGCAACGACTTGGTCCCACTCCGGGGCATTCAGATTTCTGTAAGCTTCTGCCAACACATTAAAAATCGCAAACGACTTTATGTGCTGGGTCTGCCTCTCCGCTGATCCAAATTCCAGCGACTGTTCGGCCGCAAAGCTATCGTTGTGCTCTAGTATTAACTTTTGTACAACCTCACTCTTATCCAAAGACTTCGCGTCAACCAGAAGGCCTTTTCTGGCCAAATCTTGCCAAGTCTGATCTTCCAGAATTCCGGCGCGCTGCAAAATTCGATCTCGCTCTTTCCCTTTCTTTGGAATGAAGGGGACGGGCGCTGAATCAAAAAAAGCATGAAATTGTTCATACAGATTTTCCTGTGGCGCTAGACCCGGACGAGAAGGATAGGGAATAACCCCTTGATTTATTTTTGCGAACAGTTCGTCTCTCTGTATGCTATCTAATTCAGCATACGCCCCTATGATTTCATTCATAATTGTCCAGGATTTCAGGTGCTGCAGTGAAGGGGCATCTGACCCAAACTGTAGCCGCTCTTCAGCAGCGTAAACAGAATTATATTCTGCCATCAACCCCGAAATCCGTTCAATTTCAGACAAATGCACAACCTTCTCTTGCACCGGCTCTTTAGTATAGTACTTGACCAGACCATAAATAAGTCCGATGCAGAACAGAACTACAAATAAAATAACAACACTAAACACCACTACCTTTTCCCGATTTTCGGTCATTTTTCGTACCTCCATTTTTTAGACTCAAGTTGTCAAACAACTGACAAACAGTGTAAATAAAACAAAAAAATCCATGTCAATATACTATAACATTTTTACTATTTTGTCAAGTTTGACGTAATAATTCAATAGCTTGGAAATACTTTTTACTACTCAAGGTATCAAGCCGTAGGCGGTTTCGCGCAATCAATAAAATTTTAGCGCAGATATTGCCGGAATTTGGTTCGGGGTTGACCCCGTTAGAAACATCCGTCCCCTGCTAGTTTCTAACGGGGTTGACATCATTTCTAAAAAAAAATATACTACTTTGCAGTAGTAATGGTATTGATGGTATCATGCCGTCGCTACCAGCCACGTCGCTCGCGAGCGACGTGGCACTTTTTTTGGCGACATTTTTGAGCCTTGTTACAATTCCTGCCGTAAATACTGTAACGCACCGTGCAAACCGGCCAGCCCGCCTAAACGCGCGCGCATCACCGGGGGTACTGCCGGAAAAATATGATTCAATTTTTGCAACTCGCTACGAACTATTTTTAAATCAATTGCCTCGTGCTCGATCAGCCCGCCGCCTAAAACAATCACCTCCGGCGACCAATGGACCAGCGTATTATATAAACCGTATGCCAGCCAGCGCCCTGCTTCGGCCCACACCGCCTTGTCAGTAATCAGCTCCGGAGTTTTTTGAAAGCGTTGCGTCAGCCCAGAACCAGATACCCGGCTTTCCAAAAATATTGGCCGTATATTCCCACCATGACCATTTGACTCGAGCCCGATGATTTGATGCCCTGGCTCAAACCCGAAGCTGTGCGCGTCAATCTTGCCGTCCACGATCCGCGCTCCGCCGACGCCGGTGCTGACGGTGTAATAAGCAACAATTTTATAATCCTGCCCGGCACCGGACAAGGCCTCCCCCAATCCGGCCAAAGCGGCGTCATTTTCGATAAAAACCTTTCCTCTGGTCAGCCGCTTTAATGTAGCGGCCAAAGGCTGATTTTGCCAGAGCGGCAGATGCGGCGCTCCAATGACTTTAGTCTTTGCCAAATTTAAAGGCCCGGCAATCCCGCCGGCAATCGCCTCTGGCTTGGTGCCGCCCAATAATTCGCCGGCCACACGTTTAAATTGAGCCATGCCGATCTTAAAATCCGATGGCGTGGACACTATTTTTGCGGCATCAATTTTGCGGCCATCAGGCGAAACAGCCAGCCGCATTTTTGTGCCGCCGATGTCGAAAAGTAAATACATAAACAGTGTCTGTATTGTACCACAACAAAAATACTCCACCAAATCGGTGGAGTATTTCTTAAATGTTTTAAGTGATTAATCTACTTTACGCTCGCCAACATCGGATCGATAATCTGTTTAAAGGATTCTATCGGGTAAGCGCCTGCTAGCGGAGTGGTTTTGCCGTCCGGGCCGATGATTACGTTAAATGGAGTGCCTTGGGCACCGGCAGTAATAGCATCCTGATATTGAGCCTTAACCCCCTCAGTATACTTGCCGCTGTCCCAACATTCCTGGAACTTGGCCTTGTCCACGCCCACGCTAGCCGCTAAATCCGGCACGGTCTTAAGATCTAACCCATCATTACCTGGGGAAACTTCATAAATTTTATCGGTAAATTTCCAAAAAGCGTCGTTGCCGCCTAAATCGGCCACGCATTCTGCGGCCTCGGCCTCTTTTAAGGCCTGCGTATGTAAGGAAAGTAAAGGAAAATGACGATAAACCCAAGTAACCTTATCGCCGTAATCGGTTTTCAACTGCTTCATGGTTTCGTGAAATCGTTTGCAGAACGGACATTCAAAGTCAGAGTACTCCACAATCTTTACCGGCGCGTCTAATGGCCCGCGCAAATGGTCTTTCTCCGTCACCGCAGCCATTGTAACATCTTGCGGTTGGCCGTCTGGTACTGCCGGCTCTGTAGGATCACCGCTCGGAGTTGGTTGCGTGCCGGCCGTATCCCCGCCGTTTGATTCGCCGCCGCGGATCATCACCACGCCAAAAGCGACTAAGCCAAAGATCGCCAGCCCGGTTACTAAACCAAGAACAAAGGAGATCTTCGGAGATAGGGACGATTGTTTTTGTTCATCAGCCATAATATTTTTGAAAAGCTAGACCGCGAAGGCAACACCAGGGCGCGCCGTCGGCCAAAAAACTCAAAAGTCGGGAACCGGAGTTTCAACCTTTGAATTTCGCCTATTTACTTAAAAACTGTTTTACTACCTCCATTTCGTTTAGATAATATAGCAAACTTTAAACGATTGATCAAGTTGACGAGCCTAGTCTAAATATGCTATTCTCGAAAGGAGAAAAAACTCTGAAAATTTGATTAATTATGCCGCGGTGGCGGAATTGGGGTAAACCACATGGGGTTCACCCCTGATTCTTTAACCATCATTCTGACGGCAAAATAATTCTAAGTAAAAAATATATATGCCGCGGTGGCGGAATTGGCATACGCGCTAGACTTAAAATCTAGTGGCCTTACGGCCTTGTGGGTTCAAGTCCCACCCGCGGTACCACGCTCAGCGTGGTAATTAGGACGCTAAGCGTCCTACCACTTTAACTTGTATTATATAGCTAACGCTAAGCGTCCTACCACTTTAACTTGTACAGCTTATAGCAACGTATGGCCTACTATGTCTACATACTTTACAGCCTAAAAGATAGCCAGTTATATATTGGCCAAACTCCCGACCTAAAACGTCGAATAAAAAAACACAATGATGGTTATGTAGTAGCAACGGCTTTGTTGAATAAATGAATCAATTTATCCTTTATTTTAAGCCACATTTTACTCATTTCTCTATTTTTTACTCTTTTTTGTCCGTCTAAAAACCCATATCTAGAGCCATAAAATGATTTATTCAACAAAGCCAGTAGCAACTAAAAACCGACGACCAGTCAAACTTATTTATTACGAAGCTTACCTAGAACAAAGAGACGCAAAGCAACGAGAAAAATATCTCAAAGGAGGCAAAGGCCATAGCGATTTAAAAATTCAATTAAAAAATTCTTTTGTCAAAATAAAATACCCTCACAGATAATTACTCTTCTTTAAAAGATAACTCGGACGCCTAGCGTCCTTTTTAATTTGTCTGATTTTGCGACGTTTGACTCTCGCATTTATCTTTTTTCCTCTTTAGAGTACAATATTATTAGTTGACTAACCAGCGGCGGCCAGGGTGAGATACGCTCTCGCCGCTACGCAAAAAAATATGGATGGCCAAAATCTTAAAAAAAATAAGGAATACAGCACTGCCGCGTTGTTTAGCTCAATTTTGTCGCTTGTCTTCGGATTTGGTTTTGGGTTTGTAAATATAGCGTTCTTTCTGATCGCAATTACTTTGGCCATTATCAGTTTAGTGAAAAACAAGGAAAATAATAAAAATGTTAAAACCAAATGTATCTGGGCAATTATGATCGTTTTTATAACGATGGTTCTTTCTTTTGTCGGATTTCATGGTCTGATTAATTTTATTATTAACGCGTCCTCTTTGCAAAAAGTTGACGAACTAACAAAATCACTTTTCAAATAAGTTCAAACACAAATTTAGTAAAAAATGAATGATGAAATTTTAACTTGGGAAATAACCCCGACTGAACAAAGGGGGGAAAATCAAAAAATTTTAATTTTTCTTTTTTCTTCATTGCCTATTTTTATCGGCATAATTATTTCGGCAACGTTTGCCTCAAAGGAAAATTTTTTTATTAAAAATCAGTTGCAAGTTGTTTTTTACGTCATCTTAGTTGTTGTAGGAATTATTTTATTGGCGCTTATAATTAACAAACTTTTTCCATATCAAAAAAGAGTATATTATTTTGATCATCAACGGATTACAATTTCTAAAGGTCATAAGACAAAAAGTTATTTATGGAGTGACTTCGAGTGTTTCTACCAATATGCAAGCCAGCGCGGCCAGCAGAAATCATCGCGAAATTCAAGTAAATTTATTTTAAAAGAAGACATAGAAAGAATTAGCGAAGTAGCAGAAAAAATTCAAGGGCATTCTTTTTATCTTAGAAGAAAAAAAGTGAGTTTTTTGTCTAAACTTTATAAAATTTTTGTTGTTATTTATTCTAAACCTGATAATTCGAAGGCTGTAAAAAAAAATTTAAGTAAACACCTGCCGCAAATGGCAATGGAATCAAATACTGACTTAGGATTAGTTTTTTATCAATTTCGATAAACTTTTTCCTCACTAATCTAACGAGTTGTGGCCAAATTTGTGCTACGCAACATGGTGCGTTTTTCCTGATGCCACTACCGGGTCAATGTCAACATTTACTGCACCCGCGGGCATGAGCTGGCAGTATTAAAATGCAAAAAATTTTTTGATGTATAAAAACCTCATGAAGAAAAGGCTCGCCAAAATCTTATTCAATACAGTATTATTAGTTTTATTTGGTATAGGAATTCTATTTATTTTTTGCCCATTTCTTTTATACTGGTGGATACATGCTGATTATTATCGTTACCTTTGGATTATTGATGGACCTTTTCCGTATAGCCATTTAGGCAGTGCCCCGTTTCAATTAGTTTTGTATGGAGGACTATTTTTGACTGGAATTCTGATTTTTATTATCGCATTCATATTACGAAAGAGACGCCCAAAGTAGAAGTTCTTTGCATAGTCCTTTTTTAACATATCCCCATTTATCTTCTATCTTCTCCCCTCTTTGCGGTAAAATACTACTTTATAAAATTGAAACAGCACCGGCTTGGGAAAACTTTTTCTTTGCCGTGGCCTTAAACAATTTATGCCTTTTTTAATCTTAATAATTGTTCTGTTGATCATTTTTGGCCTTGGTGGACTGCGCGTTATTGATCAATACGAACGCGCCGTAATTTTGACTTTCGGCAAATATTCCGGCACCCGCGCCCCTGGGCTCACCTGGATTTTAGTCATTGTCCAAAAAATGATAAAGGTGGACTTGCGGATCGCGACGGTTGATATTCCCCAGCAAGAAGTAATTACCAAAGATAACGTTACTGTCGGAATCAACGCCGTGGTTTATTTTAATGTTGCTAACGCCGAAAAATCAGTGCTGGAAATCCAAAACTTCCAGCGTTCAGTCGCCCTTTACGCCCAGGCTACCCTGCGCGACGTGATCGGCGCCGTAGAGCTCGACACTTTGCTTTCCGAACGCGACCGGATCGCCAACGAAATCAAAAAAGTGGTTGACGTGGCCACCGCTCCCTGGGGCATCGAGGTTTCTTATATCAAAATGCAGGACATTGAATTGCCGGCCGATATGAAACGGGTGATGGCCAAACAAGCCGAAGCCGAACGCCTGCGGCGCGCCATCATCATTCAGGCTGACGGCGAAGCGACCGCCGCGGTAAAACTTTCGCAAGCCGCCCAGACGCTGGGCACCGCCACTCACGGCATCTCCTTGCGCACTTTGCAAACCATCGAAAAAATCAATCCTGATCCATCAAAAACCGTTATCTTTACTTTGCCGGTGGACTTTTTCGAGGGAGTAAGAAAATTGACCGGAGCCACGCCGAGCGCGCCAGCGGTTACCGTGTCCAAATAAATTAAAAAGTAAAAACTAAAAAATAAAAACCACAATCTAAAATCAAAAAATTACTTTTTGCCTTTTATGGTCAATAAACTGGCACCAAGTATATTAGCTATTTCTGTGAGCTCTTCCAGCAAAATTCTCGCTTCTTCTTTATTTCCTTTCCCTAAATCTCGACATAAGGCTAGCCAAAATTTTGTCTCGTTAGCGGATTTTAAAGCATAATGAAAAAAATTGGCAAAATCTTTTTTCGAACTAGCAGCTTGTGCCTCAATGTAGTTTGCGCCAATACTTGTTCCACTTCTTAACATTTGATTGGCAAATACTTGGGAGCTCATATCATTAGAAAGCTTATCTATAAATTTCACAAGCTGTAAAATAAAACAATAAACCCTGGCCTTAAATTCCTTTTTAAATTTTTCTTTGTCGTTTTTCATTTTTCATTTTTATTTTTTCTTTTATTTCACATGTTCCAAAAACTCGGCCGCCAAGCGCGCCGTATCGCCGGTACTTTGGTAAAATGATTTCCACACCACCACAATATCTGCATCGTTAAATATGGCCCGCTGGACTTCCCGGATTTCATCCCCGCCGGCAACCGCGATCATCATGTCATAACTGCCTTTGATCCGCTGAATTTCGTGGAGCGGTAACTCCTTTTCCCGATTAAAATGCTCTTCGTCCACCCCACGATGCAGAATCACGACTTTTGGCGGTTTTTTTAATTTCCGCAATACCTCCAAAGGAAACGAAACATTCATCATGTCGATCATCGCGTCCAATTTGCGAATCGCGCAACGCTCGATAAACGCGTCCAGCGATTCCACCGGAGCCAGCCCCAAAGCCACGGCCGCATCAGCGCCGCCTTCGTAAGCAATCTCCACCTCCTCTGCCCCGCGATCCATCATTTTTAAATCAGCAACGACATAGGCAGTCAGAGACTCTGTTTTAAAAGTCGTTTTCTGACCAACAGTACCAGACATTTGCCCGCTCACTTGTTTCGCGATCCATGATAACAACGGCGAAGATGAGCCAGCGACTGCCTGCCCGATCTGCGGCCCTAAAAGGCGCAATTGATACCATGATTTAATTTGACGAATCGCGGCCACGCCAAACCGTTTGATTAAAGGCGTGCCCACCTCCAAAATAATCCGCTCGCTCACCGGCAATTGGCTGATAATTTTTGCCGCGTCCACTAAATTACTATTTAACGCAATCTGCAAATAGCGTTTATGGCGGTTAAGTTTGGAAGTTGATTTCGCTAGCATGATAAAACTTGATTGATTTAACTCGTGCAATGCGCGGCAATAAATTTAAACCATGTCCGGTAACTTTCGGCTAGGTGCGCATCACGCAAAACAAACATCGTGATATTTTCGGCTAACTGCTTAAATTTTACATCAGCATAGGTAACAACGCAATCGCCAAAAATAATTAAAGCTGACTCAGTGGCGAATTCTTTGGGCAAAAAACGATGGGGCGGATCATAATTTTTTAAGTCTTCACCGCCGCGCGCTTTGACTTCGGCGTCAAAAACGCTGTGAAATTTGATTTTTTTGCGCTTGGCCTCTTTAAAAAATTGGCTGATGAAACCTTTTATTTTTGGGTCAAACCAGATTAGCTTGCCACCGACAAAATAAACGTCGCTTCCGGCACGCAAAATGTCGCGCAAATGATTTTTAAACCCCTCTATCCCTCGATAGATATACGCTTCTTGATCGCCGTGCCGGGCTTGATATTTGCTTTGCAATTCGGGCAAAATCTTGGTTAATTGCTCTTCCTTTTCTTTGACTAATTCCAAAAGTTTCTCTGGATCAACCGGGCAGTAGGTATTTTCGCCATGGCTTAAAATGGGAAAAACCAAACCCTTATCAACCAACCGTTTGATGGCATCATAAACATTTCTCCGATGCACTTTCGTGGCCGAAGAAATCTGCCCGACCCCGGCTTCGTTTAAATCCAAGAGCGCCTCGTAAATTTTAGCTTCATTTAGCGAGAGCCCCAGCTGTTGTAATGTTTCTTGAAACATAGTTTAAAAATGACGCTATTTCGATGATAATTGATTATTTTCCAATTGTCAAGGTGATGGCTATCACCATAGGGTCGTCTTGGCCACTCAAAGGCAAAGGTATAAACTGGCGAACAGTTTGAACAGGCGCTTGATTTTTGACAAATTAATAAAGGAGTAAAAAATGGAAAAAGCATTAGTGGTCTATGAACCGGCGTTACAAGTACCTATAAGCAAAGTCGTTCGATTTAACAATGTTGATGAATTAAAAAAAATCATCACTGCCATCGGAGGTCACTTACTGTTTCCGTTGAGTACTGGATATAATGATGGTTTCCGAGATAGGCAAGACGATGTGGGTCAACCGGTAATTGTTGCCGAGCTGACAATGGAGTTTCTGGAGAAAGCCGGCAACTTTCAATTTCTGGTTGATTGTTTCGGCGATGAGAAAGAGCATCAAGAACTATTCAATAACTTTCTACGTTATTGTGAGGAAACAAGTGTTGGAATCACAGAAAGGAGGGAAATAAGTTGAAAATTGAATTAGGCGCCTATGAACACTTGGCAATCGCTATTGGCGGTAGCCGGGAACGCGATCCGCTGGAGGTAGCGTACGAAAAGTGGGTGGCAGAGCACAAAATGTATTGGCTGGAGTTACCCACTTATTTACCGCGTGACGAAATCCTCCGGCAACTCTATAAAGGCAAGTGGAAAAAAATTCTTACGCCAGAAGAATTGGAAGTTCTATCGTTGCGATACGGTCTTGCATACCTGCACTATGGACAACATTCAACATACGAACAAATTGGCGCCCAACTCGGCGTTGAAAAAAAGAAAGTCAAAAAAATTGAGGCAAACGCACTTGGGAAACTCCGAAAATTTTGCGCCACGGAATTTCCACGTCCAAGATAATTCTAGTAACTAGCGACCTGCTCAAACTAAAGTCTCATCAAAACTATTTTGGTGAGTCTTTTTCTTTTCCCCTAGCCAAACGCCCGAATTATTGATAGATTGATAATATAGTTGGTTGAAAAATCCTTCACTTAGTTCAGGATGACGTGGAAGTGGCAGTTTGAAAATTAAGCATTAAATAATTTGACATTGATTGAAAATTGTAAATTGAAAATTGAAAATTTAATTACTCCCCCATGCTCTCTCCCATCTTTCTCAAAATCGGTCCTCTATCTATCCGCTGGTACGGCGTTTGCGCCACTCTGGCTTTGATTTTTAGTTACCTGTACCTAAAGCTGATCACACCAATGTTACTGGCTAAAAACAGGCTAACTGCCTTAAATATTTCGGACCAAACAGCCGCCAAAATCAAAACTAATTTGATGGATATTGTTTTTTGGACCGTCATCGCCGGAGTTTTAGGCGCCCGGCTATATCACGTAATAAACGAACTCCCCTATTATCTTGGCCATCCAACAGAAATCATTGCCTTCTGGCACGGCGGTTTGGCAATTCACGGCGGCATAATCGCCGGCGCCCTTGTGCTTTGGTTTTACGCCCGAAAAAATCAAATTTCCTGGTGGCTTTTGGTTGATATGTTGATGCCGGCCTTGCTATTAACGCTCGCCATCGCCCGGTTCGGCAATTATTTTAATCAGGAACTTTTTGGCCGGCCAACTGATCTGCCCTGGGGAATTTTTATTGATCCAATCAACCGGCCAGTGGCATTTGCCAACTTTACTCATTTTCACCCGACTTTTTTATATGAATCATTATGGAACTTCTTGACGGTCATCGGACTAACTCTCTGGATCAAAAAAAAACCGCCGCGAGTTTCCGGCATTATTTTCGCGGTGGCGCTCACTTTCGGCAGTCTCGGCCGTTTGCTGGTTGAATTTTTACGGATTGATCAGGTGCCGATAATTCTGGGGATTCGACTACCGCTAATGGTGAGCGGGGCGTTGGTTATTAGTGGAATATGTATATGGCTTTGGTTATCTGGCCAAGCTAAAAATTCGCACCCAATTTGAAAATTTATTCATTATGTCATTGAAAATTGATTGAAAATTGAAAATTCGTAAATTGAAAATTTTGTCATTTACTTACCGTCTATAAAAGGCTAAAGCCTAAATTCCTTACACTTTTCACTACTTTTCTCCCACCAACAGTGAACTTTTATATTTTTCCGGCAAATACGCCGGCACCCGCGCGATTTTCGTCCGCAACCCCAATTCTTTGATTTTCACCGGCAATTCATCAATAAAACTTTTCTGATCATATCCCAAAGCCACAATGTCTGGCTTTATTTTTTTCAGCGCTTGATACGGATCCTCGGGATCACCCAAGACCGCCAGATCAACATACTCTAAAGATTTGATGCGAGCCAGACGCTCAGTCTCATTAAACCGCAAGCTCCGTCCGCGAACGCGCTTGGCTGTGGAATCGCGCGCGACAACAACAATCAATTTCTGACCTAACTTTTTCGCTTCTTTTAAATAAAACTCATGGCCCGGATGCAAAATTTCGAACGTGCCGCTGGCCATCACTTTGTCAAAATTGATTAAGTGTTTTGACCAATTGTCAACTGTTAATTTATCTAGCTCCACTGCTTCTGTCAGTTCAAAATTACCGATCGCTGTCCGTTCCAATTCCTCGGCATACGCTCCGCAGCCCAACTTTTGACCAATCTCATGCGCCAAAGTCCGAATGTACGTCCCTGACGAACAATGAACTTCGATTGTTATAGTATCCTTTTTGTCATTCCCGCGCAGGCGGGAATCTATACAATAGTTTTCAATATTTTTTAATTTTATCTCGTAAATTTCTATCTCAGCCGGTTTCAAATCGATTTTTTGACCGCTTCTGGCGACTTCGTACGCCTTTTTTCCGCCGACTTTCTTGGCTGAATATTGCGGCGGCACCTGCATCTGCTGGCCAATAAAAGACGCGATCACTTTCTTTATCTCGTCTTCATAAATCTTAAATCCTAAATCATAAATCGTTATTTTCCCTTCTCTATCATACGTCTCGCTCACCGCTCCCAGCCTAATAACTGCCTGATATCTCTTATCCAATCCGACAAATTTTCCCAAGTTTCTGGTTGCCTCCCGCCCTACGCCCACCATCAAAAGACCTGTGGCAAACGGGTCCAGGGTTCCGGCGTGGCCGATTCTTTTGATGCCAGTTAAGCGGCGCAACCTCGCGACAATGTCGTGCGATGTCGGCCCGCTGGGTTTGTTGATAAGAAGATAGCCAGATGTAAACATAATAACCAATAACCAAGAAACAAGATACAAACAAATCTCAATAACCAAATCCCAATTTCCATACGATTTGATTATTGGTTATTGAGTATTGAAATTTGTTTGGTTATTGTATCTTGTTTCTTGGTTATTCGTAATCTTCCATCCTCACTCCCACCAAACCAGACACCCCGGCACTGCTCATTGTTACCCCGTACAAAACATCAGCAATTTCCATAATCGCGCGATTGTGGGTAATTAAAATCAGCTGGGTATCTTTGGCCAGCCCTTTTAAAATATCGGCCAAGCGGTTGGAATTAGCTTCGTCCAAAGCCGCGTCGATTTCGTCCAAAATTACGAACGGCGGCGGAGTGGAAGAAATAATCGCGCAAATCAAAGCCGCGGCCACCAGCGACCGCTCCCCGCCGGATAGCGTCATAATATGTTTGATTTTTTTGCCGGGCGGTATGGCGCTGATTTCCACGCCCAACTCATGCGTTTCCGGATCTTCCAGCTGGACGATTTCAGCCCGGCCGCCGCTGAATAAAATTTTAAAATACTTATCAAACTGATGATTTAAAACCGCGAATTTTTCCTCAAACTGATGTTTGATTCTTTTTTCCAGCTTGCGGATAATTTTGGAAAGCGTGGCGATCGCCGCCATTAAGTCTGTTGACTGCTCAGTTAAAAAATCATATCTGGTTTTGACCTGCTGATACTCAGCCACCACTGCCTCGTCCACCTCGCCCAAAGTCGCGGCCTCGTCCTTTAGTTTTTTAACCTCTCCGCGCAAGGCACGCAGATCAGCCGGCGTAATCGGCAGGGGCTCAGCCGCCAGTTGCTCTTGGAGCTTTACCAATTCCATCACTTGCGGCGGCAAATTCTCGGCCATTTCAGCCGCCAATTGCTCGCGCCGAAATTCCAGCCTGGCGAGTTCGATTTTAACGGCCTGCAACAATTCATTTAAATGTTTAGCTTGATTTGATGCTTCCTGATACCGCCTCTGCCAATCATAAATTTTTAATTGCCGCTCTTCTTCGCTTTTATTCCAGGCATTGAGCCTTTCCATGAGCCCTTTGATTTCCAGATCCAAGCCATCTGCCTGCTTATTACAAGCCTCTTCAGCCGACGCCACCTCCTGCAGCCACTCCCCGGCCGGCAAATTCGCCTGGCTCTTAAGCTTTAATTCCAGATCCCGGCTCTCTTCGCGATAGCGCCTTTCTTCAGCGCGCAAAAGCCGTTCTTTTTCGGCCAGCATTTTTATTTGAATTGATATGTCACCGCTTTCAGCTAAAAGTTCGTTCTGCCGGTCGCGCAAATCAGCGAGATCACTGCGCCCGGTCGAAAGCTCGATTGATTCAATCAAAGCGCGAATTTGTTTCTTGAGTTCCGCGATTTGAGTCAGCCCCAGTATTTCCTGCAGTTGAGCGACTAAAGCCTCAGGCGAGAGCGTACTTGTGTCTTTAAATTGATCAATTTTGGATTTGACGAGCGCCAGTTCCTGCGCTTTTGCCTGTGAGCGAGCCGCGCTTTCAGAGGCAGTGGACTTTAATTCATTTAACTCTGCCTCCAACTGGTTTAATAAATCTTTGACCTCAGCTGTCCGGCGATACAAGAACGCGGCATCAAAATTCCCCTGTTCCTCGAGGCGCAGCTCTTTCTGGCGCGATAAATCCTGGAGTTTGGAACGCAACCGCTCGCGCTCGTATTCTTTCTGCTTCAACTCGCGGCTGGTTTCTTGATACTGCTCGCGGCCCTCGGTACCCTTTTTAATTTGCGCTGACTCTGCTTCCAGCCCTTTAATTTCTTCGCTGATTTTTACTTCCTCCCGTTCCAAGTTGGTAAAATCGCCGCGCTTACTTTGATAAGCCTGCTCCACTTCCCAAAAAGCAGTGCGATAATATTTGGTTTGCTTTTCCGCCAATTCGTCGATAATCGCTTTGCGCCGCACATAGCGCTCCGCTTGCGCGGCCAGATATTTTTTATGCGGGGTGATTTCTTTAAGGAGGACTTCGGTCTCGCGCAGATGCTCGCCAGAGCGGGTTAATTTTAGCCCTGCTTTATGAAGTTTGATTTGATATTTCTTGACTCCAGTAGCTTCGTAAAAAAAATCCAGCCTGTCCTGAGGCGAAAGACGCAAAATTTCGTCGATCATGCCCTGCCCCACCACCGCGTAATTTTTCTGCCCGACATTGTGTCCGGCTAAAAACAGCTGGATATCCAAAAGCCGCGCTTCCTGATTATTGATTAAATAATGCGCCTCCCCGCTCGAATATATTTTGCGGGTTATCTCCACTTCTGCGAGTTGATTTAAAGTCGAATCGTCCTCAGGCGATGCTTCTTCATTACTATCTTCTTTGACATCTTGCCGCTCTTCTCCGTTGACCTTATCATCCCGACCTCCTTCTCTGTCATCCCGAGCGAAGTCGAGGCCAGCCAGAGGCTGATCACCCTTTGGGTGGGATCCCTCTCCTTTCTTTAAAACGTCCCCCTCCATCTTAAACTTTACCTCTACCAGCGCCCGGGAGAGCCGGCTTTGTTTATCAGTACCGGCAAAAATTACGTCCGTGCTTTCGCGGCCGCGCAAAGTTTTAACGCTCTGCTCGCCCAAAACCCAGCGAAACGCGTCAGCGACGTTTGACTTGCCTACTCCGTTCGGGCCGACTACCGCAGTAATATTCTGATTAAAACTTAAAATCGTTTCTCCGCGAAACGACTTAAAGCCCTGAAGTTTGATGCTTTCGATTTTCATAAAAACTGAAAGATTTAAGATTTACGATTTAAAATTGTGGGATGATTATTAAGTTAACGAGTTAACGGGTTAACGAGTTTTTTGAATAAACTCACTATTTTTTCTTTTATTTTCTAAATAAGAAATAAAAGCACCGATTTGCTTAGCTAAACTTTCTGAATCATTATTTATTTTTTCAAATTCCTGCTCAGTTATGTATTTTACAGCCAAAGCAATATGCAGTTGATTTCTCGCCTCCCCCACTGAACCTTTGGCTATTTTCAAAAACCTGATAAATTCATTATTGTTATTTTTTTCAAAGCCTTCAACTATGTTTGAACTAATCGAAATGATTGATCTTCGCAATTGATCACGCAAACCAAAATCACGGCTAAAATCTTTTTTGGAAGTTAAATCATAAACATCCCTTGTAATTACCAAACTTATTTTCCAAATATTCAATTCCTCAAACCTATTAATTTTCATTTTTAACCCGTGAACTCGTTAACTCGTTAACCAAACAACCGATTTTAAACTCGTTAACTCTTTAACCCGTTAACTAATTTAACTGAATCAATTAACACAATTTTACCACATTTCCCTTAAATCCAGCAATTGACATCTAGCGTCAAAGATGATAAATTATCAGGTCTTAGCTTTCGCTTTGACTTTTGTGATGCATTTTTTGCATTTTTTTGACAACTAATTATCTAATCAAACCATACTTCAAGGAGGCCTATAATGGAAATAAAAAAAATCCTGCTCGTTTATCCAGAGATTCCTCTTTCTTTTTGGGGAGTGCAATATGCTTTAAAATTCATCGGGAAAAAAGCAAACATGCCGCCCCTGGGACTCTTAACCATCGCTGCGATGATCCCAGCAGAAATCGAGCTTAAGCTCGTGGACATGAATGTCGAACCGCTAACTGAAGCGGATTTGTACTCGGCTGATGCAGTTTTTGTTTCCGCCATGAGTGTCCAAAACGTTAGTTTTGCTGCGGTCATTAATCGTTGCCAGAAAGCCGGAAAAATAGTCGTCTCCGGTGGGCCGTATGTTTCCGCCTACTGGCAAAATCTAGCAGATGAACCTGATCTAATTATGGTTTTGGGTGAAGCCGAGGGCGGTGTTGTGCAACAAGTGATCGCTGATCTTAGAAATGATAAAGCCCAAAAGATTTATCAGGCGCCGGAAACAAAACCGGATTTGGGACAATCCCCTCTACCGCGTTATGACTTGATCAGGCTCACGCTTCGCTATTACGCCACCATGGCGCTCCAATTCTGCCGCGGCTGCCCTGGGGGCTGCGAATTCTGTGATATCACTCTATTATTTGGGAACAAAACCAGAACCAAAACCACGCAACAGATAATTGCTGAATTAGATCAACTCTATAATCTCGGCTGGCGCGGCTCCATCTTTTGGGTGGACGATAATTTTATCGGCAATCGCACCAAAGCTACAGAAGTGCTCATCGAAGTTGTAAAATGGCAAAAAGAACATAACTATCCATTTATGTTCTTTACTGAAGCCAGTGTTGACCTCGGAACATTAGACGACCTTCTCAAACTGATGGTGGATGCTGGATTTTATATGGTGTTTCTAGGAATAGAAACGCCAAATCCAGAGGCTTTAAAAACAGCTCACAAAACTCAAAATGTCCGGGTGAATTTGTTGGAAACTGTCCGCAAGATTCAAAGCTATGGCATTCAGGTAATTGCCGGGTTTGTTCTTGGTCTTGATGGTGATGATCTGACGTCGTTTAGAGCAATAATTGACTTTGTCCAAAAAGCCGCCATTCCCTCAGCCATGGTCGGACTATTGCAAATTCTAGTAAACACCAAGCTATACATGCGGCTAAAAGAAGAAGGTCGGCTGCGGCAAACTTCGTACGGTGATATTCAAAGCACTATAATCGGCTACCAGCCAAAATCGATGAGCCCCGAAGAGCTCCTGCAGGGTTTCGCCTATGTTTTGAAGGAGCTATACGGCGCCGACTACTTTAAGCGCTGCCTGGAAATGCTCCGACGCACGCCAATGGTTCGGCATAGAAAGCGCAAACTAAGTTGGCGTGAAATTTACGCGCTGTTCCAATCGCTTGGCCTGCAGATTCTCTCGCGAAGAAGAATCGGCTGGCGCGAAATTGGCGCGCTACTGCAATCACTTGAGCTCCAGCTCTTTGCGCCAACCGGCAGAGCCTATGCGCGCTTGCTTTTGTCGATTCTTTGGGAAAATCCCAAGTGGTTTCCTGAAGCAGTTCGGATGGCCATTGTCGGCTATCATTTGCAAATAATGACGGCTCAAATCTGCACGGACATAGGTGACCAACTGGCCAAAATGGCAAACGCGGAAACAGACTAAATCTGTCATCCAAGCATATTCCTGTCATCCCGAGCGCAGTCGAGGGATCCCTCTCCCCCTGCCCTCCCCTGTCATTCCTGCGAAAGCAGGAATCTATACAATAGTCCCACCCTTCCAAGCTCTCGAATCTTTCCCCCAGATTGATTCCCGAGCTTGTTTTTTTTAAAAGGCGCGTGCCCCGCCTGTCATCCCGAGCCTGTCGAGGGATCCCTCCACTCGGCCGAGGGCCGTCGGCCTCGGTCGGGATGACAAACCACAGACATGCACCAGACTGGCAACAAATTTATAAATTACTTCATTAAAAATTGACTCTCTCTCCAACCCGTTAACCCGTGAACTCGTTAACTGATTAATTGATTCATTCGTGAACCCGTTAATCGAGTAACTGGAACATAAAAAAACTAGCTGATACAAATTCCCTTAAAGTGGAATATGCATTAGCTAGTTAATTCGGACGCCCCTGGCGTAACAGAATTGTTTGGATCGCAAACATCTTCTGTATATAGCCTTGGCTGGCTTATCAGAGACTGTGGTCTCTGCGTTACAGCCTCAGGGCCTGTCCAAAATTTAGGGATTTGCTACCCCTTGCCTTTAAGCTCTGTGATTCCGGGGAGACCCGAGTTACAGGGCTTTAGCTTTTTTTTCGAAGCGGGCTTCAGGGCGAGAAGGGGGGCAAAGTGCGAGTTTCCGAAGTAAAATTTTTTGATTTTGTGCCCAACAATGGAGGTGCACTCATGCTTACGCGGAACAAAGGCTCTACTGGTTTCTTTGGTCAAATCGGTATTCACTTTTCAGTTTACGCGGTAATATTGCTCTTAATGTTGATTCTCTCAACAACCTTTGCATTTGCGAACACTGAAAAGATGTCTACTACAGCCCTATTGACAGGCACGAATCCGACGCGAGCTTTGTTGGATCACGGCGGTCCCTTTTCTGTTGGTATTAATGCAATTATACCACTAACCCATATGAGCGGTTTTGGTATAATCAACTCAAACGTAACAGATTTCAATTTAGTGACGGCTGGCATTTCACCTCCTCTAGATGAATCGATCTACTTTGGAGAAATTTCAGCGCAGCAATTTACAGTAACCGTAAAAGATCCACAGTTAGTATTGGTCGAGATCTCACCACACCAAACAGTAACCGGTCAGATCGCAGCCAATGATGCAGTTTTGAATGGTAAGAACACCGCATGGATACAAGAACAGGTCGTAATAGCCACACCCTCTACTAAACATTACATGGGTTTAATGGTGACATCGACTACACGAGGATTAAATAGCGTGCTCAAGGTTTGTTGACTTCTCGAGTTCCAAGCGCCTGCAACGCACGGAGCTCGTTAAACATAGATTGGCAAAGAGCAATAATTAGTAACATTTTTGTGGCGGCTCATTTCTTCACCGTCACTACTCCTTTGTAAGGCGCGGCAGGTGCCCGCCTTACGGCTTTCGTTGGTTCTCCTTTCGTTTTTGATTTTTAGCTTTATCAATTATAACGCGAGGAGTTTGGGCCCCTGCGCGAGCGGGGGTCCGACTCCGAGCAGGCCTCGAGACGCAACTACTTTTTACCATATTTCACAAAATAGGTCAACCGTAAAAAACTCAATTACCCGGTTAAAAAGTTAACGAGTTAACGGGTTGTTTTTTCTAACTCGTTAACCCGTGAACCCATTAACTGAGTAACTGATTCATTAACCCATTAACCCGTTAACTCTTTAACCCGTTAACCGCCCAACTGAATCAAACAAAAAAACACCCAACCTCTCAACAAAACTCAAGGTTGGATGTTTGTAAAGTAAATTTAGACGGTCGTCGGCAGCTGAATCGAATCTACTGCCCCATGGACGATCATCGATTGATTCGCGATCACGCGCAAATCGATCAATTCACCATCGCTGTAATACGCGGTATAACGGCAATGATAATTTTCGTCTGCTAGGCGTATTGCCCCGTCCTGATCAATCCAGTCAAAAGTTTCTTCTTTTGAATTTATCGCCTCTTGCAATAAATAATTTCCTGGATTATTACAGGCCTTCTCCAGTCTAGTAAACCAGCCTTTATCATAACTAAAGGCAATCTCGCGCGATCCGGACGAAACGACTCGTTTTAAAACATGGTCCGCCCCATTCTCCTGGGTAAATTTGTCCCAGTAATCCTCGGACGCGAACTGTTTATTAATTCGCTTCATCGCCGGAACTTTTTCCCGCAAAGAAGCTGATCGTTCCATTGCCGCAAGCAATGTTAATTTACTGCTTAAATAGGGTTTTGGCGGCAGGAAACAATCCATTTCGCCATTTCTATAGGCCTCTAGCATCAGCTCTAATTCCTTGCTTTCTGATCTATACAAACTAGGAATATCAATAACCGCTTTGGTTATCTCCGGCGCGAGAATCGGCTCTTCTTTAACTCGCAGAAAATAGCCATTTCTGCCGAGCGTTTCTTGCAGAATTTTAAACTCCGGTAAATAAAAATGCTCATGGCTGGCGCTGATAAGCGTCGATTCATTTTTATGGCCATTTATCCAATCAATCAAAACCGAGCAAATCCCGCGGAGTTTATCATGGTCTGCCAACTCTTTATTCATCAAAACAGTTAGCCCCCAACCATGTTTGCTGACAGAATCAACCTCAACGACCCAAAATCGGTCATCAGCGTCTTTGACTAAATCCACTTTCATTATCCTTGGCATCTGCGGCCTTAGATACTGGACATTTCGGAATCGTCGATCAATCCCTGTATTTAACAATGATTTTAAACGTATAATTTCTTGATTGCTGGCCTGCATACTCAATTCGTTATCTAAATTATTATAGGCCTTGTATACAATCGACCCGATTTGTTCTAATTGATTAAATTCCCTGCTGGAAACAATGTAAGGATTAAGCGCAATCCTAAAGCTGTGATCCTCCACACGCGGATCCCAATACCCGGACTTTTTAACTTTTTGACAAAGAGCAAAACCTAGATCAGGCAATCCGCCTTCCAATTCAGTCACCTCCTTAAATAATCTCTGCAACTGCTTTTAAACTAACAACCGTCACCTCTGGTTCGTAACCTTCTTCGGCCAATTCATCTTTAAATTTTCCGTTTCGATACCAGATCGTCCGCAACCCAAATTTTTTGCCTAACCATATATCTGTCGCGGCTCGATCGGAAACAACATAACTTTGTGATAAAATCGGTTTATAATCATCAACTATTTTCTGGAATATTCCCTCGTCTTTTTGGTCATTGATAAGAATTGACGCGAACATTTTATCCATCCCAGATGCCTTTAAAATCTCCACGGTGTCCAGCCCAACTTTATCCTTAGTATTTTTGCTGACCAGAATATTAGTATATCCTTTGATTTCTGCTGATTTAACCGCCTTTTTGGCAAATGGCATCATTTTCCGGTGATCAGGATCGTAAAGAGTCCGCATAAAATCCCAAATGATGATTTTTACCATATTTTAAGCTTATTTAACCCTAATCACTTTTTAACACAAACGCTAAATTTGGTCAACGTTTCTCCCCCTGCCAGAGGGGGAGACACTCGTGTCCCATTAATTAACCCATAACTGAGCTTGTTTTTGGACAGTACTGTCAACAATGTGTAGTTGACGTTCAGAAATGAGCCTAGTAATCGCGGTTTTGACAAAAAGGGAGACGCTCAAAATTTGTAGAATTTCGTAAGAATTTCGTTCGATGCGCAACTGTTTTTTTAAGATGGCCACGAGCAAATAAGCTGACAAAGCGACGCAGATTTGCGTCTTAACCGCGTTGGCTGATCTGCCCCAAAACGTTTTGATTGCGAGGTGTTGCTTGAGCCATTTGAAAAAAAGTTCAATCTGCCATCGTTGTTTGTAAAGGTCGGCAATTGTTTTTGCCGGCAATCCAAAATTGTTCGTGACAAAGATGTAATATCGTTTCGTCTCAGTGTCGTAATACTTAATCCGTCGCATCTGAGCAAAGTATTTTTTAGTGTGGTGGTGAGGACCCTCAACTACGACTTGATCGCACCGAACGCCTACTTTTTTATCCACTGGCCGGGAGCACAGACGACGAAACGACCAACCTTTTTTTGCTCTAGTGACAAAGAAAGAGCCAGCCTTGTGTATTTGGTAGAAACGATCAAAATCCAGATAGCCGCGGTCAAAAACATAGTAGGCTCCTGTCTCGTATACGACCTGATCTAAAAAACAAACATCTGCCGCTTTTCCGCTTGTGAAAGCGAAAAAAGAGGGTATATTGCCGTGGAGTTCCAATCCAAGATGCAGTTTGATCGCCGAACATCCTGTCTGTGAACGAGCCCATGGAAACAGGGCAAGGCACAGATCAATAATGGTGGAATCGATAACATACACCGCCTCATCAATGTCTAAAGTAAACAACCGATCGTGGCTATACAACAGTTTAGCTTGCGCTATCAAGACAAGCGCATAATCGCGAAAGATACGCCAATCTCGTTTCTCGTTCGCATGCGATAATGTGTTGCGAGCAACTACCGATCGGAAGCCGAAATGGTAAAGCTTATCTCTATGGGCAAATAGGCAGACAACGATATCACGCAAGCTCTCACGGAACGACAGTTGGCCAAAAGCTAGCGCTAAAAATTGTTCCCAGCAAGAAAATTTTTTCACCCAATACTCGCCGTGGTAACGTTGAACACATTGATTGAATTGGTAACGAACGACCGCGTCCATAATTTGAGAAAAGACATATTTTCCTTGGTGCATAGGTATAATTGAAGAGTTAATTCTCCAATTATCCCACAAATCAAATTGAAATCGAAAAATGTATCTTTTCTCAAATTATGGCTAACCTATCAACTAATATTACATCGTGTTAAAAATTAATGGGACACGAGTGACTATCCCCCTCCTTGCAATAACCAATCACCAAGATACAATAACCAAACTACAACTTAAATTTTGAAAATTGGTAATTGGAATTTGTTTGTATCTTGTTTCTTGGTTATTGGTTATTAAAATTCCTCCTCCGCTTCCGCGGTTTTTTTGTTTTTTAGGCCGTTTTTTTGGCGACCGTCCGGCCGGAGCCCACGCGATAGCGTGCGAACGTCAGCCGCAAGCTATCGCTTGGGCTCCGAACGGGTGGTGAGCGATTTTTAACGATTTGGATCCCAAGCGAAAGCTTGCACACCTCGTCGAAGCCCACGCGAAAGCGTGCCGTCGACACTAACCGTCCACTGTCTTCCCAAAATCAATCACCGGATAATTCGCGAACATATCGGACACGCCTCGCCACCCGTTTTTCTTTAAATAATACCCAAAACTTGACCAGCGATAATTATGTAGCTTTTCAAACTCATCAACATATTCGTGTTTAATCGGATTATTGTGAATATAATTAAGATGGCTGTAAAAATCCTCTTTATCCAATATCAACTTTTCCCAATAATTCCACCAAACCTTTCTGCCAATCTCATCTTCCAGCTTATTTAACAGTCGCGCGCTGTTTGAATGTAGTAAATAAAATATCTTGCTCAAATGTTCAGCTTTAATGACTTTGATCAACATGTGATAATGATTATTCAGCACGACCCAACCAGTTATTTTAAACCCTAATTGTTCACGCGCTCTGTCTAAACAATCTAAAAATATTTGTTTAGCCTCATCAGTCTTAAAAAAATCGGTGCCACCGATAGTCCGGGCGGTGATAAAATACAAACTGTCATCTTTTGGTAAGTGCGGCGGACGATTGGAATAGATCATAAAATATTTTTAATTACGACACGGTGTCGCCCCTCGACAAGCTCTCGCTTGGGCTCCAAACCGTTGAAAATCGCTCACCACCGTTCGGAGCCCACGCAACAGCGTGTCACCGCGCCGGAGACCACGCGATAGCGTGCACACCTCGTTGGAGCCCACGCGATAGCGTGCTGTTATCCCTCATTTTTGAACCCTCAGCCTGAGCTCGAGTCAAAGGCTTTTCACTTTGAACTATAATATTCCCCCAACACCTTATCTTTCTTAAACTTCGCGACATTGCGGTTAACCTGCCGGTAAAACTGTGGAAAATGGATCCGGTTGATAATCCGACCGCGCCAGCGCTGGCGATAAGGCGGCTTTTGATGATGCGCTAGCTCGTGGGCGATCACCGCCAAAATTGCCGAGATTTTTTTGGATTGCCGTTTTTTGGCCGTATAAATATCAACCGTCACGGTTTTGGTTTTAAAGCTGGTATGGCCCAAGACAAACCGGCGCTTTAGATCTTTGACCGGCTCCCCGCGTTGCATCGTGCGGAAACTAAAATCGCGAAGCTTTAAAACTTCGCAAGCACGGTTGAATATAAGTTCCATTTCTTGATTATGTTCAATCAAATAAATATGTAAGCAACAAGTTACAAGAAACAAGAAACAAGAAACAAACAATACCCAATGTTCAATAACCAATTCGTACAGTTTGCGATTTGAGATTTGTTTATTTTAATTTGTTTGTATCTTGTTTCTTGATTATTGTTTCTTTCAACTAACTTTTTTTATTATTGCCGATAAAATATTTCGCAACTCAACAGCTTCCTTCTTCAAATCCTGCATTCTCAAACCAAAAGATGGTTCCGCTTCTTCTATTAATTCAAGCCAGTGAATCGCTTCCTTCGTCTCTTTACGCGCAATCCTTACTCGATGCGCAAAATCTTTTTTACCCAAAGCATCATTAGCTTCCCGATAATTAGCTCCGATTGAACCGGCAGAACCTACTATTTGACTAATCAAACGACTATTAATCGCATTTCTGGGTAAAGACTTACATAATCTAATAACTCGCTTGCCAAATAAAGTGGTTCTCTCTTCCAAATCAAAAATTTTACTTTGGTTACTTGTATTATCCATCAAATAATATTTGAAGTTTGTTTCTTGCTTATTGAGATTTGTTTGTTACTTGTATCTTGCTTGTCCTCCATAGCTTCTGCGGAGGAAAATTACTTATATCTTGTTTATAGAATTTTTTCTAAAAGCGAAACAATCGACAAAACTTTAAGATTCGCCAGCCTTCCCTCCTCCACCGGCAAAGTATCAGTTACCACGATTTCTTTAGCCGCGCAGGCCGCCAACCGTTCATAGGCCGGCCCGGAAAAGATCCCGTGCGTGGCCGCTACATATACCTCACGAGCCCCGTTTTTAATCAAAACCTCAACTGCCGGCCCAATCGTACTGCCGGTATCGATCATATCGTCGAATAAAATCGCGGTTTTGCCTTGGATCTCGCCGACGACATGCGTATATGATACCTCGTGATGCCGCGGCCTGGTTTTGTGCAGGATCGCCAAAGGTGCGCAAAGTTGATCTGACAGGCGCTGGACAATTTTGGCCGCCCCGGTATCAGGCGCCACTACGACTAGATCTGGCAATTTTTTAGATAGGAAATATTCAGCAAACATCGGAAAACAGTGCAAATTATCAACTGGCACGCTAAAAAATCCTTCGATTTGATCACTGTGCAGGTCGAAAGTAACCACCCGCGCAACGCCGGCCGCCACCAGCAAGTTGGCCATCAATTGGGCCGAAATCGGCTCGCCCATCATCGCCCGCCGGTCCTGCCGCGCATAACCGAAGTGCGGAATTATAAGATTGATTTCGCGCGCGTCATGCCGGCGCAAGGCGTCAGCCAGCAAAAATATTTCCAAATAATCGTCGCTGACGTTCGCTCCGCTGGTTTGCAAAATCCAACAGCACTCGCCGCGGACTTCGTCCAACAGCCGGACGTAAATTTCGCCGCCGGAAAACTTTTTGATTTCGCATTTGCCCAAATCCAGGCCGCATTTTTTGGCGACCGCGGCGGCTAATTTGGGATGCGATGTACCGGGAAATAATAACATAAATGTTTAATAATCAACATACAAGACGAAGATACAAGTTTCAAGAAACAAGTAACAAACAATACCCAATATTCAAAAACCAATAATCAAATGATTTGGAATTTGATTATTGAATTTTGTTTGTATCTTGTATCTTGTTTCTTGTCTCTTGTTTCTTACTAACATCTTGTTACTTGGTTATTTTTCAAATTTAACAGCTCCAGCCCAACCGCCTCATCCTTTTTTCTTTTGACCTCTTCTTTCGTCTCGACGATGATGATTTCGCAGGCCGCCGAAATCACGGCCCCGGCCAAATGACCGGAAAAAGTCTGGAACATCTGCGTCCCCAAAGTCGCGTGCAAGTGAACTTTGCCGGTGGTGATGATGCCGGTTAAGTTGACCAGCTCCATCGGCTTTTTGATCTTGCGCTCGGTGTAACGTTTGGATTTAACGCTGTAATGCCCAAGTCGTGCTGATTTGACTGCCCCTATACCAATAATATAGCCTGATTTTATTTGCTGATCTTTGACGAATTGATTCAAAGACGCCAAAATTTCAGCATCCGGGGCCAGGCTGACGATATAGGTTTGTGTGGGAGTGAGTTTTTTGTGAGGCATATCTGTCATTCCTGCGAAAGCAGGAATCCAGGTCATTAATTACTAATTCTCAATTTTCAATTTCTAAGGACACCATAATCTATTTTAGTCTACCACAATAATTAAATTCCCGCGACCCTTGCTTTTTTATCGTCTTTGTGTTAGTTTAAAATCGAGTTACTAATTTTCAATTCACAAACTGGAGGTGATAAATGATGCCGATAACAAAAAGAACGATCGACCTATCGCTATATACGGTTGATCAACTCCCTCTTACAAAGGACGAAATCTCGCTGGTTGAAAATTTTTTCGGACGCAAAGTTGAATATATCGAGGTGCGTGACTTAATTGGTCTCGCTATTTCCAGCATTTCGAGATCAACTTACCCAACAAAAGAACTCAATAACGAACTTACCGAATGGGCAAACCACCAAGGGGACATGGAAATCGCAGAACGCGACTGTTAACAATCCCCCTCGGCACAGAATTTATCCTGTGCCGAAGCCAAAAAATTAAATATCGCCATCTCCCAGTCTGGCACGTGTAAGCACCCGCTTTCCGTGCCTACTTTTTTTTCGCCAAAAAATGCAACCAGCGGTGAGTGCGGCCGGAATGTTGCGACTCATGGATAACCGCGAAGCCCGCGGCAATCAACAGCTCTTTAAATTCCTCTGCCTGATAAAGCGCGAAAAATCTTTTCAAATCTTTCAACCCTAAATAATCTTCTTCGATAATCGTCTCTCCGTCCCCTTTTTTAACATCAACAAACGTAAATTCCCATCTGAAGTCGAACACTTATAGCCGCTAGCTATAAGCTCGAATTCACTATCCCTTATTTGAAAGGATAGAAAAAATGCGTTATTATAAAGCACTTTTCCCATACTTCCAGTAAAATTTGTTGTCTAGGTTTTTTCTTAAAGGAATTATTAAGTGTTCGACTTGACCCGTGTCGGTAGGAAACAGCCAGCCGCCTGGCTTTAAAATTGTGGCAATCTTCGCCAATACCGAAAGCAATGACTTTTTAGGCAAATGCAACAGCGACGCCTTAGCCCAGACCGCGTCAAACGAAAC
>Ga0208246_1000423_pt1 | contig 34934 bp, 43 predicted proteins | sample RifOxyD2_FD_184039 | JGI IMG/M metagenome (GOLD analysis project Ga0208246, IMG submission 184039) | Soil microbial communities from Rifle, Colorado - Rifle Oxygen_injection D2 (SPAdes) | ecosystem: Environmental > Terrestrial > Deep subsurface > Rock core/Sediment | place: Rifle, Colorado... | reverse complement strand
CGGTCTAGTATCTTGGCGGTTTGGCGGTATTGTTGTTCTAAGGCGATATCGAGGTAATATTCGAAAGATTCGGGGTTAAGTTGTTCGGGGGAGGGCATAGGGGGGTGGATTAAATTATGAAACGCCACTGGATTCCCGCTTACGCGGGAATGACAAATGAGCGTTGCGACAATACCATTATAGCGAAAAATTACACACAAAACAAGGTAAAATTGACAAATCATCAAAATTAGGGTATTATTGGCTAATCATGACAAATTAAACGTCTGGATCCCCGATCAAGTCGGGGATGACAAGAGGAATACACCCATGCCTAAAGCTAAAAAAACCGGAACCACGCTCGTTATCGTAGAATCCCCCACCAAAGCCAAAACCATCACCAAATTCTTGGGCGATGGTTTTATTGTTAAATCTTCCTTTGGGCATGTGCGCGATTTGCCCAGAAGCAAAATGGCAGTGGACATTGAGCATAACTTTGAACCGCAATATGTTGTCTCACGCGAAAAATCAAAAGTAGCCAAAGAGCTAAAAGACGCGGCCAAAAAATGCGACAACATTTTATTCGCGACTGATTCGGACCGTGAAGGTGAGGCCATTTCCTGGCACTTAGCCCATATCCTCGGAGTAGAGCCGACTGATGCGAAACGAATTGTTTTTCATGAAATTACCAAAACCGCGATTGAAGAGGCCTTAAAAAATCCCCAACCTTTGAACATGCCTCTGGTGCATGCCCAGCAAGCGCGTCGTGTTTTGGACCGCCTAGTCGGCTATGAACTGTCGCCATTTTTGTGGCGCAAAGTTTCCAAAGGACTTTCAGCCGGACGGGTGCAATCGGTAGCCGTACGTTTGATTGTGGAACGCGAGCGTGAAATTCAGGCCTTTAAAGCTGAGGAATACTGGACTATTGAAGCGCTATTCGCAACCGCAAAAAAAGAAATTTTTGGCGCCAAGTTATCGGCTCTACCAGATAAAAAATTAGAAAAAATGGACATTGGTTCGGAAAAAATCGCTCACGAAATAGTTACGGCTTTAAATAACGCCACCTACGAAGTGGCTGACGTTGAAACCAAAAAATCCAAGCGGGCGCCCGCGCCACCGTTTACCACTTCTACTTTACAACAAGATGCCAATAGCCGACTAGGATTTTCCGCAAAGCAAACGATGAGATTGGCACAACAATTATATGAAGGCGTAGAACTTGGCTCAGCTGGCGCGGTTGGTTTAATCACGTACATGCGTACCGACTCGGTCAATTTGGCGGAAAAATTCTTAACCGAAGCCAACACTTTAATCGGTCAAGATTATGGCGCCAAATATCAATTAGAAAAACCACGCTTTTATACCAATCGCAGCAAAAACGCCCAAGAGGCTCACGAAGCTATTCGACCAGCCGATGTAACTCAAACCCCTGATTTGGTAAAAAACTTTTTAGACAACAATCAATACCGACTTTACGATTTAATTTGGCGCCGGGCGGTGGCGACTCAAATGCAAAATGCCATCATGTCCAATTTGGCCATTGATGTTAAATCTAATAATAATTATACTTTTCATGCCACCGGCACAACCATTGATTTTGACGGCTTTTTAAAACTATATCCAGAACGCACGACTGAAAATATTTTACCGCGATTGGAAGAAAAAGAATCAGTTGATTTAAATGAATTAAAACCAGAGCAGCATTTTACCGAACCGCCAGCCCGATTTTCCGACGCCACTTTAGTCAAAGTTTTAGAACAGCACGGCATTGGGCGACCATCCACGTACGCTCCTACCATCGCTACCATTGAAGACCGTGGTTATGTGGAACGCGACCCTAATAAAAAATTAGCACCGCGAGAAGTGGCCTTCTTGGTTAATGATTTATTGGTAGCCCACTTCCCCAAAATTGTGGACTTAGAATTTACTGCCAAAATGGAAGACGAATTTGATGAGGTCGCGCACGGCCAAAAACAGTGGCAACCATTAATCGCTGATTTTTACGGACCATTTAAAGAAAACCTGACTGCAAAAGACGCGGAACTTAAAAAAAGTGAAATCGGCGCTGTACCAACTGGCGATAAATGTCCAGATTGCGACAAAGATTTGGTCCGCCGGATTGGCCGGTTCGGTGCTTTTACCGCTTGTTCCGGATACCCGGAATGTAAATATATTTTAAAAATTAAAGTACCGGAAATTAAAATCGGAATTCACTGTCCTAAATGTGCTGACGGCGATATGTTGGAACGCCGTAGCCGATTTGGTAAGATATTTTATTCTTGTTCCAAATATCCTGATTGTAAATTCGCCCTGTGGAACAAACCTAACGGCGATAAATGTCCATCCTGCCAAGGGTTGTTATCGGTTACTCCCGCTGGCAAAGTAAAATGCGAAAATAAAGAATGCCCAACTTATGTGGCACGCGCTCCACGCAAAGGCGGGTGGCCTGCCCGCCAAGGCCTTCGGCCCAAGGCCGAGGCAGGCGGGAGTAAAAAAACGAAGAAAAAAGATGAAGAATAAAAAATGGCTCCGATTGCTTCCTGATTCAAAAATAAAAAAGATCTTACAAAGGTCTTTTTTATGTGAATAGCGAACGCGGAAAGCCTTAATGCCAAAGGTGATGCTAAGGTCAGGTCGCTACCCACACTTGTAAATTACCACAATATCTGACAATAATCAACCTAATAATAAAAAACCCTAAACCAGATACTTCGTATCGGTTAAGAGTAAAAACAACAAACCCCTTGGATAAATCCACGGGGTTTGAGTTGGCGCAAAGGTTTACACCTTAACATCACAGCAATATAATAGCACAAAAATAGGCATTTGTCAAGTCCCTTTAAAAATGGTACATTAGATTGATAATAAATCCACTTATGGCAACCAGAAATATCACAGTTCCCAACAAACTACTGTCTGTCCAAGACCTGACAGAATTATTGGCCAAATACTGCAACGCCGAGCAACTTGCTTTTGTGCGCAAGGCATATGAATTTGCGGACAAAGCGCACGGTGGGCAAATGCGTAAAACCGGTGTCCCCTATATTCAGCACCCGCTCACGGCTGCCCATATTTTGGCGCAAATGGAAATTGACGTCAATATTGTGGTTGCGACTTTAATGCACGATGTACCAGAAGATACCAATGTTACCATTGAAGAAATTGAATTAGAATTTGGCCCAGATATTGCCGGAATGATCCGAGGCATTACCAAGCTTGGCAAACTAAAATACCGCGGTGTTGAGCGTTACATTGAAAATTTACGAAAAATGTTTATGGCTATGGCCGAAGATATCCGCGTAATGATTATTAAATTTGCCGACCGTATTCATAATTTATCTACACTTGAGGGCCTGCCCGAGAAAAAACGCGAACGAGTGGCAATTGAAAGTTTGGAAATCTATGCCCCGATTGCCAATCGGCTGGGCATGGGTGAATTTAAAGGTTTACTGGAAGATTTGTCTTTTCCTTATCTGTTTCCTAAAGAGTACCGCCAAGTAAAAGAAATCCGCGATAAAGCTGTCTCAGAAAAAAATATTTATCTTGGTCAAATTATTAAAAAAGCGGCAGCTGAACTTAAAAAAGTAAATATTGAGCCAGTTGACATTCACGGACGCGAGAAACAACTGTATAGTTTGTTCCAAAAATTACAAAGAAAAAAATGGGATGTAAGCGGCATTCATGATGTGGTTGCAGTTAGAATTGTTTTAAAAAACTTAAGTGATTGCTACGCAACTCTAGGAACAATCCACCATATTTGGACGCCTCTTAAAGGCAGAATTAAAGATTACATTGCTCAACCAAAACCAAACGGTTACCGTTCTCTTCACACTACTGTCTTTGGTGAAGATGGCAAAGTGGTTGAATTCCAAATTCGCACCGAAGCAATGCACGAAGAAGCAGAATATGGTGTGGCTGCTCACTGGCACTATGATGAGAATGGTACCCGCCTACCAGCCAAAGACATGCGTTGGGCACAAGAGCTCGCCAAGCTCCAAAAAGAAATCTTAACCAACATTAAAGACCTGGAGGAAATGAAAGTAGATTTTTTCAAGAGCAGAATTTTTGCTTTTACCCCTAATGGTGATGTTATTGATTTGCCTGAAGACGCTACCCCAGTTGATTTTGCCTACCACATTCATTCGGAAGTGGGAAATAAATGCAACGGCGCAAAAATTAATGATCAATTGGTTAGTTTAGACACACCACTACGTTCTGGCGATGTGGTGGAAATAATTACCGATAAAAACCGCAAAGGGCCCTCGCCGGATTGGCTCAAATTTGTCAAAACACATCTAGCTAAAACTAGAATAAAAGCGTCACTCACCGCCAATCAAAGTTCCTGGTTAAAAAATTTCCTGCAAACTGGTAAAAAATAAAAAAATCTCACAAACGAGGAGATTTTTAATTCAGAAAATTTATTCGGTAATTTTATTAACAATATTTTTTAATTCTTCATCAGAATGATAAGTAATTGCCACGACCCCCTTACTACCTTTTTTACTGATAGTAACTTTAGCCCCAAGCGCGGATCGCATCTTATCTTCCAAAAAAGACAAATTCGGGTCTCGACGCGAAAATTGACCATTGGTCTTTTTAGTAACAGTCCGTTCCAATTCTCGTACTGAAATTTTTTGCCCTAACATTGATGATAATAAATCCAATTGCTCTTTTTCGGTTTTCAAAGTTAACAGCGCGCGCGCTTGACCGGCACTAACTTTTCCTTCTGACAAAGCGGTTTGGGCCGCTGTTGGCAAATCTAAAAGGCGAGTAGTATTAGCAACGGCTGAACGGCTTTTGCCAACTTTATCCGCGACCTCTTGCTGGGTTAAACCAAATTCCTGTGATAAACGTTTATACGCGAAGGCTTCTTCCAAAGCACTTAAATTCTCGCGTTGAATATTCTCTACCAAAGCCACCTCCAACTTGGCCTGATCGGCTAATTTTTTTATTATAACTGGGACTGTCGGAAGACCGGCCAATTTACTAGCACGCCAACGTCGCTCTCCAGCAACAAGTTCATACCCGCCATCACTTTTTTCCGTAACGATTATTGGCTGTAAGACACCATACTCTTTAACGGACACCGACAACTCCTGCAATTCTTCAGAAGCAAAGTGCCGGCGAGGCTGACTCGGGTTGGGAAAAACACTACCAACTGGTATATGCCAAATCTTCGGCTCGGATGAGCTTGATTCGTTTTTATTTGTTATGGGATTGCTCCTACCACTATTTGTGATAAGCGCACCAAGTCCTCTTCCTAATGCCATATTATAATTTCAGATTTTAGATATTAGATTTCAGATTTAAAAACATCAAACATCTTCACTCAGCTTGTCGCCAAAATAAACAAGCACTTCACGCGCCAAACGCTCATACGCGCGCGCCGCTTTGCCCTTGGGTTCATAGTGAAAAACGCTTTTGCCAAAACTCGGCGCCTCGGCTAAACGCACTGTGCGCGGAATAACTGACCGAAAAATCTTATCAGGGAAAAATTTGTATAGTTCATTTAAAATTTCACTGGACAAACGATTCCTGCCATCAAACATGGTAATAACCGCGCCTAAAACTTCTAATTCCGGTTTAATTTGACCCTGTACCAGTTCAATTGTTTTTAAAAGTTGCCCCAAACCTTCCAAGGCGTAATATTCGGCCTGCACTGGAATTAAAATTTGATCGGCTGCTACTAAACCATTTAAAGTTAAAATGCCAAGAGAAGGCGGACAATCAATAATAATATAGTCATAAGCGTGGCGCAATTCAGTAACAATATCTGCCAACCGATTTTCACGTCCCTCAACATTCACAAGTTCCACATTAGCACCAGCTAAATCTGGCGTCGCGGGCACGAGCCGCAATCCAGCATGGGCAGTATTTAAAACTACATCATGCGAACGTGCTTGACCCATTAAAACATGATAAAGCCCCTGCTGCAGCTCATCCGGCTTTAAACCTAGGCCAGAAGTAGCGTTTCCTTGGGGATCTAAATCAATTAGCAACACAAATTTGCCGGCCTCGGACAGAGCCGCCGCCAAATTTACAGCCGTAGTGGTTTTCCCCACCCCGCCTTTTTGATTGACAATTGATATAACCTTGGACATGAGCACATTATATCATATTGTTGACAAATTGGCAAAAAAATAGTATAATTCTTCCATAAATAAAGCCGCGATGGCGGAATTGGTAGACGCACACGACTCAAAATCGTGCGGAGCAATCCATGAGAGTTCGATTCTCTCTCGCGGCACAAACAAAACAACCCGCACATGTGGGTTGTTTTGTTTTGGCTATATATGGAATAATTGAATCTAAACTCACTTTAAAGTATAATAAAATGGCAATCAAACGCCTCAATTTTATGCGGCTTCCCCAAATATCTCTTATTGGCTATTTTATCATTGCTATGCTAGCACTATATTTTTTGTGGCGCGAACGAAAAAAACCTTCGCAATGGTGCGGGCGCTATCGTTTACAAATTTATCACTTTGCGGCGCTTCTTATTTTATTTGGCATTTTTTTATTAGCTAATTTAATTTCAATTTATTTGGTTTGGCTGGGAATAATTTTATTAATTACGTCATTTATTGCCCCCCATTTTCTAGTCGTTAATAAACAAAACATTAAAATTAATGCTTTGACCGGAATTAAAATTGCCTTTGTGGCCGACTTGCAACTGGGCATGTCTTGGAAAAAAACAAAATGGGCACAAAAAATTGTGGATAAAATTAAAGACGCCAAACCGGATCTGGTGTTACTCGGTGGTGATTTAATTGATAATGAAGGCGGTTTTGCAGACGAATGTTCCTACCTATCCCCTTTCGGTCTAATCGCCAATCAATTTCCAATATATTATGTTATGGGTAATCACGAGTATGGTGCCGGCCAGCAGTCGATTTTTATGTTTGAAAACCAAGCAGATAAACTTGCGCGCACAATGGCAAAATTAAATATCCCACTTTTAAAAAATAATCTGGTAACAATTAAAATAAATAATAAAGAAATTAATATTTTTGGGATTGATGATATTTGGGGCGGAAAAGCTGATTTTGCCGAATTAAATAACTGGAACAAAATTACACCTTTAATTTTTCTCACCCACAATCCCGACGGAATTTTGTCGTGGCCGTTCAATATCAAAAAACCCGACCTAGTTTTGGCCGGACATACTCACGGTGGACAGATTCATTTACCAGGCCTTGGGCCCGTTGTCAGCGCCGAAATTAAATTGCCCAGAAAACACTATCGCGGGCTGTCCCACTATAACAACATCCCTATTTTTACGACAGTTGGTGCCGGTGAATCAGCCGCGCCGATTCGGTTTGGAGTAATGCCGGAGGTGGTGGTTTTAGAGATAAAATAATAATCTTAATTTTCAATAGTCGTAAAAAATATCCCCACAAAGCATTTCGAGCCTGTAGGGATATTGTTTTTATAATTATTATTTTTATACTGTGCCACAATAATGTCGATCTCTCTTCAATGTTTCTTTAAATTTTTTCTCATCTTGAAATAACCCGGCCCGATCATAACCCCACCAAATATCAACAAATTTACCACTATTACTCCCAAAATACCGATGAGCAAACTTACCAGCTGGACTTTTAATCGTCTTTACTTGCCCATCTACTCCGAATTGCTCTGCGAGCACTTTAATTAACACCGTGCTATCTAAGCAATTCGGCACCCACTCTTTATCTAAAAATGAAGCCAATTTAAATTCACCACCTTTTAAAAATCTTTTTACTATCGGCCAACGCTTAGCATCTTTTCGCTGTTCCTTTAGTAGCCACAAGGAAATAGAAAGAAGAATTTTATCTTCTTCATCCAATCCTTCTTGCTCCAGTTCGGCTACTATCTGCTTAACATCACGATGATATTCTCCGTCGTCAGCCAATTTAGCTAACTCCTCTATATTGCCAATATCAAGCATTTGTTTAATTTCTCCAATTTTTTCCAACCAACCATTAACAACCTCCCGCTCTTCACCAGTAATCATATAATCACGTCGGCCAATTTTTTCTTCGTGAATAATTTGCCTTTCGGATTCAGACATAATTATAAATTGGTTTAATCTAATTAACAAATCAACTATTTAACAATGTTACGGCCTTAACCTCCCAATCGTCCGCGGGAAAGGAATACACTCACGAATATGTTCTACCCCGCAAATCCAACGCACAGCACGCTCTAGTCCAATACCAAAACCAGAATGTGGCACACTACCAAATTTGCGCAAGTCCAAATACCATTGATAGTCCGCGACATTCAAACCTTCGGCTTTAATTCTTTCTAATAACAAATCATGATCATTCTCGCGCTGACTGCCACCGATTAACTCCCCCCCACCGTCGGTCGCGATTAAATCATCGTTTAAAACTCTATCCGCGTTCTCCGGATCGCGTTTCATATAAAATGGCTTAATTGATTTTGGCCATTTTTCGATAAACACCGGCACGACGCTGTCTTTTGTCAAAATTCCCTCATCATCATTACCCAAATCCTCGCCATATTTAATATCACTACCCAATTCATTTAATTTTTTAATCGCTTCATCATAAGTATAACGGACAAACGGCGCGTCAGCTTGTTTTAATTTTTCAATGTCACGCTCTAAAATTGCTAATTCGGCGGAGCAATGCCCCAAACAGTAGCGCACAATATGGCGCACCAAACCTTCTTGAATTTTCAAATTTTCTTCGTGTTCAATAAATGCACCCTCGGCATCCATCATCCAAAATTCTGTTAAATGGCGTTTAGTTTTTGATTTTTCCGCGCGAAATACCGGACCAAAATCATAACAACGACCGACGGACATAATCGCGGCTTCAATATACAGCTGGCCGGACTGCGAAAGATAGGCCGTGCCTAAATCAAAATATGGCACCGAAAATAATGTGGTTGTGCCTTCGCAGGCATTGGGCGTGAAAATCGGCGAATCGGTCTTAATAAAATTCTCTTGATGTAAATATTCATTAATCGCCATAATAACCGCATCGCGGACGCGCAAAATCGCCCACTGTCTTTTGGATCGCAACCACAAATGACGATGATCCATTAAAAAATCCGGTCCGTGATCTTTTAAAGCGATTGGATAATCAACCGCGTTTTGCAAAATCTTAAAATCTTTTACTTGTAATTCAAAAACATTTTCTTTTTTAGGATGTTTAGCAACAACGCCAGACACTTCAACTGACGACTCTTGTCCAACACTTTCGGTCGCTAACCAAACTTCTTCTGACAAATCTTTTTTTGCGGCCACAGCTTGCGTCCAACCAGTACCATCGCGCAATTCTAAAAATTGTAACGGCCCACTTCCGCGTTTGTTATAGAGCCAACCTTTGATGGTGACAGTTTGACCAACCAAACTTCCTAAATCTTTGATAAATGTGGACATAAAAATTTTATAAATTTAAACTACTCATTTTGTCATCCCGAGCGTAGCCGAGGGATCCCTTAAAGTTAAATGTAAGGGATTCCTCCACTCGCTGCGACGCTCGGTCGGAATGACAGTTGATTAAACAATATTTTAATTTATCTTCGCCAAATCCCCCCACGCGTAGTGTGGGTTAAGGGACGCTAAGCGTCCCCCAATCTCCCAAATGCTTTTCCGTGTGATAAACTGCGAAATTATATAAAGATTTATGATCATTAATTTTTTTATCTTGTTCCGGGTCAAATCCAAGGCAAGCCAATAACCGCTTGACAAAATGATCAGCCAACGCCACACTTGGCGTGCCAGTTTCGTTTAAAAATTTCAACCAGCGATAAAATAATTTAAAAATCTGTGCGTCCGGCTCTTGTTTGTGCAATAAAACCGTCGCAAAATTTAAACTCCATTGTAAAAATAATTGACTACTAAAATTTTTCCACAAATCGCTCCAACTTTCTACCGGTTCAACGGCACCTAAAGTAAAATTTTCTTTACCAACAATAATTTCTGCCTCTACAATATTACCTGGTAATAAATAAGCGGAGTTTTTACTTAAAATTTTTTTTAACCCGCGCGCCAAAACATCAACTCGACCATATTCCAAAGAATAAAAAGCAACAATTTGATCAAATTCGCGGATATCACGGCGGGATAAAACAATTGATAACATATAATTTTTTGTCATTCCCGTAAAAACGGAAATCCAGCGTTCGCTTAATTTTGGCAACTGGATCCCGGATCAAGTCCGGGATGACAATTAACGACGACTATCCAAATAACTTTGTAAAATAACCAGCGCCGACTTTTCATCTCTAGACACTCCCCCTTCGGACCTGTCAGCCTGTTGCGACGAAAATCTTTCATCAAAAAATTCTATCGGCACGGTAATTTTGGCCTTCAACTCTTCACCAAACTCACGCACGCGAGCCGTATTTTCCTTTTCTTTCCCATCCAATCCGAGCGGTAAACCAATAACCACCAAATTTATTTTTTCTTCTTCAATTAATTTTCGCAAATCTTCAATCTTCAATCTTTCATCTTTCGCATCAATAACCCCGAACGGCAACGGCGCGCCAATGCCGGTATCGCACCACGCTAAACCAATATTTTTTTGACCGTAATCAAGGGCGAGGATATTCATATATTAATTTCAGATTTTAGATTTATGATTTCAGACGTTTGCGAGTCGAATTGCAGGTTGCAATCATTATTGCGCAAATCTCATCTGATTCTTTAAGCAAAGATTCTACTAATTTTTTATTAATTAAACCTGACTCAATGATTAGTTCAATCCAAAATATACTTTCATCCGCTTCCTCAATTACTACTCCAATTTTAGCAATAAATTCTGCTTTGGATCTGGAACGACACGCTGCTCGATAATTAGCTGCTACACTCGTACCACTTCTCAGCAGTTGATTGCCAATTGCCCTGCCGATAAAATCTTTTGGCAGTGCCCGCACTAATTTAATTATACGCAATGCATATTTTTTTGTCCGCAACTTTAATTCCACTTTGTCCATATCTGAAATCTACTATCTGACATCTAAAATCTTTCACCTGGTCGTCGTGTCGCCACCTTATTCCCTTTTTCGGTAATCACCAAAGTATGTTCAAAGTGCGCACACAAAGACCCATCGGCCATGGAAATTGTCCAGCCGTCATCAGCAGTAATAATTTCATAACTACCAAGCGATATCATGGGTTCAATGGCAATAACCATCCCCGGTTGCAAAATAAATTTATCTAAACGCTTATCATAATAGTTTGGCACCCTCGGATCTTCGTGCACCGCATGACCGACACCATGTCCGACAAGGTCGCGCACAATGCCATACTTTCCTTGTGATTTTACATATTGTTCAATGGCCTTGCCAATCGCCGAAACCGGTACACCCGGTTTAGCGGCTTTGATACCGACTTCCAACGACTCTTTGGTTACACGCATCAATTCTTTTGTTTTATCCGGAATTCTTCCAATCGCCACAGTTATCGCGGTATCGGTAAAATATCCGCGTTTATCTTTTTTTGGAGCTGGGTATTGCATGCCAATATCTAAACTAAAAATATCGCCATCTTGCAAAATTAATTTTTTTCGGGCGACGCCATGCACCAATTCTTCATTCACCGAACAACACATTGTGGACGGAAACGGCGGGTCGGACGGATGACCGCGATACCCTTTAAACGCCGGCACACCTCCCGAAGCAATAATCATTTTCTCGGCAATTTGATCTAAGTCGTAGGCCGAAATGCCTGCTTTGGCCATTTTGCCTAAATCCTCCAAAATCTTGCCCATTTTCTTACCACCTTGCAAAATGAGATTTGCTTCTTCTCGCGTTTTTATATAAGCCATACATTATACTTAATTAGCTTAAAACCCCTTCTAGGGCTGTTTTGACGTAATTTATCGTGCGAGAGCCATCAACATGCAAAAGTAGTCCCAAACCCTCGTAAAAAGCCAAAATTGGGGCAAGGGAGGCATTTCCTTGCAAGAGCAGACGTTTGGCTACTGCTTCCGGCTGATCATCCTGGCGAGCAGACAATTCAACTCCACATTTAGGACAAAGCTGACTGTTGCCTTCATTAATATAAATCGCTCCACAAGTTCCACAGACGAGACGTGTGGCCAACCGTCGCGCGGACTGTTCATCGCTCAAATCAATCATTACCGCATTTACTTCGTCGGAAAAATTATGATTTACAAAAAAATCTTGATAGGCCCTGGCCTGGTCCAAATTGCGAATTGCTCCGTCCAAAATTACTCCTTGACCCGCAGTTAGATTATTTTCAATAACTGAAAAAACTAAATCATAAATTACCTGATCGGGAACCAGCGCCCCGGTCTGCATAATTTGCAAGGCTTCTTTTTCCGATGAGTTTAAATTCGTTCGCTCACGCAATGAACGTAACAAATCACCGGTAGAAATATGGGCATATCCGGTTTTTTCGGCTAATAACTTCGCCTGCGTCCCTTTGCCAGACCCAGGCGGACCAAATAAAATAATAATTTTTTTCATGTAATAATGTGAAATTATATTGAAATTATAGCATAAACGTGTCATTTTGACAAATAATTAATTAATTCGCTAATTCACTAATTTCTAATAAAATATCCAATTACATAATTCTGGAATTTAGTATTTTATTAGTTAATTGGGGAATTAGAACTTGGTAAATTTAAAAAGCCAGCTACTTAGCCGGCCTTGGTAATAAACAATTAAATTAGTAAACTATTAAACATTTAAATCCGATCATATTCATGCATCGTCACTTGAGCTTCTATTTGTTTAGCGGTGTCAATGGCTACAGCGACAACGATCAGTAAGCTGGTACCGCCGATTTGAAAAGATTGCGTACCGGAAAAACCTTCAATGAGTAAAGGCAGGATAGCAATTAAGCCCAAAAAGGACGCACCCACTAAATTTATACGACTCATGGTAGTTTGCAAATAGGCCTCGGTCTCTTTGCCCGGACGAATTCCCGGGATAAAGCCACCTTGACGTTGCAAATTTTCCGCAATTTTTTGTGGGTGGAAAATAACCGCTGTATAAAAATAGGTAAAACCAAAAACCAACAAAAAGTAGGAAACTCCGTAGAATAATTGATTTTGAAATGTTTTAATCACCCAAAAAGCCGCGCTCGCTAGTGCTGGAGAAGAACTACCGGAAAAGAACTGCGCGATCATCGGCGGGAATAAAATTAAAGAAATAGCAAAGATAATTGGGATCACACCGGCCATATTAACACGGAGTGGCAAATGACTAGATGAACCGCCAAACATCCGATTGCCACGCACTTGTTTGGCATAATTAACCGGAATATTACGCTGGCCTTCACTAATAAATACCACGCCCACAATCGTCACGACCGCGACCACAGCAAAACTAACAAAGGTAAAAAAATCAGAAGGACTGTAATTTACCATAGCATTACGCAGAACATTTGGCAGAGCTGAAACAATGCCCGCGAAAATCAGCAAGGAAACACCATTGCCAATATTTTTTTCAGTAATAAGTTCACCAATCCACATTAAAAACATGGTACCAGCGGTAATTGAAGTCATGATCACGATGATATTAAAAAGGGTAATATCACCAAGCACCGGCCGACTAGATTGGCTTAACAATTTAATCATGGCGAACGATTGTAAAAATGCCAACGGCACAGTCAACCAACGCGTATACATATTAATCTTTTGTTGACCGCTTTCGCCTTCTTTGGTCATTTCTTCCAATTTAGGAACAATCATCGCCAATAATTGGAAAATAATGGAAGAGGTAATGTAAGGAGCAACCCCGAGCATTACTACAGAAAAATTCGTCATGGAGCCACCAGAAAACAAATTCAACATGCCCAAGAGCTGATTGCTCTCAAAAAAATGACGTAGATTTTCTAAATTTACTCCTGGCACTGGGATATGAGCAACCAAACGAAAAATCGCCAACATGCCCAACACAAACAAGACTTTGTTGCGAACATCTTTAATTTTCCATGCTTGGCTAATTTTTTCCCACATATATAATACTATAACACTTAAACACCGCAACACGCAAACACTTTAACAATTAAACACTTGAACGATTACCAATTCATTACAGTGTTTTGTTGTTTGTTTACTTGTTTATTTGTTGTAGTGTTTTACTTAACTTCTCCGCCTGCTTTTTTAATCGCTTCAGTCGCTGACTTAGTGCATTTAATATTTTCAACAACTAATTTCTTAGTTAATTTTCCAGTACCTAAAATTTTCACAGCTGCTACTCTGGTTTTGATAAGTTTTTTCTCACGAACAGTTTCCAAAGTAACTTTATCGCCATCATTAAACTTTTCTTCTAAATCACTCAAATAAATTTCGTCCGGTTTTGTATTTAAACTTCTAAAACCGGCCAATTTCGGAGTGGCTTGCATTTGAGCTTTAAAGCCCTTAAATTTCAGACCGCGACTACCGCCCGAACGAGCGGTTTGGCCCTTACCACCACGAGTGGAATAAGTACCATGGCCCGAAGCATTACCGCGCCCCACGCGTTTCTTTGAATGTTTGGAGCCGACGGCTGGTCTTAAATTATGAATCACTAATGTCATATTGTTTATTTAGTATCAGTGGGCTTAGCCGGTCCTTTGACAGCCGGTGTAGCAGTAATAGTTGATGGTTGTCTCATTAAATGAGCACCACGTTTGCCAGTAAAAAGTTTTTCCAAAGCGCCAAAAGTAGCGCGGACAATCGCAATTTTATTTTTAGTATGGCCTAACATTTTAGAAGAAGCATTCGGCACACCAGCTAATTCCAAAACCACACGTACTGGTCCGCCAGCAATAATACCAGACCCACGCGGAGCTGGTCGCAACAATACTTTGGCCGCTTTATATTTGCAATAAACTTCGTGCGGAATTGTGTCATTAACAATCGGTACTTTTATTAAATCTTTTTCAGCTCGGCGAGTAGCTTTTTCTACTCCCAACTGAACGTCTTTACCTTTATCTAATCCATAACCAACCCGGCCTTTATGATCACCGGCAACTACCAAAGCTCGGAAGCTAAGATGCTTACCACCTTCAGTTACACGGGTAACGCGCGCCAAATCTAGAATGTTTTTATCAAACTCACTCTTCTCTTTTCCCGGACCATTGCGGCGACCACCTTTTTTTGCAAATGTCTTATCCATAATAAATAATTAAAATTCTAAACCGCCGGCACGAGCACCTTCGGCCAAGGCAGCCACACGCCCGTGATAACGATAACCGCCGCGATCAAACACAACTTTTTTTATTTTTTTAGCTTGTGCTAATTCAGCCAATTTCTTGCCAGCTTCATAACTAGCCGATATCTTAGCGGAATATTTTTCACTCTTTACAGCCGCCAATTTGGAACTATCAACATAGCAAAGAGTGCCACCTTTCTTATCGTCGATAAGTTGAGCAACCACTCCGCGCAAACTGCGAAAAACAGACAAACGTGGGCAGTCGGCAGAACCAATTACCCGAGCGCGCACGCGCGCATGGCGCACTGCTCGCAGTTTACTTTTAATTTGATTAGTTGATCTTTTCATAAATTTATTGTTATCGTTTAGGAAGCGGCTTTAGCAGCGGTCTTGCCGGCCTTGCGACGCGGTTCTTCGCCGACATATTTAATACCTTTACCTTTATATGGTTCCACCTTTTTCACTGCTCTAATTTGCGCGGCAATCTCACCTACTGAATGCTTATCCGCGCCTTCAACAGTAATAATATTTTTATCTACTGAAAATTTAATTCCTGGTAACACTTTAACGAGTACCGGGTGTGAAAAACCTACTTCTAATGATAAATCCTGTCCAGCCAAAGCTGCTTTATAACCCACGCCATTAATATCAAGTGATTTTTTAAATCCATCAGTCACACCTACTAACATATTATTTACCAAACTGGAAAAAGTACCCCACAAAGCGCGGTCACTCTTCAAATTTTCATCAACAACTTTAAGGATAACATTGCCACCCTCAACGATAATTGAAACACGCGGATGAATTTTAATAGACAAAGTCCCCTTTGGTCCTTTCACGACCAGCTCATTTTTTACCATATCTACCGTGACGCCGGCAGGGATTGGTCGAATTTTTTTTCCGATACGGGACATAAAAAAATAAATTAAATATCAAAAAGGTTTAATACACTTCACAAATCACTTCACCGCCCACGCCGGCTTCTTTGGCTTCATGATTGGTCAGCATGCCTTTGGGGGTAGAAATTATAGACAAACCATAGCCATTCAATACCTCCTTAATCTTGCTTTTGCCAATATACAACCGATAGCTGGGCTTACTTACCCGCACAATGCTTTGAATGGCCGGGCGACCATCAGTATATTTCAAATTCAAAATCAAAAATGGATTGCCATCACGGCGTTCTTCCACTCCGGCTAAATAACCTTCGCGTACTAAAATATCGGCCAAAGTTTTTTTCAATTTTGAATATGAAACCTGGGTCTCTTTTTTGTGCGCCAGGTAAGCATTACGAATGCGCGTAAGCATGTCGGCAATAGGATCGGTCATCATAAGTGTATATTGATATATTCGTTTATTGTTTTTTAATATTTATTATTTAATTGAACTCTTAAATACCTCTTTGGCACATAGGCCACTTAATATCATTACCAGCTGGCCTTACGCACGCCCGGAATTTTCCCCTCGTTAGCCAATTCGCGGAAACAAATACGGCACAAACCAAATTTACGGATAAAGCCGTGCTTGCGACCACATTTCCAACAGCGTCGAACAATTCTGGTTGAAAACTTGGGTGGGCGATTAGATTTAGCAATTTGCGCTTGGGTAGCCATAATGATTATTTTTTAAACGGAAATCCTAATTTAGTAAGTAAAGCTCGTCCTTCTTCTTGATTTTTTGCTTGAATGTTAATAACCACTTCCAAGCCGTGCACTTTATCAATTTCAGCCGAACCCAACTCTGGGAAAGCGGAATTTTCTTTAAATCCTAAGGTGTAATTACCTGAACGATCAAAAGATTTGGCAGATATTCCTCGAAAATCGCGAGTACGGGGTAAGGTAATATCCAACATTCTTTCTAAAAAATCATACATTACTTTGCCACGCAATGTTACCATCGCGCCAATATCCATGTTTTCTCTAATCTTAAAGTTGGAAATGGCTTTCTTAGCTTTAGTGCGGACAGGTTTTTGGCCAGTAATCTTTTTTAAAGTGTTATCAATATTCTCTAAAAAGGCAGCATCTTTGGCAAATCGTCCAGAGCCAACATTAATAATAACTTTTTTGATTCTCGGCACTTGCATGATATTCTTATAACCAAATTCAGCCATGAGCGCCGGTGCCACTTCTTTGCGATATTTTTGTAATAAGTTATTTATCATACGAAAATACTATTCAATAAATTCCTTGCAGAGGCGACAAACACGTTTTTTATTGCCGGCTTCTATCTTATAAGCGACCCGCATCGGACGGTTGCATTTCGGACAAATCAACATTACTTTGGCTGTTGCCAACGGCGCGGCCAATTCAATAACTTGCCCTTTTTGTCCTTCTTTGCGAGTTTTCAAATGTTTTTTCATGATATTAACACCCTCCACTACTACCTTGCCTTCAGTTGAAAAAACCTGAATAACTTTACCTTCTTTGCCTTTATTTTTACCGGTCAAAACTCGCACTTTATCATTTACTTTTATCTTCATATAGTTTAAAAAAATTAAAGGACTTCAGGTGCCAATGAAATAATCTTCTGAAAGCCCTTAGTGCGCAATTCACGCGCAACCGGACCAAAAATACGTGAACCTTTTGGCTCTTTTGATTTGCGATCAACAATAACAGCGGCATTCTCAGAAAATCTAATGTAAGTGCCATCAGCGCGACGAATTTCTTTTGCTTGACGCACCAAAACCGCATGCACTACTTCACTTTTCTTTACTAAACCACGCGGTGCAGCTTCTTTCACAACGCCGGTAAAAATATCTCCGACTCGGGCGTAGTGCTTGCGATAGCCATCTAAAACGCGAATACACTGGATGATTTTAGCACCAGAATTGTCGGCGGCCTTAACCATGGAACGGTGTTGAATCATATAACTTCAATTATTTAATAACCGCGACTAAACGCCAGTGCTTAGTAGCTGACAGCGGACGACAAGCTTCAATCTTAACATTATCGCCAACTTTACATTCATTCTTCTCATCGTGAACATGATAACGGCTACTAACTAAAAATGGTTTGCCATATTTCGGATGATCTTTTTTGAAAGTAACCTTAACAACCGCGGACTTAGCCCCGCTCTTACTCATTACTTCCCCCAAAAATGTTCGCTTAATTGTCGTTGTTTTGGCTGTATTTTCCATACCGTCAGTTAAATTATTTTTGATTGATAAATGTTTTAATTTTCGCAATATCTTTACGCAACGCGTTAAGCTTATGAGTTTGTTTTAAAGATTTGCTCAAAGCCTTAAATCGCAATTCGCGTAACTGCGAACTGAACTGTGCTAACAATTCTCTAACATCATTTACGCTTTTGTTTTTTAATTCACTAAAATCCATATAACATTAAATCTTTTCAATAAACTTAGTTCTGACTCTCATTTTGTAAGCAGCTAATTCCAACGCTTCCTTGGCAGATTCACGGGTAATACCGGACATTTCAAAAAGAATTGTACCTGGTTTAACTACTGCCACATAATGATCTGGCGAACCTTTGCCACCACCCATTGGAGTTTCATTTCCTTTTTTCGTAACTGGACGATCGGGGAAAACTCTAATCCAAATTTTACCACCACGGCGTACAAAACGAGTTAATACGCGCCGAGCAGCTTCTAATTCGCGACTACCAACCCAACCGTGCCCCAAACTCTTTAATCCAAAATCTCCAAAATCAATATCATTAATTCTGGTCGCGACACCTTTTTGGCGACCGCGTCCTTTATGCCATTTACGCCGTTTTACTTTTTTGGGGAATAACATATTTCTCTATTAATTGACTTTCGTATTTTTTTTAACTTCCGGTTTGTTGGCCTGTGCAGCCGCAAAACGATCCTGACGACCGAACACTTCTCCGCGATAAACCCAAACTTTAACACCAATTTTACCGTAAAGAGTATGCGCTTCAACTACTGCATAATCAACATTACTGCGTATTGTAATCAAAGACATTTTGCCGGCGGACAAAACTTCCTGGCGGGCGATTTCAACGCCATTTAAGCGACCGGACATCTTAATTTTTACTCCTTGTGCACCCGCGGCCATCACGCGTTCAATAGTTTGCTTCATTACACGACGAAAAGGCAAACGACGCTCAATCTCGGAAACTACTCCGAGCGCCACCACGCGTGCGGCCAAAGCCGGCTGACTAATTGGTAAAATGTTCAATTTCACGCGGTGCTTAAACTGTAAAATATTTTTTTCAATCTCTTTGCGCAATACTTCCAAACCCTGACCAGCATGACCAATGATAACACCCGGCTTCGCGGCCAAAATTGTAACTGTCACTTCTTTCGCAGTGCGCTCAACGCTAATAGCGCTAACACCAGCGTCTTTTAATTTCTTTTCTAAATATTCGCGCACTAAAACTTCCTCGCGCAACATTTCCGGAAAAGCAAATTTTTTAGCAAACCACTTGGAATCCCAAGTATTTACAAAAGGTATGCGATGGATAACTGGATGTACTTTATGACCCATATTTTTTTTAAAATCTAAACCGTAAACTCTAAATAATTATTTCTTTTTAATTTCTTTAGTTTTCTTTTTGTCTTTTTTTTCTTTCTTAACCATCTCTTCCAATACCAAATTTATATAACTGGTACGTTCTCGAATCGGCGTAGCGCTACCGTGCGCTTTCGGCATCCAGCGTTTTAAAGTTGGACCACCGTCAACGGTAATTTTACTAATTTTCAAATTTTCTTTATCTAAGCTAAAATTATGCTTGGCATTGGCAATTGCGGAATTCAAAAGTTTCGTAATTGGTGCGACTGCTTTCTTGTTAGTCAAAGCCAAAATATGAGCGGCGCGAGCGACAGTGCAACCACGAATTAAATCAGCCACTAAACGCACTTTGCGAGGGCTTTGACGTAAATATGATAATTTGGCGACAATTTCCTTGGACATAAAAAGTTAATTACTTCTTCTTAGCAGGTGCGACTGGTGCGGCAGGAGCCGCTCCTTTGGCCGCCGCAGCGCCCTCTTGCTCTTTGGCCATCTTACCGCCATGGCGGACAAATTTACGTGTGGGAGAAAATTCACCCAAACGATGGCCGACCATATTTTCATCAGCAAGCACGTTTATAAAATCTTTACCGTTGTGAACTAAAAAAGTTATACCAACCATTTCCGGCGAAATAACGCAAGCACGTGACCAGGTTTTAATTGGTTGATTTTTACCAGCGTTTTTGACCTTGGCTACTTTTTCTAAAACGCGCGGGTCAACGTATAATCCTTTTTTTAAACTTCTAGACATAAAAACTTTTTATTCACTAAATTCAACAGATTATATAATTATTTTTTGGCGCGACGAGATTTGATAACAAACTTGTCACTCCACTTACCCGGTTTGCGGGTACGGACACCGCGAACGGTTTTGCCGTAAACCGACTGTTGGCCACGTTTCTGGCCGATGGGACTGTGGCCCTCACCACCACCATGCGGGTGATCTACTGGGTTCATGTTTTTGCCTTTAACTGTCGGCTTAATGCCACGCTTACGCATACGACCGGCTTTACCCCAACGGATTAAGCGGCGATCAGCATTACCCAAAGTGCCAATATTGGCAAAACATTCTTTATCAATCTGGCGAATTTCTCCGGACGGCAAACGCACTTGAGCGTATTTTCCTTCCACGCCAACAAGTTGAGCAGTCATACCAGCACCGCGCACCAATTGTCCGCCCTTGCCCTTTGTTAATTCAATATTGTAAATAAATAAACCAGTAGGAATATATTGTAATTGTAAACGATAACCCACTTTGGATTCCATCATTTTATCAGATGAAATTACTTTATCACCTACTTTCAATCCATCCGGACACAAGACATAAGCTTTGTCGCCATTAGTATAATTAACTAAAGATACACGCGGTCCCCGATTTGGATCGTATTCAATGGACATTACTGTTCCTTCAACACCATATCGGTCTTGTTTAAAATCAACCAAACGATAATATTTTTTTACACCGCCACCCTGATGACGAACGGTAATTACGCCCTGGTTATTGCGACCAGAATTTTTTTTCAAAATCTTAATCAAGGATTTTTCTGGTTCTGATTTGGTAATATCAGAAAACAGATCAACACTAGAATTGCGTCGTCCCGGATTGGTTGGTTTGTAAATCTTAATCGGCATAATTTATAAATTAGACACCCTCATGCACGGCAATGCTCTTGCCAGCCGGCAAAGTAACCACTGCTTTTTTATAATCAGATCGACGACCAAATGAACGGCCAAAACGCACCCAGCGACCAGAAACATTAATCATATTTACACTCTTTGGGTTGACACCATAAACTTCTAAAATTGCTTTTTTAATTTGGCCTTTGGTGGAATCTCGACGTACAATAAAACTGTATTTGTTTAAACCTTGTGCGACTGCACTTTTTTCAGTAATAAGCGGACGCACCAAAATTTTATCAGCAATAAGTGACTGCTTGACCACTGACTCAACTACTTCGGATTTCTTAGTTATTTTAGACAATGTCGAAGCGACCGCGGCCTTGGCTGGAGCAGATTTTTTAGTCGGCTCAACTGCCACAGCTTGCTGTAGTTGTTCTTTTTCAGTTTTTTTAGCCCAACGATCTAATAAACCCATACGGTTGTATTATTTTAAAACTTTTTCTAACTCCAACACACCGGTTTTGTCGGCAATTACCACCTGTGCGGAAAGCAAAGCCAAAACATTTACGTCACGCGCCGGTAAAACAGTTACCTTAGGCAAATTCTTGCTCACACGCACTAGTAATTCGTCTTTGCCATTAGCCAAGAACAAAACTTTCTTGCCAATCAAGTTCATTGATTTTATAAAGGCCTGACACAATTTTGTTTTCGGTTGATCAAATGTAAAATTTTCAGCAACAAGTAATTGTTTGCCCATTGCTTTATCGCTCAAACACATGCGTACTGCCAAACGTCTGGTCTTAACATTAATTTTAGCTTTATAATTACGCTCAGTTTTTGGACCAAAAACAACTCCGCCACCTTTCCAGATCGGAGAACGAGTTGAACCATGACGAGCACGGCCAGTGCCTTTTTGTTTCCAAGGTTTCTTGCCACCACCACGAACCTCGCCTTTACCTTTGGTGTCAGCCCAGGCCTCACGCTGATTGGCCATCTGCGCGATATAAACCTCATGCACTACTTCCGGTTTTATTTTAACATTAAAAACTTCATCAGCTAATTCTTGCTGACCAGTTATTTTTCCAGCTAAATTATATAAATCAACTTTCATATTATGCTTTAGCTTCTTCATTAGATTCATCGGCGCTTGGTGCAACTACTGTTGTAGTTTCAGTTGCCTCCACTTCTACTTCTGGAGCAGTAACTACGGTCGGCTCTTCAATTATTGTCGGCACTTCTTCTTTAACTTCAACACCGGATTTGACTAACAACTCACCAGGAGCGGTAATCACCACTAATTCACCTCGGCTACCAGGCAGGGCGCCTTTGATAAATAGTTGATTATTTTCTAAATCAATTTTGATAATTTCTAAATTTTTGACGGTAACTTGATCACTACCCATGTGACCGGCCATGCGCATACCTTTAAAAACGCGCTGAACACCACCCGCGCCAATAGAACCTGGGGCACGCTGGCTATCTTTGTGACCGTGACTGGCTGGATGACCGCGGAAATGATGGCGTTTAACCACACCAGCAAAACCTTTACCTTTAGAAATACCCATTACCTGTACTTTTTCACCTTCTTTAAACGTTTCAACTGTAACTAAGTCGCCACGTTTAACAGCGGTGGCCCCATCAGTTGAAAAATCGCGCAACCAGCGACAATCAGCCAGCCCGGCCAAATGTCCGGCTTGCGGTTTTTTTACTAAATATTTTTTTTGACTGCCAAATCCAATCTGAACGGCATTGGCGTTCTGTTTTTCAGTTGTTTTTACCTGAACGATCGGACATGGTCCAGCTTCCACCTGGGTAACCGGTATCACTACACCGCTCGGTGCGAACAACTGGGTCATGCAAATCTTTTTTCCTAAAATGAATTTCATATTGATTGTTATTGCTCCGGCCTCGCCCCTCTACGCACGGAGTTAACCCTAATTTAACAAAAAACTAGAAGCGTTAATAACGAAAATATTTCGTCCCTAACGCTTCTAGCCTTCTTGACGGCTCATAATTAGCCGCTATTACTGTTCAAGAATGGCTACTAATAAATAATTTTCACGTGCTGTTCCCTTTCTACAATTACCTAAGCTACCAGTAAATGTTTTTTGGCCCAAATTTTGGGCAAATCTTATTTACCAAGTAATGGTAATCACGGCACCATTATAACACAAATTTAATTATCTGTCAAGGGTTCAATTACATCTTCACTTCAATGTCCACACCAGCCGGTAAATTCAAATTCATGAGCGCGTCCACACACTTGGGTGAAGCGTTGACAATATCAATTAAACGTTTGTGGGTTCTGATTTCATATTGCTCACGAGCATCTTTGTGAACGAAAGTGGAGCGGTTAACAGTAACACGACCACGTTCGGTCGGAAGCGGAACTGGACCAACGACTTTAGCTTCATTTCTCTCGGCCGTTTCCATGATTGTCTTGGTGGCCTGGTCAATAATACGATTGTCGTAGGCACGAATTTTAATTCTGATTCTGGTGGATGCTTCTTCTTTTTTTACCACTGGTGTTTTAGCAGCGGCAGTTTTGTGAGCAGTTGCAGTTGGCATAAAATATTATAAAGAGCAATTAATTAATTTATTTAAATTTTAAGGGGGCGTAAGTTATTTACGCCCCCTCATATATATTATTTACTAATTTTGGTTACGACACCCGCACCGACAGTGCGACCGCCTTCGCGAATAGCAAAGTTCATTTGCTCTTCCATAGCAACCGGAGTAATGAGTTTGACCTTGATATTGACGGTATCGCCCGGCATTACCATTTCAACGCCAGCTGGCAATTCAGTAACATCACCGGTAACATCAGTGGTTCGGATGTAGAATTGCGGCTTGTAACCCTTGAAAAATGGCTTGTGGCGACCACCTTCTTCTTTGGTCAAAATATAAACATTAGCATCAAATTCAGTGTGCGGAACAATTGAACCCGGTTTGGCCAAAACCATACCACGTTCTACTTCTTCTTTCTTAGTACCGCGCAACAGAATACCGGCGTTATCGCCAGCCAAACCTTCTTTCAAAGATTTGTTAAACATTTCAATACCAGTGACAACGGTCTTCATCGGCTCTTCGCGCAAACCAACGATAGAAATTTCATCGTTAATGTGCACAGTACCGCGTTCAATACGACCAGTTACTACTGTACCACGACCTTCAATAGAAAATACATCTTCTACCGGCATCAAGAATGGTTTGTCAATTGGACGTACTGGTTCTGGGATATATTCATCCACAGCCTTCATCAAATCCAATACTGGTTTGGCCGCGGCCTCATCAGTTGGATTTTCCAATGCCTTTAAAGCGGAGCCACGGATAATCGGGGTGGTATCACCAGGATATTTATTTTTTGTTAACAAATCGCGAACTTCGGCTTCGACCAAGTCAATCAATTCTGGGTCATCCACCATGTCCACTTTATTCAAAAATACAACAATGTAAGGCACACCTACCTGGCGAGCCAACAAAATGTGCTCACGGGTTTGAGGCATCGGACCGTCAGCGGCCGACACAACGAGAATTGCGCCATCCATCTGAGCGGCACCAGTAATCATGTTTTTAACATAATCAGCGTGTCCCGGACAGTCAACGTGCGCATAATGACGAGCTTGTGTCTCGTATTCAACGTGCGCTGTAGAAATAGTAATACCACGCGCCTTGGATTCGGGCGCCTTATCTAAATCATCAACACCCTTGGTTTGGGCAGTCATGCCATGCGCTCCCAATACTTTCAGGATCGCGGCAGTGAGTGTGGTTTTTCCATGATCGACGTGACCAATGGTACCGATGTTGACGTGGGGCTTAGTTCTTGAGAACTCTGCCATATGTTTAATCGACGAACGGCACTGCTTTGAGTGGTCAAAGTCAGATTTGATATCCAGCCGTTTTAATCTTTATTATATAAAATAATTGGCAAACAAACCGCTAATTACCAAAGGGCAATTAGCGTGCGTATTATATATGATATTTTTTATTTTGGCAAGAGGCAAAGCGGGAAAAACTGTGGATAAAGACACTACAACACTGCCACCCTACCCTTAAAAACCAAACTAATTAACTTATTCTACTGGTTCCAAATAAAATTTCTCTTCTTCATCATCCTTGGGCACTTGTGATAAATCTATCTCATTATCAACAGATAAATCTCCTAAACTATCTTCATTTTCCGCTAAATCTAGCGGTTTTTCGCCAATTGGAGGTTCGGCGGTAAAATCCATGCCATTGTCGTTAATCGGCTCTACCACCGGCTCATCTACCAACTCACCTACTGGCTCGTCGGACTCGGCTGATTGACCAAAATCCCAGTCAAAATCATTATCAGAGTCATTTTCAAACTGATGTTTTTCGCGCCACACGGAAATATCTCTATTAATTTTATCCAACATATCTGATTCGGAAAGATCACTAATGCCAGCACCACCATTTAAAAATTTTTCATATTCATCCAAACTCATAATCATCGCGCCGGTGTCGCTCGATTTATCAAATACTAAACAACGCTCGCCGGTGCGGTCCAAAATGCGCATTACTCTGTCAAATTGAGAACTATTCATATACCACGAATCAACACGAATATATTTATAAAATACTAAACTCAACGTACTAAACAGACAAAAATCCTAAATATCCAAGACAGTGAATATGCCAATGACTGCCACTTCTTATTTATACCGTTTTTTTAAAAAGATGTCAAATGATGGCTCGAACAGCAAAATTATCCAACGGACTTTTTATCTCACCTAAATTATTACTCGCAACATGGGTATAAATCTGCGTCGTCTGCAAATTCGCATGCCCCAATAATTCCTGAATATACCGAATATCCGTGCCACTTTCCAATAAATGCGTGGCAAAACTATGGCGTAAAATATGAGGGTGAACTGACTTGGTAATTCCCGCGCGCTTTGACGCTTCTGAAACAACTTTTTGAACAGTGCGTTCAGTCAATCGCCCCACACCATGCTCATGCGTAAATAAATAATCAGTCGGTTTTTTTACATTATTTTGTTTTCGTAAAATTTCATGCAAAGATTTCGGCAAAAGAGTTAACCGGTCTTTTTTGCCTTTTCCTTGAAAAACTCGCAATAGCATCCGATCAAAATCAATATCACACATTTTTATCCGCACCACTTCACTTACCCGCAAACCGGCGCCATACAACAAAGAAACAATACAATGATGTTTAGGATTTGTTAAAGCAGCGAGCAAACGCGCCACTTCTTGTTTCGATAAAACCACTGGCAAATAACGTGATTTCTTCGCGCGCGGAATATTTATAAAGAAATTCCGTCCCAAAACATTACCAAAATAGAATTGAAGAGCAGAATAGGCCGTATTTACAGTAGAAGCCGATGATTTATTATCAACCAAAAACTCCAAAAACATTCTGATATCGTTGCCGGTCACTTCTCGTATCGGCCGATTTGACCAATTTATAAACCTGATGGTATAATTAAGATAACTTTTGATGGTCTTTTGGCTGAAATTACGCAATTTCATTTCCTGGCGCAATTTAACCATCGGATCTTGGCTTGGATAATAAGTATTTTGGTCCATACCCCCCTTGTGGATTAAAATTTATACTAAAATTATACCGCATTTAAGCCAAATTATCAATGGGTTCGTATATACATAGTTCTGCGAAATAATATTCAAAAAATTTTTAAATATCTATTAAATTTATGGAACAAATCCAAGACATAAAATTTTCAGTTGAGCCTAAGCTGGCTGATGATGGCATTAAAGTTAGGGTCGCAACTTTTTCTGTTTCGGAAGTAACCAAGCGGAGAAGCAAGGAATTTCAAAAGATGATCGATGTAGTTATTGAAAAATTGAATATTGCCGAAATGCTAAAGTCCCCGATTTTCGAGGAGTATAAAAAGTTTTACAAAGTTGTTGAAATGGAGGGCTTGCCACCAGCGGAACATTTATTGAAATTAATCGAAAAATCGGGAATGTTGCCAAATATAAATAAAGTTGTTGATTGCTATAATATTATATCTGCGGAAACAATGCTTTCAATCGGCGCTCACGATTTAGCAAACATAAACGGCAATATTCAATTTAGATATACAGATGGAACTGAAAAATATACTCCGCTTGGAAAAAATGAAACAGAAAAAGTTGCTAAAGGAGAATATGCGTGCCTTGATGACGAGAAAATTTTATGTCGCATGGATTTGAAGCAATGTGACGAGACTAAAGTTGGAGGGGATACAAAAAATTTCATCGTGTATGTTCAGGGGAATAGTGCGACTAGTGACGAGTATGTGCTTGAAGGACTACAAAAAGTGTGTAATAACATTGAAATTTTTTGTAACGCTACATATAGGATTATTTAAAAATTTTTGAATATTACATCGCAGAACACTCGATATCCGCAAGGGCTAAGGCCACATTTCAATTTCGTTTCACTTCATTGAAACGTCGGATATCGAGAAACGTTAAGTGAAATAGCAAATAATTTTTCTATGACCAAATATATTTTACATGGTGGCGAGACTAGTCGACAGTCACCGGATAATAAAAAATTTTTTAGTGAGGTTACAAACAGTTTGTCAGATGGTGCAACTATCCTCTGTATATATTTTTCCAGCGAAAAAGAAAAATGGTTAAATAAGTTTGAACAGGATAAACTGAATTTTTCTTCCACTACGCGACAAAAAGTTTTTAAGTTCGTGCTTGCCGACGACAAAACATATACTCTCATAGAACAGATAAAACAAGCAGACGCCATATATTTACGTGGTGGCAATACTGAAATGTTAAAAGAAGTGTTAAGTAAAGTCGAAAATCTTGGCGAATTGTGGCAAGGTAAGGTGGTAGCGGCGTCCTCAGCAGGAGTATATGTTTTGTCTAAGTATTACTATACAAACAGCATGGACGATATTTATAATGGTTTTGGGGTACTGCCGATAAAAACTTTTTGTCACTACGCGGAAGAAAAATCTGACAAACTAGTGAGATTAAAGAAGTATGGTGAAGATTTGGAGGTTTATGCTATTCCCGAGGAAAAATTTTTTATTATCGAGCGTTAAAAACCGAAAATTATTTGCTACATCACTTAACAACTCATATCTGGCTCAAGAAATTGACACTTTAATATCTCATATGAAAGTCAATTTATTTCGACCCAAATTTTTGTGCAATTACATTGCGCAAAAACTTCAGATATGAGTAACGTTAGCTGAAATATTCCTTTTCTTTTTTGGGCTATCGCCCAATTGTTTTAAAAAATTTTAAAATTTCTTTTTCATTAATTTAAGAGGGGTATAAGGTGTTTTCTCCGCTCCGCTACGAAAACGATTTAATATTTAAAATAACAAAAAACATATACACTATAAATATATTTGTCTTTAACTAAAATATCAATATGAAAAATATACAATTAGCACAACTTGTAAAATCCGATGGAAAATATGACCTCACTATTTTTTCGCCTGAGAGCATCGACAGGATTGAAAATAGTATCTTTGAAAAGGGAGACAAACTTTTTCTCAAATGCTTTAAGCGAAATAAAGATATTCAAGTAAAGCCTGAGGAAATCGTCAGACAACTTATGCTTGATAAACTTATCAATGAATATAGCTATTCTGTTGATTTGCTTGATGTTGAATACACAGTAAACTTTGGGAGAGAAAAGAAATTTGCCGATATTGTAATTCTAAATAAAGCCGATAAGACGAGTATTTATTGTGTACTTGAAATCAAAAAACACAGTGCCAAGGACGGAAAAGACCAGTTGAAAAGTTATACCAACGCCACGGGCGCACCGCTCGCAGTTTGGACAAATGGTGTTGAAATAAATTATTATGAAAGGCTTGACCCAAATTATTTTGAGCCACTTTCAGATATTCCAAAAGCAAGTGAGACTATTGATGATGTAAAAAATGAAAGATTCACTTATCTTGAATTGATGGGGAAAGATAGACTTACAGAAGAAAGAAAATCACTTAAAGACCTGATTCAAGAAATGGAAGATGAGGTTTTAGCAAATGCGGGCGTAGATGTTTTTGAAGAAGTTTTTAAACTGATTTTCACCAAGCTCTATGATGAAATGGAAAGTGCGGATGACAGAGTAAATATTGAAACTCAATTCAAGCTTATTAAAAAACAAAATTCGGAATTAACTGATAAACAGATTTTGGAACAAATAGACAATGAAGATTTTAGAAAATTAGAATTTAGAAGTCGTGGCGATGCCCATCATACCAAGGAAGTCATCAATGCTTTATACCAAAAAGCAAAAGACAAGTGGCAAGGTATTTTTGAAAAAGGCGAACCGCTTAGAATTACCGATGAAAATCATCTGCAAATCTGTGTGGGATTTTTACAAAATGTAAAACTGTTTAATTCAAATCTACAAGTTATAGATGAAGCGTTTGAATATCTAGTAAACAAATCAGCTAAAGGAGAAAAAGGACAATATTTCACACCAAGAAATGTGATTGATATGTGTGTGTATATGATGAATCCACAACCAAATGAATATATGATAGATACCGCTTGCGGAAGTTGCGGATTTACTGTGCACACTCTATTTAATGTGTGGCAAAAACTCGTGAATCAAGGCAAAGCACAGTTTGCTAATTTTTCAAATCAAAAACTAACGAACGAACAAAAAAACTTTGTTGATAAGGTTTTTGGGATAGACTTTGATGAAAAATCCGTGCGTGTTGCCAGAACTCTCAATATGATTGCAGGAGATGGAAAAACGAATGTTTTGCATTTGAATACTTTGGACTACACGAGATGGGAAGAAAAACTCAAAGATAGCTCGTGGGCAAAAACATATCTTGATGGATATTACAGACTTCTTGACTTGGCAAAAAATCGTCAAAACCCAAAAAAATTTAATTTTGATATTGTAATGGCGAATCCTCCATTTGCAGGAGATATAAAAGATTCACGATTGATTTCAAATTATGAAGTCGCTTTTGACGGCAAGGGGAAAAAAGCTAACAAAGTTTCAAGAGATGTTTTGTTTATTGAGAGAAATTTAGATTTTCTCAAACCAGGCGGAAGAATGGCGGTTGTGCTACCACAAGGAAGATTTAATAATACCAGTGATGAGAAAATTAGAAATTATGTAATGGAAAGAGCAAGACTTGTTGCAGTTGTCGGACTTGATGGCAATACTTTTAAGCCACATACAGGAACAAAAACCTCAGTTCTATTTATCCAAAAATGGGATGAAAAAATCAATCCAAAAGTTGAGGATTATGAAATATTTATGGCAGTCAGTGAAAACAGTGGAAAAGATAATTCGGGATTAGAAATGTACGAAACCAATGAAAAGGGTGAAAGAAAACTGGATGAACACAATCATCTTATTCAAAAGCATGATCTCAAAGAGATTGCAGAGGCTTTTGAGAAATGGGCGAAAGAACAGAGGCTTAGTTTTTGGAAATTTTAGCTTTAACACACACAAGAATGAAATATACTAAATTTATAGTCAAAAAATTCAAAGGTATTGAAGAGTTAGAATTAGATCTGACTAAATATCCTGTTGGAAAAATTTTCCCATTGGTTGGATTAAATGAGAGCGGAAAAACAACTATTTTAGAATCTTTAAGTTTCTTTCAAGAAGATTTGCTTGATGGAAAAAAACATGAAATTCTACACAAAAAAGATAGTGGGAGTTTTACGGGAAGTATCGAAATTGAGGCCGAATTATTATTAGAAGACAGTGATAATAAAATCATTAAAGATTATTTAAATTCTAAATCGTTTAAAATTGAAAAAGATATTGAAAAGATAACGATTACAAAAAAATATATTTTTAAAAATGCTTCATTTGAAAAATCAGAATCGACTTGGTCTTGGAATCCAAGCTTAAAGGTAAAAACTGGCACACAAAGATCTTACAAAAGTTTGTATTCTGAGAATAAAGAGGCATGGAACGAGATAACGAATGAAGTTAAGAAAATTATTCCTAAAATATTATATTTCCCCGATTTTCTTTTTGATTTTCCAACAAAAATATATTTAGAAAATATCGAAACCTTAACAAGCGAAAAGGAAAAAGAAATACAAAAAGAGTATAAACAAATAATTGACGACATACTACATACCATTAATTCTGGTTATTCAATCAACGATTTTTTAACAAAACTAAAAGCTTTAACCGATACAGCGAAACAATCTGCCGCCTCTCAAATAAAACAAGAAATTTCTTCAATTTTAAATCAAAAAATCGTAGCTCCTTGGCAAGAGATATTTCCAGGACCAAATAAAAACATCATTATTGAAACTGGCAATGATCAAACGGGTTATTTTATCCAGTTAAAAGTGAATGAAGGTACGAGCCCATTTTTGATAAATGAAAGAAGCCTTGGCTTTAGATGGTTTTTTGGTTTTATTCTTTTTACAGAGTTTAGAAAAGCAAGAGCTGATGAAAGTGGTGAGTATCTATTTTTATTTGATGAACCGGCAAGCAATCTCCATGAAAGCTCACAACAAAAATTGTTGTCTCTTTTTGAGAAGCTTATTGATAAATCAAAGATTATTTATTCAACACATAGCCCTTATCTCATAAATCCAAAATTTATTTTAAATTGTTTTATTGTAAAAGACACAGGAAGAGAAAATTCAAATGACTATGATTTCAGGCAAAACATCAAGGCAATACCACACAAACAATTTGTGGCAAATTACCCAAATGAAGAAACTCACTTTAAGCCCATTCTTGATGTTTTAGAATTTCACGCAACAGATTTTGAACTTACGGATAAAATTGTTTTTACCGAGGGGAAATTTGATTATTACACATTCAAATGGGTTAAGGATATATTTTTTGCAGATCAATGTTTTGATTTTAAATTTTATCCTGGTGCAAGTGTTGATAAATATGAAAATATTTTTAGAGAATATTTAGCCCACAACAAAAAGTTTATTGCTATTTTTGACGCAGATGGCAACTCAACCACGAAAGGAAAAGGAGCAAAAAATAGATACTTAAAAGAAATTTCTCAAGAATTAGAAAAACAAATATTTACTCTTGATAATATTGATACAATTTTTGACACTTTCACAACAGAAAAACTATTTACAGAAGACGAAAAGTTGCAAATTCAACAAAAATCATTTTCGAGCGATACATCTTTCAATAAAAATCATTTCAATTCAGCGATACAAGAACTTTTTATCAGTGAAGAATCTTTCACCTTATCAAACGAAACAAAAGAAAATTTCAAAAAGATCCTTGAATTTATCAAAAATAAATTTACCCAATTAGACATATAACCATGGCACAAATAAGCTACATAAAACATACAGATGTCAAAGAAGCTCGCAGATACGATGCGGAGTATTTCAAACCTTTTAATTTGCATGCTGAAAAGCTAATTATAAATTCTAATTTTTCATATTTAGAGAAATTAGGTAAATTTATTATTGGTCCTTTCGGGTCAACCGTAAAAGTTGAAGATTATGTTGAAAAAGCGAAATACAAATACATCAGAGGGAAGGATATAAAAAATGGAATACTTAGCGATGTTGATAATTCGGCAATTACTAAAGAAAAGTTTGATTCGTTGCCAAGATATCACCTAAAAAATAATGACATTTTAATTACTGTCGTTGGAACTTTGGGCAATGTAGCAATTTATAGAGATTCTTTTGGTCCAGCAATTTTTAGTTGTAAAAGTACAGTTTTCCGTTCAAACAAAATAGACCCTGAATTTTTGATGATTTTCCTTGATACAAAATTTGGGAAATCATTGCTAATGAGAAATGAAAGAGGTGCAATTCAAAAAGGTTTTAATTTGCCTGATTTAAAAAAAATTCCTGTGCCAACTTTTTCGGACAAATTTTATAAAATGGTCAACAATTTTGTTTCTTTATCTCATCAAAAACAAACCCAATCTAAAACCCTCTACCATGAAGCCGAAGAACTTTTACTTGCTGAATTGGGACTTTTGAATTATCAAGTCAAACACGAACTTACTTTTTCCACCACAAGAAAAGAAATTGAAGAAGCTCACAGATACGACAGCGAATATTTCCAGCCAAAATATGCTGAAATTATCAAAAAAATAGAGGGATATGAGGGCGGATATTTTAAGCTATCAGATAAAAATTATGCAAAAATCTCTCGTGGTTCATTAATTCCAGATATTTTTTATAATTCAGAAAAAGGCACTCCTTATATTAGAGGTGCTGACTTTTCAAGTGGCATATTGGGAGATAATAAATTGGTTTACATTGATAGTCGTTTTGAAAAAACAAGAGAAACAATAGTGAAAAAAAATGATATTGTTTTTTCTCTTATTGGAAGTGTTGGTGCCACCGCAGTTGTTTCAACGCAATTTGATAATTCTTTTATCTCAAATAATACTGGGAAAATTAGTGTGAAAAATTTCGATTCTATTGTTTTGCAAATTATTTTTCAGTCCCTGATTGGAAGACTTCAATTTGAAAAAGAGAAAACCCAAACAGCACAACCAAAAATTTCGAGTGATCAAGTTGGTAATTTCAAGATTCCTCTCATTAAATCATTAATCCAGAAACAAATTGCTGAAAAAATCCAAGAAAGCCATAAATTAAGAAAAGAAAGCAAAGAGCTTTTGGATGAAGCAAAAAGAAAAGTAGAAGAAGAGATTGAGAAAGAATAAGGAGTTTTAGATTTTGGGCATTCACCCCTAACCCCTCTGCCCAAAATCCAAAACGGAAAAAGAAATTTTAAAATTTTTTAAAACAATTCCGACTGCTGTCGGAAAAAAGAAAAGGAATACATCAGCTAACACGGCATATCTGGTTACGGTTCGCCTCCGGCGAGCCTCCACCCATATTTTACTTCGCTTCGCTCCGTAAAACATCAGATATGCCGAAACGTTATGTGTAATTGCATTTTTTTACTATATGAATGAGAAAGAATTTCTAAACAAATATTGGTACAAAGTAGAGCTTACAAAATTATGTAAAAAGTTTTGTCTTCAGGCCCACGGAACCAAATCTGATTTAGAAAAAAGAATATTAAGTTTTCTTAAAAATGGAACTCGGTCTCGTGAAAAAAATGTTAAAAGAAATTTAAATAAAAACCATCAAATAGGTCTACAAAGCAAATTTTTTGAGGATGGATTATCATTTAACAATAATTTACGCTCATTTATCTCTTTATATTTAGGAGTAAAAAAAAATTCTTTTACTAAACACATGGCACATGCAGTAAGAGTTGCAAAAAAAGAAAAAACGGATATTACTGTAGCAGAACTAATCAAAATTTTAAAAACTCCGAAACATTTTTTTCACGAGACCGATGAAGACAAAACTTATCAATGGAATAATTTTGTTAAGGATTTCAACAAATCAAAACTAACACATAATTTTAAAAATAAGCTAAATATTGCCGCTCTACTTTGGCAAAAGATTAGAAATTCAAGTGAAGATAAAATATATTCAGATAGTTTACTTAAAAAGTATAGTCAACTAATAAAAAAATGCAACAACACATAACAGCACGATATGCGGTTCAAGAAAAAGAGTGTAAAATATTTTCAATGGATACTCTTTTTCTTTCACCCATATTTCGCACATATTTAATTTTAATGGAATGTGCGAAACATCGCATATCGGCGAACGCACTCGTGTTGCGTTAAAACTCCGCTAATCTAAGCTGTTTTTGTTCGCCGATTTCTGAACTTTGCAATTTGGTGTTGGAAATTAGGCTATGTAGAGCGTTTTTTTCAAATTGTGACACTT
>Ga0208246_1000421_pt1 | contig 34948 bp, 31 predicted proteins | sample RifOxyD2_FD_184039 | JGI IMG/M metagenome (GOLD analysis project Ga0208246, IMG submission 184039) | Soil microbial communities from Rifle, Colorado - Rifle Oxygen_injection D2 (SPAdes) | ecosystem: Environmental > Terrestrial > Deep subsurface > Rock core/Sediment | place: Rifle, Colorado... | reverse complement strand
CACAAAAAAATACCCCGCCGATGACTCAGTGGCGGGTCAACAATTGAGTCCCCTACTGGAGAAAACATAAGGATTTACCCCGTAAAACGGGGTTGCAGTCTCGTTCGGTGCAGTAGCTCCGAACTTCGAGTGCAAAAAAATAACCCGCCGAGCCCCCACCACTGAACCGTTGGTGGGCAAGAAAGTTGTAATGGTGGAAGTGGCGGGTAACTAAATGGAGGAAATAACATGTCTAATTTAAGATGTTTGATTCTTATATGCTTTCAAATGATGATAATGCAGTTTTTAAATGCTACTCCGTCAACTCAGATCTGGAATCCGTCAACCGATATTCAAGGTTATAAAACGGTTCATCTGGGGATAGATAATTACTTTTCTGTATTGGAAAACGATACAAAGGCATACGCATTGGGGACCGATGTTGGATTAACTTATGGAATTTATAATAATCTGGAAGTAGGTATTGATATTATAGAACCGGCGGTTAATCCTTTCTTGTTTAATGCCAAGTATGGTATTCCGGAAAAAAAATCTTTGCCTGCCGTAGCAATCGGAGTTTTTAATGTTGGAACAAAAAAAGATGTTACGGATTACAACATCATATATGCAGTGATAGCAAAAAGTTTTTTACCTATTGGCAGATTATCGCTTGGATATTATACCGGAAACGACAAGTTGCTGGTGGATGAAAATGGCAAGAAAGCGAATGATGGAGTAATAGTAAGTTGGGACAAAATGTTGACAACTAAAATCTGGACTTCATTGGATTATGCATCAGGTAAGAGTTTTTACGGTAGTTTTACTCCGGGTTTTTCATACACATTTTCATCAAATACCAGTGTGATATTTGGGTACGTTATTTATAATAACGATAAGGTGAATATCAACAATCAGTTCACTACCCAGTTGGATATTAATTTCTAAGAGGAGAAAATTATGTTTAGAAAATATATAAAATTATTTTTAATGGGATGTTTGTTTTATTTAGGAATTATAATGCCGTCGAATGCTATAGCTGAAACTAATACTGTCGGTTCCGCTATAACGTTTACTCAGGATATTAATAATGCAATTCTGAATAATAAGATTGCATTGGACACAGTTTGGGTTTTAGTAACTGCATTCCTTGTATTTTTTATGAATCTTGGATTTGCAATGGTGGAATCAGGATTGTGTAGAGCTAAAAATGCTGTTAATATACTTGCGAAAAATTTCATAGTGTTTGCCATATCTTCTTTAGCATTTTGGATTTTGGGATGGGGATTGATGTTCGGAGATGGAAATGTATTTTTAGGGCTAAAGGGTTTACTTTGTGTTTCTGGGGTTGATAATAGTCCTGCTACTGGGATGGCTTATCAAGGGGTTTACTCAGCGTTAAATTGGACATCTGTTCCTTTATGGACAAAGTTTTTGTTTCAGCTTGTTTTTGCCGGTACTGCTGCAACTATTGTTTCTGGCGCAGTAGCTGAAAGGATAAGGTTTTATTCGTTTATAATATTTTCTTTTATTATAGTTGGTTTAATGTATCCGATTACCGGACACTGGATATGGGGTGGTGGATGGTTACAGAAGTTAGGTATGTGGGATTTTGCAGGTTCCAGTGTAGTTCACTCGGTTGGCGGGTGGGCTGCGCTTGCCGGAATACTACTTCTTGGACCTAGAACTGGAAAATATCGCGTAGACGGTTCGGTAAATCCAATATATGGACATAATATGTCGATGGCAACATTGGGTGTTTTTGTGTTATGGTTCGGATGGTTTGGATTTAATCCGGGTTCTACTATGGCTGCAGTTTTCAATGATATTGGTAGAATAGCTGTTACGACAAATAGTGCAGCAGCAGCAGCAACCTTAAGTGCAACTATTACAGCATGGATAGTTTTAGGAAAGCCAGATTTATCAATGATATTGAATGGATGTCTTGCAGGACTTGTGGCTATTACTGCATCTTGTGCTTTTGTGAGTGTAGGTTCTTCTGTAATTATAGGATTAATTGCCGGAATTTTGGTTGTATTCGCTGTATTGTTTTTTGACAAATTAAAAATAGATGATCCTGTTGGTGCTCTTTCGGTGCATTTGGTAAATGGTGTTTTTGGAACTATAGCGGTAGGACTTTTTGCTCAGAGTTCAATTATGCCGGGAACTACCGGCAATGGTTTATTTTTTGGCGGTGGCACCAAATTATTATTTGCTCAGTCAATCGGTGTTGTTGCCGTAGGGGTTTTTACATTTGTTGTTGCATTAATATCGTGGTTTATAATAAAAATTTTCTTTGGTATACGTGTAAGTCGCGAAGAAGAAATCGCAGGGCTTGATGTAGGTGAACATGGGATGGAAGCATATCCAGATTTCCAAACATTTTTAACGAAATAATTGAGGAGGATAGTATGAAGATGGTAATTGCAATAATTCAGCCGGAAAAATTGCCGGATGTAAAAAAAGCTTTATTTGATGCAGAAATACATAAAATGACTGTTTCTAATGTGATTGGTTGTGGTCAGCAGAAAGGATATAAAGAAACTTATCGTGGAGCAATTAGTGAGGTTACATTACTTAAAAAGGTTAGAATTGATATAGCAGTTAATGATAGTTTTGTTAAACCTACTGTTGATGCAATAATTAAAGGTGCAAGAACCGGTAAGATTGGTGATGGTAAAATATTCGTTCAAGATCTTCCTGAATGTATTAGAATAAGAACCGGTGAAGAAGGAAGTGAAGCTATAGGATAAGATAATTTAAATTTAAAGTATGGAAGACAAAGAATTAATTGAAAAAATCCGTCTTGTAAAAGAAAAAAACGGATATACATTATACGACCTGTCAAGAAAAATAGACATTCAAGTGCCTACTTTAGAGCGGTGGCTTAAGACAGGTCGTATAAATAAAGTTTATGCAAAGATAGTTAAAGAGAGATTAGGTATAGTTTAAGCTGATCTAAAATATTCTGTCTAAATATTTTTGCTTAAAAAATCTCATTTGATTAAGCAATTGAATAAACATTTGTAAAAGGAGGGGGAATGAGCACAAATATAAATTATGGTGATACAGCTTGGATTTTAATTTCTACGGCGCTTGTTATGTTGATGACAGCGCCGGGGTTGGCTTTTTTCTATGGAGGTTTAGTCAGGAGAAAAAATGTTTTATCAACAATGATGCAATCGTTTTTTCTTTTGTGTATGATAAGCATTCAATGGATTTTGTTTGGGTACAGTTTAGCATTTGGGCCCGATATCGGGGGTTTTATTGGTAATCTTTCATGGATTGGTCTTAAAGGTGTAGGCATGCTTCCAAACCCGGATTATGCTGCATCTATTCCGCATCAGTTATTTATGGTTTATCAAATGATGTTTGCAGTAATTACTCCGGCATTAATTACAGGTGCGTTTGCAGAAAGAATAAAATTTTCTACTTTTGTAGTTTTTAGTTTATTATGGGCTACACTGGTTTATGATCCGGTAGCGCACTGGGTATGGGGAATGGGCGGTTGGCTTAGAACAATGGGAGCGTTAGATTTTGCAGGTGGTACGGTAGTCCACGTTTCTTCCGGAATTTCTGCATTAGTATTTGCATTAATGATTGGTAAGCGGAAGGGTTATCCTGACAATGTGATACCACCGCATAATATGACTTTTACTTTATTAGGTGCATCTTTGTTGTGGTTTGGTTGGTTTGGATTTAATGCCGGTAGCGCACTGGGAGCAAATGAACTTGCAGTTTCTGCTTTTATTGCGACAAATACAGCAGCTGCTGCAGCGGCATTGACTTGGATAATTATCGAATGGATAATTGCAGGAAAGCCGACAGTCCTTGGTGGTGCAACAGGTGCGGTTGCAGGCCTGGTTGCAATAACTCCATCGGCAGGTTTTGTTACACCCATTTCTGCAATTTTTATTGGAATTTTGGTAGGCCTGGTTTGTTATACTTCAGTTGTTGTAATAAAACAAAAATTTAAATATGATGATAGTCTTGATGCATTCGGAGTTCATGGCGTTGGCGGAACTTTAGGTGCTTTATTAACTGGTTTGTTTGCTCAAAAAATAGTTAATGCTGCCGGGAATAATGGCTTATTATTTGGTAATCCATCGCAATTAAAAATCCAATTTATCGGAGTTATTGCTACTATTGGTTACTCAGTTACTGTAACTTATATACTGCTTAAAATTCTGGATAAAATAATGGGTCTAAGAGTTGAAGAAAAAGATGAAATGATGGGTCTGGATAATACACAGCATAAAGAAAGTGCGTATACATTAATTGATTGATATAATATTAATTATATCAGGGAGGAAAAATGAAATATGTAATAGCGATTATTCAAGCATATAGATTGGAAGAAGTAAAGCAAGAACTTTATAAAGCAGAAGTTAATTTACTAACTGTGAGTGAGGTTTTGGGTCATGGCAGACAGAAAGGTGTTACAGAGTATTATAGGGGGATAAAGGAAAATGGCAATCTTTTGAAAAAAATTAAATTAGAAATTGCTGTAAATGAAAATTTTGTTAAACCGACTATTGACGCTATTATAAAAGGCGCTAGAACCGGAGAAACGGGTGATGGTAAGATTTTTATATTGGATTTAAATGAATGCGTCAGAATAAGAACCGGAGAAACCGGGAACGTTGCAATAGGATAAGAATTATACTTTTAACATATTCAAAAAGGGGAGGTGATGAGTTTTTTGCGATAGCATTGACATGATTTTTCAAATTTAGTATAATATTTTAAGTTTATAAAATCCCGTTAGAGATGTGTTTGATGGGGTAAAGGAGAGTTAATATGTCAGATAGAGAAATAATTATTTCTGAAATTACTAACCAAAGGGAGCTGTGTCAGACGATAAGTACGGAAATGAAAGGCAAACCTATTTCAGATATTTACGGTATAGATTCTTTTAATGATGAGGCAATGAAAAAATATTTGCCTTACAAAGCATACGAAGCGTTAAAGAAAATTATCAAAGAAGGCGGACGTGTTGATCCAACATTGGCAGAAGAGGTTGCGCAGGGTTTAAAAGAATGGGCAATAGATAGAGGTGCAACACATTTTACACATTGGTTTCATCCGATGACAGGTTTAACAGCGGAAAAACACGACAGCTTTTTGAGCTTTAGTAAAGAAGGAAAAGTTATAGAACGTTTTTCCGGAAGCAATCTTATACAAGGCGAACCAGATGCTTCAAGTTTTCCGAGCGGTGGTTTAAGAAGTACATTCGAAGCGAGAGGATATACCGCATGGGATCCGACATCACCGGCTTTTCTAACTGAAGGTGTAAATGGTACAACCCTTTGTATTCCCTGCGTGTTTTTATCGTATACAGGTGAAGTTCTAGATAAAAAGGCTCCGCTTCTTCGTTCGATTGACAGACTAAGTGAAGTTGCAGTAAAAATATTGCATCTTTTTGGTAACAAAAAAATTACAAGAGTTTATTCAACTGTTGGACCGGAACAGGAATATTTTTTAGTTGATAAAGCTTATTATAATAGAAGGCCGGATCTTATTATAACAGGTAGAACTTTGTTCGGTGCAAAACCGCCAAAGGGTCAGGAAATGGAAGACCATTATTTTGGCAGTATTAGAGAAAGAATTCTTGCCTTTATGCATGATTCAGAGCTTGCACTTTTTAAACTTGGTATTCCTGTTAAGACAAGACATAATGAAGTTGCTCCTGCTCAGTTCGAAATAGCACCGTTATATGAAGATTGCAATGTTGCTACAGACCACAACCAGACATTGATGGAGACATTAAAAAAAGTTGCAAATAGGCACAATCTTGCATTGTTGTTACATGAAAAACCGTTTTTAGGTATCAATGGTTCCGGAAAACACAATAACTGGTCAATGGCAGATTCCGAAGGTAATAATCTGCTTGAACCCGGAAAAACGCCGCATCAGAATTTACAATTTCTGGCGTTTCTAATGGCAACGATAAAAGCTGTTTACAAATATTCAGATTTATTAAGAGCAACAGTAGCAACAGCAGGTAATGATCACAGATTAGGTGCAAACGAAGCTCCGCCTGCAATAATTTCTGTGTTTTTAGGTGAACAGCTAACAAATATTTTAAATAATTTAGAAACAAATAAGAAAACAGATTATAGTGATAAAGCGATTATAGATCTTGGAATCAGCAAAATGCCTGCAATAAGCAGAGATAACAGTGATAGAAACAGAACTTCACCGTTTGCATTTACAGGTAACAAATTTGAATTTAGAGCAGTTGGTTCTTCGCATTCTATCGCAATGGCAAATTACACGTTAAATGTAATTGTTGCTGATATCTTAAATGAATTTTATATCGCATTAGAGACTAATCTGAAAAAGGAAAAGGATTTTAATAAAGCTGTATTAAAAACAATTATACCTTTAATAACCGAAACAAAACCTGTTAGGTTTGAAGGGAATAATTACGATCCCGCATGGGAAAAAGAGGCAAAAAGAAGAGGATTGCCTAATAAGAAAAATACTCCTGAATCTCTGAAAGATTTAGTTAGCAAAAAAAATAAAGAAGTATTTGCAAAATTGAATGTTTTAAGCGAAGTAGAATCGGAATCTATTTATACGATTCTATTGGAGCAATATATAAAAGTTGTTAACTTTGAAGCTGAAACAGCTTTAATGATGGCAAAAACAATTGTATTGCCCAGTGCTGTAAAATATCAGAGTGTTATTTCAAAGTCGGTTAAAAATTTAGGTTTAATAAAGGGGATAGATGCTAAAGTGATTAAAAAAGAATCGGAGATGATCGCTGCATATTCTACCCTTGTAGCAGAACTATATGAAAAGATTGGCAAACTTGAAGCTACACTCGATAGAAGAGAAAAAATAAAAGATGAAGATGAAAAGGCAGATTTTTACTGTAAAGAAGTTCTTCCTTTAATGTCCGATCTTAGAGAAACTGTTGATGCTCTAGAAGAACAAACCGGGGATGAATATTGGTCGCTTCCAAAATACAGAGAAATGCTTTTCGTTTATTAAGATTGTTAAAAAATTTAACAATCTCTGATTACACCGATTAAAGGGCAAGATTGCACAGATTAGGTAACGACTGTCGTATCTATGTAATCGATGTAAAAAATCTGTGTAATTGTATTTAAAATAATATGTGTTCAATTGCTGGCATAATTGATGAAAGCGGTAAACGCTTTTCCGGTAGCGAGATAATTTGCGCAATACAGAAAATGTTTATAAGGGCAAATGGTCTTGGCGGCGGATTTGCAGCTTATGGAATTTATCCCGAAAATAAGGATGATTTTTGTTTTCATATCATTTATAATGATGAACTGGTGAAAAAAGAAACTGAAAATCAACTCCAACGGGAATTTGATATTGTTAAATCGGAACCGATTCCAACAAAATCTGTAAAAGAGATTATAAATCGTCCGCTTTTGTGGAGATACTTCGTTAGAGTAAAAGAAGGTATAAAGAAACATTTTTATGAAATGACTGAAGAAGATATAGTTATGCGTTCGGTCATGAAAATAAACGGTGCTTTGTCAGGTGCTTTCATTATATCTTCCGGTAAAAACATGGGGATATTCAAAGGAGTGGGGTTTGCTTCGGATATCGGGAAGTTTTACAGATTAGAAGAATATGCCGGATACTGCTGGGTTGCGCATGATAGGTTTCCAACGAATACTCCCGGCTGGTGGGGTGGCGCACATCCTTTCGGACTTTTAAATTTCTCATTGGTACACAACGGAGAAATTTCATCTTACGGAATAAACAAAAGATATCTTGAAGGATTTGGATATAAACTCACACTCCGCACCGATTCAGAAGCAATACTATATCTTTTTGATTTACTTTTACGAAAGCACAATTTACCTATAGAAATTGCTCACAAGATTTTGTGTCCTCCGTTGTGGTCTGAAATCGAAAGAATGTCCGAAGATGAGAAGAAATTTTATCAGACGATGCGGGTAATTTATGGAAGCGCTCTTATAAACGGACCGTCCGCTATAATAGTTGCCGACGGTAAAATGATGTTCGGATTTACAGATAGAATTAAGTTAAGGCCTTTGGTTGCATCCAGGGCAGGAACAAAATTTTACCTTGCAAGCGAGGAATGTGCAATTCAGGAAGCTTGTCCAATTAAAGGAAATGTGTATTTCCCTAAAGCGGGCGAACCGGCAATCGGTTATGTTAGGAATCATAAATAGTAGTAGTAGTTCATCTGTGTAATCGCTTTTTAAAATCTGTGTAATCAGTATTTAAAATATGAGAAAAACATTAACATTTCCAGATTTTACAGTTGTTAGAGATCCGGATAAATGCATTCAATGCGAGGTCTGTGTTAGACAATGCGCATTTGATTCACATTCTTTCGATAAGGATACAAATAAGGTTGAAACCGATTTTTCAAAATGTGTAGGTTGTTTGAGATGCGCGACAATGTGTCCTACGGGAGCATTAAGCGTTTCTGAATATCCCCAGACAATCAGAAAAAATCGTAACTGGAGTGAAAAACAACTTAAAGAATTATATAAACAGGCAGAAACCGGCGGAATTTTATTAACAGGTATGGGTACGGATAAAGATTATAAAATTATCTGGGATCATATACTTCTTGATGCTGCGCAGGTTACCAATCCGTCAATTGATCCATTACGTGAACCGATGGAGTTACGAACGTATCTAGGAAGTAAGCCTGAAGAGATTGAGTTTATTAATAATAAGGATATAAAATTAAAAAATAATCATAAAATAAAGAATAATGTGCCACCTCAATTAAAACTTGATACACCTATACTTTTTTCAGCAATGAGTTATGGCGCTATTTCATTAAACGTATGCCGTGCTTTGGCAAAAGCGGCTGAAGAATGCGGGATTTATTACAATACAGGCGAGGGTGGCCTGCATAAAGAACTTTATAAATATAGTAAGAATACAATTGTTCAGGTTGCTTCCGGTAGATTTGGAGTAAATCCGGATTATTTCGAAGCAGCTGCAGCAGTTGAAATTAAAGTAGGGCAGGGTGCAAAACCCGGAATCGGCGGCCATCTTCCCGGAGAAAAGGTTACAGAGGAAATTTCTCAAACCAGAATGATTCCAAAAGGTACCGATGCACTTTCACCTGCGCCGCATCACGATATTTATTCGATAGAAGATCTTTCACAACTGATTTATTCATTAAAAGAGGCAACTGAATATAAAAAGCCGATAAGTGTTAAAGTTGCCGCGGTACATAACATTGCTGCTATTGCTTCGGGAATTGTAAGAGCTGGAGCAGACATTGTTGCGATAGACGGCATAAGAGGCGGTACCGGAGCGGCACCGACCAGAATTAGAGATAATGTCGGAATTCCTATCGAACTAGCTATAGCTTCTGTTGATGCACGACTTCGTGAAGAAGGTATAAGAAATAGGGCATCGATTATTGCTGCCGGCGGTTTTAGAAATTCTGCTGATGTAGTTAAAGCAATTGCTTTGGGTGCCGATGCCGTATATATCGGTACAGCTGCACTTATATCCATCGGTTGTCATTTATGTCAAAAATGTTATACCGGAAAATGTAATTGGGGTATCGCAACCCAGGATCCATATTTAGTTAAAAGATTAAATCCTGAAATTGCAGCGCGACGACTTGTTAATTTAGTTAATGCGTGGAGTCATGAAATAAAGGAAATAATGGGCGGTATGGGTATAAATGCAATTGAGTCGTTGAGAGGTAATAAATTACGTTTGCGCGGTTTTGATTTACACGAGAACGAATTAAGAATATTGGATATAAAACCCGCAGGGGAATCCTTGTGATGCATAGAAGCAGATTTACGCCGATTAGTACGCTGATTAAACGCTGATTTTTTCAGCGTTATTCTGCGCATTTTATCAGCGTCCATCTGCTTCGAGGTAGTTAAATATGAAAAAGATATATTTTAAAGAAGAATATTGTATGGCATGCCGCTTATGCGAAATAGCATGTCTTGTTGCACATTCAAAATCAAAGAAAATAATTAAAGCATATAAAGAGGAATTTCCGAATTTAACACCAAGGCTTATTATAGAACAGAAAGGACCTTTATCATTTGCTATTCAATGCAGACACTGCGAAGATGCACCGTGTGTTGCCGCCTGTGTGACCGGTGCAATGAAAAGGGATATGAAGACCGGCGAGGTAACACATAACGCCGAAAAATGTGTCGGTTGCTGGATGTGTATAATGTCATGCCCATTTGGCGTTATTTTAATGGATACAAAAGGAAAAAAAGTCGCAACAAAATGTGATTTATGCGAAGATGCTAATACTCCTCAGTGTGTGGAAGCTTGTCCCAATGAAGCGTTAATATGCAAAGAAGAAAAAAATATAGATAAGGGAAAAAGTAAGTAATTAGGTGTTAATCTGTGTAATCGACTTTTAAAATCTGTGTAATCGTTACTATGAAAAAAGAAAATATTGTAATTATCGGTAGTTCAGTTGCTGCAATTTCGGCAATAGATACCATAAGAAATAAAGATAAAAATATTTCAATAACGGTTGTAACAAAAGAAAAAAATGTTTCTTATTCAAAACCGTTAATTTCTTATGTAAATTTGACGGATGAGCAATCTTATTATAGAGATAAAAATTACTTTAAGAAAAACAAAATCAATTTGGTTTTTGATGAAGCATTATCAATAAAAAATAATTCAGTTACTTTGAAAAGCGGAAAGAATTTGAAATTCTCAAAATTGCTTATCGTTGTTGGCGGAAAGCCGATTGTTCCTAATAATATAAAAGGTATAGACGGCAAAAATGTATTTACTTTAACAAATTTCGAAGATGCACAAAAAATAAAAGTGTTTTCTAAAAATAAGAAAAAGGCTGTAATCATTGGTTGCGGAATGATTGGTATAAAAGCTGCCGAATTTTTAAAAGAGCTTGGTATTAAAGTTACAATTGTTGAGCTGATGAACAGACCATTTGCTTCCGTATTGGACGAAAAATCCGGTAAAATGATTGCGGACGAAATAAAGAAAAATGCGGAACTTATATTAAATAAAAGTGTGGTTGAAATAAATGATAAATATTGTACTCTTAGCACCGGCGAAAAAATTTCATGCGATTTTGTTATATGTGCTATCGGAGTCGTACCAAATTTAGATATTGCTAAAAAATCAGAAATAAAAACAAATAGAGGTATTGTTGTAAATTCAAGTATGATGACTTCTAATAAAAATATATATGCAGCGGGTGATTGTGTTGAATCATTCGATATATTAAAAAAGGAAAATAGACCGTTGCCTATCTGGCCGATTGCTTATAAACAGGGCAGTGTTGCAGGCAATAATTTAATCGGAATAAAAACGCAATATGAAGGCGGATTTGTAATGAATTCGGTTGATGTTTTTGGCTTACCAATAATAACATTGGGTTTAAGTAATGAAAATATCGGAGAAGAGATAGTAATTATTGATGAAAAAGCAAGAAAATATAAAAAAGCGATTGTAAACGATAATAAAATAGTCGGAGTAATTTTAGTTGGCGACATAAGCAGAGCAGGAATATTCACCGGGCTTATTAAAGACGGGATAGATGTATCAAATTTCAAAAAAGATTTATTTAATGAAAAATTCGGTTATATTTATGTTCCTAAAGAATCAAGATCAAAGGAAACTGCACCATCAGAAATATGATAATTAACGCGGAAAAGCTTACTAATAGGCAATTAAATGAAAAAATAAGAAGCACCATAAAAAAAGGTGTAAAAAATATTATTTTAAAAGATGTTAATGGGCACAGATATATCGCGTCCGGTCTTAAATCTGATGTTAATCTTGAAATTTTTGGTACAGCCGGTAACGATCTCGGAAGTTTCATGAGCGGTCCTAATATTATTGTTCATAGTAATGCACAGGATTGCATAGCAAATACTATGGATGCCGGAAAAATTGTTATTCACGGTTCAGTCGGTGATATACTTGGATATGGTATGCGCGGCGGTAAAGTTTTTATCAAAGGTAACGCAGGTTATCGTTCCGGGATTCATATGAAATCATATAAAGAAATGACACCGGTTATTATTATAGGCGGAAGTGTTCGGGATTTTTTTGCTGAATATATGGCAGGCGGCACTATGATTTTGCTTGGATTAGACGATAGTAAGGAAATAGCCGGGAATTTTATCGGTACCGGAATGCACGGCGGAACAATATATATAAGAGGTAATGTTAAAAAAAATCAGTTAGGCAGGGAAGTTGACATTGTAAAAATGGATAGTGAAGATAAAAAAATAATTGAAAATTATATTTCGGAATATTGTAAAGATTTCAAGCTTGATTGCAAAAAAATATTATCGTCAAAGTTTACCAAATTGAAAGCTCTCAACGTTAGGCCTTACGGAACGATTTACGCATATTAAGAAAGCAACGTATAGAGGTTAGTGGATAGCATGTTGTGGCAAAAAGGTAAAGGTTGTGAATTGTGTTTTAAAAAATGCTTGACAAAGAGTAAATAATCTACTAAAATAATTACGAATGAAGTAATAAATAAAGTTCTCGGTTTTGCTAGTCTGCGAAATTCGAGGGCTTTTTTACGAATAAGATTCCCGCCAACAATATAAATGAAAAGCATTTTGATACTAGAAGATGGTAAAAAGTTCTTAGGTGAGTCTTTCGGTGCATCCGGAGAGACGTCAGGGGAAGTGGTTTTTAATACTTCGCATACAGGTTATCAGGAAATACTCACTGATCCTTCCTATAAAGGCCAAATCGTAACAATGACATACCCGCATATCGGAAATTACGGCGTTAACTTAGAGGATATTGAAAGCAGGAAACCTTTTATTGAGGGTTTTATTGTTAAAGAGTATTCAAAGATTTATTCAAACTGGCGGGCAAAAAAATCACTTGGCGATTATTTAAAAGAAAATAAAATTGTCGGTATTGAAGGTATAGACACAAGAGCTTTAGTAAAACATATCAGGGAAAAAGGTTCCATGAAAGGCTTCATTTCCACAGTAGATTTTAACGAGAAATCATTGTTGAAAAAAGTAAAATCTGCTGACAGCATTGTCGGTAAGGATCTTGTCAAAGAAGTTACAAACCACAAAATTTATAAATTCCAAACGCAAAATAAATCCGGAAAAAATGTAGTTGTCATGGATTTTGGTGTAAAAACTAATATTTTAAGGTCTTTATCTTCGGTTGGTCTAAATTCGATAGTTGTACCTGCAAATACCTCCTTTGAAAAAATAATTGGTTTAAAACCTTCTGGGATTATGCTTTCTAACGGGCCAGGTGATCCTGAAGCTGTAACTTATGCAATTGAAACCGTAAAAAAACTGATTTCAACACATATTCCAATTTTTGGAATATGTCTTGGCCATCAGATTTTAGGACTTGCAATGGGCGGGAAAACATACAAATTGAAGTTTGGTCATCACGGTTCAAACCAACCTATAAAAAATCTAAAAACCGAAAGGGTGCAGATAGCAGCGGAAAATCATAATTTTGCAGTTAACTTAAAAACTTTAAAAAATGCTGTGCCTACGCATAAAAATTTAAACGACGGAACTCTTGAGGGAATAAGATATCAAAGGGTTCCTGTTTTTTCTGTTCAATTTCATCCTGAAGCGTCACCGGGTCCGCACGATTCAAGATATTTATTTATTGAGTTTTTAGATATGGTATTGAAGTTCCATAATTCTACAATTGCAAAATCAAAGTCTATGCTTAGGAATGGAAATCCCATGCCTACGCTAAAGCTTCGGCAGGCAGGCGCGAAGCGATCCCGATTTTTATCGGGACGCGAAGGTGGAAAAAAATATGCCAAAAAGAACTGATATTAAAAAAATACTTATAATAGGCTCAGGTCCAATAATTATTAGCCAAGCCTGCGAATTTGACTATTCCGGGACCCAGGCATGCAAAGCATTACGTGAAGAGGGGTATAAGGTAATACTTATCAATTCTAATCCGGCCACAATAATGACAGACCCTGAAACGGCAGATAGGACTTACATTGAGCCGATTACTCCCGAAGCAGTTGAAAAAATAATAGAAAAAGAAAGACCTGACGCCTTATTGCCGACTTTAGGCGGGCAGACAGGTTTGAATACCGCAATGAAAGTAGTGGAAAACGGTGTATTAGATAAATATGGCGTGATAATGATTGGTGCAAATTATAATGCAATAAAAAAAGCTGAAGACAGAGATTATTTTAAAAAATCAATGTTAAAAATCGGGTTAGATTTACCTAAAAGCGCTCTTGTTAAAAGTTTGAAACAAGCCCGGGAAAAGCTTAAAACTATCGGATTGCCTGTAATTATCAGACCCAGCTTCACACTCGGCGGTACCGGCGGTGGTATTGCACAAAGTATCGAAGAATTTGAACAGATAATAGCACTTGGTTTAAGAAACAGTATGGTTCACGAGGTTCTAATTGAACAGTCAATAGTCGGTTGGAAAGAATACGAACTTGAAGTAATGCGTGATAAAAAAGATAATGTTGTAATTGTTTGTTCAATAGAAAATTTTGATCCAATGGGAATACATACTGGCGATTCGATTACGGTTGCACCTGCGCAGACACTGACAGATAAAGAATACCAGAAAATGAGAGATGCCTCGTTAGCTATCATACGTGAAATTGGAGTTGAAACCGGCGGTTCAAATATACAGTTTGCATTAAATCCGGAAGACGGCAGGATGGTAGTTATAGAAATGAATCCAAGAGTTTCAAGGAGTTCTGCGCTAGCAAGTAAAGCAACAGGGTTTCCAATCGCAAAAATTGCCGCAAAACTTGCCGTAGGTTATACTCTTGACGAAATAAAAAATGATATAACTAAACTGACACCTGCTTCTTTTGAACCGGCAATAGATTATTGTGTTGTTAAAATACCGAGATTTACTTTTGAAAAATTCCCTGAAGCTACGGACATCTTAGGCATATCAATGAAATCGGTCGGCGAAATTATGGCGATCGGCAGAACCTTCAAGGAAGCTTTACAGAAGGGGTTACGCGGTCTCGAAATCGGGCATACAGGCCTGGATAACAAACTTGATTATTCAAAAATTTCAGATGATAAAATTAAGCATAGATTGAAAGAACCTAATGCATCAAGAATATTTTACATTAAATATGCATTTCAGAAAGGTTATAGTGTTAAGGAAATATTTGAGCTTACAAAAATTGATCCCTGGTTTTTAAGTCAAATTAAAGAAATAATAGATCTGGAAAATGATTTAATCAAACTATCAAAGAAAAATTCTAAAAAGTTTCCTTTGAATAAAGAAATGTTGTTGAAAGCAAAACAATATGGATTTAGTGACAGGCAGTTAGCCGAATATACAGGTTCTGATGAAGTATCCATAAGAGCTCTTCGAAAAAGAAATGGAATAGAGGCTACATTCAAATTAGTTGACACCTGTGCTGCCGAATTTGAGGCGTATACGCCATATTACTATTCAACATATGAATCAGAAGATGAAACAAGGGTTTCCAAAAAGAAAAAAATAATGATTTTAGGCGGCGGACCTAATAGAATCGGACAGGGAATTGAGTTTGATTATTGCTGTTGCCATGCCGCATTTGCACTTAAAGAATTGGGTTATGAAACAATCATGGTTAACTCAAATCCTGAAACCGTATCAACCGATTACGATACATCGGATAAATTATATTTTGAACCGTTAACATTTGAAGATGTAATGAATATTGTTGATAAAGAAAAGCCGGACGGAGTTATAGTTCAGTTCGGAGGGCAGACTCCTTTAAATCTTGCAAAACAATTAGAAGATGCAGGGGTACCAATAATAGGAACAAGTGTTAAGTCCATAGATATTGCTGAAAATAGGGATAAATTTTCTAAGCTTGTAAAAAAACTTAATATTCATCAACCAATGAATGGTTCTGCAAATACTGTAGAAGAAGCAAGAATAATAGCTAAACAAATAGGCTATCCTGTTCTGATTAGGCCGTCATATGTACTTGGCGGGCGGGCAATGAAAATTGTTTATGAAGAAAATACTTTAAATGAGTTTGTGGAAGAAGCTAAAATCGTATCTATGGAGCAGCCGATTTTAATAGATAAATTTCTTGAAGATGCTGTTGAGGTAGATGTCGATGCGATATCTGACGGTAAAGTTACTATCATTGGCGGTATAATGGAGCACATAGAAGAAGCGGGAGTTCATTCCGGTGATTCTGCGTGTGTATTGCCTCCTCATACATTAGAAGATAAAATAATTGAAGATATAAAACAATGTACTTATTCATTATCAAGAGAATTGAAAGTAAAGGGATTGGTAAATATACAATTTGCAATTAAAAATGATATAGTTTATGTCCTAGAGGTTAATCCGAGAGCTTCAAGAACTGTTCCTTTTGTGAGTAAAGCTACCGGCAGACCGCTGGCTAAAATTGCAGCTAAAGTAATGGTGGGAAAAACACTGAAAGAACTTGGTATAACAAAAGAAATAGAAGTAAAGCATGTATCGGTAAAAGAATCTGTCTTACCTTTTTCACGTTTTTCAGGTGTGGATATAATACTTGGGCCTGAAATGAAATCCACAGGTGAAGTTATGGGAATAGATTCTACTTTTGGAATTGCATTTTATAAATCGCAAATAGCCGCAGGCCAAATTTTACCAAAAAGCGGTACTGTTTTTATTAGTGTAAGAAATTATGATAAGAGAGATATTGTGTTTATCGCGAAAAAGCTTTCAGATATGAAATTTGATATTATCGCAACAAGGGGCACTGCAAAAGTTTTAATTGCTAATAATATAGAAGCAAAAATAGTTAGTAAGATTAGTGATGGTAGTTCTGATATATTAGATAAAATAAAAAAAGGCGAAATAAAACTTGTTATTAATGTACCTTCAGGTTCTAAAGGACAATATGATATGATGCCGATAAGAAGTTTTGCGGTCATGCAAGGTATTCCGTGCATAACTACAATACAAGGAGCACAAGCCGCGGTTACCGGTATGGAAGCATCATTAAAGAGCGATTTTAAAGTAAAACCTATACAGGATTATTTAAAAAAAATAGCTTGACCCGCCTTGTGAAGATAGGCGGGGTCTAAAAGAAAAACCTTGATAAAATAATTGTATTTTGATAATTTACTAAATAGAGAGTCAAAGAAGTCCTCAGTTTCGCTTAAATGTGAAGCGGGGCTTTTTTATTTGCACCCGAAGTTCGGAGCTACTGCACCGAACGAGGTAACACGCGGAGTTCGTAGCAACTGCAACGAACGAGCATGTTACCCCGAAGCATATCCTGAAAATATCGACACGAAGCGGAGAGATTTTTAGGATGCCTATGCAATGGGCAAAGTCGGAGTTCGTAGCAACTGCAACGAACGGCCATCTGAGAGAATGTCAGAGTTTGCAGAAAAGAGGGGTATAAAGGTTTATAAAGGGATTGCAGAAGAATTGCCGTTCCCAGATAAAACCTTCGACTACATTTTATTTGTGACAACACTATGTTTTGTTAATGACCCTCGAAAAGCAATAAAAGAAGCAAATAGAGTGTTGCATAAAAATGGTTCTATAATTATAGGTATGATTGACAGAGATTCGACATTGGGCAAAAAATATCTACAAGAAAAGAAAAACATCAGATTTTACAGGCATGTAAGATTTTATTCAGTATCTCAAATAATCAGAATGTTAGAAGAAACAAAATTGAAAGTACCCATGATAGTTCAAACAATATTTGAAAAATAAAATAATCGAATCCAAAAATTCAGGAAAGGCAGAGGAAAAGGTCTTTTTGTGGTAATGAAAGCAATAAAGTATTAAATCCATATTATTTATTTACCAAATTATAATTGTGTTTTATTAAATGATATATTAACTGTAGCTAACACCTATTTCAAGTTTGTCGACAATAAAATCTGCGACAGCCCCGTACCTCAAAAATAAAAAATTATAAAAATACAAAAAGTAATTGACAAATGCTACTATATTAGTAACATATAAGTATGAAACTGATAAACAAGGATACGGATTGTGCGGTAAGGGCTATATTGTATATTGCCGGAAATGAAAATAATCTGGTATCCACAGCGGTATTAAATTCCGAGTTTAATATATCTAGACAGTTTTTACGAAAGACACTGCATGTTTTACAAACCAAAAAAATTCTTAAATCGGTCAAGGGCATTAATGGAGGGTTCCGGCTTGCCCGTCCTGCCGGCAAAATTTCACTCATTGACCTGGTCAGAATTTTTCAGGGAGAAGTGAATCTAAACAAATGTTTTTTTAAGAAAAAAATCTGCGTCAATGTTAAAACCTGTCCGTTAAGAAGAGAGGTTGAAAATATTGAGCGGTATGTGGTGAGTAGATTGAAAGCGGTAACCATTGAGCAGTTGGCAAAAAAACATTAAAAAAAACAATTTTATTTTTAATATTTGATTTTTAATTTTTGTTATCAGGGGGTAATTATGAGTATGTTTTGCAGGCAGTGCGAGCAGGCAGTAAGAGGAGAAGCGTGCATAACAAGAGGTGTTTGCGGAAAAAAAGAAGATATAGCTGCCTTGCAGGATTTGTTGATACACGCCCTGAAAGGTATTGCTGTTTATGGAAAGTTAGCCCGGGAATTAGGCATAAAAGACAGGGATGCAGATTTGTGTTTAATAGAAGGGTTGTTTACGACAGTAACAAATGTTAATTTTGATTCATCAAAGCTGGCGGATATTATCCGGAAATCGTATAAGATTAAAGAAAAAATAAAAAATTTATTTTTGGCAGGGTATAAGAAAAAAAACGGTAAAGATTTTCAGTATAACCTTTCTGAAGCGGCAAACTGGAAGCCTGCCGATACTTTAAAAGATCTTATTGAGCAGGGCAGAGGGTTCGGGATAATGGCAGACCTTAAGTTGGACAAAGATATAGGGAGCTTACGCGAAATACTGCTGTACGGACTTAAGGGTATGGCCGCTTATGCCGATCACGCTGCTATTTTGGGAAAAGAGAGCGAGGAAGTAAACGCTTTCTTTCATAAAGGATTGTCGGCTTTAACGGACGATAGTTTAACTGCGGATGATTTGATTAATCTTATTATGGAATTCGGCAAGGTAAATCTAATTTGCATGGAAATACTTGATACGGTTCATACCGACACCTTCGGTCACCCGGTGCCTACCAAGGTTTCTTTGAGTATTAAAAAAGGTCCTGCGATTATAGTTTCAGGTCATGATATGGATGACTTAAAACAGCTTCTCGAACAATCGGAAAATTCAGGCATAAATATTTATACACACGGCGAAATGCTTCCCGCCCACGGATATCCTGGGCTTAAAAAACACAAACATCTTGTCGGACATTTCGGGACAGCGTGGCAGAACCAGCAAAAAGAATTTAACGATATTTCTGCGGTAATTCTTATGACTACAAATTGCATTCAAGAGCCACGGTCTTCCTACAAGGACAGGATATTTACAACGGGTTTAGTGGCATGGGAAGGAGTTGCGCATATAGATGCGAAAGACGGTAAAAAAGATTTCGGTAAACTTATAAAAAAGGCCAAAGATTCGGAGGGATTTAAGGAAGATACTCCGGGCAAGGAAATTCTTGTGGGATTCGCGCATCATACCGTATTGAGTTTAGCCGATAAAATCATTGATGCGGTGAAGACTAAACAAATACGACATTTTTTTCTTATAGGCGGCTGCGACGGGGCAGAGCTCGGTAGAAATTATTATACTGAGTTTGCCCAAAAGGTTCCGAAAGACTGTATTATATTGACACTTGCATGCGGAAAGTTCAGGTTTAATAGTCTGGACTTTGGTTCAATAGGTGCGTTTCCGCGTTTATTGGACTGTGGACAGTGTAATGATGCTTATTCAGCAATAAAAATTGCTTCCGCATTGGCGAGTGCGTTTAAATGTTCGGTAAACGATTTGCCGTTATCGCTGATACTTTCATGGTATGAACAAAAAGCTGTATGTATATTGCTTACACTGTTGTCACTAGGTATAAAGAATATTAGATTGGGGCCGACACTTCCTGCTTTTATTTCGCCCGGGGTATTGAAAGTTCTTGTTGAAAAATTCAGTATCAATCCTATATCAAATCCGGATAGCGATCTGAAAGAAATATTAAAATAGGCATTAGTATTTCAAAACAAACAAAACAAGAAACATTTATGTTAACTGCAATTAGCACCTATTTCAGGTTTGCCGACAATAAAATCTGCGACATCTCCTTACCTCAAAAATAAAAAAAATATTTTGGCGAAAACCCCTTGACAAAGGATTTTGTATTTTGTATAGTTAATATATTCATTAACATACATACTATAATATTAAAAGGAGGTTCAATAAAATGATTGATATTTATAATCTTCATGCGGAAATATGTAAAACGTTAGCCAGTCCTGTAAGGCTAAAAATAATAAATACTTTAAGAGACAAAAAACTATCAGCAAGCGATTTGATAAAAAAGATTAACATCAATAAAGTGAGTCTTTCTCAGCATATGGCGATACTTGTCCAGAAAGGAGTTGTAATTTCGGAAAGAAGCGGTAAAAAGGTATTTTATCAACTCAGGGATACAGAAATTATTAAAGCTTGTGATATTATGAGAAATGTACTTATAAACTATCTTGAGCAAAATAAAAATATTCTTAAAAAAATAAAATAACGGGGGGGTAGGTATGAAATTAGGTATAGTAATTTATTCGAATGATGCAGAACTGGTCTGGAATGCATTTAGATTTGCTAATCTGGCCGTTGAACAAAAAGATGAAGTAAGGATATTTCTTCTGGCTAAAGGGGTTGAATATGAAACCTTTTCAAATGAGAAATATCCTATTACTGAACTAGCACAAAAATTTATTGGCTCGAGAGGAATGATACTTGCTTGCGGAACTTGTCTGAAATTAAGACAGAAAGACGGCAGTCAGTTGTGTCCGATATCAACAATGAAAGACCTGTATCAGTTGGTTAAAGAGTGCGATAAAGTTTTAACTTTTTAGCGATGACCGAAAAGCAATAGTGCAAGTTAATATCTCCGTAGTAGAGGACTGCGTCTGTTAGGAGAAATTGAAAACTATGAAAAAATTATCTCTTGTTGAGTTCTCTGTTAATCATCCTAAACTCATTGTTTGGATTATAGTTATTCTGACTATAATATTTATGACGCAGTTTCCTAAAGTAAAGATAGATACAAACCCTAAAAATATGCTTCCAAAGACATCAGATGTTCGGGTCTGGAATGATGAGGTAGAAAAAACATTCGGTCTTTATGAAGATATGATAGTAGTTGGAATAAGTCAGGAAAACGGTGTTTTAAATAGAGAAACATTAGGAAAAATTCAAAGGATAACTGAAGATATTTTAAAATTAAAAGGTGTTGCAACAAGAGATGTTAATAGTTTTACAACCATTACTAATGTCACGGCAGAAGAAGATATTCTAAAAGTCGCTCCTCTTATGACCGGAGTTCCAAAAACTGATAATGAGATAACAGTTTTAAAAAAAATGCTTTTTGAAAATCCTATGTTTGTTGACCGCATTATATCAAAAGATGGCAAAACTACTGCTATCTATGTGCCTCTTGAAAAAGGTTCTAATGGAAAAGTTATAGCAGATAATATCAGAGAGATTGTCAAAAAGGAAAAAGGAATTGAAAAATATTATATTGCAGGTGATCCGGTAGCAAGAGATACGTTTGGTGCTGTAATGTTTAAACTAATGGCTATATTTGCGCCTATTGCCATGTTTGTAATGCTCGCTGTCAGATATTTTATGTTTAGAGACCTTTTTTTGTCTATTACATTAATGATGGATGCTATGATTAGTATCGTCTGGAGTATGGGGCTATTAATAGCTTTAGGATTTCCAATCCACATTATGAGTTCAATGGCGCCGGTATTTTTAATGGCTATTGCAACAGATAGTATTCATATTTTCAATGAATTTTATTTCCGTTATAAAGAAAATAAAGATAAAAAGAGAGCAATTATTGATACGATGAATGCAGTGGGTAGACCTGTCCGTTACACGGCATTAGCAACTGCTGCCGGGTTTGCCGTACTATTATTTATGAATATCATTCCAGTAAAAGTTTTTGGCGGACTTATAGCTTTTGGTGCGGTAATACTGCGAATTTTAAGTTTTAGCTTTATTCCGGCAATGTTTACTTTTGTAAAAGAAGAGAACATAGCAAAAATTGCTGCTTCTGAAGATATTGAATCAGGATGGTCATCAAAATTCTTAAAAAAGCTTGCCGGTTTTGGAATATATAAAACTAAAACTACAGTTATAGTGGGACTTGTTTTATTTATTATATCGCTTATCGGTATATCAAAAATTGTTGTGAACAATAATATGGTGGAGTGGTTTAAGAAAAACAGCGAGGTCCGTTCTGCTGATACTGTGATGAATCAATCGCTCGGCGGTACATCTTTAGGTTATGTGGTAGGAATTGCGAATGAAGATGAATACATTAAAACCCCTGAAGCGATGCGTTATATTGAAGGGCTTCAAAGACATCTTGAAAAACTTCCTATTGTTGGTAAAACAACATCAGTTGTAGATTATGTTAAAAGGATGAATCGTGTTCTTCACAATAATGACCCGAAATATGATTCTGTTCCAGAAACAAAAGAGATAATAGGACAGTATTTATTTTTATTTAGTATGTCGGCAAAATCATCTGATCTGGACAATGTTGTAGATTTTTCATTTAGAAAGGCAAATATCTGGGTACAACTCAAGACATGGAATGCCAGAACAATGGAAGACGTAATTAAGGCAGTAGATGAATATAAAAAGACGAATCCCACACCAATGGAATTTAAACCTTCTGGTCCCGCATATTTCAACTTTATATGGAACAATGAAGTTTTGTGGGATATGGTGAAAGGATTTATCATGGCGTTGATTGTGGTTTTGATAATCCTTTCCTTCAATTTTCGTTCAATAAAATGGGCTATAGTCGGGTACTCGCCTCTTTTATTTACAGTTATCCTCATCTATGGAGTAGTTGGATTTGTTGGAAAAGATTTTGATATGCCGATTTCTGTTTTAAGTTGTCTTTCCCTTGGGATGGCTGTAGATTTTGCAATTCATTTTATAGGGAGATTCAAACAGAGATTAGCAGAAATACGGAACACAGAAGTTAGAACCAAGAAACCGGATGAGATATTGATTGATTCGTTATTATGGACTGCAAAAAGACCAGGAAAAGGTATAATGCGTAATGCAGTACTTTTTGGTGCATCCTTTTCAGTTATGATTTTCGCACCGCTAACGCCTTATATCACAGTAGGAGCATTTATTGTAAGTATGATGATGCTCAGTGCTCTGATGACAATAATCTATGTACCGGCTTTGATAATGCTTTTAAGGAGCTGGTTATTTAAAGATGGTGTAAAATAATGGAAAGATATCTTATAGAGTTTTCAAGGAGGTTTAACATGTTACGGTATTTAATAGTTTTACTTGCAATGCTTTTGCCTTTAAAGGTTTTTGCGATTACAGCCCCAGGTGTTATTAAAAAATCGCAGGCAGTACTTCTCTATTCGGGGAAAGATTTTAAAGCCCGTGTTTCAATGAAGATTATAATTAAAAGCGGGCAGGAAAGAATCAGGGAACTTACTATGCTCAGGAAAAATTACGGTGACGTAAGCGGTGACCAAAAATATTTTATGTATTTTTTCCAGCCCGCAGATGTGAGAAATATGACATTTATGGTTTATAAATATCCTACTAAGGATGATGATAGATGGATGTTTATACCTGCAATTAATATGACGAGAAGAATAGCAGCCCAGGATAACCGTTCAAGTTTTGTCGGCTCGGATTTTACTTATGAGGATATATCAGGAAGAGATATTGAAAATGATGATCATTCTATTATAAAAGAAGAAAATAATTGTTATGTGATAAAAAGTGCTCCAAAAACAGGCGATATGGAATATAGCTATAAACTATCATGGATTGATAAGACAAATTTTCTTCCAATTAAAGAAGAATATTATGACAAAAAAAATGAGTTATATAAAGTTTTTACTGCTGAGGAGATAAAAGATATAAAAGGATTTCCTACTATTGTAAAAAGGACAATGACAAATCTCCATACTGGAAGCAGAACAGAAGTTGCATTTACAAAAGTAGATTACAATATCGGCATAGAGGACAGCTTGTTTTCAGAACGATTTCTGAAACAGCCTCCAAAAAAATGGATAGAATAAATATCGTGGCTTTTTTTATATTCATTCTGGCTTCCATATTCTGCTTTTTATTGCATTCATACGCAGCAGATATTTCTATTCACGGATTCTCACAGGGGAATTATTCTTTTAGCATAAGCGAAAATCCTAGTGGGAAGGATTTTAAGTGGGCGGAGGAAAGAGTTCAATTAAAATTTGATGCATCCAGAGATCCTTTCAGAATATTTATAAAAACCGATGGTTCTTTTGAGCATATAGAAGATAAAGAAGACGCAGAGTTAAGAGAAGGTTATGTAGATTATACAGCGAGTAAATGGGATTTAAGATTAGGAAGACAAATAATCACATGGGGGCTCGGTGACCTTCTTTTTATCAATGATGTTTTCCCTAAGGACTATGAAGCATTTTTTTCCGGAAGACCAATGGAGTATCTTAAAATAGGCGTTGATAGCGCAAAACTTGGTATGTACCCTAACTTTGCATCTTTTGAACTTGTTGTAATACCTAATTTTAAACCAAATAATTATCCTTCTTCAGAAAGATTCTGGATGTATGATCCTATGCCAGGAATCACAAACCGTGAAACGAAGGAGCCGGATACAAAACTTAATAATACCGAAATAGCAGTCAGGGCATACCGTGACATAAAAGGGTTTGATGCTTCTATTTATTTTTATCACGGTTTTATGAGACAACCATCAATGTTACCAGATAATATGATGACCCCATCAAAACTGACACTATTTTATCCGGAACTTTCTGTTTATGGTACAAGTTTTCAAGGGAGAGCATTTGAAGGTATATTAAGTCTTGAAGCAGGATATTATGACTCAAGACAGGATAATGCCGGTAAAGACCCTATGATTCCAAATTCTCAAACTAAATTTTTAATCGGTTATCAGAAACAACTATGGGAAGATCTTACAATAGGGCTGCAATACTATGGTGAATATATGCACGATTATTCAGAGTATGAAAAAAATCTGCCACAAGGTTTTCCTAAAGAAAATAAACTTCACGATTTTTCAACTATAAGAATTACTAGATTATTGAAGAATCAGACTTTGAAACTATCCATAATTTCCTTTTATAGTATATCTGATAAAGATTATATGATAAACCCTGAAATAAAATATAACTTTACCGATCAAGTTTGGGGAGCAATAGGTGAAAATATTTTTGGAGGCGATAAGAACTGGAGCCAATTTGGACAGTTAGATAAAAATGATAATGTTTACTTGCAATTAAGATATGAATTTTGATTAAAGGAGAATGATTATGGGTAAAACAATACTTATATTAGGCGGGGGTTGGGGTGGATTATTTGTGGCTCACCGTTTACGCGGATATGTTGGTCAGGAACATCGGATAGTTATAATTGAGAAGAATGACAAATTTTCTCTGGGTCCGTCAAACCTATGGGTTATGACCGGGGACCGGCAATACCCCGGGGATGTAGAACGCTCTATGTCAAAATTGTTGCGTAAAGATATAGAATTGTTGCATGCAGAAGTGACTGGTATAGAAACGGAGACCAAGAAAGTACATACTTCGGTTGGAACGTTTACTGGAGATTATCTTGTCATTGCTCTGGGTTCTGAACTATATCCTGAAGCTCTTCCTGGTTTTGTTGAAAATGCATATAATCTCTATGATTTATCCAGCGTTGCACGACTTCATGAAGTTCTACAGCAGTTCACCGGAGGCAAAATTATTGTTTTCTGTTCAGCTACGCCGTTTCGCTGTCCGCCTGCTCCATATGAAGCCGCTCTGCTGATAGAATCATTGTTTCGCAATCGTGGTCTCAAAGACAAAATCGAAGTCCATATCTATACTCCTGAAAAACAACCTATGCCGGTGGGAGGATTAAAAATCGGAGCAATGCTGAGACAGATGATTGAAAATCGCGGTATTAAATATCATCCTGAGCATAAAGTTCTTCGTATTGACGGAGCATTGCGGAAGATGTTTTTCCAGGACGGGATTGATGCAAAGTATGACCTGCTGATAGGTATACCGCCGCATCGTGCTCCCCGGGTTGTTGTTGAAGCCGGACTTACGGATTCTACGGGTTATATACCAACCCATCCTCAAACTATGCGTGTACTTTCCGATGTTGAAACCCTTGAAACAAAACTTCCCGGTATATATGTGCTTGGCGATGTTGCTGCCATAACTCTTCTCAATTCCATGCTGTTACCAAAAGCCGGAGTTTTTGCTGAGGAACAGGCTTCTGTAATAGCCAATAGTATTGCTGCGTCAATACACGAGGAAGAATCAAATAAGGTTTTTGATGGTAAAGGAATTTGCTATATAGAAACCGGCGATGGCATGGCATCAACCGGTTCAGGAGAATTTTATGCTTATCCGGAACCGAGAATTCTGATTGAGTCACCATCCAAAGAAGGGCATAAAGCAAAGGAGGAGTTAGAAAAACTATTGACAACATGGTTTGCCTAACACATCTAAATATGAAAAGAATATATCTGGATTATAATGCCACGACTCCGGTACATCCGGCAGTTGCAGGAGAAATGAAAAAATACATATATGAATATTTTGGTAACCCTTCAAGCGGTCATTGGTACGGCAGAAAAGCCCATGAGGGAGTTGAAAAAGCAAGATGACGGGTTTCTGTTTTACTTGGATGCAATCCCGAAGAAATTGTTTTTACAAGCAGCGGTACCGAATCAAATAATTATGTAATCCGTGGTGTTGCGGAAACGTTCAAAAATAAAGGAAATCACATTATCACAAGTGTGATAGAACATCCGGCGGTAATAAAACCTTGTCAATATCTGGAAAAGAAAGGATATAAAATAACATATCTGCCGGTAGACCGATATGGAATGGTTAATCCTGATGATCTAAAAAAAGCAATTAGAACTTCAACAATTCTTATTACCATAATGCATGCAAATAACGAGACCGGAACGATTCAACCGATAAAAGAGATTTCCCGTATCGCACGAAGCAAAAAAATTCTGGTTCATACAGATGCCGCCCAAAGCGTAGGAAAGATACCCGCGAAAGTAAATGAATTAGGAGTTGACTTTTTTACTGTTGCGGGACATAAACTATATGCTCCGAAAGGAGTGGGGGTGTTGTACATAAGACGAGGTATCCAGATTCAACCCTTGATACTCGGTGCCGGTCACGAAAGCGGAAGAAGGGCGGGAACTGAAAATGTCATTGAAATTGCGGGACTGGGAAAAGCATGCGAATTATCGGCATATAAAATGTCAGTCAATTCAAAAAAAATACAGTTATTAAGGAATAAACTTTATAACGATCTAAAAATGAACGGTATCAAAATGAAACTTAATGGACATCAGGAAAAAAGACTACCGAATACTTTGAATGTGAGTTTTGTCGGTATAAAAAACCATATACTTCTTGAAAAAATGCCAGAGGTAGCCGTCTCCACCGGTTCTGCATGCCACTCAAATTCAAAAATTCCTTCAAACATACTTACAGCAATGGGTGTGACTGATAAAGATGCATTTTCCGCTGTCAAGTTCAGTCTCGGATTATTTACAACTAAAGAAGAAATAAACTATACGGTAAAAAAGATAATCAAAGTTATTAAGGGAATAAGGAACAGCGGGAAGAATAAAATTGTTTGACAAACTGCTTTCTAATCGAGTAAAAAGTTCTGATGAGATACATTAATTGATCGCTGTCAGGATGTGTAATCATGATGGGAACATGTTGGTTAAAGTAGTCCAGTTTGTCAAGACCAATTTTAAGTTTAGTTAAGGTGAATAAAGTTATCCCCAAAACAACCCGTGATTTTTTGAAAATTATTAAAACCTACAAAATATACCTGTACCGATGTTTTATAACTCAGCGACTGATGAAACCGTTCACTGTTGTAAAACTCGAAATACTTTTCTAATCCGTTGCGTGCTTCCGTCATCGTCTGATAACCGTTCAAATATATATTTTCGTATTTTACCGACCGCCGATAGAAAAAAGAATAGGCAAGATGGTCGATTTCACAATGCCTGCCCACCGAAGCTTTGCGTAGGCGGGGAAGATATATCCTTTTGTTTAAGAGCAAAAGAAAAAGGATTCAAGATATACATTGACCCATTAATAAAGGTAGGTCATGAAAAGAAAATAGTATTCTGAAAATTTTATTATTTAAACAACAAAAAAAGTGTCCTGTTAATAACAACGGACACTTTTTTGTTTTCCCCGTATGAAAATGTTGTAAATGTTGTTTTTTTGAAATAGTCTACTTAAGGAGTTGTACGTATCTACATTTTCTAACGGGGTAAATCCAGTACAAGACTGTTTATAAAGTTAGATAAATGGGTTGTTGTTCCCATTTGTCCTTCGCAATGAGTTGTTTTTTCACTAATTTTAAAATCAATATAGGATACCGGGTTTGTACACATTCTTGATTTCACTCAAAATTTAAGTATAATTACATTATAACGATAACTATAATTTGCAAGGTTAAATTAAAAATAGTCAAACAACAATAAATAGTTTGGAGAAGTTTTATGAGAATAATAAAAGAAGGTATATATAATGGCAGAAAAGTGATAGTTGGCAAAGGAACTCATGAAGAGGTAGATTCTTTAAACAAAGTAAAAGATTTTGAGACTGCCCTGGACGTATTAGCAAAAATAAGAAAAACAAGACGAGTTTTTTTTGGACAGGATAACGAGTCCAATAGTGTTAATAGAAAAATGATTGGTAAAAGAAAATGGGAAAAATAAAGTATGGAAAAAGAAAAACAAGTAGAAAATGATTATAGAGATTTTGTAGAATTATTAAATAAAAATGATGTCAAATATCTTGTTTTAGGCGCATATTCTGTCATATATTATACAAATATGCCGAGAGAAACAGGAGATATAGATTTTTGGATTGAGAAAACAGAAGACAATGCCGAGAAAGTTGTAAAAGCGATAAAAGAATTTAATGGGCTTGAAATAGAAAAAAAGGATCTTTTGGAAGACAAAGTGATAGTATTTATTGGCGAAAAACCAAATAGAATAGATATCTTTAATGAGCAAGCGGATCTGTCGTTTGATGAGGCTTATCAAAGAAAAAAGGTTGGAACATTTAAAGGTATAACAACTTATTTTATTTCAGAAGAAGATTTATATAAATTAAAAAAACATTTTCACAGGGAACAGGATATTAAAGACATTAAAAGACTAAAAAAAAATAATAATGTTTAAAAGGGGTGCGGCGCCAAAATGTTTAGTAAATTTGTTGCCGGAATTTTAATTTGTTACACATCAAGCAAGCATGGAAGTTTTTAATAATCACATGATTTTTATTCTATTAATTAAGACATAAATTGGAGGGGTAAATGTACAAAGTCCTGGTAAGTGATCCGTTGGCAAAAGAAGGGGTAGAAGTTCTTGAGAAAAATAAGGATTTTTCAGTGACTGTTAAGACAGGTATGAAACCGGAAGAATTAAAAAATATAATTTCCGAATTTGACGGTCTTCTTGTCAGAAGCGAAACAAAAGTTACAAAAGAAATACTGGATATCGCGAAAAATTTAAAGATAATAGGTAGAGCAGGTACAGGGGTTGATAATATAGATACTAAAGAAGCATCAAAAAAAGGAATAGTTGTAATGAATGTTCCGGGCGGTAATACAATTTCTGCTGCCGAACATACGGTTAGTATGCTTCTATCATTATCAAGAAACATTCCACAGGCAAACGCTTCTCTGAAAAAGAAAGAATGGAAAAAGAAAGATTTTGTGGGTGTTGAGGTTTTGGGAAAAATTATTGGAATAATTGGTTTGGGTAAAATAGGCCTGGAAGTTGCAAAGCGTCTTTTAGCTTTTGGTATGAAGGTTTTTGTTTATGATCCTTTTGTTTCAAAAGAACGTGCTTTACAATTGGGTGTAGAAACAACAACTCTTGACGAACTATTTAAAAATTCGGATTACATAACCATTCATACCCCAAAAACAGAATCAACAAAGAATTTAATAAACAGCGAAACGATCAAAAAGATGAAAGATGGTGTCAGGATAGTAAACTGTGCCCGCGGCGGTTTGATTGACGAGCAGGCACTTGCAGAAGCATTGAAGAGCGGAAAGGTTAAAGGTGCGGCACTTGATGTTTTTGAAAAAGAACCTTTAACTGAATCACCGTTCTTTGAAATGAATAACGTAATAATGACACCTCATTTGGGTGCATCTACGGAAGAGGCACAAACCAATGTATCTGTTGAAATAGCTAAACAACTTGAGGAATATTTCATAAACGGTACTATAAGAAATGCAGTTAATTTTCCGTATATTCCATCAGAAGTATTTCAGAAAATGCAGCCGTATATAGCGCTTTCCGAGAAACTGGGTTCATTTGCATCACAGCTGATGGATGGACGGATTCTTTCTATTGGTATGGCATATTCTGGCGAAGTGACAAAATATGATTTGTCACCAATAACTATTGCTGCAGTAAAAGGTATGCTTGAACCTGTGAGTGAAGAAGGAACATTAAACTTCATAAATGCCTCATTTATAGCACAAGACAAGGGAATCAAAGTATCCGAATCAAGAATGCCGGATATGACAGATTATTCAAATATTATTTCCGTCAAATTAAAAACTGAAAATGGTGAAAGCATAGTTGCCGGAACTGTTTTCGGAAAAAAATACATAAGAATAGTAAAGATCAATGATTACTATGTCGATGTAGAACTTACGGAAAATATTTTAGCATTTTCAAACGCTGATAAACCCGGTGTTGTAGGGAAAATAGGTACAATTTTAGGTAAAAATTCCATAAATATTGCAGCGATGGAAGTAGGGAGAAAAACTGTCGGCGGTGATGCTATTACCATAGTTAATGTAGATATGCCGATACCGGAAAAAGTACTGGCTGAAATTAAAAGCCAACCGGAAATAAAAAACGTTAAAATGATTAAATTATAATTGTTAGAAAATCTAACAATTATCGATTACACAGATTTTTTAAACCGATTACACCGATTAGAACCAAAACCTTAAAATAATCTGCCCGTCCTCCGCAGTAGCACTGCTACTGCTACGGAGGATGGATGTAATCTGAAGTTTAATCTGTGTAATCGTTTTTTAAAAATTATGAAGAAAAATCTTGCACAGAAAATAATTGAAAAGCACCTTCTTGAGGGTGAAATTAAGGTCGGTAATGAAATCGGAATAAAAATCGACCAGACATTAACCCAGGATGCCACCGGCACACTTGCGTATCTTGAATTTGAAGCAATGAATGTTCAAAAGATAAAGACAAAGCTTTCCGTTTCATATGTCGACCATAATTCACTGCAATTGGGATATGAGAATTCCGATGATCATAAATTTTTACAATCCATAGCGGAAAAATACGGACTTTATTTTTCGCCAAACGGAAACGGTGTTTGTCATCAAGTCCAATTGGAAAGATTTGATGTTCCCGGTGAAACTCTTGTAGGTTCGGATTCGCATACACCTACAGCGGGCGCACTTGGAATGATTGCAATAGGTGTCGGAGGGTTGGATGTAGCGTATGCGCTTTCAACAGGCAAATATTATTTTAAGATGCCAAAGATTGTTAATATTAAACTATCTGGCAGGTTTAAAGGCTGGGTTTCTGCGAAAGATATTATTTTAGAACTTTTGAAACGTTTAACCGTTAAGGGCGGTGTAGGAAAAATTTTTGAGTATAGCGGTGACGGTTTAAAGAATCTTTCGGTTTATGAACGTGCAACTATTACAAATATGGGGGCAGAACTTGGATTAACAACTTCAATTTTTCCTTCTGATAAGCAAACAAAAGCATTTTTAAAATTGGAAAATAGAGAAAATGACTGGAAAGAAATGATGGCAGATGAAGATGCGGAATATGATGAAAAAATTGAGTTGGATTTAGAAGAAATTGTTCCGATGATTGCTTGCCCGCATTCTCCGGATAATGTAAAAACTGTTAAAGAAATTGAAGGTATAAAATTAGATCAGGTAATTATCGGGTCTTGTACTAATTCCTCACTTTCTGATTTATTGCTTGTTGCAAAGATTTTAAAGGGTAAAAAAGTTAAAACATCAACAATAATTTCTCCGGGTTCAAAACAAGTATTAATTAATTTAATTAAATCGGGTGCTTTATCTGATTTAGTTTCAAGCGGAGTCAGGGTTCTTGAACCTGCTTGCGGGCCTTGCATAGGAATGGGATGTGCTCCGAATTCTCAAGGTGTATCTTTAAGAACTTTCAACAGAAATTTTGAAGGCAGGAGCGGTACCGATGATGCGGAAATTTACATTGCAAGTCCTATAGTTGCCGCTTTTTCCGCATTGGAAGGAAATATTACCGAACCATACGGTAAAAAACTGAATATAAAGTCGATAAAAAATATTGTTTTAGCTGATGATTTGATAGTTTCGCCTAAAAAAGAAAATAAAGATATAACTATTTACAGGGGAAAAAATATAAAACCGATTCAAAAATATTCAGAATTGGAAAATATCATAACGGGCAAGGTAATTATTAAACTGAAAGATAATATCACAACGGATGACATAATACCAGCAGGTTCGAAGATTTTGCCCTTAAGATCAAATATTCCTGCGATTTCTGAATTTGTATTTTCAAAGATAGATTCGAAATTTGTTGAAAGAGCAAAGAATAATTCGGGCGGGTTTATAATTGGCGGTGAGAACTACGGGCAGGGTTCTTCAAGGGAGCATGCTGCATTGTGTCCGAGATACCTTGGGATAAAAGTGATTATTACCAAGTCATTTGCAAGAATTCATAAATCAAATTTAATAAACTTTGGGATTATGCCTTTGATATTTGAAAATGTATTGGATTATGATAAAATTGATATGAATGACAGGCTTGAAATAGAAAATGCAAGAAGTATAATTTCTAAAAATAAACTTACCGTTAGAAATATTGCAAAAAACTTTTCATTTAACGTAATCCACGATTTAACTAAAAGGCAGTTAGAAATTCTATTGGCTGGCGGGTTGTTGAACTACCGCTGATTTTAATAGTAATTTTTTTCTTTTTAACCTTCTTAAATACCTCTGCCTGATCTGGTGTCTTCTTGTCTGACTTTTCCTTCTGCTCATAATTACTCCTCCTTAAATGCAAAAACTGTGAATATATAGATGTCACAATCACCTTTTTTCCAGGCATCTCTTTCTAAACCGGCTTTTTGCCAGCACAATTCAGATAAAAACGCATCTTTCTTCGAAAGTTCTTCGTGTTCCCAAACCTGAGGTAGAAAGAGTCCGGAACGGGAACCTTTGCGAACCACTACTCCGTGTTTACCTTCGATAATTTCATTTGCCGACGATACTTTTTTTAACGGCGATAAAACCGAAATTTCAATATTTAAATCTTTTAACTCATCTTTGGATACCGGCGGAAATCTATGGTCTTCAAACGCAGCAGCAATAGCAAGCTGGGATACCGCTTCATATATTGGCGTTCTGGCTTCTGTTGTACCGATAGAACCTCTTAGATTATGATTTTTTTCAAGTGTAACAAATACCGCACCGTTATTTGTTAATTCAGGATTATTAGTTGAAAATTCCGTAATTTTACCCGTATTTAAATATTTATCAATAGATTCTCTTGCTATTTTTAAAAGTTCTTTTTGAGATTCTTTAGTCAAAGAAAATTCTTTTTCATTTTTAATTTCGGTGCTATTGCTTTCGTTACCGGTTACTTTTACTAATGCTACTGCCCCGTAACCGACAACCCTGTTCGCATCGCCATATTTTGATTCTGCAGAATTTGAATAATTTAATATTATTGCTTTGTTTGCACCTAAAAGTTTAGAAGCTTCCATTACAGTCAATACAGCCGGAAGTCCGCATAATGTACAATGGAGTTCCGTGATGCCTTTTGACATCAATTTTTCATCTGTTTTTATCAGTTCGGCAGAATTAAATTTTGCTATAGCATCAAGAATATTTTTATCTACCATCTCCGCATCTTTCTTTGTTGGATAGTGTGTCATATCAGTTGATGCTACCAGCAAAACCTTTTTTTTGGAAGCAATTATAACATTTGCAATAACTTGCGATACTTCTTTGTAGTATTGTGTATCATTTATAAGAATAGCTACAATTTTAAAATCTCCGCTTACAGTTCTTTGTAAAAAGGGAAGTTGAACTTCTAATGAATGTTCTGGCATATGTGTTTCACTGTTTGATTGAATTATTTTTGAGGATAATAATTTTTCTATAATTTCCTTATCAATATTAATATCTCCGAGAGGGGTAGAAAACTTCCCAGCTGTCCATAAAGCCGCACCTTTTATGGGAAAATTATGACTTGAACCAATTAAAAAAATGGTATCGAATTTTTTACCTTCAATTTGTTTATAAGTCCATGAAGCAGTTTGACCCGAAAATACATAACCGGCATGCGGGGAAATAAGTCCTATGATTTTGCTTTCAATATTTTTATTTTTTGCATTTGATAAAAAACCATCAACCATTTTAGTAAGTTCTGATTTGTCTGCAGGATAAAACTGTCCTGCAACCGCGGGTTTCCTGATCATTTTATCCTCCTCTGTAAAACAGTTAAACTGAAAAAAGCAAAAAAACAAAAATAGCAAGATTAAAACTTTTTTCATCCATTTATGATTTTAGTACTTTTTTACTATTATGTCAATGATTTTTTAGTTTTAAGACGAAGGCTACAGAATGACGAATATAGAATTACAATCTTTCTACCCTTCTACCTTGCTACCTTTTACCTTATCACGACATTACCCAAAATTTAAAGATCTATCATAAAGATAAAATTTATTAAGTTGGGAACTGATAAATAAGAGAGAAACTGCGTTAGCAAACCTGTAATAAAGGAAACGCGGTAAAGGAGTAAAACT
>Ga0208246_1000420_pt1 | contig 34988 bp, 31 predicted proteins | sample RifOxyD2_FD_184039 | JGI IMG/M metagenome (GOLD analysis project Ga0208246, IMG submission 184039) | Soil microbial communities from Rifle, Colorado - Rifle Oxygen_injection D2 (SPAdes) | ecosystem: Environmental > Terrestrial > Deep subsurface > Rock core/Sediment | place: Rifle, Colorado... | reverse complement strand
TTCCTTTTAAGAGAAAAAAGATTGTTTTTAGTATAGGTACAGGTTTTGTTTTGGAAAGTAAAGATAAATATACCGGTAAATTAGCGAGGTTAGATAATAAAGAAGATTTTCAAATATTAATCAGACCCAATGTGGAGTTCTAATCCGAAATGACGCAGGTTTTTGGCGGGTAGATGTTTATTTAATCTTACCTAAAAAATAATAAAACAAAATAAAAAAATGCTTGACATCATACATATAATATGTATAATACTATGTATGAGAATATGCTTAACACCAAAACAACAAAAAGTATTGAATGCTATTAAAGAGTTTCAGAGGGTGAATAATCGCATGCCGACTTATAAAGAATTGTCAGATACATTAGGTTATTCTTCGGTTAATTCAATTCAACAGTATATTAGAGTTCTTGAAAAAAAAAAATATCTTCAAATTGAAGAAAAAAAAGGATTGAAAAATATTGAATCTATTGAAAAATCAAACGTAAACTTGATAAACATTCCACTTCTTGGAAGAGTTGCATGTGGTGCTCCGCTTTTTGCAGAGGAAAATTTAGAAGGATATATTTCTATATCAAATGATATTATAAAAGATAATACAGGAAGATATTTTTTTCTTCGTGCCCAAGGAAATAGTATGAATGCTGATGGAATTGACGATAATGATCTATTATTAATTGAAAGTAAATCTGTTGCTAATCCAGGAGATAGAGTGCTTGCCCTTCTGGAAGATGAAGTGACTATAAAAATATATAATCCCCAGGATGATTGTATAGTTTTAATGCCAAAATCAAAAGATGCAAAGTATAAACCGATTATTGTTTCGAAAGATTTTCGCGTACAAGGTGTAGTCAGGAAGGTAATAAAATTACATTAATTGTGAATATTAATAAAAAATTATGAGTAAACTTAAAGACATTCCAAAACCCGAACGACCACGTGAAAAGTTTTTACAAAAAGGACCAGATGCACTTACTAAAAGTGAACTTTTAGCAATTTTGATTGGTACTGGGATTAAAAATAAAAATGTAAAACAGATTTCCGAGCAAATAGTAAGAAAATATAATAATAATTTATTAAATATTACCGTTGATGAACTTTTAAAAATATCAGGAATCGGGAAAGCAAAAGCTTTACAGATTATTTCTTCGATTGAATTAGTTAAAAGGTTATATAGAGAAATAATTGGTTATTCTGCTGAAGGTGTACAGCTTCCACTTTTTGATACTAAAGTAGCTAAAAATGCTGATTATGAAATAATAGGAGAAAAAATTCAAGAAAAGCATTTTTGTATTCCTAGAATAAAACAAAATAATATTCAATTACAAAATAGGAGATATATTGGTAGTAAATATAAATTAATTGATTGGATTTTTTCAATAATAAATAAAGAGTGTGATGAAAAAAAATCTTTTGCAGATGTTTTTGCAGGTACTGGAGTAATATCAATGGTAGCAGCTCATCATTTTAACGAGTTGATAGTGAATGACCATTTATATTCTAATTATATAATTTATAAGGCGTTTTTTAGTAGTGGAAAATGGAATAGGGACAAGATAGACAACATAATAAGAGATTATAATAATATAGATGGTTCTGATTTAGAAGATAATTATTTTTCCGAATATTTCGGTGGAAAATATTTTAGTAAAAATTCATCTAAAATAATCGGTTTTATTAGGGAAAATATAGAAAAAAACAAAAATAATTTTACTGATAAAGAATATTATATTCTTATTGCATCATTGCTTTATTCTGTCGATAAAATCGCTAATACTGTTGGCCATTATGATGCATATTTTAAAAAGGATTATATTGAAGATAGATTTTTTATAAGATCAATAGACCCATTAGAAGTAAAGAATATCAGCATTTATAGAGAGGATACGAACCAATTAGCAAAAAAAATTAAAGCTGATGTAGTTTATATTGATCCTCCATATAATTCACGCCAATATAGTAGATTTTATCATGTATTAGAAACTCTAACAAAATGGGATAAACCGAAATTATATGGCACAGCATTAAAACCTATCCCTGAAAATATGAGTGATTATTGTAGAGTTCATGCTAAAAAGAGACTTGCTGATTTAGTAAAAGATCTCAATACTAAGTATTTGATAGTTTCATATAATAATACATATGACTCAAAAAGTAACTCATCAAAAAATAAAATTACTTTGCAAGGAATTGAGGAAATTTTAACATCAAAAGGTAAGACTAAAATATTTGAAAAGGATTATAGACATTTTAATGCTGGCAATACTAATTTTAATAATCACAAGGAATATTTATTTGTAACAAGAGTTAATTATGAGTAATAATATGATAAGATCGCCATTGTTTTATGTTGGTGACAAATATAAACTAATACCACAACTAGTTGATATGTTCCCAAAAAAAATAAATCGATTTTACGAACCTTTTATGGGTGGTGGTACTGTATTCCTAAATATAAAAGCAACAAAATATTATTTGAATGATATCGATTACAATCTAACTAATATACACAGAATGTTATTTGAAAGGTCAAAGAATCAGGATAAATTTTTCAATGATGTTGAAAAAATCATTTATCAATATAATTTATCTCGCTCTTTTAAAGAGGATGTAATACCAAAATCATTGAAAAAAAGATGGAAAAAGACTTATTTCGCGAGATATAATAAAAGCGGTTATGAAAGATTAAGAGAACATGTGAATAAAAATAAGAAAAATAATCCTCTAATTTTATATATTCTACTTATATATGGTTTTAACAGAATGCTTAGATTTAATGGTGGAGGATGTTTTAATCTTCCGGTTGGGAATGTTGATTTTAATAAAAATGTTGTAAATGCTTTGAATAATTACTTTAAATTTGTACAAAACAAAAGTATATTGTTAAGTTCAAATGATTTTAGAATATTTTTGTCTGAAAAGGATTTCTTGAGTAATGATTTTGTTTATTTAGATCCACCTTATTTAATTTCCGCATGTGAATATAATAAACTTTGGGATCAATCATCCGAATACGATTTATTAAATATAATCGATGATTTAGATAAAAAGAATGTTAAATTTGCCCTATCAAATGTAACTCACTATAACGGATACAAAAATGACTTGCTAATTAAATGGATGAAAAGATATAGAGTGCATAAAATTAAAAGTAATTATATAAATTATCATAATAATAAACAAAAAGATATCAACGAAATATTAATAACCAACTATTAATTATGAAGAGACGATCACCAGAATATAAACCATTATTATTTACAACAACACTTAGGAATCCGGAACGATTAAAGTGGTTTTTAGGAGTTCTTAAAAATTATAATGGTCATATTTTAACTAATGAATTGGCGGAGGAAATAGCGGGTAAATTGATAAGAAATGGACTATATAAACCGACAAAACTGACTGATATTATCAGGAGAAAATTTTATTCAAAAGAACCTTTGACAGATAAAGAAGTTCAGAATGTGCTAAAAAATAATCCTCAAAATCATAAGGAAGCAGGATTTAATAAAGGTTGGCCTTCACGTTTTGATACGTGGTTTAAAATAGCAAAAGAACTTGGTTTTGTATTTTACAAAATGGGTCAGAAGATAAAATTTTCTGAAATTGGTTTAAAATTGATAGACAATGAACATCCTGAATATGAACAACAGGCATTTTTAAATGCTTTTGTAAAATACCAAAGCAATAATCCTTTTCGTAGAGTCCTTAATGAAAATATTCCTTTAATTCTCTTGTTAGAAGTAATTAAAAAACTGAATTTCGATAAAGATTTTAATAATACAGGCATCTCCAGATTAGAACTGCCATTAGTAATATATTGGAAAAATAGTGATGCTAATAAGCTGTATTTGAGGATAAAAAAGTTACGTAAAAAATATGGATATTCTCCAAGTTGGGAAGTTATTTGTGAAGTTTGCAGAAAAGAGATAATGCAGGGTAAAGATATTGTCAGAGATAATAAGTCAATAATCGTTGATTATCCAGACGAATTTATTAGAAAGATGAGGCTAACAGGATTGATTTCTATAAGAGGTGGCGGACGTTTTATTGATATAAATAAAAATGAGCAAAAAAAAGTTAAGTATATATTACATAATTACTCGAAATACAAGAAATATGATACCGAAGAAAAATATTTTGAATATATCTCAGCAATAGACAAAAATCTTGTTTCAGTTGTATCCGAACCGGTATCAGTAGAAGAGCAAGACCAATATTTAAAAAAATGGCTTAAAATATATTCATGGGAACAAATAAAAGAAGAAATGTTAAATATGGTGGATGAACGTTTAACAAAGGATGAAATATTGAAATATTTATCTCGTCCTGTAAGATTAGAATTTTTAACTGCTTTATCTGTGAAATTAAAATTTCCAAATATAAAAGTAATACCAAATTATCCAGTTGATGACGAAGGCATTCCAACATCGACTGCAAGTGGTATAGGAGACAAGGGCGATATTGAATGTTTTGAAAATATAAATGGTATTTTAATTGAAGTTACGATGTCGGAAGGCAGAACGCAGACAATTATGGAAATATGGCCTATTGCAAGACATTTAAAAGAATTCAGTAAGAAAACCAAGAATTCAATGTGCTATTTTATCGCACCAAGTATATTTATTGATTCTAAAAAACAAATTGAATATGTAAAAGATAAGGATAAACTTTTTATTTGTCCAAAAACCATTAAAGAATTTTTAGATCATTTATGTAAAAATGATACTCTTTATAATATGGATTGAGATTTTTGAAATGAAATTTGTGATTGGCTGGTAGGATTAAAGATGAGGTGGTGTTTTCTTTAGTTTACTTACCTACCGGTTTCTACCCGGGGTCCTTTTTAAAAAGTTATTATACCTCTATCGACCCGACTGGAGTAGAAACCGGGTTGAAGGAGGAGAATGCAATGAAAACGAAAACAGTTCGTCCATGAGTTATTGAAGTCTTTTGCAGGTATATAGTTCGTAAAGGGAAAACAATTTATCCTAAACGAGCAAGATACTTTCATTTTTGGGTAAAACCCAAATAGACTTCATGTAAGTCCCCTACCAGTTTTTCAAATTCTGATTATACAAGGTTTAATTATATATTGTTGAAAAGATGATGAATATTTGCAAATGGATAGTATTAGAAAAATAGTAGATTATAACACGCTTATTCCTAAAAGATAAAGTGATCTTGAAAACGATACATTTTGATTATAACGGAAAAAATGTAAGAAAAATCATAAAAATATTGAAACTCTTTTATAAAAATTGCACCATAACATGTTTAAAGATTTATTCTTAAGCGTTTGGCGGAAAGGGTAAGCGCGATAGTTTGCTAAACTGTTAGGTTAGAACCTGTGGGATTCGAGTCCTCCAATAGTGGAAATATCTGTAAAAGCAAATTATATATATTGTCGTTAAAAAAATACTTTTTAAATTTCGATGTAGCTGTTATGTAAAATATTTAATTTTTAAATATTACTTATTTTTGCCAGCAACCTAATTAGAAGGTATCTGGCATTTTTGTTAAATTGAGTAATAAAAATTGAAAAAATGATTATGTTATTTGGTCGGTTATAGAAAAGTGATAATAATAAAGTAAAAGCCGATACTGACATATCGGCCTTTACGATAGAAAGATTAAATTGAAAAATCTACTGCGCTAACAATAGTTCAATTAACTTTCTTAATTATTATATATTATTTTTCTGAAATAGTAAATTTAAAAAAGGAGGTAAAAAAATGTCAATAAAAATATACAACTATGAATTTGAGGGTCCTTACGATTCAACTAGTAATTTGGCAGATGAATCTGGTATTTATGCCATTCTTTGCAAAAATGGTAATAATACTTTTTCTCTTGTTGATGTAGGTGAATCTTCAACAGTTAAAACGCGGATAGATAACCATGATCGTAAGGTGTGTTGGTTAAGTAAATGCAGTATTTCTAATTGGAAATATGCAGTTTATTATACACCACACTTACAACAAAGCGGGCGTAAAGAAATTGAGCAATTCATCAGAGCAAAATATCCTAGTTTATGTGGAGATAGATAAATTAAAATTAAGCGGGATACAATATCCCGCTTAATTAAATTCGGAGGTTAAAATGTTTAATATAAAAATTACTGGATTAAATGAATTGGAAAAAAAATTTGATGATATGCGAAAGAAATTAAAAACAATAGAAGGAAATCATAAAATTCCAATGTCAGAAATTTTCAACGACAAATTTATGAAAGAAAATACAAAGTTTGACTCTTTGGACCAATTGTTTAAAGTAAGTGGATATACGGTAGAAACAAATAAAGATTTTGAAGATATAACCGATGATAAATGGGATGATTTTATCAAAAATAACACAAAATACTTAAGCTGGAAAGAAATGCAAACAGCAGCAATAAAAAAATATGTTAGCAATAAAGTCAAATTATAATTTGTAATATTTTAAATGGAGGAATATTCTATGAAATGGTTATGGACATGGAGTGGTAGGTTTTTTGGTTATAGGGATGGGGATAATCTTTGGACACACGATGGACAGCATATTGGTTAGTTTTACGAAAATGAAATTTACAATCAAAATGGCAAATATCTTGGAGAAATAATAAATGAAAATAGATTAATAACAAATTTAAATAAAAAAAATTATACAAAAAGTGGGTTTTTACCTTATGTAAATCGAGTGGGGTATGTTAAATTTGTTGATTATATTGGATATGTTATGTATGCTGGATATGAAGATTTTCCAAAGTTAGAAGGATAGGAATTTTTGTATTCGGTATTCCGAGGGCACGACACTTAATTAGAAAGAATTTAAGTATTGAAGAGTAAAGATAATAGAAAAAATAATATATTATTGATTTATTACCCGTCAAAATGCCCATTAGTGCTTTTGTCGGGTATTGGCTTAGTCTGTAGTGGATTTTGCTTCGTTGCCAAGCACTTCGTCTATTGCTTCTTCGAAAATCTTAATAGATTCTGTCATGGCATCTTCAGTTATGGTTAAGGGCGGGGCTATTTTTAAACACTCGCCTGCAATACCTACGGGTGCAAACATAAGCAAACCTTTTTGCAAACATTTAAGATTAATTTTAGTAGCAGTATTGCCGTCGGGTTCTTTTGTTCCGGATTTTACAACCTGAATACCGGCAACTAAACCCTTTCCTTGAACACATCCTAAGACATTGGGATATTTTTTTTGTATTCTGTTTAATTCAGGAATTAAAATGTCGCCCATATCGGCAGCCCGCTTAACTAAATGTTCTTTTTCAATAATCTTAAGATTTTCTATAGCTGCAACTACCGGTAATGGCGATGCTGAATGTGTGGAAGTCATAGAACCCGGTGCATATAAATCCATGATATCATTACGTCCAATTACAGCGGAAATTGGTAGTGAAGATGAAATACCTTTGCCACAAGCTATTAAATCAGGTTTTACACCGTAATGCTCATAAGTAAACATTTTACCTGTTCTGCCGAATCCTGCCTGAACTTCATCGAAACACATAACTATATCATATTCTCTGCAGAATGCTTCCATTTTCTTTGCATAGTCAACAGGGAAAAAATCAGGACCAACACCCTGGTATGATTCAGTAATTAAACCTGCAATATCTTTTGGTTCAACTCTTTTTTCTTTTAAAGTTTTTAAGAAAAGGTCAAAAGATGTATTTTCGTTTTTATATCCGTCTGGAAATGGTACCTGAACAAATGTTAAATCGCGGTCAACTATCCATTTTTTCAATTTTTCCATTCCACCGGCTAATTGTGCTCCTAATGTTCTGCCATGAAAAGCATTTATAAATGATACAATATATTTTTTATTAGGTCCGTGTTTTTCCAATCCGTATGTTTTAGCGAGTTTAATACAGTTTTCAGTTGCTTCGCTTCCGGTGCTTAATAGGAACACTCTGTAGTTATTAGGATTAGGTGAAATTTCTCTCAACATTTTTGATAAAACTGCTCTTTTCTCATGAACAAAAACGTATGTTGCAAGCAGTCCCGATTCAATTGCATCCATAAGTGCCTTTTTAATTTCCTGTCTGCCATGCCCTGCATTTGTAATCAAGACACCGGAAGACCAGTCAATCCAACGGTTTCCCCATTTATCACTTACAATAAAATCTTCCGCCTTATGCCATATTACAGGCGGTTGTCCCATCATAGAACGCGGTTCAGAACGCTTTAATTCTTCAAATATAGGTAATGATTCCGGAACCGGGATTTTTGTTTTTATTGTGCGATATTTTGTATTTACTTTAGGTACTTCAACCGGTGTTAAATCATACTCTGCCATAAAAATCTCCTTTTTAAAATCAGGGGTTAGCGTATAGGGGTTAGGGGATAGATATAGGTATTTGTTTTACTAATCCCTAATCCCTATTCCCTCTACCCTACCTTTCGCATTTCTACGTGTGGATTTTTGCCATACACAATTTTAACCATTGCACCATCATTGAGAATTGACATTCTTGCTGCTTCGGTAACCAATTCGTTAATGTAGCTATTGTTTGGTGTTGCAATAAGACCTTTTTCATCAATATCTTTAATCATTTTTCTTCTTTTTGTAAGCGATTTTTCCTTGGAAAGTCCAATTGTTTCGTTAGAAATATGATGTATTGTGTTAATAGAAGCTGCTACAGAATCATAACCATAACCAACCGGTTTATAACCATCACCTTCATATGGAACCAATCTGAAGAAATCAGGATTAATGTAATTGTAAATGGAACCGGCACAACCTATCCCATCTTTTATATAGCTGTGGATGACACCTCTGAACTGGTCATCATGGTCAATTAAACCGGTTTTCCCTTTGCCTTCACAGAACATTTTTAAACATTGCTCGTTGCTTCCAGCACCATCATCCGGATAACCGAGTCCGTCAATAACAGAGAGAACAGCTCCATTTTCATATATTACACGACCGTTTGCCCACAAATATCCTTCATTACCGTTTGGAAATTTACCTTTTACACCAGAAACCGAAACCTCAACAGGTTTTAGTCCAGTAATAAAATAAACGAGGTCAACATAATGACAACCTACATAAACAAACGGGTCAGTTTTATCGGTTGTGAACCAATTCTGGAAATTTGAGTGTCTATAATAATATGGTTCAATCATTTTTGCCTCACCCATTGCAAATTTGCCGAAATGTCCTAATGAATAATGTCTTTTGGCAAGTAAAGCTCTGCGGTCAAATCGTTTATGATATTCTACACCGACAAACAGTCCTTTCTCATAAGCGATTTGCTCAATTTCTATAGTATGTTCATATTTTAATACCAATGGCTTTGCACATAGAACGTGTTGATTGTGTTCAAGTGCTTCCATAACTACAGGATAATGCAAATGGTCCGGCATTACTACTATTACTGCTTGATGTGGTTCCATATTTTTTAAGACCTTTTTATATAGGTCAGGGAAACTTTTATCGGGCGATTCCGAAAAAGAAGGATAAGGTGTAAATGTATATCCGGGGAATGCCTTTTTTAAGTCAGGGTTGTCATGCAGGGTTTTCAAAGGTGGAGTGTTAAGTGCACAAATATTTATTTTTCTTACTACATTAGTTCTTTTCAACTGATAAATACAGGGAAGAATCAGGTCGTTTGTAATCATTCCGCCGCCCACAATGGTTACATCAATAGGTTGTTTCATTAATAATTACCTCGCTATAAAATCACGTTCTGTCAAAAATGACATATTATTGAAAAATCTGGTTTTGAACGATATAGCGATATTTAGGCGATAAAAAACTGTTAAAAAATTTCAGCTGTTTGAACAAGTGAGTTCTGAAATTTTAAGTTTTTTGAGCCGTTCATCCCGACATGTCGGGATGAAAATATTGCGTCTAGTGAAAAACCATGATTTTTAATAATATTTTTAACATTACCTAAAATCATAAAAACTTTTTAACTATGATATAAAAAATTATCTTTTTTGTCAAATGCTGACTTTGTTTTAGGTGTAAAAGAGCCTTAATTGTTTCGGACATACTAATACTTCTTTGTCAATATATAATGTTCCGTCATTTTTTGTTTTTATACACCATTTAATTAAAGATATTTCATTGTTTTGAATTTCGATTCCTGTAATACAGCGAGGATGAACGCAGCTGCCCGAATTAAAAAAAAGTGATTCATTAAGTTTAGGAAAAATAGGTCTATGAGTGTGTCCTGCAATTAATATTTGTTTATTAGCTATTGACCATTCAGAAAGTATTTTTTCAATCTTTAAACTTTTTTTATAGTTTTTTGCAGGGCTGGTTGGATCCTTGATACCGAGTGATAACTGCAAATATTTCCAGACATTTCTTACAAAAAATCTACATAAACGCCAGAGTGTATCATTTATTAAATCACCCTGATGTCCATGAACGAGAAAAAGTTTGATATTTGTAGTTATATGCTGTAATACAAGAGATTCATAAACAATAATATTTTCAAATAATGGTTTCAATTGTTTTTCGCGTTCATCAAAATAATGAAAAAGTGTTTTTTTAACTTTTTTCGGATTATGTCGCTCCATATCATGATTACCATAAATGAGATAAAAGCGATTATTTTTATAAAATTCGCTCATAAGCCAGAATATATGGCTGTAACTTTTTCTTATATTTCTGAAATTTCTATTTTCAAAAAGTTCGTCACCATCCCCGAGTTCAATATATGTAAAATCATTATTATAGTAATAATTCAGGGCATGGAAAAATATGTTTTGGTTATCTGCAAAATCATCTGCCCAGTCGTTATCACCGCGATGACAATCGCTAAAAATTATAAATTTTGAAGAATCATCGAAAGCAATCGGTTTTTCTGACGATAGTTTAAAAAGTTCAGTTAAACGTTTATTTGTTGACATAATTATTTAAGTATTTCTTTTGCCCTTTCATAGCCATGATTTATACCGTCCATTATTTTATCATGTTTAAATTCAAGTTCGTCCAAAAAATGTCTTGATGGGTCAATAACTTTACATTCAATATGCCGATATTTATTTTTGAAATATTCATGTTTTTCGCGTAATTCATTTTTAGTTTTCAATGCTTTAATATCGTTTCTCATAATTTCATTTTTCATAATATCGTCAATCGCTCGCAGAACAACATCCCCAATGCTTTTATATACCTTTCTTTCGGCTTGTAAATTTAGAGGCATACACAAAATTGCATAAATAGTATCTGCACCTTCTTCAATTGCTTTTTTTAAGGGGACAATGTCTCTGACGCCGCCATCAACCAACTGTGAATTATTATGTTTCATCGGGGGGAAAATAATCGGGATTGTACAGGATGCAAGAATCTTATCAAGGTCTATATTATTCTTATCCCAATATTGAAGCTGTGTTGATTGCAAATCAACCGTTCCTACAAAAATATCTGTTGTTGAATTTTTCAATTTTTCCTTATCTAAAACTTTTCCAAGAATTTTACGAAGTCCTTTAAATTCTAAAATACCGTTTGATGTCCCGAATAACAGCCCGAGCAATCTGAACAAATTTGTCGAACAAATATCACCCATGCTTTTTATGTTCATCCAGACATCATTCATCAGTTTAAGGTCATGTTGTGCAACAGGCACTGACTGTAAACTACCGGTAGAAATACCGATAACAATATCCGGGATAATCTTTTTTTCGCCCATAAGATAGTTTATTGCCCCTACCTGAAATGCTCCCTTTGCTGCACCGCCACTTAACACAAACGCTGTTTTGCCCATTCATAACCTCCGTTACTTATTTTTTTTACCAATGAAGTATTTTCAATATCCGATAAAATTTCTGTATTTATAATATATGCTTTTATAGGTTCTGATTTTCCCTTTATTTTTAATTCTATTTTATTTTCAATGAAATCTTTTATTGCTTCACAGTAAGTATTTTCACCGATAATAATAGGTTTATTAAGTTCCCGTGTCATTCTTTCCAATCTTGATGCGATGTTGACAGTATCTCCTAATGCCGTATATTCCATTCTTTCTTCGGTCCCGATGTTTCCAAGTACTAACTCGCCGGAGTTAATTCCTATACCAATTTCAAAGTTCCATGTAATATTACTTGAATAACGAAGTTTTTGTGATGATTTATATAAATCTATAGCGCATTTAACAGCATTTTCCTTATGATTTTCATCATATATGGGTACTCCAAATTCTACCATAATTGCATCACCGATAAACTTATCTATAAATCCATTATGAATATTTATTTTTTCAATAGCAAAGGCGAAAAAACTGTTTAATGTTTTAATCAAAATTTTAGGATCCATATTTTCCGACATTTTTGTAAAATCTTTCAAATCAATGAACATCACTGTCGCAAAACGCTTTTCACCGTCAATCGGTATATTTTTTGATAGAATCTTATCAACAACTGCATCCGAAACATATTTACCAAAAACATCTTTCACATATTCTTTTTCCTTTTTTTCAAGAAGTCCTTTGATAAACAAACTATCGAAGTTGTTAGCTATCACATATCCCAAAAATCCGCAAAGTATAAGCATTGACACTTTAATAAGTTCATTTACAATATCATTTGTTGTTCCAAAACCTAACATTAAAAGATTGGTTCTAGAATTATGTTCAAGAAACATAATAGCAATGATAACAGAATATTGAAAACCAGCCAGAATTCCTGTGAAAAAAGAATTAAAAGGGTCATGTCTTCTTATAGAATAAAGAATGATAGGTATATAAACGGCAAAAGAACTTGAAATCATAACTGATAAGATTGAATTATGTGGATCAAATTTGCTGAAGTAAACAGATAAAGATACAAGAGTAATGTCTACTGTTGATGAAATAAATCCTATGAATCTATTATATTTTTTTATACTAAATAGTATAAAAACAAATATGGAATAAGAAAATGCAATGCCGGTAATAGACAAATTAATGTAATCGGAGATATTAAAATGCTTATTTACAAAACCCATGGTAAACACGAGAGCCGCAATTAATAATGCAAGAATAAGCCGAAAATAAGCGATCGCTTTTTCACCTTTAATAACATTAGGATAGATTAAGTCGTGTAATTCAGGAAATTTCTGATAAGATGGATTAGTGAATAGTTTTTTAAACATAGATGAATGCAATGAATGCAGAATCATTATGATACTGTTGGAAAACTTACTTCGTAGCGAGATTTTAAGATTTTGAGCGAAGCAAGGAAGCCGAGCCGAGCATATCATCCGACGGAGATATGTAAGGCGAGGATGACGAAGATGTAGCCAAAATATTGAAATCACAGCAGAAAAGGGGTTTTTCAACAGTATCATTATACACATTTAGACATTTTTTTCAATGAAATTAATTGTATATGTATTTATTGCTTAATTTAAAAATAATATTGAGAACGGATGATAAGAATGTAATAATATGGTATTATAGAAAATTCACTATCTTTGTTTGCGGAGATGTTACTTATATTTTCCAAAGATAAGGTAAGATTCTTAATTTTTGTCCAGGATATTTGTGGGTAAATAAATGCTCCCGAATTGTCAATATTTAACATGCTGCTTATTGATAGGGAAACATAATCAGAAATTTCATTAGAAAATGTACTGAAAATATAATTCCTATTCACATAACCTGGATTTAAAACACTAAGAGTAGTATGCCCATATATAGAATAATTATTTTTAGTAAGATTCTGTAAATTTTCAAATTCATTTTTGTCATATCCAGAACCATTATAAAAATATTCAAGAACCAAAAAACTTTTTTCAGATGTTCTTTTATTCATGTTTAATACAATTTGTGGATAGTAGGTTGATTTGTTTTTAATACCAGTATCTGTAAAATATATTATATCGTTATTTTTTGACTGGGCATATTCAAGTCCGAATATTATTCCTTTTATATCTATTGAATAATAGCTGCCAAAAAGGATATTTTCAGAATTCAAAGGAGTTTTATGATAACTTGAAACCAAACCTATCTCAATTTCATTTATAAATATGTAAAACTGGGAACCGAATTTTGAATAAGATATACTTGAATTATCAGAATAATTAATTGGTGGCAATATTTCAAAATTTAGGTTCATCGGTTTTCCAATTTTAGAAGTAAAATCAAGATTAAATTTTAATCCGTCAATACCTTCAATATATTTTGTCGGATTATATATATCTTTCTGTAAATCAAGATTATTTACAGGATTCCATAAGTAACCTACTCCAAAACCTATTCTTTGTCTACCCATTTTAAATTTTGTTATTTCACTTGCGTCAAAGTTTATATATGCCTGGTCAAAATGAGTTGAAAAATCTTCTGTTTCAGTGTCATATCTTGCCCTTGTATCAATAATTAATGTTTTTTTATCTTTGGATGACAAATTTAATTGTAATTCAGTTAGGTTAGCAAATTTGGATATTGAAAGGATATTTTCAGGATTGACTAAAGTATTTTTGCTTTCATTGTAACTAAAAAGATTTTCTATGTAACCGCTTAAATTAAAGCAATAAGCAAAATTAGCAATATTACATAAAAACATTATAAGAAAAATAGTTCTGAAATACTTCATAAATCAATTCTGTTCTGTTTTTATAATTTTTCCGTCACTTAGAAATATTTTTTTATCAATATATTCCAATAATCTTGGATCATGTGTTGATATGACAAAAGTCGTTTGTAGGGTTTCATTCATATGTTTCATTATTTCTATAATCTTATTTCCCGTTTCCGAATCAAGGTTTGCCGTAGGCTCGTCAGCAAGAATTATTGATGGTTTTGTTACAAGTGCACGTGCTATGGCAACGCGCTGTCTTTGCCCACCTGAAAGTTCATCTGGTTTATGTTTTGCGAATTCCTCAATTTCTACATTTTTTAGCATTTCTATAACCATTTTATTTCTTGTGTTTATATCAACACCCTGTGCTATTAAAGGAAGTTCAACATTTTCAAAAGCATTTAAAACAGGTATGAGATTGAACGATTGGAAAATAAACCCAATATACTTTCTCCTCAATAAAGTAAGATTATCATCATTAAGATTAGTTGTATTTTGACCGTCTATAAATATCTGTCCCTCTGTGGGGATGTCTATACAACCAATAATATTTAGAAGCGTAGTTTTACCGGAACCAGACGGTCCTATAATACCTATAAATTCCGATTTCTTAATTTCAAGATTGATTCCACGCAGCGCATTTACTTCAGTTTTTCCGAGAGTGTAAACTTTGTGAACATTTTCAACAAGGATATTAGCCATATATTACCTCACAATATTTTGCGGTGAAAAAATATTTTCGTTAATGTTTTTATCAATCATATTTTTAATTATCACCTTTGTTTCATTACCTTGTGTTAGTACATCTTTAATAACCATAACAGACGGTCTTAGTTTACCTCCGAGGTCTTTTATATCAGAATAATCTATTGTTTTTATTAGATTTTCTGATACTGTATAGAGTTCTTGATAAACCGGTAATAACCTTTCTTTTTCAACGTCCATTATAACTTTTGGATATGTTACATTTTTATTAGTTGCTTTTAGTTCCAATCTATATTTTTCATCGGTTGTTTCAATAATTGAACTTTTATAATCGTTATTCATATCATAATCCATCAAATCCCGATTAGAAAAAGAGGTTCCCATAAAGCTGTCTTTACCTGATAATCTGATTGGTCTTGATATTCCTGGTACAAACATCCACATATTATCTTTTACCATCAGTATCCTTTTATTTTTTTCTCTTGCTGGTTCTAAAAATTCAATGAGAGTACCTTTATCCTTTTTAAATTTTACATTTGCAAGAAGTGTTTTAGTTACTTTTTCACTTTTAATGTCAATTATGTTTATATTCATTTCACCTTCATTAAAAGTAAGATTACTGTCTACTGACTTGACAATTTCTTCAGCAGTAATAGCATAACAAGTCTGATTAAATATCAATAAAAGTATAATAGATAAAAAATGTTTCATTTTGCCTCCAATTAAATAGTTCTGAGTGAATCGGTAATAATCATTTTGCTTGCTTTTCTCGCAGGTAACCAACCACCCAAATAGGTTGATAATGTGCCGAGTACAAATACGATAACCAAATCATAATATTCAGACTTACAAATCATTTTAAATATAGGTATTGAAATAACATCACCCATTTTCGAATAATCAATACCAATATAGGTCATATAAAGTGTTGGGATACCGCCAAGGATGATACCGACAATTGAGCCGGCGATACCGATAAATATTGATTCAAAAATGAATAGTTTAAAAACTTCTTGTTGTTTCCATCCTATCGCCCGTAATGTTCCAATTTCACGGATACGTTCAAAAACATTAACATACATAGTACTCATTATCGTTGTTATGCTGATAAAAATTAAAATTGACATAAAAATAATATAGAAAATACCATCACCTTTTTCATTTTCTAACAATGCCTGTCCGTAAAATCTCCATGTTTTAACATCTAAAATATTTTCATAGTTATTTGATAGCATCTTAGAAAATTTTTCGGTATTTCTCTCATCTTTTAAAAGAATAATAATCTTATTAATTACATTATTTGTATCAAAAAGCAAATTTGCATTTTTCAGGTCAATGAAAACAGTGTTTTTATCCAATTCGTAATATCCCGTATCATATATACCAACTACGGGTAGAAGGATTAAATTTGGAGTATTGTAAATGGTTTGTGATTGGATGTAGCAAATATCACCGATTTTAAAATCAAATAATTCAGCCGTTTTTTTGCCGATTAAAATGCCGTCTGATTTATCCAGATAAACACCTTTTTCAATAAAGTCGCTTATAACACTTACATTTTTATCATATTCTGGATCGCACCCCATTACCATAACAACCATTTTTTCCTTGCCGTTTCCTATAAAACCCATATTTATAAATCTGCCGGAAACACCTGATACTGCTGGATTTTTTGAAATATCTGTTATTATCGGGATATAATTCTCAATGATTGTATCTTTAGTGACATAATCCTGAACCTTTTTATCATCAAAACGTTTGGTGTGCATCTGAATATGTCCGGATTTATATTTAATAAATGATTCACGCATCATAGCGATATAGGTACCACGGTAAAAAGAAATGAAAAACAACAGTGCACCTACAGAAAAAGTGATACTGATAATATTCAAATACGTTCTTCTAATATGCCTTTTAAGGTTTTTTATTGAAATGGTAAATATTGTTTTATTATTCATAAATAACCCAAGGCTTCTTTAATCTTTAGTTTTCTCATAATTATTATAGGGTATATCGAAGATAATAAAGGCACTATACAGGATATTATAAGAGGATAAATTAAAATCTTTAAATTGAAACCGGGATAGATTCTGTTACCCGAAAAGAATGACGCAGCCATTTCTCTGGCGCTATCCGAGATAGGAATGCCATGAATTGAAAAATAATATATCAGATAACCACCCATAATAACGCCTAACACTGACCCGATAAAACCCAAAATAAAAAGTTCAGTAATTAGCATATGAGTAACATTATTTTTAGTAAAACCAATTGACCTTAAAGTTCCAATATCACGCATTCTGTCAAAAATGGAAATTAGAATGGTATTCATAATTCCAACTGCAGCAACTACTATGAAAATAATATAAATAATAAGGTTAAATTTATTACCGATATCTATTGCATAAATCAATGAACCAAGCAAATCCTTCCACGACAAATACTCCAAATTATATTTTTGGATTAAATCAATATTAGAATTTTTAAAGGTGTCCGCTTTATTAATATCATTAAAGAATAAAGATATTTCTGTAACTCTATTTTCAAGACCAACTAATTTTTGCATACTTGAAAGGTCTATCAAGCAGATATCCTCATCTTTATCTATATAACCTGTTTTATAAATTCCGATAATTTTTAATTCCACAGCATTAAAAGAACCATAGCTATCAGATGTAAAAAGAATAACCTTGTCGTTTATCTTGCATTTCAAATTAGATGCAGTATAAGAACCAATTAAAATACCTGTATCATTATTGTTTTCAAAGAATCTGCCTTGAACAACTGCCGAATGATAAACTTTATAGGTTGGGAATATTTCCTTTTTATCACTAAATGGTGAAATACCTTGACACATTATATTGGTTGAATTTTCGTTAGAAGAAAGTACTATTCCTGCGGAAATAGAAGGTGAAAGGATGGTTGTATTATCTTTATTTTTAATTTCTTCTATAATTTCTTTGTAATTTACAATTGATAACTCTAAAGGTGAAATTTCTTGTTTTTGATAAAATCCTTTAAAATATATTTTACCGTGTGAAGTATTTTCAACTATATCTTTCATATAATTATCTATAAAACCGGTAGTGAATCCGCCGATTGCAGTTATAACAAAGGCACCAATAAGAATGATAATTATAATTTGTAAACTTCTTCTTTTATACTTGAATAGATTTCTCGTGCCTATTTTAATGTATAGAATTATATTTGAAAGCATAAATAATAGTATATAAAATAAAGTTAAACGAAGCAAGAAAAAAGCAAAAATTATAGGAATATCAATATTGCAAATCTCCAGAAAATAAGTAAAATAATGGGGACGGTTCTATTTAATCACTGTAATCAATTTCAAGGAGATTTGAAATGAAAACATTAACTAAAATTCAGATTGAAAAGTATGCAGATGTTTTAATCTGGGCACTTAAAACCGTAAGAACTAACTTTAAAAAGTATGATACGATTTTGATCAGATGCGATTTGTTTGGATTGGCTCTTGGTGAGGTCTTACATAAAAAACTAATTGAGCAAAAGTATAACGTAATTTTTAGAACACTTTATACTCCGGTGCTGGAAAAAGATTTCTATCAGTACTCGGATGAATATCAAAGAAAATATGTCGCAGCTGGCGAAAAAGAATTTTATGAAAATTTAAATGGGAATATTTATATTAATGCGCCTGCTTCGCTTACTAATTTAAAAGATGTAGATCCAAAGAGAATCGGTGAGGTTGCTATTTCAAGAAAGTTTTTAAGAGATATAACCAAAAAGCGAGAGGAGCAAAATTTATTTGGTTGGACACTTTGCACATTCCCAACTGAACAACTTGCTAAGCAAGCGAATCTTTCAATTGATGAATATTCAAAACAAATAATCAAAGCGTGTTTTTTAGATGATAAAGATCCTGTGAGAAAATGGAAAGAGATTTATAAAAATTCTATGGAAATAAAAAAATGGATTAATTCGCTGAATATTGATACATTTAGGATTGAAAGTGCGTCAATGGATTTAGAAATAAAACTTGGTGATAAGAGAAGATTTCTTGGAGTGAGTGGGCATAATATTCCTAGTTTTGAGATTTTTACTTCACCGGATTATAGGTATACAAAAGGGATTTACTTTTCAAATTTGCCGTCATATAGAAGCGGAAACTATGTTGAGAATATAAGGATTGAATTTAAAAATGGAAAAGCTATTAAAGTTTCGGCTAAAAGAGGTGAAGAGTTTGTCAGAAAAATTTTAAATACGGATGAAGGAGCATGTAGAATCGGCGAGTTTTCTCTAACCGATATAAGATTTTCAAAGATAAACAGGTTTATGGCTGATACACTTTTTGATGAAAATCATGGCGGGAAATATGGTAATTGTCATATAGCGGTTGGCGATTCTTATACAGAAACGTATTCAGCAGATGTTTCAAAATTAAACGAGAAAGAAAAAGAAAATCTTGGTTTTAATAATTCAGCGATTCATTGGGATTTGGTTAATACAGAGAATAAAAAAGTTACAGCTAAATTAAGAAACGGGAACATAATTACAATTTACGAAAATGGCGTTTTTAAGAATTAAAAACGTTTAAGTAAAAATAAATATATGAAAAAAGTATATATTTTGACAGTAACCGCAGGTGCGGGACATTTGCGTGCTGCTGAAGCATTGAAAAAGGCATTTTTATTATTACGGCCAGAATGGGATGTAAAACTAATTAATGTTTTGGACTTTACTAATCCATGGTTTAAAAAAATCTATGCGAATTCATATCTTAACATTGTCAATCAGGTTCCAGAATTCTGGGGTTTGTTGTATGACAGGACAGATGATAAAAATATTGTTAAAAAAACATCAAAGATGCAATCTCTTTTTAATAAAATAAGTGCTATTCGTTTAATAGAATATATTAGAAAAAATCCACCTGATATTGCAATTTGCACCCACTTTTTACCTGCAGAGATTTTAGCAAGTCAAAAAACAAAACATAAAATCCGTTTTCCATGGGTATGTGTTGTTACCGATTATGAAGCACATATGTTTTGGATATACCCGAATGCAGATATTTATATAGCAGCAACCGAACATACTAAATTTCAGCTACGAAGGAACGGCATTTCAGAAAAAAAAATATTACCACTTGGAATCCCGATAGATCCTATATTTTCACAGAAAAAATCGAAAGAACTTCTATTTAAAAAATTTGAATTAAAAAGTGCATTAAGGATAGTATTAGTTATGAGCGGTGGTTTTGGGGCAGGACCTGTTGAAAATATAGTAGAACAACTTCAGATGGTGGATTTTCCAATCCAGATTATGGTAGTTACTGGTAGGAATAAACAACTTGAGGAGAAACTCAAAGTAAAGAAGAGGATAAAACCCACAAAAATATTTGGTTTTGTCGATAATATTGATGAACTTTTAACTGTAGCTGATTTGCTTGTTTCAAAAGCTGGCGGGTTGACAACATCTGAAGCATTAGCAAAAGGTGTGCCGATGGTTATTGTGAATCCTACACCGGGACAGGAAGAAAGAAACAGTGATTATATTTTAGAACATGGTGCTGGTATAAGGGTAAACAAAATTGATGATCTTGGATTTAGAGTTGAATCAGTACTTTGTGAAAAACAAAGATTAAATAAAATGAAATTAAATGCATTTAAAATCGGAAAACCATTATCTGCGATAACATCAGCTAAGGAAATCATTAAGAGGTTACTATGAGTAAATACAGGTGGATTTTGCTTGTTTTATTTGTTCTCATTTGGACTTGGGCGGCAATTAAACCAAAGTATCCACACGACTGGTTATTAGAAAATTATTTAGTTTTTGTTTTTGTGCCGGTAATTCTTTTAATAAGTCGTTATTTTAAACTTTCAGATTTATCTTATACATTACTTACATTGTTTTTTATTCTCCATGTAGTTGGTTCTCATTATACTTATGCAGAAGTCCCGTTTGGATATACCCTCCAAGAATTTATAGGAGCAAATAGAAATATGTATGACAGACTTGTGCATTTTTCCTTTGGTTTTCTACTTGCTTATCCTATAAGAGAATTTTTTATGCGGATAGTTAAGGTAAAAGGTTTCTGGTCCTATTATTTGCCTTTTGATGTGACGCTTTCTTTTTCTGCAGCATATGAAATAATTGAATGGTTAGCTGCATCAAATGTGGATGAGGCGGCCGGTATCGCTTTTTTAGGGGCGCAAGGCGATATTTGGGATGCTCAGAAAGACATGCTTATGGCAGCTATCGGTGCATTTTTAGCAATGCTGATAATTGCATTAATAAATATAAAACACAATAATAATTTTGCTAAAGAAATAAAAGAAAGTTTTAAACCGGATGATAATGATGAAATACTCTGAGAAGTAAAATTAAAAAAAATGATTGAAAAAAGCAATGCTTGATTTGGAATATAATGGAGAATAGGAAACTAAAAAATGTTGAGTTTTTTATAGAGTATATAAAAAAGATTATTAATAAATACGGATTTGAAATAATAATTAGTATATTAGTTTCATTTCTGTTTTGGAGCCCGCTATTTAAATATCCTTTCAGATATTTATATGGTGATTTTGACTTGGCAATAACTTATCTTCTTGCGGGTAAAATATCATTTTTGTATTTTAAAGAATTGCCGCTATTCAGCTCATATATAGGCGGCGGTTTCCCGCTATGGGCGCATCCCCAAAATATGTTCGTCAGCGTTCCGCAGTTTTTTTCTTTGCTAATAAATAACCAATGGTTGGCAATTCGTGTTTCACTGGTCGTTTTATCAATAATCAGCATGTTGGGAATGTTTTCTCTTTTAAGACAACTCGAGATAAACAATTTTATATGCAGGTTATTTGGAGCGATAGTATATACCTTTTCCGGATATTTGATTTCGCATTTAAGTATCGGACATTTAACGTTCCATAATTTAGTATATATACCATGGCTTGCATCCGCATTTTTATGGTCGTATAAAAATGATAAATTCTCATATACGATACCTATACTGTTTGCAATAATGGTATATGCAGGACTGAATGTTACCGCAATATTTATTATTATGATAGCATTATCATTCCTTACTTTTTGCAAGATTAAAAAGTTTGTTCTTTATATAATTTTCGGAATATTATTATCATCGCCTAAATTTATGCTTTCATACCAACTACTATCATGGTTCCCGAGAAATCTTACAATGGGTTATGTATCAGAAAGATGGATTGGTACCATTCATACATTTATGACCTCGTTAATATGGCCCAATCAGAGCTGGATTAACAGTCCGTATAAATATATGCATACAGTTAAAGTTCACGATATTAATTGTTATTTTGGGGTAATAGTATTGGTTTTAGCTATAATTTCCATATTTAATATTAAAGAACATAAATTTCCAAAATTCAGTTTATCAATGTACATAATAATGGCGATTACTTTATTCATTTATCCCGGCAAGTTAAATCCATTTTGGTCGGTTTTATCAAAAAATTTAATATTAGGTTCTCTTCACATGCCATCATGGTTTATAGGTTTATTAATGTTGCCGATTGCTTATTTTTCAACATTAGGACTTTATAATATCAAGAATATTTTTAAGACAAATGTTAATTTAATTTTAATTGGTATTTGTTTATTCGTATTTTTGGATTATTTTAGGATAAATAAACCAAATTTAGATTATATACAAACCTTTTTTCCGTTTAACAATAAGGCATATTTTAACAAAAATAATTATTTTGAACATAGTAAAGGTCCTGATTGGAATCTTTTTAAAGATAATACATATTTTGAAAGCGATTTAATGTCTACATATATTCAAAATAACAAAGGTATATTGCAGTTTTATGACAGTATTTTAGGTTATGATGAATTTGGTTTTTTAAGACATTCTTTAGTTAAAAGCGGACCAATTGATTTGTATAATAAAAATTCAAACGTAAAGATAGAATGGATTTCACCTTCCAAAATATTTGTAGAAGTATTTAATACTAAGCGAAGTAACTTAGAAATACCGATAAATATAAACTATTTTCCCGGTTGGCAAATATCCAAAAAAACACGCGGTGTGACACTAAATAAAACATGGTTGCCGAAAAAATGGGGGCTTTTGACAGTTTATCTGGACGAGAACTTCCCTGTAGGAACAAAACAAAAAATAATATTAAATTATTTGCCCAAAATAAATTCATATAGCGAACTTGCTATTGAAGGAAAGCAAAATAAAACTATTCCGGTAACTGCGAAGGATTGGGTAAAAAGGGGAATGGAGTTGTATAATTCGTATGATTTTAATAATGCTAATATTGCATTTGATAATGCTATCAAGATAAATTCGAATTATATTCCTGCTTGGGAAGAAAAAGGCTGGACGATGAGTAAAGTAAAAAATACGGGTGAAACAGTAATCTGTTTTGACAGAGCATCAGTTTTACAAAAAAAATATGGCGAATTTAAAAATATTAATACAACAAACAAAGATGCAAAAGATTATTTTATTAAAGCAGCATCTTTTTTTGTAGAAAATAAATTTAAGGAAGCGATTACAGATTACAATAAAGCGATAAAACTGGATAATAATTATATTAAAGCGTATTATTATCGTGCGGAATCTTATAAATCAACTAAGAATTTTACTAATGCAATTGCGGATATTAATACGATTATCTCATTCAACTCTGGCAATGCTGTTGCATATTATGCGAGAGGTAATGTTTATAAGTCTTCGAGGGATTATAATAATGCGATTTATGATTATAATAAGTGTATAAAAATTAATCCTATGTTTTCAAATGCATATAATCATCTTGGTATAGTATATTGTGAACAAAAAGAATACAAGAAAGCAATAAAAGCATATAAAAAGGCAATAAAAATAAACCCCAATTTTGCTGAAGCTTATTATAATCTTGGATTAACATATTATTATTATAAAGAATACAAGAAAGCAATAAAAGAGTATTTCAGAGCTATTAAATCTAATCCCGGTTATTCCGAAGCGTATAACAATCTTGGAATAGCATTTTATATCTTGAAAGAATACGGAAAAGCGATACAGGTATATACAAAAGCTATTGAATTAAAGCCTCGTTATGCAGAAGCATATAATAATCTTGGGATAGTATATTTTTCCAAAAAAGAGTATAATAAAGCAATAAAAGAATATAATAAAGCTCTTGAAATAGATCCTGGGTATAAACAAGCTTGGGATAATCTTAATATGTTATATCAGTATCAGAAAATAAAATAGTCGTGATATTTTTTTGTGGGAGGAGCAATATGCTCAAGGGCGAGGAAAACAGGAGATTTGTAAGGGTTTTGTTGGATATTCCATGCAAGTTTTCATTACAAGATAATTTAAAGGAAAAAATAGAAGGAAAAATTATTGATTTGTCAATATCCGGGATTTCTCTTGAAACAGAAAAGGAAATATCGGTTGGTGAGAATCTAAATTTTTATCTTTCACTTTCCGAGGGACTAAATTGTGAGTTTGTAGGACAGATTACCCGTAAGGTGAAGGATAATGAATATGCGATTAAAATTGTGGAAATTAAAGAATCTGCAAGAAATAAACTTGGCGATTTTATTATTAATTATTTGGAAGAACAAAATCGTATTATTAAGTTATTCATGCAAGTAAAAAGATCCGAAAAATAGGAGAAAAGGTTCGTCCCGTATAATTATATCAGTGTCTTTATAAACAGATTAGTTACTGTTAAATTATAAAAAATAATGCAAAATATTGATAAAATATCAGTCAGGTATATAAAAGCCGTAGGCGAAAAAACGGCGGATAAACTTCGGAAGTTTTTAGGTATAGAATCTGTCAGAGATCTATTATATTATTTTCCACGTGCATGGGAAGATAGGTCAAAGTTAAAAAAAATTTCGGAATTAAAGCCAGGTGAAAATGTAACAATCAAAGTAAAGGTTGGGAATGTTTTAACGGAAATGTGGGGCAGAAATTTAATCGTTTTTAAGGCAGAGCTGCAAGATTCAACAGGCATTGCTTTTGCAACATGGATAAGGAGATACAACCGAAGTTATGATGTGTTAAAGTCGTTGAAGAATAATGTTAAAATGGGTGTTGAAATATTTGTTACAGGCAGCGTTGAAATGGATTTCTGGTGTAAAATGATAAGAGTTGTTGATTATGAAGTTATTACCAAGGATGAAAAGGACTTAATAAATACAAATAGAATTGTTCCTATCTATCCTTTAACGGAAGATTTCAGTAATAAATATTTAAGAACGATAATAAAATCTGCATCGGATAAATATGCAAATGACATTCAAGAGACACTTCCCGAAAAATATATAAAAAAATATAATTTGTGTGATATAAGATATGCAATTCAATATATCCATTTTCCCGATACATTTGAATCAAAAGATAAGGCAAGAAGACGATTAGCATTTAATGAATTTTTGAATTTGGAATTAGTGCTCGAAAAATTCAGACAGCAAAGAAAAATGACGGTAAAAAATTTTAAATACAATCTTACAAAAAAATTGCTGACTCCTTTTAAAGAAAATCTACCGTTTGAATTTACCAAATCGCAAAAAAAAGTCATTAACGAAATATTTGAGAATATGCTTGCGGAACATCCGATGAATCGGCTTTTACAGGGTGATGTAGGAAGCGGCAAAACGGTGGTCGCTCTTTCTGCGATGCTTTTAGCGATAGAATCAGGTTTTCAAGCGATACTTCTTGCCCCTACCGAAATTCTTGCAGAACAGCATTTCATGACAATAAAGAAGTTGATTGACGGGCTTCATATGGAGGTTGATCTTGTTATAGGTAGGATGACTAAAAAGAAAAAAGAAGAGATTAGGAAAAGGATTGCTGACGGATTATCAAATATTATTATCGGTACCCATGCCATTTTAGAGGAAGATATTAAATTTAAAAAGTTGGCGGTGGTTATTATTGATGAACAGCACCGTTTTGGAGTGGAACAGCGTCTAATAATTAAAAAGAAATCAGTTTTTTTAGGGGCGGATTTACTAATGATGACAGCGACCCCTATCCCAAGAACACTTGGGCTTACTCTCTACGGTGATTTGGATATTTCTACCTTAAACGAATTACCGCCGGGTCGTTATCCGATTGAAACAGTTGAAATGTCGGATAAAAATGCGTATAATTTTGTAAAAGATAGACTAAAACATGGCGAGCAGGCATTTATTGTTTATCCGCTTGTTGACGAATCGGAAAAACTGCAATTAAAGTCAGCTGTAAAAGAAGCGGAAAAATTAAAAGAGACAGAATTTAAGGGTTTTTCGGTTGGATTGATTCACGGTCGTTTGAAGCCCGAAGAAAAAGAAAAAATAATGTCGGATTTCGCACAAAAGAAATATGATGTGCTTATTTCAACTACTGTAATAGAAGTTGGTATAGATATCCCGAACGCGACGGTTATAGTTATTGAGCACGCAGACAGATACGGGCTTTCAACTCTTCATCAGTTAAGGGGCAGGGTTGGAAGAAGCGATAAAGAATCATATTGCATTCTTTTAGGGGAAGCGAAAACCGATAATTCTAAGAGGAGACTGGAAGTGCTAACTAAGACAAACGACGGATTTAAAATTGCCGAAGAGGACTTGATGATTCGCGGACCCGGTGAGTTTTTCGGGACTGAACAATCAGGACTTCCTAATTTTAGAATTGGAAATGTTTTAACTGATTTATCTATAATACGGGAAGCAAAACAAGTCGCAATAGAAATTTTAAAAAATGAGCCGAATTTAGCATATTCAATATTGGCAAATTCAAAAGAAGATTATCTGAACAAAAACATAGAATTCGGCGAAGTATAGAAGAAGCAATTGAAAATTTAAAATTAAAATGAAAAATGTATGTTAAAATATTTTTAATTGTTTTTATGCCCGCCTACGCTAAGGTGGCAGGGGGTCCCTGTTTAAAGTAGTTGCCAATCTTGCTTGGCTGAAGTTAGGTGTCGTGCTGAACCGTAGGTGAAGCATCTCGTAGTAAAGACAAGATTCTTCGCTTCCAGTTCAGAATGACTTCAAAAGATAGTCAGCCCTGCGAGAATGGGCGAGGCAAGTATAAGTTCTGCCCCTTGCATAGTCATCAAAAAGTTTTTCAGCTTCGCATCAAAACTTTTTAATATGCTTCGGGGTTGCATCCTCGTTCGGTGCGGTTGCTCCGAACTTCGTGTGCAAGGAGTTAAAAATGAAAAGAATTGCTGTTTATCCAGGAAGTTTTGATCCTACAACATATGGGCATTTGGATATTATAAGCCGGTCATCTAAAATATTTGATAAACTTATTATTGCTGTTATAAGCAATCCAAATAAAAAACCGTATTTTTCAATAGATGAACGACTTAGAATATTAAAAAGCTCAGTAAAAGAAAAAAATATTGAAATAGAATCATTCAATGGTTTATTGGTTGATTTCATGAAAAAGAAGAAAGCGAATGTAATTATTAGAGGACTCCGTGCTATCAGTGATTTTGAATATGAATTCCAGATGGCATTAACAAACAGGAAACTCTATCCACAAATAGAAACCGTGTTTTTAACTCCCGCAGAAAAATGGACTTATCTGTCTTCTACGTTGGTTAAAGAAATAGCTCGTTTAGGCGGGAATGTAAAATGTTTTGTTCCTAAAATCGTAGAAAAGATGTTTAAACAACATATATGATAATTTACCCGCCAATGCCTTAGTGGTGGGCGATGATTATAAAAGGCAATTACGGGGATAGTTATTAATTGAATTTATTGTAATTACGTTATTTTTTTAGTAAAATGAGTTAAAATGATTTTTTGTGGAGATTACATAGAGTAGAAAGATTTTATAATTGTAAATTGGTATTAAAATCTGTGTAATCAGTGTATGAAATCTGTGTAATCGTTTTTTAATATGATTTGTGAAAATATCAGAGATATTTTAGAACGGATTGAAAAATCAAAAAATAAACCTGTACATAAAGGCGAAGTAAAACTTATCGTTGTTACAAAAACCGTTCCGATAGATAAAATAAAAGAAGCGATTGATTGTGGAATAACAGACGTTGGCGAAAATAGAGTTCAAGAAGCAATTTTGAAATTTAAAGATGAATCTGTAACAAAAAGCGTAAAGAAACATCTTATCGGACATTTACAAACTAATAAGGTGAAAAAAGCTATAGAGATTTTTGATACAATACAGTCGGTGGACAGCATTTATTTGTTGGAAGAGATAAGCAGACAAGCGGAGAAAATAAATAAAATTCAGGAATGCTTTATTGAAATAAAGGTGTCAGAAGAAGAAACAAAATATGGATTACCGCCGGAAGATTTAAAAAAAATTCTTGATAAATCAAAAGAACTTAAGAATGTTAATGTTACCGGTTTAATGACGATTGCACCATTATTTGAAAATACAGAATCGGTTAGACCATATTTTAAAAAAGCATATGAATATTATTCGGTTTTTAAGGCAGATTATTCACTGAAATATTTATCTATGGGAATGACAAATGACTTCGAGATAGCGATTGAAGAAGGTGCAAATATAGTAAGAGTCGGAACAGGGATTTTTGGGGAAAGAAAGTATGAGTAAAAAAATAGGACTGATAGGTGCAGGAAATATGGCGGAGGCGCTGATATCAGGTATCATAAAAAGCGGTATTAACGTTAAAAATATTATGGTATCCGATGTAAATACCAAACGTTTAAGCATCGTTGCAAAAAGATATAGAATTAGGCAATCGGATTGTAATATAGAGATAGTCAAATCCTGTGATATAATATTTCTTGCGGTTAAACCCTATCAGGTTCAGGATGTTTTAGAAGAAGTCGGTGTATATTTTAATAATAAAAAGCTTCTAATATCCATTGCGGCAGGGATAAATACTTCAAAAATTGAAAAATATCTCCAAAATACCGCTGTAATCCGTTCAATGCCGAATACTCCGGCATTGCTCGGTTATGGTGCAATTGCTATTACAAAAGGGAAATATGCAAATGTAACAGATTTAAAAATTGCGGAAAAATTGTTATGTTCATGTGGGGTTGTCGTAACCGTCCCGGAAAAAGACATGGATGCGGTTACAGCCGTTTCGGGTAGCGGACCTGCATACATTTTTTATATTGCTGAGATTATGCGAAAAACAGCAAGAAAAATGGGTTTATCTGCCAATATTGCTAAAATACTTGTTGATATGACATTGTTGGGTGCATCAAGCATGTTAATTACAAGTGAAGAAGAACCTGAGGTCTTAAGACAAAGGGTTACTTCAAAAGGCGGAACCACGGAAGCAGCATTCAAGTTATTGTTCAGTAAAAAGTTAGGAAATATTTTAGAAGAAGCGATTATTTCAGCAAAAAAACGTTCTAAAGAACTAGCAAAAAAAAGTTAGCGGGATTGTGCCTGCCCACTTACGATTTAGTGGTGGGGGATTGTGCCCGCCCTTTGGGCGAGGTCTCGCCCCTACTGGGCGGACGATAAACATTCCTATCCCATCCGCCTCCGCCAGTTGGCGGATGGCGGACGTACCATCGCACTATAGCACGATTCATTAGATTTTATGATTGCAAGAACACTTTATTTAGAAAACAATATTTTAAAAATTCTCGACCAGCGGTTATTGCCTTCTGAGATATATTATATTGATTGCATAACCAAAGAAGATACTTTTAAATGTATCAAAGATATGGCGATACGCGGAGCACCTGCAATAGGTGTTGCTGCCGGTTATGGAATGTATCTTGCTGCTTGTGAAAAAGAATTTAAAAATATATCTGAAATAAAAAAATATATAGAAAAGGCAGGCAAGTATCTTATATCTGCTCGGCCTACTGCGGTAAATCTTTTCTGGGGAGTTGATAGGATACTAAATGTTGTGAAAAGATATACAGGTTTCAATATAATTGAGTTGAAACTAAGAATTAAAGTAGAAGCGAATAAAATGTATGAAGAAGATATTACAATAAACAAAAAAATCGGCGAACTCGGTGCGAAATTATTTAAGAAAAAATCAACAATTCTTACTCATTGTAATGCCGGTGCATTAGCAACAGCAGGATGGGGAACAGCGTTAGGCGTTATAAGAAGTGCATATAAACAAAAAAAAATAAAAATGGTATATGTCGATGAAACAAGGCCGTATCTGCAGGGTGCTCGGCTTACATCTTGGGAACTATTGCAAGAAAAAATTCCGTGTGTCCTTATAACCGACAATATGGCGGGACATTTTATATCAGAAGGTAAAATAGATGCTGTTATTGTAGGTGCGGATAGAATTGCATCAAACGGCGATACCGCAAATAAAATAGGTACGTATTCGCTTGCAGTTTTATGCAATTACAATAAGATTCCGTTTTATATAGCAGCACCGGTATCAACTTTTGATACAAAAATATCAGATGGTAAAAAAATAAAAATAGAATTTCGCAGTTCTGATGAAGTTGTTTTAATCAATAAAAAACATGTAGCACCGGTTAATATGAAAGCGCTGCATCCTGCATTTGACGTTACACCGCATGAATTGATAACAGCAATTATAACAGAGAAAGGGGTTATAAAAAAACCATCAGTTAAGACAATCAAAGATGTCTTAATAAAAAGGTCGTCCTATCTGTAGTTGCCGAGTTTACTCGGCTAAAATAAAAAGGGTATTAAAAGCAAGTTATAAGTAAAAGGTTAAGAGTTAAAATAAGGAAAAAAGGAATTAAGTGGAAATATTAGATAAAAAAATTAAAAAAAGCGAATTTGCAAAAAAATATCTTACTTATTATGAGACTATTTCAAAGGCGGTTGTAGATATTGAAAATGAAATAATCGCTGTAGATTCCGAGTTACACTCGGATTTAGAAGCATTGCTTTTAGAGAATGGTTCTCAACAGAAAAATCTCTGGGGTATAAATTTTTATCCTCTTAAAGAAAAAATAGATTTTATAGAATTTACATCACTTATAAATATCAGGCCACATCAGAATAATAGGTCAATGGAAGTTGAAAATTCTGAAATAAAAAACAAAATAATAAAGATAGTTGATAAATTTATAGAATATGGATCTTAAAAATCGTACAATGCTTACTAAAGAAAAATGGCGGCAGTTTCCATTTTATAAACAGATTCTGATGATTGCTAATGAACTAAATAGAGCAAAAAATTGGCTTTCTAAAAAAGATTTTCAAGAGGTAAAAGGGTGTTATGAACGAGCTTTGGAATTAGTAGATTTAACAGTAGACGTATTGATTGATAAAAGGTATTTGAAAGAATTATTAAGATTTCGCGAAGTTTTGGCTGAAATGTATATTGATAATGAATTTGCAGAAAAACAAAATAATAAACTTATTACTGTATTATTATTGTTTGACAAAGATAGTTATAACATATTGGCAGGCGCTAAATAAACCCCATTAGAGAATGGTGTAAAATGTTGCTATATGAATTCAGTAATTATATTGGCATTATGTGACTACATTTTCGTACGGGGTAAATCCCATTAGAGAATGTTGTAGAATATTTCTGCAGAATCCTGCGGAAATTATCTCGGCATTATGAATCTGCATTTTCTAACGGGACAGAAAGGTAGAGGATGTAGTCGCAAAGCTTGCTTTGCTTATTTATAGTGGCAGGGTCTTCCTGCCAAAAGGATTAAACTATGGATTATAGTAAAACGGTTAATTTACCGAAAACAAATTTTTCAATGAAAGCAAATCTTCCGCAAAGAGAACCTCAATTTTTGGATTTCTGGAAGAAAATGGACCTGTACAAAAAACTAAATGAAAAAAATAAAGGCAAAGAAAAATTTATCTTGCATGACGGACCGCCGTATGCCAACGGACATATCCATCTTGGTACCGCATTAAATAAAATTTTGAAAGATATAGTTGTAAAATATAAACTTATGGCGGGTTACGATTCCCCCTATATTCCCGGCTGGGATTGTCACGGATTGCCGATAGAATATCAATTAATGAAGGACTTGGGAAAAAACAAATCAACTATTGACAGGATAGAATTCAGGAAAAAGGCAACAGAATATGCAATGAAATTTGTAGGAATACAAAGAGACGAATTTATGCGGCTGGGTTGTTTCGGTGATTGGTTTGAGCCGTATTTAACTTTAAAAAATGAATATGAAGGTGCAATTATATCCGTATTCAGGAGATTATTAAAAGACGGTTATGTATATAGAAAATTGAAACCGGTTTATTGGTGTGCTACTTGCGAAACGGCATTAGCGGATGCAGAAGTAGAGTATGCAGACCACATTTCTCCTTCGGTATTTGTAAAATTTCCAGTTATTAAAGCGCCGCAATCGCTAAATATTTCAGATTCCCAATCTATTTTTGTTCTTATATGGACAACAACACCTTGGACATTACCTGCAAATGTCGCAGTTGCATTCCAGCCGAATATTGATTACGTTATAATTGAAATTCCAAACGGTGAAAAATATATTTTCGCAGAAGCGAGACTGGAATATCTAAAAAATGTTCTAAAAATAACCGATTACAAAATATTATCCAAGCATAAAGGTTCTGCGTTTGAAGGGATAAAATGCAAAAATCCTATTATTGAAAAGGAATCAATTGGGGTGCTTGCTGATTTTGTATCTCTTGAAGAAGGTACCGGAATTGTGCATATTGCACCGGGGCATGGAGAGGAAGACTATTCCGTCGGACTGAAGTATAATTTACCGATAGTTTCACCAGTTGATGACAGAGGCAGATTCACAAATGAAGTAGAACAGTTTAGTGGACAAAATGTTTTTGCCGCAAACGAAAATATAATAAAATATTTAGAAGACAAAAAACTGTTGATAGCAAGAAAGGATATTAATCATTCCTATCCGCATTGCTGGAGATGTAAAAGACCTATAATATTCCGTGCAACTAAGCAATGGTTTTTATCTGTTGAAAATCATAATTTACGTCAACAGTTATTGGAATCAATAAAAAAAGTAAAATGGGTTCCCGGTTATGGCGAACATAGGATAAAAGGTATGATTGAAGTCAGACCCGACTGGTGTTTAACGCGACAAAGATATTGGGGGACTCCGATTCCGATAATTTATTGTACTGATTGTGACGAGCCAATTCTTGACGACAATGTATTGGAAAAAATAGAAACGATTATTAAAAAGGACGGTTCAAGTAAATATCTTGAAACACCGGTTAGTGAAATAATTCAGGAGCAGTCAAAATGTAAAAAATGCGGCAGCAACAATTTAAAAAAATCCGATGATATATTGGATGTCTGGTTTGATTCAGGTGTTTCGTCATTCGCTGTCTTAAAAGCAAATAATTTGCTTACTTTTCCTGCAGATATGTATCTGGAAGGAAGCGATCAGCATCGCGGTTGGTTCCAGACATCGCTGATTCCTGCAGTTGCATTGGAAAAAACCCCACCGTTTAAAACTGTTTTGACTCATGGTTTTGTAGTTGACGGTGAAGGTAAAAAAATGTCCAAATCACTGGGAAATGTGATAGTTCCTCAAGATATAATAAAGAAATACGGAGCTGAGGTATTGCGGCTTTGGGTTGCTTCTGAAAATTATCAAGAAGATATCCGTTTATCCGATGAAATACTTCAACATTTAATAGAGGCATACCGTAAAATAAGAAATACGCTGAGATTCATGCTTGGAAATATAAGTGATTTTTCGCCAAGTGATAGAGTTGATTATAATGAACTTTTAGATATTGATAAATGGATGCTCACAAAATTCCAAAAATTAATTACAGACACGCGAGCGGCATATGATGAATATGAATTTCATAAAGTATTTCGTCTTGTTTATACATTTTGTGTTTTAGAGCTTTCCTCGTTTTATTTTGATATATTAAAGGATAGACTATACACATTTAATAAAAAGTCCAAAGAACGGCTTTCTGCCCAGACGGTAATAGAAGAAATGTTTATAAGAATAGTTCCTATGCTGGCGCCGGTGACAACGTTCACTGCAGAAGAGTCGTTCCAAGAATATGTAGCACAAAATCCGGGTCGTAAAACCCAAGAATCAATATTTCTTACTAATATGCCGGTTGCAAACGAGAAATATATAAACGAAGAAGTTGAAAAAACATTTGAAAAAATAATAAAAATCAGGGATTTTGTATTAAAACTTCTTGAAGAAGAAAGGAAGAAAAATGTTATCGGCAATTCGCTTGAAGCGAAAGTAATGCTATACATTCAGGATAAGGACTTAAAAGAATTTTTGCAGAAGAATTATCAGAATGTTTTATATACATTTCTTGTTTCACAACTTGAAATATGCGATAAACCGATTAACGGTACAAAAGATGAAACGGGAAGCATAGAAGTGAAGGTATTACATGCTGAAGGCAAAAAATGTGTAAGATGCTGGATGTGGTCTAATACTGTCGGAAGTGAACCGTCTCATGAAGATATATGTTTAAAATGCGTAAAGAACCTCTAATTATTATAATATTGGTAGTTATTCTTGACCAACTAACAAAATATCTTGTTGTAAAAAATTTCTATTACGAAGAATCCATACCCATCATAAATAAAATATTTTATTTAACATATATCACAAATACCGGAACTGCTTTCGGAAAACTTCAGAATTACGGTGGTATACTGCTTGTTTTTTCGATTATTGCAATAACTATATTGTCTTTGATAATATTTAAACAAAAAAACATCCCAAAAATCAATATGATTGCATTCTCGTTTATTTTAGGTGGTGCTATCGGGAATGTTATAGACCGCATATTTCGTGGTTCAATTGTAGATTTCCTTGATTTTCGTATCTGGCCTATTTTTAACGTTGCCGACTCTGCAATATCAATCGGTATTAT
>Ga0208246_1000414_pt1 | contig 35425 bp, 30 predicted proteins | sample RifOxyD2_FD_184039 | JGI IMG/M metagenome (GOLD analysis project Ga0208246, IMG submission 184039) | Soil microbial communities from Rifle, Colorado - Rifle Oxygen_injection D2 (SPAdes) | ecosystem: Environmental > Terrestrial > Deep subsurface > Rock core/Sediment | place: Rifle, Colorado... | reverse complement strand
CGAAGATTGATCTCTTTGTTTCCTGTCCGCGCTGTTTCTATATTGATAACAAGCTCGGTACTGCGCGGCCACCCGGCTTTCCCTTTAACTTAAACTCCGCTGTCGACAAACTCCTGAAGAGAGAGTTCGACCTGCATAGGGCTAAGGCCACCCCACACCCGCTTATGCAGGCCTATGGGCTTGACGCCGTGCCGTATCAACATGCAAAGATGGATGAGTGGCGCGATGCGCTCCGGGGTGGAATTACCTACAGGCATCCTGCAACTGGTTTCCTCGTCTGCGGTGGCGTCGACGACGTATGGGTGAGTCCATCGGGAGAGTTGATTATCGTGGACTACAAGGCGACGTCGAAAGAAGACGAGGTCTCCCTAGACGCTGAGTGGCAAGATGGCTACAAGCGGCAGATGGAGATCTACCAGTGGCTGTTTCGCAAGAATGATTTTAAAGTTTCAGAGACGGGCTACTTTGTGTACTGTAATGGCAACGCAGATGCGGACGCCTTTGATGGCAAGCTAGAGTTTACGATCAAGCTGCTACCCTACAAGGGGGATCCAAGTTGGGTAGAGCAGACACTTGTGGACGCGAAGACGTGCCTTGATGGGGGCAAGCTCCCGCGTGCGGGGGCGGAGTGTGACTACTGCACGTATCGTCGTGCGACTCAGGAGGTGCTCAAACTTGCTCTTACGGAGAAGTAAAAGAAAATGCGGCCCGCCCCTTTTCACTGGGGCGGGCCGCTACGCGGCGCGTTGTCCTACGGTGCGAGGCTTGGTTCTCGTGAGGGGCGTCATGTGTGAGAGACGTCCTGCGTGAATCAGTCCGAGTTGGCGGAGATGTCCTGAGCACCACCCGCGAGCGTGGTGGCGCCCGTCACAGCCGACGAACCCACACGCCAGACCCTTCTTTCGTAGTTTGGCAAAGGGTCGCCCCGCCTTTTGCTGCTGGTAGTGGCCCCCGCACAGGCCAAACGCAGCATCTGGCGCTCGAGTGCAGCGCCAGAAGTAGCCGTCGTCATCGATGCCCGAGGCTTGGCACCAGCTTGGATTCTCTTCCATAGACTACCTCCTATAAAAAACAATAAAACATATTGCTGACTTTAGCAAGCCTCACTTTGTCGCCCTGTTCGCGTCTGCTATACTAAGCAAACATTATTTAGTTGTAGTGAAATTGTTATGGAGCAAACACAATCCCAAAAGAAGCACAAGGTTGTCATCTATTCTACTCCTAGCTGTATGTACTGTCGGCTAGCGAAAGATTACTTCAAACAGCAAAACGTGGCTTATGAAGAGTACAACGTCCAGGCTGATGTCTTAAAGCGTGAGCAGATGTTTAAAGTCTCTGGACAGATGGGGGTACCGGTCATTGATATTGACGGGCAAATTACTGTCGGCTTCGACAAAGATCGCATCAAGCAGCTCCTTGGTGTTAGCTAAAATGCCGGAACAAGACTCCGTCTATGATGTAGTGATAGTGGGCTCTGGTGCCGCTGGCCTCGCGGCGGCTCTTTACGCCGGACGTTATCAGATGCGCACGCTTGTGGTGGAGGGCGAGTTTGGGGGCGAGACCGCCAAGGCAGGTATCATTGAGAACTATCCCGGCACGCCGAAGATCGATGGCTATGATCTCATGCAGACCATGAAGCAGCAGGCGATCGACGTCGGTGCGCACTATCTCGAGGGTTGGGTGTCGGACATCGACGGTGAAGAGGGCTGCTTTGTGGTCACGGTCGGCTCAACCAAATACTACGCGAAGACGATTATCCTCAGCGGGGGAGCGGAGCGGAAGAAGTTGGAGCTCCCAAACGAAAAAGAATTAAGCAACAAGGGTATCCATTACTGTGTCACCTGTGACGGCCCCCTCTATGGTGGTAAGCGGGTGGCAATGGTGGGCGGAGGGGACGCGTCTCTTAAGGGGGTGCTCCTTCTTGGTGCATATGCAGAGAAGATCTATTTACTTGCGCGCTCCACGGTCAAAGGTGAGCCCATTAATGTAGAGCATATAAAGAAGCTGGGCGACAAGGTGGTGATCCTCGAGGGTACGCAGGTGGCAGAGATTGTGGGCAAAGACAAGCTCGAGAAGATCATTCTTACGAAGCCATATGAAGGCAGCACAGAGCTTGTGGTTGGCGGTCTATTTGTAGAAATCGGGGCAAAGCCGAACATTACCCTGGGGCAGAAGCTTGGGTGCACCCTTGATAAGTTTGGCTATCTCGAGGCAGATACTTTAATGAGGACGACGGTACCAGGCGTATTCGTGGCGGGGGACACGGTGAACGCTTTTGGTGCCTTCAAGCAGATTGTAACAGGGGCCGCCATGGGTGCGGTAGCCGCTACGTCGGCCTATGAGTACGCTCGGCAGCACGCAGACCTGCTCTGCAAGGTGCACTGGAAGATCGCTCCCACAGGAATAGCCGCATAACTTATGGAAGCTACTTTATCTACACTACTCGCTTTTGTCTTCGATCTCTTGTCCTCTTTTTTGTTTCCCGTCATCTTCATCTATATCGTGTGGCGAGTGATAAGAATTACGAAAAAGGTGGGGAACATCAGAAACATTGATGGAGAGCCGATAAATACTAGTCAAGACGTGTCAGAAGAATTCGAGGAACTCCCAGAAGACGAAGAGGCGAATGCCATCCCCGATATCCTCGAAGGACTTCGTGGTGCCCAACAGAAGCGCGCATATATCCAAGTGGCGGCACACAATATGTTTTCAAAAAAGGAGTCACCGGCTATCCCATCTGTTGTTGCGCAAGACAATACGACGAGTAGCGCACCCTGGGGTCAGGTCCTTTGGGGCCTCCTTGGGCTGATGCTGCTCGCTGCCGCATATGCGTACTTTGGCGCATAGGATTGCATTCTCTTTTGTTCCCCAAGGTGATAAGGTAAGACAATGCTTATCGATGAAGTCAAAATTTCTGTAGAGGGTGGAAAGGGAGGAAAGGGAGGAATGACCTTTGGCGAAGGAAAGTTTTCCAATATGCCGTCGGGAGGCGAGGGTGGAAATGGTGGCTCTGTGTTTGTGGAGGCCTCGTCCTCCGTGCTCGACCTAGGCCAGTATCGCTTTCAGAAAGATTTCCAGGGTGGCGATGGCGAGCCTGGGCATCGCAATAAGGACGGCAAGGACGGTGAAGATGTCGTTCTCAAGGTGCCGAGGGGTACGGTGGTTCACAACCTTACAAGTGGCATTGATAATGAGCTTTTAAACGACGGGGACCGCGTGCAAGTAGCGCATGGTGGTCTCCGTGGGCGCGGTAATCGTGCCTTTTCGCATGCTCGTGGTTCTGAGCCAAAGCGCTTTGAGCCGGGGAAGCCCGGCTTTAGCGCCAAGCTTTTTCTTGAGCTCCAACTTATTGCTGACATTGGCTTGCTCGGGCTGCCAAACGTAGGCAAGTCGAGTCTGTTAAATACGCTCACCAAATCACGGAGCAAAGTGGCGAACTATAACTTCACGACTCTTGAGCCTCACTTAGGCGTGCTCGAGAACGGCAGCATCATGGCAGACATTCCGGGCATCATTGAGGGGGCGTCCGAGGGAAAAGGTCTCGGCACGAAGTTTCTTCGTCATATACGACGCACGAAAATCCTCCTCCATTGTATCTCGGCTGAATCAGCGGACCCTATCGCTGACTACGTCACCATCAGAAATGAGCTACAACAGTATGGGCATAGTCTCGAAGAGAGAAAGGAGCAGATCCTCTTTACCAAGGCAGACATGGTGGACCCGACGGAGCTTAAAAAGAGGATGGCACTCTTTAAAAAGCAGAAACCATGGTCGGTAAGCGTCCTCGACGACGCAGGAGTGAAGGAGCTTAAAAAGAATCTCATCAAGCTGCTTGACTAAGGACCATGGTAGCGTACGGCTATGTACCAAGCTTCCTGTCTGGATGGAGCAGCTCTTCTGTGGTAAGGTAGCCCTGACATAGGATCTGGGTTCCGAGCAGGAGCCCGGGGAGGTTATACCATGGCGAATAAGCGAGAGCTGCTCAAGGTGCAGCTCAGGCTCGCCCTAGCAAGCCTGAACACCCTGTTTGAGGGTGTGCCGCCGGGAAGGATTCAGTTCACTCCGGCCACCACGGAGACAGCGGCGTTCGTACTCGAGCTCGCTACTCTCGAAGGCTGGAGGGGGAACCTCGTCGACCTCTCCTTCCCGGTCGGACTCGGCGGCGGCACGAAGAGTCTCTGTGATCTCTATAGAGTCCTGGCAGAGATTCGGGGCAAGTTCCCCGAGGACGAGCCGCACGCAAGCTGGGACGGCACGAGGGAGCACTACGAGCTCGTCCAAGGCGCGAGCCAGTTTCTCGAACGCCTGTACGACGCGGAGTTCCGACCAGCATAAAGCCGTGGGGTCCACGGCCGGCGCCTTCCGCAAGACGGAAGGCGCCGCTTATCGTTTGAGACGAGCAGTCTCCTCCGCAAAGTCCAACTCTACGTAGAGTTGGACTTTGCGGAGGAGCGGAAGACAAGAAGTTGCACGAAGCCCCTATTTTAGGTATAGTACGCAGACGTATGACATTAATCTTACACGCAGAGGAGCGCAAGGAGATGGGGAAGAAGGTGGCCGCCCTCCGGAAGACCGGCAGGTTACCAGCTATTGCCTATGGCCCCAAGGATAAGCCGTCCGCTCTCTCACTCCAAGCAAGTGAATTCAAGAAGATCTGGCAGGCAGCTGGTGAATCCTCGGTCGTCACCCTCCAGTTGGCGGGTGACGACAAGGATGTGCTTATCCACGAGGTGGCAGTGCATGCAGTGACTGGCGAGCCCCTTCACGTTGATTTGTATGTTATTGAGAAAGGGAAGCTTCTTAAGGTGGATGTCCCCCTTGTATTTACGGGTATCTCGCCAGCAGTAAAAACTCTCGGAGGAGTGCTCGTAAAGGTAATGCACGAGATTGAGGTTGAAGCCATGCCTCGCAGCCTTCCTCACGAGCTCGCAGTTGATATTTCCGTTCTTGCCAGCTTTGAAGACAAAATTACGGTAGCTGATCTCCTTCTCCCCGAAGGCGTGACCGTGAGCGCTGATCCTGAAGAGATTGTTGCCCTCGTGTCGGAGCCAAAAGCTGAAGAGGAAGCTCCTGTCGCGGCCACGATTGCGGATATTGAAGTGGTGGGTGCGAAGGGAAAGAAAGAGGAAGATGGTGCAACAGCGGAAGGGGAAAAGGAGTAAGAAAGAGGGCCATTTCTGTACAGATCAGGTTGTTATCCAAAATGAGAGGCGATATACTTACAAGTATATGCCTCTCATTTTTTTTACATGGTGGAAGGAAGTCCTGGTTTCCGTACGGGTAGTTATTGTGGTTGCCAGTTTGCTTGCGCTTCCTTTTGGCACACAGGCAGCTCTTACTTGCGACGTGGGCGGTGAGAATGAGAAGCCTGCCGATCTCGAAGCCCGCTTGGCTATCTGTCAGGCAGAGATTAAGCAGCAGTCCACGCTCGTCGACATCAAGAAACGTGAGGCCACGTCGCTCTCGCGCGATATCTCGATCCTGAAGTCGAAGATTGATAAGGCAAAGGCAGAGATCAAGGCACGTGACTTAAACATTAAGAAGCTTGACGGAGGTATCCAGCAAAAGGAGAAGGAGCTCACGACCTTGGAGCAAAAGATTGCCCGTATGCAAGCGTCCGCTGCCAAGCTGCTTCGCAACACGCGTGAGTTGGAGGGTGCTTCACTCTATCAGGTGCTCCTGAGTGACCAGACTCTCTCTTCATTCTTTTTGGATATTGACAACTTCGCCTCCATCGAGGGGGCACTGAAGACGCTCTTCGGAGAGATCAAGATAGCGAAGGCGGAGACCAAGGAACACAAAGAGGAGCTTGCGACAAAGAAAACCAAGGAGGCTCAACTCAAGGCCGTGCAACTCGTCGAACAAAAGAAGACTCAAGTATTGCAGAGCGAAAAAGATCGTGTCCTCAGGCTCACAAAAGGAGAAGAGGAGAAATATAAAGCAGTGCTCGCCGAGAAGCAAAAGATCGCTGCGGAGATCCGCAATCGCCTCATTCGACTTACTGGAGGTGGTCAACTTAAATTTGGCGATGCCCTTCAACTTGCGCGTATTCCAGAGGCAAAAACTGGCACTCGTGCCGCCTTCTTGCTCGCTATCCTTACCCAAGAGACGGGAGTAAACGGCGTTATTGGCGGTAATCTTGGAAGGTGTTTTTACAACACACCACGAAACACGCCGAGCGGGACGATTATGAGTGCTTCGCAGACACCAGCGTTTTTAAAAATCATGGCAGCCATAGGCAAAGACCCAAACACGACTCCTGTTTCTTGTCCCATTTCTAAGGACGGTACCTATGGTGGCGCCATGGGGCCAGCACAGTTTATGCCTACAACCTGGCTTGGCTACATGGATCGTGTTACGGCTACGCTTGGTAGCGGAGCTGCGTCACCATTTGACAATCTCTCCGCGTTTACCGCAAGCGCGCTCTATTTGAGCGATGGACTCGCAGATTGTCGGGGGATCTACAGTACGCAGTACGATCAAGAGCGCTGCGCTGCGGCAAAATATTATGCGGGAGGCAACTGGCGCCGGCATATGAACGGCTATGGTAAACAAGTCGCCAATCGCGCTGCGCAGTTCCAGAAGGATATCGACATATTGGACGCTCAGTAGAGGCGCTCGCCATAGTTGCTGCTGGGGACCGGAATACTTTCCGGCCTGGAAAGTTTCCTTACCCTCGCGCCGTCGCGCTGCGGGACATCCCCAGCAGCAACTATGGCTCGCTTAACTAAAGGCAAACCCCTGTTCCGTTCGGGAACTATGCTTTGCTTGCCCCTAGCTTCGCTAGAGGAGGGGGATTAGGGCACTTTGTGTTTTTGAGCGTGCTGTGGTATTATGGCCCAACTTATGAAAGCAAAGATTCACCCCACCTATTATCCTACTGCCCAGGTTACTTGCTCGTGTGGAGCGGCCTTTACCGTGGGCTCTACCAAGGCGAGCTTCCAGGTGGAAATCTGCAGCCAGTGCCACCCCTTCTATACGGGTAACGAAAAAGTGATTGACACCGCTGGCCGTGTGGAGAAGTTCAACCGCAAGCGCGCTGCTGCCCAGCCAAAGAAGCCAGCCAAGAAGGCGAAGGCTGCTCCGGCAGCAGAAGCTGAGGAAGCTGTGGCTGCCGAAGCTGCTCCTGCAGAAGAGACCCAGGCGTAACGCTCGATATAAAAAAGAAAACTGCCCACTCGGGCAGTTTTCTTTTTGGAATGCTAGACTCTACTACAATGCAACCCGACCTCGAACAATTTCGCAGGAATCAAAAGACGATGTACTTGATGCAAGAGTACGATCGTCTTCAGGCTGCCATCACCGACACCGAGAAGACCGCGAGTGAAGACCCCAGCCTCGCTGATTTGGCAAAAGAAGAGCTTGTCCACCTGCAAGCGCAGCAACAAGCGCTTCTCGTGAAGATGGAGGAGATTGTGGCCGAAGACAAAGAGGAGGCAGAGGATCCACGCCGCATGGTGCTCGAAGTGCGTGCTGGTGCGGGTGGAGACGAAGCATCACTCTTTGCCTACGAGCTAGCCGAGATGTACCGCGCCTATGCAGAGGCCCAGGGCTGGAGCTTTACGGTATTGGATGAGTCCAAGAACGATTCGGGTGGCTACAAGGAAGCGTCGTTTGAGATAGAAGGAAAGGGGGCTTATGCCGCACTCAAGTATGAGATGGGAGTGCATCGCGTGCAGCGTGTACCAGCCACCGAGAAGTCAGGCCGAGTGCACACTTCGACAGCCTCCGTCGCTGTGCTTCCCGTGCTTGAGCATGCGGAGATCGTGATCGAAGACAAAGACATCGAAGTGGACTTCTCTCGCTCTGGGGGCGCTGGGGGACAGAATGTGAACAAAGTGGAGACAGCGGTACGCATTTACCACAAGGCAACCGGCATCATGATACGTTGCACCTCTGAACGCAGTCAGCTTAAGAACCGCGAAAAAGGCATGAACATCCTGCGATCAAAATTAGCAGAGCTCAAGCTCGAAGAAGAGAACGCGAAGCACGCTGCCGAGCGGAAGGGACAGATCGGCACCGGCGACCGCTCTGAGAAGATTCGTACCTATAACGTCCTCCAAGACCGCATCACGGACCACCGCATCAAAGAGTCATGGCACAACATCCCCAAGATCTTGGCTGGCGGCATGGACCCTATTGTAGAAGCATTACAGCAAGCGGAGACAGCTGCTGCATAAAAAATCAGTTATCCACATACAGAGGGTTACCCTCTGTATGTGGATAACTTTTTGCGTTGATTGTCCACATGGACGCGTAGGTGGCACGTATATGCTGCGCTATACTGATGCGCATGCAGCAGGTAACTCACAAGGCGTACGGTCCTTTTATTTTTCTCGTTGGTGCGCTTGTTTTTCTTGGCATCGCTCTCAGCTTGATCAGCTATCAAAACGCTCGCGGTCAAGCCGTGCCGAACCAAGTCTATGCTAACCTCTCTGGCTTCGCCTGGTCCGACAATGTGGGCTGGATTAGTTTTAATTGTTTGAACACTCCGGGCGGATGTACTTCAGCTACGGGGAATTATGGGGTGACGATACCAACGAATCCTCCGAGCTCCACAGATATCAGCAGGGTGGTCCCCGGCCCCCTTTCTGGCTTCGCTTGGTCGGACAACATCGGTTGGATCAACTTTGCTCCCGGACCAGGACCCGATGGGTATCCTGTCGGTCCGGCTACTGATGGCAGAGCCGCTCGAGTAGAAATAGACGCCACTTCCGGCTTACCTCGTTTGCAAGGATGGGCTCGAGCCTGTTCAGTATTTGCCGACATGCCGTCAGGCAATCCAAATGCTCCTTCAACAACGACTTGTTCCGGGACTCTCAAAAATAATTCTCTTCGTGGGGACTGGGATGGGTGGATTAGCCTGTCGGGCACAGCTGGAGCTGGTGCCTACACGGTCCAGTTTGATCGAGACGGCAAAGTAAACATCAGCCCGCAGCAAAAGTACGCCTGGGGATCCGACGTCGTTGGCTGGGTAAACTTTCGACCCGTTTGTGCTGACAGTGGCAATCAGCCAACGTGTAAAGATACTGCTGGGGTGTATCTTGGCCGCCCACCCCTCGCCGCTGAGTGCTTCGTCACGCAGAACAAAACCACCTCTCCCGTAGAAGCTACGTGGTATGCGCAACCGAGCGGAGGTGATGGGAATTATCAGCTCGAGTGGGTGCGTAGGAATGCGAACGACATTGGCCCTGACGTAGTGACCACGAATCCCTATGCAGTTAAGCATGTCTACGATGTGCCGAGTTTGTATGAGAGAAGTCTCCGGGTGAGGTCGTATAAGGACGGAGTGTTTTCGGAGTGGATTGAGAGTTCTCTCTGTAGGAACCCCTCTCGAGGCAATAGTACTGGTGTACTCGTCACGCAGCTCGAGCCAGATTTCAGTCTTGGCGTCACTCCGGCTCTTGACGTGTCTTTTTTGGGGAATCAGACCGAAGCAGAAACTGGTATGGCTACGGTGCAAATTGACTCTACGCCCGTTGAGTTTTCGCGACGTTTTAGGAGTCCCGTTACGGTGACTGTAGATAAGGGGTGTGCTGGATCGGGTTGTCCGACTGGTATGGGGCCAAACGACATTTACATCAAGAAAGGTAATCAAGTAACGACGGCTACGGTGTACATGTGTCTCGGTTTCGGTACTTGTGCGACGTCAGCGACGTCAGTAACAGTTCCTACCCCTACCATTAATGTCGGCCAGGAAACAATTGTTTACCAACCAGTAAGCATCAAACTTGTGGTCAAAGAGGGCTTGGCTCGTGGTTCCTATACAATTCCTGTAAGTGGCCTCGGTGATAGCCTCACGCGCAGCGCAAATCCTCCCCTCATTTTGCGGGTCGATACTCTTGGCTCCGCAGTAGAGGAATTCTAAGGCGATTGCCCAACAGAGCAATCTCTGGTACTATTACTCCACTCGGGATTCTGAGGCGCTATTACTATAACTAAGCCTCAAAGCTTGTATAAGGCTGGGACCCGGGGAGCAAATATAATGGAAACATCCGTACAACCAAACAAAGAGGCTCTTGTAGAAGCACTCTTTACCGCCGGCGCACAGTTCGGCTTTAGTCGCTCTCGCCGCCACCCCTCAACCTCGGCTTACATTTACGGGGTGAAGAATCGCGTAGAAATCATTGATCTTGAGAAGTCTGCGGACGCACTTGCCCGCGCGTGCGAATTCGTAACGAATGTTGCAAAGAAGCGTGAGAAGATGCTTTTTGTTGCGAACAAGTTGGAAGCTAAGGCGCTTGTACGCGAAGCCGCGGAGAGACTACAGCTCCCCTACGTGAAAGAGCGATGGCTCGGAGGCACCATGACAAACTGGACCGAGATGAAGAAACGCATCGCGCGCCTTGAAGATATGAGCACCAAGCGCGAAAACAACGAGCTTGGTATGTATACGAAGAAAGAGCGTCTCTTGATTGATCGCGAAATCGCACACTTGGAACGCTTCTTTGGCGGTCTCGTGAGTATGGGCCAGTTGCCGAGCGCACTCTTTGTGGTGGATCCTCGTGAGGAAAAGACAGCCATGCATGAGGCCCGAGCACTCCATATTCCGGTCGTTGCGCTTGCTGGTACTGATTGTGATATTTCCCAGGTTGCTTATCCGATCGTGGTGAATGACTCCTCGCGAACGAGTATTGCCTACGTGGTGGGCCAGATTGCCGCCGCCTATGAAGAGGGACTCAAGCTCGCTCCTGAGGGTGCTGCTGGTATCGTGACTCCTGCTGGAACGGAGACACTCGCCACAGTATCCCCAGCTACTGAGTAAGTGCTGTGGTAAACTGGCTGCGTGCTTCCCCGAGGAGCACGGCTATGCGGTGTTGCTCCATAGTCCTTAGCTACTTTCTACTAACTACTGAATCTCCATGATCACAACAGAACAAATCAAAGAATTACGAGATCGTACGGGTATCTCCGTCATGCAGTGCAAGAAGGCCCTTGAGGATGCGGGTGGCGACCAGGAGAAGGCGCTCGCTTTCTTGAAGAAAAAAGGGGCTGAGGTTGCAGACAAGAAAGCTGAGCGCACCCTCGGTGCCGGCGTCGTTCGAGCCTACATCCATGCAAATGGCACAGTCGGTGCCATGGTGGAGTTACTTACGGAGACTGACTTTGTGGCGAGGAACGAAGAGTTTAGTGTTCTTGCCTACGATATCGCAATGCATGTAGCGGCCATGAAGCCGGAATTTCTCGATGAAACGCAGATTTCTGAAGAGGCTAAGGCCCAGGCGAAAGCACTCTTCGCCGAAGAGGTAGAGAAGATGCAGAAGCCCGAGGACATCAAGGCAAAGGTGATGGAAGGAAAGCTTGCGACCTACTTCGGAGAGAAGACGCTACTCGCGCAATCCTTTGTAAAGAATCCCGAGCACACGATTGCCGACTTGGTAAAGAATGCTACTCAGAAATTTGGAGAGAAAATCGCCGTGGCTCGTTTTGCCCGCTTCTCCGTACTCGGGAAGTAGCTGCGACTCCTCATATCCAGGTGCTACTATCTGGATCTTCTTCTTATGTACCTCCTCACCTACCTCCTCGTTCTCTCCGTGTTTGGGCTTATTGCGCTCTTTGTTTTCCAGTTGTGGCAATTGCGCGCTGGGCGAATAGAGCGTCTACCCAATATTACGGGTGCCCATGTAGTGGGTCCGCTGGCACGCTTCCTTGCTCGTTGGGTCGTGCTTGTGCGTAAGCAAGTGCAGGTATTCAGCTATCCTTTGCTCATGGTCTTTTACCAGGGGCTTTTGCAGCTACTTCATCGGCTTACCTCACGTATCGGTAACAGGTTTAACTATATTGCCGATACGATTAAGGGGAAGACGGCTTCTGAGCGCCATTTCTAGCTTGTTTGCTTGAATTGGTTGATTCCGTTATTCTGTGCTGAGTGCCACTTTAGCTCAGTTGGTAGAGCAACGCTTTTGTAAAGCGTGGGTCCTCGGTTCGAGTCCGAGAAGTGGCTCCAAGTGTACATATTGTATATACTGCTGCTATGAGTGTTCAGCACCACAAGATCGACGTCACTGCACCCGGGAAGCTAGTTGCTCTTGGTCATTTGCATCCCCTCACGCAGGTAATGCGCGACGTGGGCACCATTTTTAGTTCTATGGGTTTTGCTATCGCGGACGGACCAGAGCTTGAGACGGAGTACTATAATTTTGATGCCTTGAATATTCCCAAAGACCACCCTGCACGTGATATGTGGGACACTTTCTGGATCAAAGACGATGGCTCGGGTGTCCGGAAGCTCCTACGTACGCACACCTCCCCGGTGCAGATTCGCTATATGGAGGAACATCAGCCACCGCTGCGGATCATTGTTCCTGGTCGCTGTTATCGCTACGAAGCCACGGACGCTACGCATGAAGCGCAGTTCTATCAGTTTGAGGGCCTCATGATTGGCAAGGAGGTGTCACTCGCAAACATGAAGTATATTCTCGAGCAGTTCTTCACACGTCTCTTTGTCACAAAGTCTTTGGTACGCATGCGCCCTAGTTTCTTTCCTTTTGTCGAGCCGGGGGTGGAGGTGGACTGTACCTGCTTTACGTGCAGCGGTAAGGGCTGCAGTGTCTGCAAGGGGACGGGCTGGATCGAGATTATGGGGGCTGGCATGGTGCACCCCAAGGTGCTCGAGGGAGTGAATATCGACCCCCGCGAGTGGCGTGGCTTTGCCTTTGGGGCAGGCATTGATCGTATTGCTATGCTCAAGTATGGGGTCGACGACATCCGTCAGTTCTACTCCGGGGACCTCCGGTTTGTTAATCAATTTTGATACATGAAGGTCTCCTATAATTGGCTTCAAACGTTCTTTGACGACAAGCTGCCGACACCAGAAAAGATCGCGGAGACATTTACCATGCATGCTTTTGAGATCGAGTCAGTCGAGCCGGTCACTCGTGCCACCGGCGCTGATTGGCTCTTAGATGTGAAGGTGACGCCGAACCGCGCGCACGACTGCCTTTCGCACCGCGGTATTGCGCGTGAGCTGGGAACACTGCTCGACATCAAGGTAAAGGAGGACGCTACGCTATCGGTACACCCATTGCCTCGCGTGAGCATCGGCAAGCCAGAGCGGCAGCTTGCTGTCGAGGTTGCTGACCAGAAGCTTTGTCGGCGCTACGTGGGACGCGTCATGGAGCAGATCGAAGTACGTCAGTCACCGGATTGGCTCGCAGACGCGCTTGCGGCCATTGCTCAGAAATCGATTAACAATGTGGTTGATGTGGCAAACTTCGTGATGTTCCATCTCGGCCAGCCTCTGCATGCCTTTGACGCAGATATGCTCCGCGGTGGAGATGATGCTCCGACGATCACCGTCCGCCATGCAGAGAAAGGGGAGATGATGACGACGCTCGATAAGAAGGAGCTCACACTTACCGAAGACGATCTCATTCTTTCTGACGGTACCCAAGTGCTCGGGCTCGCCGGAGTGAAGGGGGGAGCTAGCTCGGGTATTACGATGGCAACCAAGCACATCGTGCTCGAGGCGGCAAACTTCGCTCCTACTCCTATCCGTCGAGGAGCACAGCGTCATGGACTCCGCACAGACGCGTCGTGTCGATTTGAAAACGATTTGGCCGCAGAGCTCGCAGAAGAGGCGATGGAACTCTTTACCCGGCTTCTTTTGGTCACAGCAAAGACAGACAAAACCAAGGTCGGCCCCCTCGTAGACTGGTACCCTCGGCCGCGGAAGCCGTATATGGTTGGCTTCCGAGTGGCGGACGTAAAGAATGTTCTTGGCGTCGAGATTCCCGAGAAAGACATTGTCGCCATCCTGCATCGTCTCCAGTTGCCGTGGAAAAAAGTGAGCCCTCTTGAAGAAGTGTTGAAGCTTGCACCGAAGCAGGTAGGAAAACCGTTTAATAAGAAGGCTCAGATTAGTTTCGACGCTCCAGAATCCTTCGACTGCTCATCTCTCACTGGTTACCTTTTTGCTCAAGGCGGGGTTGCTATTCCACGGATGAGCATTGACCAGTACTTTTTCGGCAGCGCCGTTGATCTAAGAGAGATGCAAGCCGGAGATCTGATATTCTCAAACACGCACGATGGCGGAGATGTGAAGTTTTATTCTGAAGAGTGGATGCCTGGTCACAAAGTGAAGGAGGGACTCGATCATGTTGGCCTTTATGTTGGCGGTGGCAAACTTATGCATACCAGCCGGCACAATAGCCAAGGAAGCGTGATTATCGAGAAGCTCAAAGACGCTCCTCTTTTCCAAGATGTGATTGGGATTCGGCGGATGGTTACCGATACCGATGAACGCTTTGTGGTCACGGTGCCTCCCCTCCGTCTGGACCTTCGCCGCAAGGAAGACATTATCGAAGAGATTGGCCGCCTGTACGGCTACGAGCAGCTCCCTGCGGTGCAGCCGACAGAAGTGATTGTGGCGCCGGAGTTGAACAGTTCAGTGGTGCAGCTAGAGAAGCTCCGTGATGCGCTGGTGGGTGCTGAATTTTCGGAGGTGTACCTCTACGCTTTTGTGCCCGAAGGAGAGGTTGCTCTCGCGAACCCACTTGCCTCCGATCACGCCTATCTTCGCTGCGGGCTTATCAAGGGTGTAGGTGAGGCGGTGGTGGAGAATCTCAAATACCAAGACGAAGTACGCATTTTTGAGACGGGCCACGCCTTTATGCACGATACTCCCACGAATCAATCCCAAGGGGTTACTGGGGAGACAAATCGCCTCGCGATTGGGATGGGCACCAAGCGGAAGCTCAAACCCGGAGAACTCTTCTATGAAATGAAGGGGGTGGTGGACCTCCTCGGCGAAGTGCTCCGCGTGCCACTTACGATTGGGGATGACTACTTCATTACCTCTGGGGAGACCAGGGTAGGCTGGGCAGGGCCGGACGGACTAGCAGAGTTCCAGCTAGATGCGCTTGAGACGCTTTCGCCTGCGCGCGTGCAGTACTCGCCAATTGCCCGTTTTCCAGCTATTGCACGGGACATTGCGCTCTTCGTCGCAAGTGAGACCAAGGTGGGCGATGTGCTCGAGACCCTGCTCGCTGCTGCCGGCCCACTCGTCGCCCAGTCACGGCTGTTCGATACTTTTGAGAAAGAGGGAAGAAAGTCGCTAGCATTTCGGCTGGTCTTCCAGTCCAAGGAGCGCACACTCCAGGATGCGGAGGTGAATGAGGTTATGAAGCTCGTAAGCGCTGCCGTCGTCGAGCGCGGCTGGCAGGTTCGTTAACCTATGTGTTTTTCTACTATCTACCATCTACGTATTTGTTCTCATGATCATCGATATCCCGTATTACTCCATGGCAAGCGAAATTTCAGATGAATTCTGGAAGATCCGTGCTTGCGGCATTGCCTGTTTGAAGATGGTGCTCGAGTGGATGCGTCCGGGCGAGGCTCCTTCTATGGAGATGCTTCTCCACGAAGGTCAGACCATTGGTGGCTTTACTTCTCGTGGCTGGCTCCATAGCCACTTAGTCATCATTCTTCGTAACCACGGTGTCTTCTCTTACGCTCAGGAGTTTCGCACGGGGGATGCCGCCGCCGCCCCTCAATACGTCCCGAGTGTCTACACGGAGGAGTTTGTCGAGCACGCGCTTGGGAAAATTGTCCGTGAGCTCCGTGCTCACCGTCCCGTGATCCTCTCTGTTCCAGGCCACGGGCGCATCGAAGGGCAGACACACATGGTAGTCTGCACTGGCGTTGAAGACGCGGGTGGGCACATTTCCGGCTTCTATTACAACGATCCTCAGGACGACGACGGCCTCCCCGGCAAAAACCGCTTCATCAGTCTCGAAGATTTCCTCCGCGACTGGCGCCGTTTCTGCATTTTCGTGGAGTAACTAGCTGTGCAAAATATAGAAGCCTTGCTTCTGAGAAGCAAGGCTTCTATATTACTAGTCGTTGAACTCTAGAAGTTTCAGTTCCGCCTGTTCATCTTTTGCTTGCAGCATAAGATCCAAAGCATCCAGAGCAAATTGCTCATATTCCTCTATGCTTTTGAACTGGTCGAGTATTACGCCTTTGGCGCAAATGCCTGATTTTTCTTTCACGTATTCGAGCCAACTACTACGCACTAATTGTGTCATGGGGGCTGTAATGCGGTGCACACGATCGTTCAGATTTACATAGGCGCTTGTGTGCAGAAGATAATCATTGTCTGCTAAATGTTTGGCTTTAAATTTTGACTCAAACAGCGACCCAGTACGCCTGTATTTGTGATTAATGAATTTAGAAAGGCCAGTCCCGACTCGCTGTAGGTACTGGCTAATGCCGTTGTCCACGCATTGTTTCAGTACCAGGTGGTAATGGTTGGGATTGAGACAGTAAGCAACAACTTCTACAAGCGGTTCTTTGTTCCTCTCTCGCTGCAGGCTTACTTCAAGAGAATGTTGGTAGAGGCCGCCTAATGGATCTACAGAATTAAATAGACGCAGCATCTCAATAAAACGATTTGCATCATAAGTATCCTGAACAATGGCTCGCTTATCAGTTCCACGGTTGTACACGTGGTAGTACTCGTCAGTGGTAAAGTCAATTGAGCGTGATCCCATTTTTTAAATATAGAAGCCTTGCTTCTGAGAAGCAAGGCTTCTATATTGTGGATAACGCTTGAAAAGCAAACGACCCTACCTTGCGGTGGGGTCGTTTGTCGTGCTCACGAATCCACGGAGTGAATTGTTGAGTCCTGAGGGTAATGATGACGGTTCATTCCCTAATTGGTGCCAGATGCGCATGCATCCCGTCGGCAGTGTTGTTGGGTTCATCTGGCCCCTTCCCGAAGCTGGCACTCGACTAATCTATGTTGATTCTGTCGAGTTCGATCGGGGAATTGGCTAGGAACAGCTCCCGGAGCTGAGTGACCTCTGTCGTTGCGTAGTGCCCCCAGCGATCCGGGCGGCGAATCCGCCTAGCAAGCGAACGTAGGAGCTCGTAACCCCGACGACTTTGCAGATCGTAGGAGCGCTTCCGGAGACCATCAAAGACGATGGTCATGACCGGAACCACGTGCCACGAGTCGCGCAGGTACGTGTGCTCCAAATGCCAGAACTCCATGTCGATCTCGCATGGAGGGTCATCCTTGTCGAGCAGGATGTGCTCGATGAAAAACTCCGCTCGCTCTTCCTCAGTCATTTGTCCGAAGTGCATACGGCACCACCTCCGTTGGTATAGAACCATATATACCTGTATACGTCAAGGTCGTGTGGATAACGAAAAAATGATATAATTGAGGGAATATTGTGATCAAAATATGGCTGATGTAAAAGACAAAACAGGGCATAAGTACGCGGCAGACAGCATTCAGGTGCTTGAGGGCTTGGAGCCGGTGCGGAAGCGCCCGGGTATGTACATTGGCTCTACGGGGCCGGAGGGTCTACACCACTGCGTTATCGAAATCTTCGATAACTCCCGCGACGAGGCGATGGGTGGCCACGCCACCGAGATCGAGGTGGTCATTCTTCCCGGGGACGTGATCCGCGTTGTCGACAACGGCCGCGGTATCCCGGTTGATATTCATAAGAAGACGAAGGTCTCTGCACTCGAGACGGTGATGACCACCCTTCACGCCGGAGGTAAGTTTGACGCCACCTCCTACAAGATCGCCGGCGGCTTGCATGGCGTGGGTGCTTCGGTGGTAAACGCGCTTTCGGAATGGCTCCGCGCGGAAGTACACACAGGCACGGAGATCTTCCAGCAAGAGTATGCTCGGGGGGTAAAGAAATATAATGTAAAGAAAGTGGGCAAGACCAAGCGCCGCGGCACGATCATTACCTTTAAGCCTGATGCCCAGATCTTCTCCGAGACCGTGTTTGACGGTACTAAACTCCTCAACCACTTCCGCCAGCAAGCATACTTAGTAAAGAAGCTGCGCATCCGCCTGATCGACGCTCGCTCGCTCGGGGAGATGCCGGAGCTTGAAGAGGTATTCTGGTTTACCGACCTTGGGCTCGACGCCTCCTCGCACTCCTTCTACTTCGAAGGCGGCTTGCTATCGCTCGTGAACTTCTACAACCTGCATGAGAAGCCGGTGCAGCGCCATGTGTTCTATATCGAGAAGGAAGTCAATAACATTCAAGTAGAGCTCGCCCTCCAGTACATCGACGACATCAAGGTCAGAGAGTTCAGCTACGCCAACAATACCTCCACTCCCGAGGGTGGTACGCACTTAACAGGCTTCCGCACGGCACTCACCCGTACTTTGAATGATTACGGTCGTAAGAATAATCTCATTAAAGAGAGTGAGGACAACTTTACCGGTGACGACGTACGTGAAGGCATCACCGCGGTCATCTCGGTCAAGATGCAGGATGCGCAGTTTGAAGGGCAGACAAAGGCCAAGCTCGGCAGCGTAGAGGCGCAGAGCGCGGTGGCCTCCGCCTTCGGCGAAGCGTTTGCAGCCTACCTGGAGGAGCACCCTGATGACGCCCGCGCGATTGTAACCAAGGTAGTCCTTGCCTTGAAGGCGCGTAAGGCAGCCAAGGCGGCGAAGGACAGCGTGCTCCGCAAGGGGGCGCTCGATGGTATGACCTTGCCGGGCAAGCTCGCCGACTGCCAGAGCCGCTCGGCAGAGGAGTCGGAGCTCTTTCTTGTCGAGGGAGAGTCTGCCGGTGGTTCGTCAAAAATGGGCCGGGATCGCCGCACGCAGGCCATCCTTCCGCTTAAGGGGAAGATTTTAAACGTAGAGCGTGCTCGGCTCGACAAGATGTTGGCTTCACAAGAGATCAAGTTCCTCGTGATCGCGCTCGGTACCGCTATCGCGGAGACATTTGATATTGGCCGACTGCGCTACCACAAGGTGATCATCGCGACTGATGCTGACGTGGACGGCGCTCATATTCGCACCCTTTTGCTTACACTCTTTTTCCGTTACTTCCGTCCGCTCCTCGAGGCTGGGCATATTTATGTAGCAACGCCTCCACTCTACAAGATCTGGAAGGGGAGTGACGTCCGCTATGCATACTCTGACGACCAGAAGAAAAGTGTGCTGAAGGATTTTGGTGTAGATGAGTCTGCTGTCGCACCAGAAGGGGATGATGACAACCTTACTGAAGAGGCCGCGGCCGAAGAAGCCGAGAAGGCGAAGACCAAACGCACGCCCAAGGTATCCATTCAGCGTTACAAAGGTCTTGGAGAAATGAACGCCGAGGAGCTCTGGGAGACAACCATGAATCCGGCTACACGTACGCTTCGTCAGATCACCATCGATGATGGCGAAGAGGCCGACAAAACATTTGATATGCTTATGGGTACCGAGGTGGCACCCCGGAAGCTCTTTATCCAGTCTAATGCCCGTATGGCCAACTTGGACGTTTGACGACTCATTCTTGGCAAATTTCTTCGTTGCTGCGCTCCGCTGCTCCCGCGAAGTACTATCTGTACATCTTGGTCGCTTGCTCACTTGCGCCTCGAACTTTGCTCAAGCCTAAGATCGTCAAATATTTGATAAGCCAACTTTTCTTCTTTGTGGATGCGGAAAAGCGAGCCATACAGTAAGATGGGGTAGTGAAGTATATTTCTTACCTCCTACTCGCCTTTGTTCTTATCCTGCCCGCACCTGCACACGCGGCGGATGTTCTGGAAAACGTCGGCATTATACCCGGAAACATCTGGTATTCAGGCTACCCCATCCAGGGTGGAGTAGACGTGAAAGTCTACACGGCAGTGTTTAATGGGAGCGTGTACACTGTGGAGGGCGTGGTTGCCTTTACCGACAATGGGCAGGCAATAAGTAGGGCGCCCTTTTTGATTCCACCAGGGCAAGTAAACGAGGTATTTATCACCTGGGTGCCAGCACAGGGAAGCCACAAGGTAAGCGCAGCTATAACAGAAATAAAGACACTCGCGCAGGGCAAAGCAGCCGAAGTGGCGAAGCTTGAGACTGAGGTAACGGCCCAAGGCACGGTAATTGTGCAGGCCCCTCCGCCTCCACCGCCGGTGCTTCCTGCTGCGGTGACAAGCAAGCTTACGGCTGCTACAAGTACTGGGGAGGCGGTGCGGGCTGTGGCAAGCTCTTTGGGCGCCCTGGACAGCTTCGCGAGCTCCTCGCTTGGTACGATAGCTTCCTCCGCCACAGCAATGCTTCCCCGGGTAATGTCCTCACCCTTAAAGACAACGGTGAGCGGCATCAGCAACTTTGCCGTCAACTCCGGTGCTCAGCTTACGCAAGCAAAAGAGTCTCTGCGCGCATCACTTGCTGCAGAAAAAGCTCGAGATAACGAGACGGCTCGTGCTAGTCTCAGCCAGAGTAGTGCGCTTGCGAACGTCGCCCCTATCCGTTGGTTGAAGTCGCTTTACGACGGTATTACCAACAAGCTCGCTTCATGGGTTCTCGGGGACTTGCCAAGTAAGGTCACCGCTGCGGCAGCAAGCTCGGGAAGTGGTATCAAGAAACCATTTGAGTATTTGTGGTTCTTTGCTTTGAGTATTGCTGCTTTTGTGCTTACGCATCTTTGGCTTTTCTGGATTGTCCTTGTTTTGTTTACCCTCTGGCTTCTGCGCTTTCTTTACCGAGTGTTTATTCGCAGGAGAGAATATGCATAGTAACTACACACGAGGGTAGGCTCCTCGCTGCGTTCGTAGCTAGGAGCAATCTCCTTGCGCGCGAGAGGGGTCGAAGGCGAATTTTAGTGACATTAATTACAAATAGCGTCAATGTCGCGTTAGCGGCTTATTTGTGGTATTATAATAAGCTATGTTTTCCACCTCTCATTTTGCGCACCAGGGAATTACTCCTCCGCTCGCGAAGCGCGTCCCACATGTTACTGCCTACCATGGACTGGCCAAAGAAGACCCTTACTTCTGGCTTCGAGAGAGGAGTAACCCCGAAGTGCTCGCTCACTTGGCCGCTGAGAATGCCTACACCAAGGAGGTGATGGCTGACACGAAGCCCTTGCAAGCAAAACTCTACCAAGAGATGCGGAGTCGCTTGCGGGAGGAGGATATGAGCGTGCCTACCCGTGATGGTGACTACTTCTACTACACCCGTACCGAGCAAGGAAAACAATACAGCATCCATTGTCGTCGCCGTGGAACCATGGAGGCTGCCGAAGAGATTGTGCTTGACGAGAATACGCTTGCCGAGGGCAATACCTACTTTCATCTCGGCATTTTTGAGACCAGTCCTAACCATGAGGTGCTCGCGTATGCCACCGACACGAACGGCTCCGAAGAATATACGCTCTACTTTGTGCGAGTGGCCACCGGAGAGCAGGTGCGTGCCCCCTTGTCACAGGTGTCTGATTTTGAGTGGGCAGATAACGAGCGTTTTATGCTCACGACCATGGATGCTACTCGTCGAGCACATCAGCTCTACCTCGGCGCGCTTACTCGAGAGCTTACCCTTGTTTACGAAGAGCCCGATGAGCTTTTCTACCTCGACCTGGCAAAAAGTAAGGACGATAAGTATATCTTCCCCTCACGGGCAAGTAAGGATACAGCAGAAGTGTGGCTCATCCCTGCGGCTGCACCAGAGACTCCTATGAGATCGGTCTACGGCATGCGCCCGAAAATGCAATACCTTGTGGATACAAGGGAAGATGTCCTGTATGTCATCGCCTATGGCGAGACACCCCATGGGCGACTGCTTATGTTGCCGGTCGGCAGACTTGATACCCAGCAGTGGCAAGAAATTCTACCCGAGAGCAACATCATTCTTGAAGACATGGAGTGTTTTCAAGACTACATCCTCCTTATGGAGCGAGCTCGAGGTGTTCAGCAGCTGTCCATTTTTGACCCTATTTCGTGCACCCGTACACCAATTGCCTTCGAAGAACCACTCCGCGCACTTGTGGAATATGCGAACTATGAATATGCAAGCCCTACCTTTCGAGTAGTGTATAGCTCATTTGTCACTCCGACCGAGGTACGTGAGTACGATGCCAAGACAAGCAGTTACCGTGTCCTTAAACAGCAGTATGCAGGGAGCCAGTATGATCCTACTGCGTACACGCAAGAAAGAATCTTTGCCACGGCGTCTGATGGTACCAAGATTCCTATTTCCCTCGTGTGTCGCCGAGATCTTTTCAGAAAGGATGGCTCGAACCCGATGTTTCTCTATGGCTATGGAGCGTACGGGATAATCTATGACCCACAGTTTTCTGGAGCTGGCCTGAGCTTGCTTGACCGTGGTTTCGTTTTTGCCATTGCGCATATCCGCGGAGGGGGAGAATTTGGTAGAGCGTGGTACGAAGGTGGAAAGTTGGCAGCGAAACAAACTACGTTTACCGACTTTGTAGCTTGTATGGAGCATGTTATTGCGGAGCGCTATACGTCTCCAGCAAAGCTTACGATAGGTGGGAGAAGTGCCGGCGGCCTGCTTATGGGAGCAGTAACGACGATGCGTCCTGACTTGATTCGCGCGGCGATTGTCGGGGTGCCTTTTGTGGACGTCATGAATACGATGATGGACCCAAGCCTCACCTCAACAACTCTCGAGTACGAAGAGTGGGGAAATCCAAATATTCTAGAAGAATTTCGCATCATCGAGTCCTACGCCCCATATGAAACCGCGTGCGCACAGAACTATCCAGCGATGCTCGTCACCGCTGGACTATATGACCCACTGGTTAACTATTGGGAGCCTGCCAAATGGGTAGCAAAACTTCGGACTATAAAAACAGATGACCACTTGCTCCTGCTTCAAGTAAACATGGGCGCAGGACATCATGGCTCACTCGGGAGGTACGACTCTCTCGAACAAGAAGCATTTGAGTACGCTTTTCTTCTTCAAGCAGTAGGTAGTGCGGAGTAGCAGTACTATTTTTGCTGGTCTCTTATTGTTGCCGCTGGTACAATGGGAGCCATGCTCGACATCAAGTTTATTCGCGAGAACGCAGGCGTGATAAAAGAAGCTGCGCGTAAGAAGCGAATACGTTTTGATGTGGGAGAACTTCTCGAGCTCGATATGCAGCGCCTTGCGCTCCTTGATGAGATTGAACAACTGCGTGCCGAGCAATATCGTGCACATGGCGAGACTCGTACAACAAGCGTTATTGCAGAGAGTAGCGAAGGCGTAGGTACGCCCCTGAAGGGAGTGAAAGAACGACTACAGGCTGCGGAAGAGGAACACAAGAAAATCATGCACGCATGGCAAGTGCTCATGCTTTCGGTGCCGAATCTTCCCGACTTTTCGGTCCCTGAGGGCGAGAGTGATGCGGACAATCAAGAGACACATGCGTGGGGGGAAAGACCCCAGTTTCCCTTTACTCCCAAAGACCATGCTCAGCTTATGGCCACCCTCGACATGCTTGATTCCGAGCGGGGAGTGAAGCTCGCAGGGCCTCGTGGCCATGTACTTAAGGGTGATGGCGTGCGCCTCTCCCTTGCTCTCTGGCAATGCGCACTCGACTTCTTTGCAGCCAAGGGGTTTACGCCCTTACTTGTGCCGTCGCTAGTGAGGCGAGAGCCGTTCCTGGGTACTGGCTTTCTGCCCCAAGGCGAGGAAAACCTCTATGTAACACAAGATGGGGAGTTCCTTTCGGGGACAGCTGAGGTGGCTACCATGGGCTACCATATGAACGAGATGCTCGACCCTCATGTCTTTCCGCTTAAGTATCTTTCCTTTTCTCCCTGTTTTCGACGTGCAGCGGGGAGTCACGGGCAGGACGTGCACGGGCTTTTTTGTACGCAGGAATTCTACGAAATACAGCAAGTGATGCTCTGCGAAGCAAATCATGAATCCTCTGTAAAATTCCACGAATGGCTTACTCGAAATACTGAGGAGTTTCTTGAGCTCTTAGGGTTGCCCTACCGCACCGTTGTTGCCTGTGGTGCCGATCTTGGCCTGGGACAGGTGAAGAAGTATAAGATTGAGCTCTGGGTGCCGTTTGAGCAGCGATACCGAGAAATGAGTTCTACATCGTATTTTCATGATTTTGAGACGCGGCGTTTGCATATTCGCTACCGAGATGTCGGCGGAAAGCTTCGATATGCGCACTCATTAAGCAGCACCGCCATGTCCACGCCACGGCTTTTGGTGTCACTTGTGGAGCATTATCAACAGGTCGATGGTGCAATCCGAGTACCCGAAGCGCTCGTGAAATATGTGGGCACAGAGGTGCTCGGATGCTCGTTAACGTGAGAACAGACGAATGAAGCTTGCTACCAACAAGGCAATTCTTGAGAAGCACCACGCACTTCGGCGTCAGCGCAATCTGCGGCGGGTGTTGCTTCTGTTTGGCTGCATATTTGCTTTTCTTTTGGTTGGAGTGTTCACACTTCGTTTGCCTTCGCTTCAGCTGCAGACCGTCGAGGTGGTGGGAGCAGTCACTGTTCCCGCAGCTGAGGTACGGGCGATAGCAACCAAGACGCTTACGGGCTCTTATGGCTACTTGATTCCTCGACGAAGTTTTCTCCTCTATCCAGCAGCAGAGCTGCGAGAACAGATCATGACCAACTTTTTAAATGTTGGACGTGTTAGTCTTACGGAGGTTTCTCCTGAGCGTTTACTTATCACCCTAGAAGAACGTAGTCCAGAGGGTGTCTGGTGCGAACAAGAGTTCACCCTGGCAGCGCCGCGTCATTGTTACTATATGGATGGTGCGGGGTTGCTCTATGACAAGGCTCCGGAGTTTTTTGGGCCAGTCTACTTTGAGTGGTATGGTTTTTTGAAGCAGCCTCCACAGCTGGGCGAATCACTTTTGCCAGCAGAAGACATGGCACTGGTTACTGTCTTTCGGCAGGAGCTCTTGCGCTTAGAGATAGAACCAATTGCCATTACTATCCGCCCTGATACAAGCTACGAACTCATGACGAGCAAGGGTTGGCGACTCTACTTTGAGAGGGGGGGCGACCCAGAGCCACTCGTGACTCACCTGAGAGCCACTCTTACCTCAGATGTGTTTACAGAGCGACTTACCGAGCGAGGCAACGCTCTTGACTACATTGATCTTCGTTTTGGACAGAAAGTCTTCTATAAGTTTAAGACGCACGACGCGGCCACCTCGACAACTCCCCATGAGTAGACGCCCCCTTACTCATCATGCGTTTGGTGCAGCTTTCGCCCTTCTTTTGGGCGTCGGGCTTTCCTATGGTCTCGTGGTCATCATTGGTGCTGACCCGAATACGCGATTATCACACTTGTCGGATACGGTTATTGCGACCACCTTTGCCAATCGGGTCGTACCGGGTAAGTTCGCTCCAGTAAGCTTTAAGCCACCTAAGACTGGGAGTATGGTCGGGGTGGATCTGCCGAGCAAGCAAGTAGTGCTCTTCAAGAATGGTGAGATCGTAAAGACCCTCTCGTTGCTTGCTTCGGGAGCTATCGGTTCGCCCTGGGAGACCCGTCCGGGGAACTATGCTGTGCTTGCCAAGGAGGAAGTGCACCGTTCACCAATTGCTTTGGCCACCATGCCGTGGGCAGTACAGATCTCGGGAAACCTTTTTTTTCACGGTGAGGTCACTTCCGAGGCTGGGTCCAGCAAGAAGTCTGGTCTCCCCTTAGGGTCGCTCTACCTTGCGAACGACGATGCTCATCGCTTGTACAATTTTGTAAAAGTAGGGACTCCGGTAACCGTCTTAGGTACCCTTGCTGAGACCTCGCAAGCGCATCTTGCACTCGCTACTGCGGGGGAGGTGGGCCTTGTGTTTCAGAAGTTGCCCGCCAAGGCTCCCGCCGTCTCCGCATACAGCTACCTGGTCCAAGACTTGGATAGTGGTGAGGTGTTGCTGGAAAAGAATCCTCAGGCGGTGATGCCCATCGCGTCTGTTACCAAGTTGATCACGACAGTCGTAGCGCGAGAGCGCTTAGCCGCCACAACCACAACGACTGTTTCAAAGCAAGCGGCAGCCACCTTTGGTTCTGCGGGCGCACTTCGTGCTGGCGAGCGAATGTCTATCGGAGAGCTCTACTATCCCTTGCTCCTTGAGTCGAGCAATAAGGCGGCCGAAGTGCTTGCTGAGGCCGGAGGCCGCTCTCATTTTATGGAGCGAATGAATACCCTGGTGCAGGAGCTCGGGATGACAAAGACCTCATTTACCGACCCGAGCGGCCTTGATCCCAGGAATGTCTCTACTGCCGCCGATCTGGTGCTGCTTGCTCGGCACCTCACGGAGAAACAACAAGAGCTGTTGCGCATGACGACCCTCACGAGTGCTACATCAAACGACGGTGCGCACCTCTGGCCGAATCACAATAGGCTCGTAGTGGGGAAAAACAAAAAGTACATCGGCGGCAAGACCGGCTACATCCCCGAAGCTGGGCAGACCTCGATCGCAATCTTTTCCTTTCCTGCAGGAGAGTTCGTGGAGAAAAAGGTGGCCGTGGTGCTTCTCAGAAGCTATAACCGCGATCAAGACACGAGAAATATTCTCCGGTACCTGCAACAGGGCCTCTATTACGACACGGGCGTGCCGGTAAACGACGACGACCTCTCGCTCTCGCGGTTTAGTATGCGTGCGGCAACGACGACGGACGCGGTGAATCTTATCGCTGTAGGTAATATGGCACTCGATGAGTCTCTTGGTGCTGCGCTTGCGGCAAAAGGCTCGTCTTTCGCAAAGCTCTTTCACGAAACCTATTTCGTGAAAACCGCTTCCCTTGCTATGGCCAACCTGGAAGGTGCCGTGACAACAGTAAACTATCAGGTCGGCACCGAGGTGCTGCGCACGCCACTCACCGCACCCGCACTTCTAGGAGAAGTGGGCTTTGACCTTCTGCACGTTGCCAATAGTCACGCTGGGGACTGGGGAAGGTCAGGCCTTACGCAGACGCTCCGCGAACTTGCGAGCAAGGGCATCGCGCCCTTGGGTGCGGGAGATGACGCCCAGGGAGCGAAGCAGCTACTCGTCCAGGAGAAGCATGGCGTGCGTCTCGGGTTCCTTGGGGTGAGCATGGATGCTCCCGAGTGGCTCACGACCCCAGCGAACCTGCCGGTGGTGCTTTCAGGCCGTGACCCCGAGTTGTTGTCTGTTGTTCGCGCAGCAGCAAGCAAGGTGCACCACCTCGTGGTGACGGTGAGCCTGCCAGCGGACCTTCCTCCGGGGGGCGAAGCAGCTCAGGCGTTCACTCATAGTTTGATTGATGCCGGTGCCCATGTGGTGCTTGGTGTGGGGCCCCGTGCCGTGGGACCTGTGGAGCGGTACGACGATGGCGTGATTGCCTACAGTCTGGGAGACTTTGTTCGCAAGCCAGAAGAGGGCAGAGAGGCTCGTCCGCAGGGTATCGCGCTTGAGTTTATTTTTGATAAAGAAAAGATTGCGGCGGTGAACGCCGAGCAGGTGACGCTGAACGAATCACTACAGCCGGTCTTGGCTGATTCGGCAGAGTAAGCAACCTGTGGTATAGTTTTCCGTTATGCTGCATTACGGGTTCTGGGGAAAAATTGCTAAGCCCATCATTGCTCAGGCACCGATGGCGGATGTAACCGACGCGGCCTTTCGTCGTGTAATCGCGAAGTATGGAAAGCCAGATATCCTGTGGACAGAGCAGGTCTCTTGTGATGGGCTTGTCCACGAGGAGGCAAGGCAGAAGCTTCTGCTTGATCTGCAATATACCGAAGAGGAGCGGCCGATCATTGCGCAATTCTTCGGATCAAAGCCAGAGAACTTTTACGTATGCGCCCAGCTTGCTCAGGAGCTTGGGTTTGATGGTGTGGACATTAATATGGGCTGTCCGGACCGCTCGATTAATAAGCAAAAGGCCGGCGCTGATCTCATTAATGATCCTGCGCTTGCCAGGAAGATCATCCGAGAAACCCGGCGAGGCGCGGGGAGCCTCCCGGTGTCGGTGAAGACTCGTGTAGGCTACAACTCCGCGAGCCTCGATCTCTGGATGAAGCACTTGCTCGAAGAGGCACCAGTGGCCATTACCCTCCATGCCCGCACGCGGAAGGAGCTGTCCCTCGTACCAGCTAGGTGGGAGCATGTTCGGGAGGCAAAGGAGATCGTGGATGCGTCGGGCACCGGCACGCTGCTTCTGGGGAACGGAGACGTAAAGACCCTTGATCAAGCTTTTGCTCGCGTCCACGAGACGGGTGCGGATGGCGTGATGATTGGCCGGGGTATCTTCGGCAACCCTTGGCTTTACGCAAATCTACAGGAGCAGAAGAAGGCCTTCCTCAACTCTGGTGCTGTCACCCCGGCGATCCGCCAGCTGGCGGACGGGATTCAGGTTGAGTCCGTGTCCCTCGAAGAGCGTCTTCGTGTTCTGGTGGAACACGCCAAGCTTTTTGACGAGCTCATCACGCCGGCCAAGAGCTTTGCTGTCATGCGCAAGCACTTTGGTTCCTATGTCGGTGGCTTCGACGGAGCGAAGGAGCTTCGCATGAAGCTAATGGCGGTCGAGAGCGGGCTCGAGCTCGAGGAGATCCTTAAACAGGAGGGTTTTTTGGGGAAGTCATAAGAATATAGGTAGGATGTTTGTCAACTTGCATATTTTCGAGGTTATGCTATAGTAGAGCTATAAGAGTTCCTTACCAAGGATGCAGATGAGTAAGTACCTGGCGCGAAGCCTTCGCTCTAGATACATACTCATCTGTTTTAGGAGGAGTCGAGAGATCCCGCGAGTGCGCCTGCGGACGGCCGGTCACAACCCCCCTTGATCGAGTTGGCTGCGCCGCTCGCGGGGTCTCTCGCTCCTCCCATCCCACAGACTGATCCCGCGGGTACCCATCGGTACCCCCAACTTCGCAGCTGGGCTCGGACGCTTGCAGCGCCGAGACCAGCATGTCGCCGCGGTAGCCACCGGGCCCGCGGGATCAGGTTCCTCTTTCGAGAGGGACACCCCGCTTCTACGGAAGCGCCGCTCTCTCTGAGAGCCAGACCGATCCTTTCGGATCAACTTGAGTAAAAAGTTGACTCCATGTGGGTCGGTTTTTTCGTATCTGAATTTTGAAGCATCCAGTGGACTTTACTGAGTGACCTTTCGGCAGGAGGGAAGGTAGAATCCAATTCTACGTAGAATTGGATTCTACGACGAGACTTTTACAGAGAGATGAAAGAGGGTATAGTAGAACTGTATGTTCCAGAAGTCTATTCGCGAATTGATAGGCGCCGCCTCGGGGAATGCTAACCTACCTGAGGTGGACTTTGATGTGAAATATCCTGAGGTGTTCACGCACGGGGACTACGCCACAAATGTGGCCCTCGTGCTGAGTAAGCAAGTAGGAAAGCCGCCCCGTGAAATTGCAGAGCTGATTGTGCGCGAGCTACCGTCGACGAACATTCTGGCCCGCACCGAGGTGGCTGGTCCCGGGTTTATTAACTTCTACATAAACGATGAAGCGCTCCATGGGCAAGTTGGCCGCATCCTCGAGTTGGCTGCTCGGTATGGGTATGCAAACATACTTGAAGGTAAACGCTTGATGTATGAGTACACCGATCCAAATCCCTTCAAGGTATTCCACATTGGCCACTTAATGGCAAACACGATCGGAGAAGCGCTCTCCCGTATTGCTGAGTCACAGGGTGCGGTGGTCGTGCGGGTCAACTACCAGGGAGATGTCGGCCTGCATATTGGCCGGGCTCTCTATGGCATGCAACACCTGCTTTCTACGATGCCGGAGGAGTCAGCATCCGATGCCGCGAAGTCCGAGTGGCTTGGCACCGCCTATGTGTATGGAGCAACCGCCTATGCGGAGTCTCCAGATGCAAAGATTGCAATTGACGTGTTAAACAAGCAGGCGTATGAGCGTTCGGATGAGGAAGTAAATAAGCTCTATGATCTCGGTCGGCGTTGGTCACTAGCTCACTTCGAGGAGCTCTACCGGAAGCTGGGGAGTACCTTTGACCACTACATCTTTGAGTCCGAGGTGGCGCCGGAGGGCAAGCGGATTGTCGAGGAATACTTGAAGAAGGGTACCTTTGTACTGTCTGAGGGAGCGATTATTTTTGACGGTGAAGCCCACGGCCTCCACAAGCGCGTCTTTATCACTCAAGCGGGGTTGCCTACCTATGAGGCGAAGGATATTGGCAACAACCTCCTCAAGTTTGCTAAGGAGCCTCATCTCGATCAGTCTACGATCATCACGGGGAACGAGCAGGTGGAGTATATGAAGGTGGTGATGAAGGCGATGGAGCAGATCAAGCCAGAGATCGCAAAAAAAACAAGGCACATTACCCACGGACTCATGCTCGGTGCAGACGGCAAGAAGATGTCGTCCCGGAAGGGCGGTGCACCATCGGGCGAGGGCCTCTTGCTTGAGCTCGAGGAATTGGTGGGCCAGAAATTGAAGGAAGGGAAGTATGATTTCAGTGCCGAGGAGCGCAAAGAAGTGACGGAGAAGGTGGCCGTAGCGAGCATTAAGTACGCCGTCCTCCGCCAGCACTTTGAGAAGAACATCATGTTCAATCACGAGGAGGCCACCTCTTTTGAAGGGGATTCGGGTCCATATCTGCAGTACACCTATGCCCGTGCTAAGTCTATTCTCCGTAAAGGTGAAGAGGCGGGACTCTTGCCCGCGCTCGCGAAGACAGAACAACCAGGTGAACTAGAGCGTTATCTTATTCGCTTTGGCGAGGTGGTCGCACAAGCACATACTACGACCACTCCAAGCTACCTCACGACCTATCTGATTGAGCTAGCCCGGCTCTTTAACGCTTACTATGCAGATCACAAGGTGGTAGACACAGAGAACCCCCTTTCGGCCTACCGGCTTGCTCTCACTGCCGCCACGGCACAAGTGTTACATAACGGCATGACTTTGTTGGGAATACCAGTTATTGAACGTATGTAGGCGCTCGCTTACGTACAGAGGCACTTCATGCTTGAATATCAATGTTGATATGCTAGGCTAGTTTTCAGTGCCGTATGGCACATATTTTATGAAAAAGAGAATCATCAAGAAGGCTTCGAAGAAGCCAGTACCCGTAAAGAAGGACTCAGTATTGCTCCCGTCGCACGTAACGCCGACGCACTATAAGATCCACCTTACCCCGGACTTAAAGACATTTACCTACAGGGGGCATTCCCACATTAATCTTCGGGTGAGCAAGCCCACAAAAGAGATCCATCTGCACGCGAGAGGGCTCACTGTGGAGCGTGCATTACTTAGTTTGCCGGACGCGAGAGAGCCACATACGATAGCCTATGATACAGAGCGCGAGACGGTGGTTCTTTACTTCACCGAGGCGCTCTCTGGCGAACACATGCTTGAGCTTGTGTTTGCCGGTGAAATCAAAGACGGACTCTCTGGTTTCTATCGCAGCTCCTATAAGGTGGGTGGAGAGACGCGTTATCTTGCGACCACCCAGTTTGAGGCGACTGATGCACGCGCTGCTTTCCCTTGTGTTGACGAGCCCGCTCAGAAGGCTAGCTTTGAGTTTGCCTTTACGGTGCCGAGCAGTATGACTGTTGTCTCAAATACCCATGAGGCAAAGGTAGAAAAGCAAAAAGGAGGGATGAAGAAGATTGAGTTCGTGTCTTCTCCTAAAATGTCTACCTATCTTGCTGCATTCGTCGTGGGAGATATGGACTACGTAGAAGGCAAAACAAATCGTGGCGTGCGAGTGCGCATTTACGCGGTAAAGGGCAAGAAAAAGCTCTCCACCTTCGCGCTTGCGGTGGCCATCAAGGGCCTGGAATTGAACGAAGAGTATTTCGACATCCCGTATCCTCTGGAGACACTTGACCTTATCGCCTTGCCTGATTTTTCTAGTGCTGCGATGGAGAATTGGGGGGCTATTACCTTCCGTGAGACAGCACTCTTGATTGACCCCAAGAACTCCTCGGTGGCCAATAAGCAACGCTGCGTGGAGGTAATCTTGCACGAGCTGGCACATATGTGGTTCGGCAATCTCGTCACCATGAAATGGTGGACCCACTTATGGCTAAATGAGGGCTTCGCCACATGGATGTCCTTCTACTCCAGGGACCAGCTCTACCCCGAGTGGCGTATCTGGACGCAATTTATTGCCCAAGACTTCCTCATGGCACTTGGTCTAGACTCGCTGCGCTCGACACATCCTATCGAGGTGGAGGTGCATCATCCTCGTGAAATTCGCGAAATCTTCGATCTGATTAGCTACCGTAAGGGAGCATCTGTCATCCGCATGATCGCGGACTATCTGGGTGAGGAGAAGTTTCGCGAAGGTATCCGCCACTATCTGAAGAAGCACAGTTACGCTAATACGGAGACAGAAGACCTTTGGGATGCACTCTCGGAAACCTCTGGCGAAGATGTGCGCTCCATCATGAAGGGCTGGGTCTCGTGGCCCGGTTACCCCTTGCTTTCGGTAAAGAAGGTGGCCAAAGGCGTGGAGATTACCCAAGAACGTTTTTTTGCAAGCGAGCTCGAGAGGAAGACTAAGGACACCACCGTCTGGAAGGTTCCCTTAGCGATGTCCGTCGGCAGCGAGGATCGCGTAGAGCGTCTGCTGCTTACCAAGCCTAAGCAGATCGTCCCCGTGGACTGGAAGAAAGTGTCATGGGTAAAGCTCAATTTTAAGAGTAGTTCCTTTTGTCGGGTGCTCTATGATGAAGCACTACTTGCGGGCATCAAGAATGCGAAGGACGCAGGACAGCTCAAGGCTCGAGATCGGATCGGCATAGCCGCTGACTTAATTGCCACCGCAAAGAGCGGGAGACTTTCGAATGCGACGCTGCTCGACACACTGCTGTGGTTTAAAAATGAGAATTACTACACGATTTGGAGTGTGATTGCCGGTGGTATTGGGTCACTCACGTCGCTTACCCGGGGTACGGAGCTTGAACAACCCATGGCTGAGCTTGCAAAAGAGCTCTTCCACGACATCGCCCTCCGGGTAGGGTGGACACCGAAGCCAACTGACGGGGAGCTCGAAGTATTGCTCCGCAGTCTCGTGCTCGCTGAGGCGGGGCGCTATGGCGTCGAAGAGGTGGTGGCCGAGGCGAGCCGACTGTTTGCCGAGCATCTGCGGGGGAAGGAGATCCCAGCAGACATACGAAGTGTCGTTTATGGTACGGTGGCTCGGAACGGCGGCGAACAAGAGTTCGAGCAGTTTCTTAAGCTCGCACGCGAGACAACTCTCCAGGAAGAAGAGAGTCGGCTTCAGCGCGCTCTCGTTACCTTCCGCGGTAAAAAACTCATCAACCGAGCAATTGATTTTGCTTTTGGCAAAGAGGTGCGCCAACAGGACCAGGCGCTCCTTGTCTGCTCAATGGTTGCGACTAACCCAGATGCTGTTCCAGTTATCTGGAAGCACATGCAAAAAAATTGGAAAAAGATTGTCCCCATGCAGGCGTCATCGGCTCTTGGCTACTATGGTAGATTGATTGAGTATCTTGTCGGCACGCTTACCGAAAAGAAAGATTTGGACCAAGCAACAGCCTTTCTCAAGAAAAACATCTGGAAAGGGGGAGAGCGGTCTGCCGCGCACGGTATCGAGACGGCTAAGGCAAATGCAGCGTGGAAGAAGCGCATCATGAAGGAGCTCAAGGGCTACTTCAAGAAGGCAAAGTAATCAAAGCACAAAGCCAAAAACACAAAACTCCAAAGAAATTCTTTGGAGTTTTGTGTAGTTCACGTTTTTGCTTTACGAAAGTAATTCGTCCACCACTGCTTTCACGTCCCCGCCATCAGCCTTGCCCTTCAGGTCTTTCACGAGAGCCCCGACCACCATGCCAGCCTTGCTTTTGTCGGCAGCCATTTCGGCAATCTTTGTTGCAGCGATCCCCTTGATTTCATCTCTGCTCATCATTTTTGGGAGATAGGTCTCGAGGATGGAAAGCTCTGCCTGCTCCTCGCTCGCGAGATCAGCCCGCCCGCCCTTCTCAAATTGCTCGATAGAGTCTTTACGCTGCTTCACTCCACGCTTAATAACGGCCAGGCACTCCTCGTCGGTAAGCATGTCTTGGGGCATGCGCTTCGTGGCCACGAGTTCGTTCATAAACGCCGTCACGAGGCCCCGCATGACCGTGAGGCGCAACGCGTCCTTCGCAAGCATGGCTTTCTTGATTTCACCTTTAATCTCTTCGTGCAACATAGGTAAAAAGTTAAAAGTATAAAGTTGCACGTATTATACCATACATACCCCTTCTTTTCACTTTTTACATTGCACTTTAAACTTGTGACTTTTCGTGCTACAATAGGACACATTTTGTATGTCGTCAAAACAAGCGTTACAGGTAGATGAGCCCCTTATCAAAAAGCAGCTTCGGGCGGTTATTGGGCGCAAGAAGAAGCTTCTGGAGCAGTTGGTCGCACAGATTGAGACAACGCGAAGTGAACTCATGGCGATCAAGGGTGAGTACGATCGTCGCATTGGCATTTTATATGAAAAGCTAGAAGAGCTCGATGAGCGTTTCTTTGAGCTTAAGCGACTATGCGATCTGTTGCAAAAAAAGCTCCCACTTGCAGAGGCCAAGCGCCTTCTCGCCGAGCGTCGACAAGCACAGGCCGAGCGTGACGAAGAACGTGCCCAAGGAGAGGAAAAGCAACACGCCGAGTTTATGGAGCGTGCAAAGAAGCTCAAGCCAGTAGAGCGGGAAGAGTTACGGAAACTGTGGCGACGACTCGCCTTTCGCTATCATCCGGACCTGGTGCACGACGAGGAGCAGAAACGCTATCGCGAAATCATGATGAAGCGGGTAAACGATGCATACGCTCGAGCAGACCTGCAAGCACTTAAGGCGATCGCGTGCGAAGAAGCGACAACAGAAGAGAATCTGGCGGATGCCAGTATGACAGACTTGGAGCAGAGTCTCATGGACACCGAGGCGGGTATTCGTCGATTGCGCCAGAAACTAAAGGCATTCAAGAAACTAGAATGGTACGGCTGGAAACAGCATATTGAAGAAGCTAAGCGCGAAAACCGCGACTTCTTTGCAACACTTGAAAAAGGCACCCAGAAGAACATCAAGGAAAAAGAACGAGAAATCGCCAAGCTCGAAGACGTTGTCGCTTCCTACAAGTAACTCTTTGCTTGAATTTGGTTGAGTTTAATCAAGCATTGCAAGGTCCGACCTTACGGTAAGGTCGGACCTTGCAATTCAGCTTTGGTGTCGGGGATATTTTCTGAAAAGTGAAAGGACGGCCATCGGTGATGCCGTCCTGTGTGCGTTTTTTGTCCATACTGGCTCTGGGTAACGCGAACCCGTGGAAACACACTGGAAATGAAATTACCAATCCACATCCTGGAATCTCACTCTTTCTCATCGCATGAAAAAGAGAAACTAAGCGCTTTGCTGTCCCATGACAGCTCGAAGTCTTCCATAGTCTCAATCGGCTGAGAGGCCCGCACTACTGCCTCAGGATATTGTTAGCAGAATCCCACCAAAGAGATTTAACCCTTCTGTCCTAGGACTTGAAGTCCTCGGGCAGAGTACCGAACTCTCGCTCGAGTTCGTCCAGAGTCACCTGGGTGAGCGACCTGCCGTAGCGGAGGAGGTAGAGTTCACCAGTCTTCAAGCGCCACACGCGGTCCTTGCCCTCACAGAGGACGCGGCTACCGGGCGGGTTGTAGACTTCGTAGAACTTGTCTCCCTCACGTCTCCAGCAGAGCGGGAACACGCCAAGGTACTCGGGAACCCGACCGCGCTCGCCCCAGGCGTCTGCGGGGTGGGTCTCCTCCC
>Ga0208246_1000412_pt1 | contig 35688 bp, 28 predicted proteins | sample RifOxyD2_FD_184039 | JGI IMG/M metagenome (GOLD analysis project Ga0208246, IMG submission 184039) | Soil microbial communities from Rifle, Colorado - Rifle Oxygen_injection D2 (SPAdes) | ecosystem: Environmental > Terrestrial > Deep subsurface > Rock core/Sediment | place: Rifle, Colorado... | reverse complement strand
AAGTCGAATTGATTCATATTTTGTCGTCGGAGAAAATGATAGGAGGGCGAAAATATTTTAGCCCATAAATTCTCCGACGGAAAAATAGTTTCGTGACAGGCTCAATGTTAATTATATCAGGAGGAATTATGTCTGAGCAAGAAATGGATTTAAGGGATTATTTAATTGTAGTTAAGAAAAAAAAGAAAATGATTGTAAAAATAATGGTTATTGGTTTTTTGATTTCGGTTGCGATAGCTTTTATACAGCCAACGGTATACCAAACCACAGCAATAATTGAGCAGGCAAAAATTGAAAGAACGACAGTGGAAAGTGCTGAGAATTTGGAAACACTGTTTAAACAAACATTAAATCCTTTTTTAAAAATACTTGTTGAAAAGATGGCTATCCCTGAAGACAAAGCATTTAGTTTAACTCAAAGTTTTAGTATAACTGAAATAAGAGAACCTAACGCAATGAAGATATCTTCAGGTTATTTATTGATAATGGGCATGGGTAAAACACCTGAAAAGGCAAAAGAATTAGTTGATAACATATGTTCTATGATATTAAAAAGGGAAAACGATATGGTTCAAGAAGCACTTTCTATAGTAAACAAAGATCTAGATGATTTAAGAGAACAAATTTTAAATATTAAAAAAGATGTAGGTGAGATTGACCAAAAAATAGCTGCAAAAGAAAAGACGAATATTTTAGCACAATCATATGTATTTCAAACTATGGTTGAAGCCAAAGAAAATGCATTAAAGAGGCAATTTGATTTGCAAAATAGATTAGCGTCAAAAGAAATGGAAATAAAATATTATACTAAATCAGCGATTATAGCATCATCTGCGTCACTTCCTAAAATGAGGATGGCACAGAATAAATTGAAATTTGTATTAATAATAACTATCGTTTCTTATTTGGTTGCTATATTTTTAGCATTTATAGTAGATTATTTTGAAAAAAATCCATTATAATAAAAACAAGTAATGGGTAATGGGTAATGAGTAATGAGTAAGTAAAGCAAATAAAACAATAACATAAAAAACATAAATTTTTAATTTTAAGGAGTAAATCATGAAAGTAGTGATTCTTGCAGGAGGAAAAGGGACCAGGATTAGCGAAGAGACGCAAAATACACCTAAACCAATGATTGAAATTGGCGGTAAACCAATACTTTGGCATATAATGAAAATTTACTCTCATTATGGTTTTCATGATTTTGTAATTTGCCTTGGATATCTTGGTTATGTGGTAAAAGAGTATTTTTCTCATTATTTTTTGCATATGAGCGATATGACATTAGATATGAGTAAAAATAAAACAATTATACATAACACTGTTTCTGAGCCCTGGAAAATAACGCTTGTCGATACAGGTCCTGAGACAATGACAGGGGGAAGATTAAAGAGGATTGAAAAATATATTGGTAATGAACCTTTTATGATGACATATGGAGACGGTGTCGCAGATGTAAATATAAAAGAACTGATTAGCGTACATAAGAAAAGTAAAAAATTAGCTACTCTTACTGCAATTCAGACTGCAGGAAGATTCGGAGTATTAGATATAGAAAAAAATAACAATGTTAAAACTTTTTTGGAAAAACCAAAAGGGGAAGGTAGCTGGATAAATTCAGGTTTCTTTGTTTTAGAACCGGAAGTTTTCGATTTTATCAAACAAGGTGATTCTACAATATGGGAAAGAGAACCTCTTGAGAATATTGCGAAGAAGAATCAGCTAAATTCGTATAAACATCCGGGTTTTTGGAAGTGTATGGATACTCTAAGAGATAAAATAGAGTTAGAAAAATTATGGGACAATGGCGAAGCACCATGGAAATCATGGAAGACATCCTAAAAGAAGGCTGTCTCTGATTACACAGATTAAAAGACAGATTACACAGATTATATTAAGGATTAGGTCCTAATCGGTGCCCGCCACTGAAACGTTGGTGGGTAAATAATCGATGTTAGAAATCTGTGAAATCGTATTTATTATGAGGGGAATATGAATAGAAAATTTTGGAAAAACAAAAATGTTTTGATAACCGGAAATGAAGGATTTCTTGGCAGTAATCTTACGAAAATATTGATTTCTGCTGATGCTAATATCGTGGGTTTAGATATTGAAGTTAAAAGAAAAAATACTCTTTTCAATAAAGAAGATTATAAAAAAATAGTTACTGTAAAAGGCAGTGTTGCTGATTATAATTTGGTGAAAAATATAATTTCTAAATATAAAATTGAAGTAGTTCTTCATCTTGGGGCAGAAGCAATCGTAGGTAAATGTATCAAAAATCCGCTTTTAACATTTTCTTCTAATATTGAAGGTACTTGGAATATTCTGGAAGTATGCAGAAATTCAAAAACAGTTAAGTCAATAGTTACAGCTTCAAGTGATAAAGCATATGGAAGCCATAAGATACTTCCTTATAAAGAAGATGCACCATTGCACGGTGATCATCCATACGATGTTTCAAAAAGCTGTGCCGATTTAATTGCATATACATATTTTCACACCTATGGTTTACCTGTTGCAACAACCAGATGCGGTAATATCTATGGTCCGGGGGATTTTAACTTTTCAAGGATAGTTCCGGATACTGTAAGATGCATGATAGCGAATAAACCTATTGAGATAAGAAGTGACGGTAAATTTACGCGCGATTATGTTTTTGTTGAAGATATTGCTAATGGATATATTTTATTAGCAGAAAAGCTTCAACAGCTGAAATTAGGCGGCGAAGCTTTTAATTTTAGTGATGAAAATCCTATTACTGTTATTGAACTGGTTAAAAGGATTTATCAAATAGCCGGTAAAAAACCTGATTACAAAATATTAAATCAAGCAAAATATGAGATTAAACATCAATACTTAGCTTCGCAAAAAGCAAGAAGAATACTTAAATGGAAACCGGAATTTACTTTAAATACCGGATTAAAGAAAGCAGTTGATTGGTATACCAATTATTTTAATAAATAGTACGAAAGATTAAAATAAGTAACGGGTAATAGGTAACGAGTAACGAGTAAAAGGTAAATGGTTTGGAGTTTATAGATAAAACACTAAATTTTTAATCCCGCGACAAGCTCGGGACAAGATTTTTAATTTTTAATTGGTTTTAATACATGAAAGTTATATTTTTAGGGACAAACGGCTGGTACGATACTGAGACAGGTAATACTACCTGTATACTTATAGAGACAGATAAAGAGTTTATAATACTTGATGCAGGAAATGGATTTTACAAGATAGATAAATATATAAAATCTAAGAAACCAATATATCTTTTCTTAAGTCATTATCACTTAGACCACATATCTGGGTTACATATTTTAAATAAATTTAATTTCTCTCAGGGAATTAAAATATACGGTCCACCCAATTTAAAAAAAGCAATAAATACAATAATTAAACAGCCATATTCTATGCCGTTGAAGCAGTTGAAAACTGATATAACACTTTACAATATTGACAAGAAAATAAAGTTTCCGGTAAATGTTGAATATAAGGAATTATCCCATACAGCTCTTTGCTACGGATATAGATTTTATTTAGAAAATAAAGTAATTTCGTATTGCCCGGATACGGCAATGTGTGATAACTTGTTTTTACTTGCAAAGAATGCCGGTTTATTGATAACTGAATGTTCATATAAAGTAAATAAAGATGTTAAAAGCTGGCCGCATTTAAATCCTCAGAAAGCAGCATATTTAGCAAAAAAATCTAACGCTAAAAAATTACTATTAGTTCATTTTGATCCTAATATTTACAAAACTCTAAAGGAAAGAAAAGAAGCACAGATAATAGCAAGTAAAGTTTTTAAAAATACAGTTGCTGCATCAGATAATTTGAGTGTAAAAATTTAAATAATGAAAAAAGTTAAAGTTGGAATTATCGGAACAGGGAATATCGGCACCGATTTGCTAGTTAAAATACAAAGATCGGAAATACTTGAATGCGGGATTTTTGCAGGCAGGAGCAAGGATTCGAACGGAATCAGAAAAGCAGAGCAAATGGGAGTTAAGACTTCAAGTGAATCTATAAAATATATTCAAGATAATCCTGATTGCTGCGAGATTGTATTTGACGCTACATCCGCAAAAATACATTTATATAATGCGCCGATTTTGAAAAGTTTAAAAAAGTATGCAATTGACTTAACTCCTTCCCAAGTCGGCAAGATGTGTGTTCCTGCAATAAATATGGCAGAGTGTCTTAACTCGGATAATATCAATCTTATAACTTGCGGCGGCCAGGCGACAATTCCAATTGCATACGCAATAATGAAAGTCCATCCTGAAATAGAATATATTGAAATCGCTGCTAGTATTTCGTCCAAATCAGCAGGTCCGGGTACCAGGGCAAATATTGATGAGTTTACTCAGACGACCAGAGATGCGATAACAGAATTTACCGGTGTAAAGAGCGCTAAAGCAATTATCGTACTAAATCCTGCCGAACCGCCTGTTTTAATGCACAACACAATTTATGCAAAAATAGAAAATCCAAATATTGAAAAACTTCATATTGAAATCACGGCAATGGCTAAGAAAATTCAAAAATATGTTCCCGGTTTTAAAATAACGCTCGGGCCGGTAGCAGAAAATAACAGGGTAACTACAATGGTTGAGGTTGTCGGTTTGGGGGATTTTTTGCCAAAATATTCCGGAAATCTTGATATAATAACGTGTGCAGCAGTAAATATGGCAGAAGAATACGCAAAAAAGAAGATACTATAAGAAGAGGCATAATCTATGGATAATAAACTCATTTTTTTTGATTCAACTTTGCGTGACGGTTCTCACGCTGTAAGCCATAAGCTTGAAGCTGAAAATATAAAAAATTATTGCAGGGAAATAGATGAGGCGGGTTTATATACCGTAATTGTCGGCCATGGCAATGGTCTTGGCGCTTCTTCTTTGCAGGTTGGGCTATCCGCACTTACAGATAATGAAATGCTTGAAACCGCTCACCGGGAACTTAAAAAAACTAAATTGGGAGCATTTTTAATACCCGGTTTTGGTACGATAAAAGAAAACTTAAATCCGGCTATTGATAGAGGAGTTGAATTATTTTGCGTTGCAGTTCATTGTACAGAGGCAGATGTTACCAAGCAGCATATAGAATACATAAGATCTAAGGGAAAGGAAGCATATGGTATATTGATGATGTATCATATGGCTACTAAAGAACGGCTTTTGGAAGAAGCGTTAAAAATGCAGAGTTACGGAGCACAAGGTGTAATTCTAATGGATTCTGCAGGAGCTTCGGTTCCAAAATTAGTATCAGATACAGTCAGATATTTTGTTGATCATTTAAAAGTTAGAGTAGGTTTTCATGCTCATAATAATCTTGGTCTTGCAATTTCAAATTCGTTGATAGCAATAGAGTCAGGTGCTGCTATTATTGATGGTACTGTTCGAGGTTTTGGGGCAGGAGCGGGTAATTGCCAGCTTGAAGTTTTATCAGGACTTCTCTCGAAATTGGAAATTGAAACAGGTCTTGATTTATATAAATTGATGGATGCAAGCGATCATGTTGTTGCAAAAATGATGAAAACACCGCAGGAAATAACATCAATGAGCTTAATCAGCGGTCTTGCCGGTGTTTTTTCCGGTTTTGCAAATAATGTAAAAAAGGCAGCTATAAGATTTAAGGTTGATCCAAGAGATATTTTTATGGAATTGGGACGCAGAAAGATAGTAGCAGGACAGGAAGATTTCATTGTTGATGTTGCTATGTATTTGGCAAGTAAAAAAGGTTCTGAAGAAGAAAGTTACGATATTGAATCATTATTATGATATTGTTGGAAAACCCAACAATATCTGATTACACTGATTAAAGCAAGATTACACAGACCTGCCTGACGGTAGGCAGGTTAAGGCACGATTGTAGTATCTGTGTAATCGTTTTTTAAAATCTGTGTAATCGTCTTTTAAAAGTGAGGTATTGAAAAATGAGAGTTGCAGATTTTATCTTCAAATATTTAACTGACAGAGGTACTGATACTGTTTTTATGGTTTCAGGCGGACAAGCGATGTTTCTTGTTGATGCAATTTATCAAAATAAAAAACTAAAGCCGATTTGTACACATCATGAACAGACCGCCGGAATGTCGGCTGATGCATACGGAAGAATAACCGGTAAGTTAGGTGTTGTGTTGGTTACCGCAGGGCCTGGTTCTGTGAATGTCATGAATGGTCTTGTCGGAGGTTGGACTGATTCGTCGCCAATGATAATTATATCGGGACAGTCTGCGTTATCTCACGTTAAATATCAGCAAGAGCATCCGGTAAGACAATACGGTATTCAGGGCATAAATATAAAACCTCTTGTTGAGAAAGCTACAAAATATTTTATAACAGTTGATGATCCCGCTAAAATATTGTATTACATCGGCAAGGCATATTATCTTGCTTTAAGCGGCCGTCCGGGACCTGTATGGATTGATGTACCTTTGGATATACAAAAGATGGAAGTACCGGTTCATTTATTAGAAGAGTTTATGCCGCCAATTGAAAATACTAATAATAGTCTATTAAAAGAACAAGTTTTTAGTACATTGAAACTTTTGAATAATTCGAAAAGGCCTGTTTTCGTAGTCGGGCAGGGTGTACGTTTGGCAAATGCTGTTAGCGAATTTTCAGAAATATGTGAAAAGTTAAATATACCGGTAATCACATCCAGGCTGGGAATTGACCTTATAAATAGCGATAATGAATTATATGTCGGCCGTCCGGGTAACTACGGAGAAAGGTCTGCAAACTTTGCAATCCAGAATTCAGACTTAATAATTTCTGCCGGTTGCAGGCTCGCTTCTGCGCTTGTCGGGCATGATCCTAAAAATTTCGGTAAATTTGCTAAAAAAATAGTTGTTGATATTGACAAGGAAGAACTGGATAAACCAGGTGTAAATATCGACTTGAAAATTCACAACGATGTTAAACGTTTTTTTACTGAGATATTAAAACAAATTAAAGCATCCGAAGTTCCTGATTTTACCGGATGGATTAAACAATGTAATCATTGGAAAAAAACATATCCTGTAGTTTTGCCTTCCTACAAAAAAGAAAAACCTATTAATTCATATTATTTTACTGATAGATTATCGGAAATATCTAAGAAAGAGGATATGATAATCGTTGATACTGGTACTTGTTTCCATGTTGCATGCCAGGCATGGAAAATAAAAAAAGGTCAGAGATTTTTAACTACAGGCGGTCTTTCTTCAATGGGCTGGTGGGTAGCCGGAATAGGTGCTTGCATTGCAAACGATAGGAAACGAACCATAGTTATTACCGGTGACGGAAGTTTGCAGATGAATATTCAGGAATTTGCAACTATTAAACATAATAAATTACCGATAAAGGTTTTTATTTTTAATAATAACGGATATTTGCTTATAAGACACACGCAAAAAAACTTTATGGAAGGAAGATTATTGGGCGAAGGACCGGATACGGGAGTTTGGTGTCCGGATTCATTAAAGATTGCACAGGCATACGGAATAAAAGGTGTAAGAATAAATTCAGTAAAAGAAGTTGATTCAAAAATTAAGGAAGTTATGGATTCGTCAGGGCCTGTAATTTGTGATGTTATGACACCGGAATGGCAGTTGATTATCCCGAGAATATCTTCGGAAAAAAGACCAGATGGTACTTTGGTTTCAAAACCTTACGAAGACATGTTTCCGTTTCTGGATAGAAAAATTTTGAAGAAAGAAATGGTTGCTGAATCATAATAGAAGTTTATGAAAAAGAAAATAGCGGTACTTGGAGCAACAGGTCATATATCTAAAAGTTTGATTTATAATTTAAGTAGGCAAAAAAGATATGATCTTTTTTTATTTGCGCGAAATTTACAAAAATTAAAAAAATTCTTGAAAGAAATTAATTGTGAGAATGAACATAATGTAAATACTTTTAATAAATTTGACAGCGGTAAATATGATGCAATAATAAATTGTGTCGGAGTCGGAATTCCATCCAAGGTTAAGGAATTGGGTAGTGAAATTTTTAACCTTACCGAAAGTTTTGACAACATGGTAATTGAATATCTTAACAAACATTCTAAATCAATTTATATTTATTTAAGTAGCGGGGCTGTTTATGGGTCTGATTTTAAGATGCCCGTTTGTGATTCGACTTGTTCGAAATGGAATATTAAAAATATCGGTGAAGGCGATTATTACGGCATATCTAAACTTAATTGTGAGGCAAAACATAGATCTTTAAAAAAATTGAACATAGTTGATTTAAGAATATTTAATTATTTTAGTAGATTTATTGAGCTTGATTCTAAATATTTATTAACTGAAATAATAACATGTATTAAGAATGAAAAAGAATTTATAACTAACAGAGAAAACATAATAAGAGACTTTATACATCCTGAGGATTTAGTTGCATTGATTCAAAATTTCATAAATAAAAAAAATATTAATGATGCTTTCGATGTATATAGTAAAAAACCTATCAAGAAGTTTGAAATTTTAAATTTTTTCAAAAAGGAATATGATTTAAAATATCATGTAAGTAATGATATTAGCATTTCGTCAATAACCGGAAATAAAAATAGTTATTATTCGAAAAGCAGAAAAGCAGAAAGCATAGGATATATTCCCAAATATTCTTCTTTGGATTGTATTAAATATGAAACAAAAGAATTGATGTGAAATATTGGAGAGTAATATGAAAAATGAATTAAAAATAAAAAAAGAAATTTTAAATAAGGTTAAGGAGTTTTATTTTGCACAGCAGAAGAAAAAGTTTATTCCGGGCAGCACACTTGTAAATTACGCAGGACGGGTTTATGATTATAAAGAACTAGTAAATCTAGTTGATTCTTCGCTTGACTTTTGGTTAACTGCCGGAAGATATGCACAGGAGTTTGAGGAAAAATTTGCAGAGTTTTTAGGAATGAAATATTGTTCTTTGGTTAATTCCGGCTCTTCCGCAAATCTTATTGCTTTAACAACATTAACTTCTAGGGCTTTAAAAAATAGACAGTTAAAGCCAGGGGATGAAGTAATTACGACCGCATGCGGTTTTCCGACAACATTAAATCCAATTATTCAAAATAACCTGAAACCGGTATTTATTGATGTTGAGCTTGGAACATATGACATTCAAGCCGATAAAATTGAAAAAGCAATTTCAAAAAAGACAAAAGCAATATTTGTTCCTCATACTTTGGGTAATCCGTCAAATATAGATAAAATATTAAAATTGGTAAAAAAATACAACCTTTGGTTTATTGAAGATAATTGCGATGCTCTTGGATCAAGATATAACGGTAAATATACCGGAACATTCGGCCATATTTCAACATTCAGTTTTTATCCGGCTCATCATATCACAATGGGCGAAGGCGGTGCGGTTGCAACAAATGATCCATTGTTGAGAAGAATAATATTATCATTTCGTGATTGGGGAAGAGATTGTTGGTGTGAACCCGGACACGATAATACCTGTAAAATGCGGTTTAATCAGCAGTTCGGTGAATTGCCATTCGGTTATGATCATAAATATGTTTACTCTCATATAGGGTACAATCTAAAAGTAACGGATATGCAGGCATCCGTAGGAGTAGCTCAGTTAGAAAAACTTCCAAGATTTATAGATGTACGTAAAAATAATTTCGAATATCTGTTTACTAAATTAAAAAGATACGAAAAATATTTTATTTTGCCTATTGCGACAAAAAATTCTTCACCGAGCTGGTTTGGATTCCCGATTATAGTAAAAGAAACGGCATCATTCAATAGATCAGATATTGTAAGTTTTCTTGAAACAAATAAAATTGCAACACGTATGCTTTTTGGCGGTAATTTGATAAAACAGCCTGCCTATCAAAATATAAAATACAGAGTGCATGGTGACTTGAAAAACACTGATTTAGTTATGAATAATCTGTTCTGGATTGGAGTATATCCAGGAATAAATAAAGAAAAACTCAAATATATAATTCATATTTTTGATGTGTTTTTAAAAAAAAATAGATGAAAATATTAATTGTTGTTCCGCGTACAATTGTATCTGATAAAGTAAATTATAAATATCTTTTTCCGCTGGGACTAGCGTACATATCTTCGGCATTGAAATTAGCGGGACATGATATTGATTGTCTAAACCTGAATCATTATTCGGGTACAACTGAAAATTTAATAAATAATTACTTATTTTCGCAAAAGTATAATGTTATCTGTACCGGCGGTTTATCTACTTCATATAAACAGATAAAGATGGTCACAGATGCTGTTCATAAATCAGGTACCGATGCCAAACTTATTTTAGGCGGTGGAGCAATTTCAAGCGAACCAGAACTTATGTTTAATGCTCTGAAACCGGATTATATTGTAATTGGCGAAGGCGAGAAAACAATTGTAGAGCTTGTTAATAGTATTAAAAATGGTGATAATGTTAAATATGTTGATGGTATAGGTTATTTGGATAACAATGCCAAATTTATCTGTACAAAACCTCAAGTACCTATAGAAAATCTGGATACTATTCCTTTACCGGATTTTGAAGGGTTTGAGTTTGAAAAATATCTTGACAACATGCAGCCTTCAGATATGTATTTCTACGATTTATATGACTTTCCAAGGGTATATCCCATTGTCTGCAGCCGTTCATGTCCTTTTTTATGTACTTTTTGTTTTCACCCGGTAGGTAATAGATATCGGCAAAGGAGTGTTGATTCTATAATCCATGAGCTTTCAGTTATGATAAAGCGTTATCGTATAAATACAATTGCTATTTATGACGAATTATTTTCCAATAACCGTGAATGGCTTTTTGAATTCTGCAAACGCATAAAAATGCTTTTTTCGGAGATTTCATGGGAGTGCAAGTGGAGTTGCCAGATGCGGGTTGATAAATTAGATGACGAAATGTTAAGAGTAATGAAAGATTCCGGATGTTATATGATAAGTTATGGTTTTGAAAGCTATAGTCCTGTTGTTTTAAAAAGTATGAAAAAACATATAACTCCGGAACAAATAAAAAATGCTGTGGATACGACAATGAAACATAATATAAGTATCCAGGCTAATTTTATATTTGGCGACTCCGCTGAAACCATGCAAACAGCTAGTGAGACGCTCGATTATTGGAAGAAAAATAATTCTGCAGGTATTATGCTATCTTATATTAATCCTTATCCCGGCAGTGAGCTTTATGAGCATTGTATTGAAAAGGGGATAATCAAAGATAAACTGGATTTCATAGAAAATCATATTTATGATATATTGAATATGAGTGGTACTATGACAGATAGAGAGCTTGAAAAATTGAAATATGATATTTATGAAGCGGAACTTAGATATAGGTTTTATGCAGTACCGAAGTCATTAAAAAAAACCGAAGATAATACGTATAATATTAAAGTTAAATGTCCTCATTGCAAAGAAATTATAGAATATAAAAATTATTCGATTACTTATAAATTATATTTTCTTTATTTGATGTATTGCCGTAATTGCCGTAAACGTTTCTTTGTTGTTTCCGGAGCTTATATGGTTATTTCAAAAATTATGTTATTATTTTATTTAATGATGCCTAAAGAATTAAAAGTTGCAACTTATAAAGTATTTCAAGGATTAACAAAAATTAAACCAGCTTTAAAAAAATACATTTTAAAATTTTCGTAAATGGAGATACAATGAAAAAAATATCCGTAGTCACATGTATCTACAATGAAGAAGCAACAATAAATGAAGTTTATGAAGTAATTAAGAAAACTTTTTTCGGGTTATCCGAAAAATATGATTACGAACATATTTTTATGGATAATTGCAGTACCGACAATACTATAAATATTTTAAGAGATATTGCTGCTAAAGATAAAAGGGTTAAAGTAGTAACCTATTCAAAAAATTTTGGACCTATTAAAAACGAATTTTTTGGCTATACTTTTGCTACGGGTGATGCTGTAGTAGGTTTTGAAGGCAACCTAAAAGATCCTGCAGAATTGATACCGGCCTTTATAACAAAATGGGAAGAAGGTTACGAAGTTGTTTATGGGGTTAGAAACAAAACGAGAGATAATTTTCTTATGTCCTTTATGCGAAAGACATTTTATAAATTATGTTCATCATTATCGGAAGAGCCATTACCTTTAAATGCTGGTGTTTTCCGGCTAACGGATAAAAAAGTGGTGGATGAGCTTATAAAAATAGATGATTATAAACCATATGTTAGAGGTTTAATTACTACAATAGGTTTTAAACAAATAGGCATTAATTATGAAAGAAATGCCCGCCCGCGCGGAAAATCAAAAAGTAATTTAACTTATCTGATAGATTTTGCTATTAATGCATTTATAAGCTATTCTATAATACCTATTAGAATATGTACTTATATAGGTGTGATACTTTCTGTGATAAGCTTTTTGATTGCGCTGATTTATGCAGTAATAAAAATATTTTTTTGGAATATACAAGCACCCGGTATTGCAACGGTTATTGTATTAGTATTGTTCTTTTCAGGCATACAGATGTTTTTTTTAGGTGTAATAGGGGAATATATTGGGGCTATACATTCACAAGTTAGAAAGAAACCTTTTGTTGTGATTAAAGAAAAAATAAATGTTAATTAGACATCCTAAAAAGAGAGGGATGTCTGATTACATTGATTAAAAGGCAGATTACACAGATTATTTTAAAGGTTTAGGTTCTAATCAGTGTAATTGGTGTTAAAAAATCTGTGTAATCAGATATAATGTTGATTATATTAGAGGGGGATTGGTGAAAAAATATTTTAAAATAATTATCATTATTTTAATTTTATTATTAACGGTTGTGGAATATTTGTGGTATAAAAAAGAAAGTAATGTTGATATATTAAAAAAGTATCCGCTTTATAGTATAGTAGGTAAAGCTTATCCGGACAAACAGATAAAAACCGTAAATCCTATAGATGGATGGCTTGTGTATGGTCCATATACACCGATGAGAAAAGGAGAATATGAAATAACATATGAGTTGTTTCTGAATAATATTAAACCAAATGAGAATCCTTCAAAAGTAGTTGGTTATGTAAATATTGATGTTGAAAATCATCCAACATTAATATATCAGCAGAATTTTACTATTAATGATTTTAAAAAAACAAATCCTTATAAGATAACCTTGAAGTTTACTATCCCGGAAGGGCTTCCGAAAATACAGTATAGAGTTTTTCAATATGGCGGAAACGAAATTACACTAAAGGGCTTAAAGTTATCTCCAAAGAGCTTTTGGAGTAAGTATGGTATTCTAAAAAGTAATTTTATTCTTTATAATTTTGTTTTGATTATAGCTTTATTTTTAATTTTAATACCTGAATATTATTGGTTTAGAAACAAAGAAGTTAAAAAAAATAGATTATTAGAAGGCAGTGTTTTGGTATTGATATTGACACTTGGTTTTCTTAATCTCAACAAGAGCTGGTTATTTAAAGAAGATACTAATATAAATGTTTTGAAATCGTATCCTTCATTTACCCATGTCGGTACAATAGATAATGTAAGTAAACAGGTTAATGGTGATGGTTCTAAAGAAGGTTTTTTGCTTTTCGGACAAAATGTGCCATTAGCAAAAGGAAAATATAGAGTTAAATTTAAAATAAATTTAAGCAATTTAAATAAAAATGACGATATGGAGAAAAAAATTGCTTATTGTGATGTGTATATTGACGGGCACGAATCTATATCAGGAATAAAAATGCTGACTAATAGAGATTTTATAAAGCGAAATCCGAATACCGTATCCTTTAAATTCAGGGTAATAGAGGATTTGGCTAATGTTCAATTCCGCGTTTATCAATACAAATTGAATATTCTTTCAGTTGAATCAATAAAGCTGCAATCGGTAATCGGAAAAAGCATAGCTACAGTAAAGACAGGTATTATAAGAAAGCTTATTGTTTTAATCCTTACAATAATAATGATATCTTGTTTAATATTTATATTTAAAATTTATTTTAACTTATTAACTTCAAACAGAACAAAAGTCGTCAGTGAATACGTACTGGTTATTATTTTATGTCTGCTAACTTTTTTATGGATTACTAAATTATGGAAAACTAGTTTAAGAGTTCCGATTGATTACGGCGGAGATGCATTATTCTCAGCCATGACTATTAAATCAACTATTGATAATAATTGGTATTGGAATAATAAATATTCCGGAGCACCAACAGGCCTTTTAATGCACGATTATCCAATGTCAGAAAATGTTCATTTTTTAATAATAAAGATAATATCAATATTTTCTTCCGATTGGGCGTTAGTAATGAATATTTTTTTCATACTTACTTTTTTATTGGCGGCAATTTCGGCGTTGTTTGTATTCAGGCAATTTAAAATCTCATATGCACCTGCAGCAGCAGCAAGCTTGCTTTATGCTTTTTTGCCAACCCATTTTTTCAGGAATGTTAGCCACCTATTTGTTGTATCATACTATGCTGTTCCACTGATTATAATGGTAATATTATGGATATATTCCGACAATCCGCCCTTTTTTATTAAAGAAAAAAATTCTGAAAATAGTAAATTTAGCTTTCGAGATTACAAATCGATAGTTAGCTTGATAATAGGCCTTATAATTTCATCAACAGGGATATATTATGCCTTCTTTGCTTGCTTATTTATTATTGTTGCCGGTTTTTCTTCTTATTTGTCACATAAGAAAATATCCAATCTTGTAGCTGCTTTGATATTATTAGCGGTAGTAAATATAGGATTTATAGTTAACTTATCACCTTCGATAGTTTACAAGTTAAAGCATGGAAAGAATATGGCAACATATCATTATGACCCTAATGGCGCAGAAATTCACGGCTTGAAAATTATACAAATGCTGCTTCCGATTTCAGATCATAGAATACCGGCATTTGCAAAATTGAATAAAAAATATTATGCAATAGCACTATTAGTCAACGAAAATGGGGCCGCAGTTTTGGGTTTAGTCGGTAGTATAGGTTTTATTATTTTAATTGGATGGCTATTTTATAGAAAATCAAGTTGTTCAAATGAAGATTTAACCGGTAATTTGAGTGAATTAAATGTTGCTGCTGTATTATTTGCAACAATAGGCGGATTTTCTTCTCTTTTTGCATTTTTAATTTCTCCGCAATTGAGGGCGTACAACAGAATAAGTGTTTTTATTTCTTTCTTTTCTTTGTTTGCTGTTGTATTGCTTTTGGATAAAATTTATCATAAGTTTATTAAAACAGAATTAACCAAATTTATATACTATGTACTTATTATGTTTATATTTGTGTTCGGCATATTGGATGAGACCAATAAAACATTTGTCTTTCCCGCCACTTGGGTGCAATCTGAATATAATGAGACTGCCGGTTATATCAAAAAAATTGAAAGTTCCGTACCAAAAAACTCAATGATATTCCAGCTGCCGTATCTGGCTTTTCCTGAAAGTCCTACAATGTATTGGATGGGTGCTTATGAATTGTTTAAAGGATATTTGCATTCACATACTTTACGTTGGAGTTTTGGTTCAATGAAAGGCAGGGAATGTGATTTATGGCAAAAGGAAGTTACTGCAAAACCATTGAACGAATTCTTAGAAGAAATATCTTTAGTGGGATTTAATGGAATATATGTAGATAAATACGGTTTTGCGGATGCTTTTGCTCCTGCCGGGCCGGATATTGTATCAAAACTTTCGGATACTTTAAAAATAAAACCTGTTACAAATTATAATAATAGATTTTTCTTTTTTAATCTTGAAGAATATAACAAAAAACTGCAAAAGAAGTATTCTGCAGTAGAAATAAAAACAAAACGAGATGCCATATTTTCTAAATATAAATTAAATATATAATCGGAGATAATTAATGAAAAAATTCTATATTCTAATCGTAATTGTATCAATCTTGGCTCTTTTAGTTGATGTTGAGTCTAAATGGTATAAGAACGGAAGAAGTATAAACATACTTAAAAAATATGCCATGTTTAGCATGGTAGGGAAAAATTATCCATCTGGCCAGATAAAAACCGAGAATCTAGTTGATGGATGGTTAGCATTTGGCCCATATTTACCTTTAAAAAAAGGAGAATATGAAGTTGCAATAAAGCTTTTTTTGAATAATTTGAAATCAGATGATAATCCTTCAAGGATAGCGGGTTATTGCGATGTAGATATAGAAGGCCATCCTGAATTGGGTCAACATATCGATTTAGCAATAAAAAGTTTTCAGAATAAAAATCCATATACGGTATATTTAAAACTTAATGTCCCTGATGGTTTACCAAAAACACAATTTAGGACTTTTCAGTATGGAGGGAACGAATTTATAATAACAGGGATAAAATTATATGCAAAAACTTTTAGGCTTAGATATGATTTCCTTAAGAGTAATTTTTTACTTTATAATCTTATTTTATTATTAGTTTCTATTTTTATTTTGAGTCCCGGTTATTTTTGGTTAAAAAATAAAAATGGAAAAAAACAGAAGATAATCGAATCTGATTTTTCTATAACTGAAGAAAAGGATAATTCTGTTTCTTTTAATTATTTAATTCAATTTTCAATCGTTGCTTTATTTTCATTGTTAATCCTGAATGCTTATTGGTTTAATAAATTTCATATACCAATTGTTCCCATAGCAGAGATAATAACAATAGGTATAGAATTATTGTTGTTTTACATGATAATGAAAAGATTTAATTTGAAAATTAATATAAAATTTAATTTGGTTGATACAATATTGTTTGCCTCAGTATTTGGTTTTATAGGATATTCTTTGATAAGACCGGCACTTCCTACATTTATGCCGATTAATTATAGCAATGATTGTGTTTTACATTATAACTGGCTTGAATATCTATATAATAACAAAAAACTTACCGGTTCAATATTAGAATCTTATCCGTTTGGATATCATTTAATAACCGTTATGTTATCTAAATTCACAGGTATTCCGGCTGTTAAAATGATGCATATTGTTTTAGTGTTTGCCGTAACTTTATCAGCAACCATTGCATATTCTATAATTGTAAGTATTTTTAATCTTAAAAAAGATGCAAAACTTATGGCAATATTACCTGTATTTACGCTATTTTGGGTAAGAGGGTATTACGAATTAGGTTTTAATGAATTGTTCCATGCCCCTATGTATTTTAGTTATATGTTTATGATATCGTTTTTATGGGCATTAGTTGAATATGATAAACATGAAAAATGGTTTAGTTATACTGCTCTTATCGTTTCAGGAATAGCTACCTTGTATACTTATATTTTTCATTTACCTATATTAATGTTGTCTTTCTTTATAATGGTTGTGTTAAGGAATAAATTAAGTTATTCTTCAATTAAAACAATCATTAAAGATTTATCAATTGTGTTGTTGCCGATAGTTTTCTTAGCCCTTATGCATGCTTTTACCGGTTCAACAACAAAGATGGGAATGGATGTTTTGAGTTCAAATGGCTGGTGCGTACCTTTCAGGTTTTTAGATTTCGGAGATTTTGGTGGGAATAAGATCGGCGGTAAATTTTTAATTTTATCTTTGATAGGGATTCCGATATTAATGACTTCTTTCCGTAAGAAATTAGGATTGAATAGTTTTATCATTGGATTTTTGTTTTATCTCAGTGTTTTTATTGTTTTGGTAAAATTTGTAGGAAAGCTTTCTCCGTATCCGATTTCTAAATTATTATATTTTTCTCCGTATCTTGGTGTTATATGCATAGCCGGAGTTTTATACCTTGTGCGAAAATTATATATTACTGCCCTAAGTGATATTATTGGCGATAAGATTTATAAGGTTTTGTTTGTACTATGGGTTGTATTGATAGCATGGTTTGGAAAGTATATATACAATTTAGAAAGTTATAAACCTTTTCATGTAGAACTATTTAAAGAACCGGTATTTTTAACCACAGATTGGGCAAGAAAAAACATAAAAGAAAAGTTTGATTTTATTTATCATCATCCTAATATTGGCAACTGGATGCATCAGGGTTTTATGGGTGAAGCGTTTAATGATGCTTATTATTATAAAGTTTTTGTAAAGCCGATGGTTACGTTAAGCGATTGGCTAAACAGCGCAAAGAAAGGAAGCATCGCCGTTGTAGATGATTTAAATACGCCTCCGTTAACAGATAGGCAAAAAAAGCAATTTGAAATAATTTATCAAAAAGAAAATAGTGCTGTTATTAAGAAAATTAGAAAATAAAGTTTCTTATAAAGAAACAAATTATTTAAAGAGGTAAAAGTTATGGATAAATGTAGAGTGTGCGGCAGTAAATTAACAAAACCTTTTTTATCACTTGGCAACTCGCCTGTTTCAAATGCGTATCTTACAAAGGATGATTTAAATAGAATGGAGCCATTCTATCCGTTAGATGTGTACATTTGCAATGGTTGTTTGTTGGTGCAAATAGATGAATTTGAAACTGCGAAAAATATTTTTACGGTTGACTATGCTTATTTTTCTTCCTATTCGGAAAGCTGGTTAAAGCATTGTAGCGATTATACTGAAATGATGATTGAACGGTTCGGTTTTGATAAAAAATCTTTTGTTGTTGAAATTGGAAGTAATGACGGATATTTGTTGCAATATTTCAAACAACATGATATTCCTGTCCTGGGTGTTGAGCCTTCGGCCGGTACTGCAAAGGTTGCAATAAAGAAGGGTATCCCGACTGACATTTCGTTTTTTAGCGCTTTGTATGCAAAAAAAATCGGAAAGAATGGTAAGCTGGCTGATTTAATAATAGGCAATAACGTTTTAGCGCACAATCCGAATCTTAATGATTTTGTTGAAGGTTTAAAAATTGCTTTAAACTCCAGGGGGATTATAACAATAGAAGTCCCGCACATGCTTAGAATTATTCAAGATAACCAGTTTGATACAATATATCATGAACATTTTTCATATTTCTCTTTTTATTCGCTGAAAAATTTATTTGCTTTGCATGGTTTGGAAGTATTTGATGTTGAAGAGCTTTACACTCATGGCGGTTCTCTGCGGATATTTGCCAAGCATAAAAATGATAAAACAAAAAAAGTTTCAAAACGCGTATCAGATTTATTAAAAAAAGAAAAATCAGCCGGTTTGTATGACTTAAAGACATATTTTAAATTTGGGAACAAAGTGGAAATAACGAAAAGAAAATTGTTAAAATTTTTAATTCAGGCAAAAAATGAAGGAAAAAAAATAGTAGGATATGGAGCTCCTGCGAAAGGTAATACCCTTCTAAATTATTGCGGGATAAGAACCGATTTTATTGATTATACGGTAGACCGTAATCCTTTTAAGCAAAATAAATATCTTCCGGGTACGCATATTCCAATAAAACATCCTGACAAAATAAAGCAGGATAAACCTGATTATGTTTTAATCCTTCCGTGGAATATAAGAGAAGAAATTATGAAACAGATGGCTTATATCAGAAAATGGGGCGGAAAGTTTATAGAACCCATTCCGGAAGTAGTGGTTTTTAGATGAAGTTTATAGAAACTAAATTAAAAGGTGCATATATTATTGAAATAGAGCGTTTAGAAGATGAACGCGGTTTTTTTGGGCGCACATTTTGTCAGAAAGAGTTCAATGCTCACGGCCTTAATTCCCGAATTGTACAATGCAATATTTCGTTTAACAAAGAAAAGGGAAGCTTGCGCGGTATGCATTATCAAGTTGCTCCTTATGAGGAAGTTAAATTGTTACGCTGCATCAGGGGAGCTATCTATGATGTCATTATAGATTTAAGGACGGATTCCACTACCTATTGTAAATGGGTATCTGTGGAGTTAAATGATAAGAATAATAGGATGTTTTATATACCGGCAGGTTTTGCTCACGGATTTCAGACGCTAGAAGGTAATACCGAGCTTTTTTACCAGATGTCAGAATTTTATCATCCTGAAAGTGCAAGAGGCGTCAGGTGGGATGATCAAGCTTTCAATATAAAATGGCCTTTACCTAATCCAATAATGTCTGAAAAAGATTCAAAATACCAAAATTTTAAAAAATGAAAAAAATTCTTGTAACAGGCGCCAATGGTTTTCTAGGACGGCATGTGATTCCGCTGTTATTAAAACATAACTATCATGTTTACGCAGTGGATAATAATATAACAATGGGTTCTGAGAAAAAAGAAAATCTTAGCTGGCATGAATGTAATTTGTTTGATCCGGAAGATAAAAAGAGTTTATTCTCTAAAATAAAACCGACTCATTTATTGCACTTAGCATGGTATACGGTTCCGAAAAAATACTGGACTGCACCTGAAAATGTTTTATGGGTTAAGGCAAGTATCGAGCTATTCTTTAATTTTTTAGAGAACGGCGGACGCCGTGCCGTGTTTGCAGGCACCTGTGCTGAATATAATTGGGATTACGAATTGTTAAGTGAAGATAAAACACCTCTTTTACCAAAGACTTTATATGGAAAGTGTAAAAATTCTTTAAATACTATGTTAGGTGCTTTAGCCGAGCAAAAAGATATAAGTTATGCATGGGGACGGATTTTCTTTTTATACGGTTCCGGCGAAAATAAAGAACGTTTGATTCCAGAAGTAATAAATTCGTTGCTTAAAGGAAAAGAGGTTAATTGTTCTCACGGGAGGCAGGTAAGAGATTTTCTTCATGTCGAAGATGTTGCTGATGCTTTTGTTACACTTGTAGAAAGTAATTTACGCGGTTCGGTAAATATTGCTTCCGGGCAGCCTGCGACACTGAAACAAATAATTTATAAAATTGCAGAGAAACTTGATAGAAAAGATTTAATTCGTTTAAATGCTGTTCCATCATCTAAAAGTGAACCTCTGCGTTTGATTGCTGATAATAAACGCCTGAAAAATGAACTAAAATGGAAACCTAAATATAATTTAGATTCCGGTTTGGAAAAAACTATAAAGTGGTGGAAAAAAGAAATTTCTGGCTATAAAAAGGAGAAAATGTGAAATTAATAATTGACACAAAAGAAAAGAAACTAACGGAAGTAATAGACGGGAAAGAACGTTCTATAGAATTGTATTCTAAAGAAGCATTTGAGCTAATTTCACGCCAGTGGTTAAAAGTAGGCTGGAACCAGAAATATCCGTATACATTCAGCTGGATGGGACGTCCGGTTATTCAATTACCTGAAGATATGATTCGTATGCAGGAAGTAATTTACAAGGTAAAACCAGATGTAATTATCGAAACAGGTATAGCACACGGCGGGTCACTTATTTATTACGCAAGTTTATGCAAAGCTATGGAAAAAGGCAGGATTATTGGTGTCGATATAGAAATCCGGGCACATAACCGTAAAGCGATAGAAAAACATGAATTAAAACCGCTTATAACTCTGATTGAAGGAAGTTCTACGGATGTTAAAATTGTTAATCAAGTGAAATCGCTTATAAAACCCAATGAAACCGTATTAGTTATTCTTGATTCAAATCATACGAAAAAACACGTATTAAGCGAATTGGAAGCATATTATTCAGTTGTAACAAAAAATTCCTACATAGTTGCAACAGACGGCAGCATGAAATATCTTTACGATGTTCCTCGCGGTAAACAAGAATGGATAACCGATAATCCAGTTGAGGCAGCAAAAGAATTTGCTTCAAAACATTCCGATTTTGTAATTGAACAACCTATGTGGATTTTCAATGAAAGTGAACTCTCGGAAAATATAACCCATTGGCCATCCTCATTCTTGAGAAAAATCTGAAATGTCTAAACTTTCCAAAAATATTGTTTATAATATCGGCGGACAGGGATTGCTTTTAATTCTAAGTCTTGTCGCTGTTAAATATGTTTTTAATCGCCTGGGTGGTGAAGCCCTTGGTATAATATATTTTACATTTACATTAAATGCCATTATATGTGCAGTTATGGAGATGGGAATCTCAAGCACCGTAGTCCGTGAAGTATCTGCACATGTGAAAGATGAACCCGATTATATACATAAGCTTATACAAACGGTATCTTTATTTCATTGGGCTATTTATATTTTGTTTGCTGTAATCATATATTTCGGAGCTCCGTTTATCATAGAGAAATGGATTAATCTCAAATCTATGGATACGGCTACTGCAAAACGTGTGTTACAGATCCTCGGTATTGCTGCTTTAACAGCATTGCCTAAATCGCTTTATGCAAGTATATTTCGCGGTTTGCAGAGGATGGAATTCAATAATATTATTGATGTTTTTATTACCGGACTTCAACAGTTTGGTATTATTGTAATTCTTGCTATTGGCGGCGGGCTTATGGCTGTTGTTAGTTGGATGGCTATTTCTTTTTTGCTCGGGATGATATGTTATTTGTTTTCTGCATTTTATTTTTTTTCATGGAAATCTTTTATACCGGCTTATCATGATAGTGTTATAAAAAAGAATTTGGGATATACTTCAAACATGATGCTGATTTCCGTCTTGTCTATGATACATATGCAATTCGATAAGGTGATAGCAAGTAAATTTTTATCGATTGCTGTATTTGGATACTACAACTTTGCATATGGCGCAGTTTCTAAAGCAACGCTAATGACAAGCGCTATTGCACAGGCTGCCTTTCCTTCTTTTTCTGCGCTTTTTAAAGAAGGTGGCAGGGATTGTATGATGCCTCAGTACAGAAAGCTGCAGGATATGCTTTGTTTTAGTACAGTTCCTATTTTTGCTGCGGTTCCATTTGCTGCAATACCTATCTTTAGACTTGTATTTAATAATGAGGTAGCAAAAAGTTTATTATTGCCGATTACATTTCTTGCAATAGGTTTTTATATGCACGGAACTTTAAATGTCCCGTATTTCTTTTCTTTATCAGTAGGAAAACCGGAGATTTCTGTTAAATCCAATTTTTATGCTTTATTTATCGTTCTTCCGGTTACGGCGTTATTAATATATTTTTTTGGATTAAACGGAGCAGGTTTTTCATGGATATTTTATCAGTTATTTGCCTATTCTTATGCAATTCCAAGGATTTGTTCCGAATGTCTTATAATTCCCGTATCTGAATGGTACGGGCATATTCTTAGAATCTTCATTCTTATAAGTTTGAGTTATGGTTTAGCATGGTTAGTTTTATATTTAAATAACAACTACTCTATTTTTGCGTTAATATTAGCTTATATAAGCGCTTCCATTGTTTTTCTTATAGGCAGCTATTTTTTAATCAGTGAAGATTTTAAAAAAGTGATTTTTAGCAGGCTTAACATACTTAAAGTAAAATTTGTGCCACAACAATAAAATAAAAAAAGCACAGATTAAAATGGGGTAAAAATGCCTAAAGTATCAATAGTAATGCCGACTCGCAATAGAGCGCATCTTTTAAAAACCGCACTTAAGAGTGCATTGTTACAGACATATGAAGATCTAGAAATTATTGTAAGTGACAACTATTCTACCGAAGATACTAAAAAAGTTGTTGAATCTTTCAGTAGTCCGAAAATCAGATATGTAAGGACTGCGAAGGCATTAGATATGCCTGAAAGCTGGAATTTTGCTCTTTCAAACGCTCGCGGAGAATATATTACTTATCTTACCGATGATTCGTATTTACTTTCCGATGCTATTGAAAAAACACTGTCAATATTGAATAATTTCGGAAAGAAGGTCATAGCATGGCATCTGTGTGAATATCTTTCGCACGAGTGGTCAGATAAACGTTTAAGAAATAGTATGTTGATACCGAGATTTAATTCACAACCTTATGTGGTAGAAAGTGTTGAAAGCCTGGAAAAAGTTGTCGACCAGGGTATTTGGTATGGTATTCCGACACCTAAATTTCTTAATTCCATGTGCCATAGACAGATAGTGGAAAAAGCAATAAGTACTCAAAAAAAGATGTTTTTACCGCCATGTCCGGATTATTCCTGTGTTGTTGCTATTCTTAAGCATGTAGAAAATTATGTTGTTATGGAACGTCCGATGGCTATAGGCGGAGTATTCAAGGAAAGCATAGGTGCAAGCCAAACGTTTGATCTAGGTCCTGCTTCAAAGAAATTTTTGGAAGAGTTTGAAGATAAAAGTTTTATTAAAATATTAGAACCAAACTTACCGACAGTATCCATGCTGGTAGCACAGACTTTTGAGATTACACGTAAGTGTTATAAGGATCTTCCGCAGCTTAATAAGAAGAGTTTGATAGACGGGAGTATTTCTTCTTTGGTACTACTTGAAAATAATAAGGTTAATGTCAATGAAGCATGGCGCATTTTAGATGAATATCTTTTAAAGGAATCCGAAGAATTTCGTAATAATGCGAACAAACTAAGGAAATATTTAAGAACTAAATTAAAATTAAAATCAAAGATAGAAAAATTTATTCCTATGCTATTTTTGGAACATTTGAATCGCTGGCGTAATGGTTCGATAAGATATTGGGGCAAAAACAGCGGATTTTTAAATTTAGAGGAGTGCGGAAAAATAGCTTTGCAATTAGTAAAAAAGAGGATGTGAAATGCAATATCCTAAAATAAGTATTTTAATACCAACATATAACAGATCCGGATATTTATCATGCTGTATTGAATCAGTTTTAGTCCAGGACTATCCTAATTTTGAGGTTATTGTTTCTGATAATGCTTCAACCGATAATACCAAACAAATAATGGAGAAGTATTTATCTAATAAAAAAGTGCGATATTATAGAAATGATACAAACATTGGAATTATAAATAATTGGAAGAAGCTTTTATATGATTATGCCGAAGGTGAATACGGAAAACTTCTTTGTGATGACGATTATCTTTTGGATAAGGAACATTTGAAAAAAGGAATGGATTTGATTACTTCGGAAAATATTGATTTGGTAGTATCCGGATGTCTTCAAATATTAATTGGGAAATCAGAAAAAAAAATAGAAGAAGTTAGCTATGATTTTAATATTCCAAAAATAACAGATACAAACTGGTGGCTTGATAATGGCGGTAAAAAATCAACAGGGCATCGTTTGTTTATAAATTTTAATAGCGGTGCAATATTTAAAATAAAGAAAGCTAAGGAATTAGAAGCATTTATACCCGATGCTTTTGGTTTGGATTATGAAATATTAATTAGATTTCTTTTATCCGGGAAAACGGGGTATTTGGATGGACATCATTTTGCTGCAAGACTTCACCCTGAAAACGATGGCGGTGCTCAGGATTTTAAATTAGCTTTAAGCGGCACTGAAATGTTCGATCGTTTATACAATTATGGAATTGTAAAGGATTTGCCGCAAGAAAAATGTTTAAAATTTAAGAAACGAAACCTTATTGTTTTCACTTCTATATTTTTGGTGAACAAATGGTTTAGGGAAAATAGCGTTAACGTTAAATCTATATATGGATTTTATAAAACAATAAGCAGGGTTGAAAAGAATATATTTTTTGAAATAATGACAGAATACTCTACAATCTGCTGGCTTATTAGAATTAAAAATGAAAAAATGTTTAATTTTTTACAAAAAGTTTTAAGAAAATTAAAAGGGACAAAAAAACAATATAAATATGATACAATTTTTTAAGAGTAAAAGTATTAGAACTAAAAATCTTATTTTTGGATCTAGCTCTTTGGTTGTATCTCGGATAGGATGTGCTTTGCTTGCTTTTGTAACTACAGGGATTCTGGCTAGATATTTTACGAGTGAGGAATTTGGCCTGTGGGCGCTCTTAATTACTATGCCTGGACTTTTTAGCGGATTTGATTTAGGGTTTTCAAATTCGCTAAAGAATAAACTTTCGCAACTTTTCGCTCACAAAAACGATAAGGAAGATAAAATATATTTTTTCTCAGTATTTTACGGACTTATTTTTTTTATAATAATTTTACTTCCGCTTATTCTTATTTTTAAACAATTTATACCGTGGCCATTACTTTTTAATACGACGCAACAGAATATTAATAGCATGGGAACTCTGTTGTTCAATACAAATTTATTTATTATAGTAATTAGTATTCCTTTTTCTATTGCTTTATCAGCCGGTTATTTTAGTTATCAGGAAAGTTATCTTAATTCTTTGTTTTCTTTTCTGGTTCCTCTATTAACTCTATCTTTGGTATATATATTAATCCATTATAGAAGTTCTTTTGTAAGTATCGCACTGCTATTTGTATTCATTGGTTTGTTTATTTATATTTTGTCTTTTTTTATTTTTTTAATAAAAAGAAAATGGACTTTCATTAAAATTTCTTTTAATAGCTTAATTGAAAAGATAAGGGAATTACTTGGTTCCAGCGTTCAGTTTGTTTTACTGCAGATTTTCGCGGGAATATTTTTTTCAGTTGATACTTTTGTTGTAAGTAAAATATCCGGCATAGGTTTTGCGGGTGATTATTTTTTGGTAAAGAAAATATGTCTTTTGGTTATAGGGATGCATATGTCTGCACTTATAGCTGTTTGGCCTAGTTACACTGAAGCACTTGAGAAAAAAGATATAGTTTGGATAAAGAAAATATTAAACTATTTCTTTATTATTACTTTTATTGCATTTCTAATATTTATAATATTATTGTATTTCTTCGGTGCAAAATTTATTTTTTTATGGACTGGAAAGGAAATTAATTTAAAGGTTTTATTTTTATTGCTTGGGGTTTGGTCTTTACTCTTCGGAATTGGTAATTGTTTCTCGGTGTTTTTAAATTCTTTTAACAATTTAAAATTACAATTATTATGGAATGGTTTGGCATGCATTGCAGTAATACCGTTGTCAATATTATTGGGGACAAAATATGGCATAACAGGAATTTGCTGGGCTCAGGTTGTTTTAGTATTTCCAATTGCCATATCAGATACTATTCAGTCGTTTATAGTATTAAAAAGATTTTCTCAAAGGACATAATATGGATATAAAATTAAAAGGCAGTATTTACGATAATTATAACAAACATCTTTCTAATTATGAAGATGTTTCTATAAAAGGTCTGGAACGTTGGAAGAATTATTATCATATTAATTATAATAGGTTTTTACCTTCTGACAAAAATGCAAAAATACTTGATATCGGATGCGGTCATGGAAGATTGCTTTATTATTTAAAAAGCAGGGGTTACCATAATATTCATGGAATTGATATAAGTTCTCAACAGATAAAAGCAGCAATTCAAAATGGATTCGACTCTGTAGAATGTGCTTCTGCATTTGATTTCCTTAATAACAAAAGAGAAGAGTACGATGCTATAATAATGATTGATATTTTAGAGCATATCGAAAAATCGGAAGAGCTGCAACTTCTTAATAAAGTTCATAATGCTTTAAAAATTAACGGCCGTGTGATATTACAATTACCAAACGCGTTATCTTTATTTAATGAATTTTTATATCAAGATATTACACACGAAACCGCATTCACGAGCGGAAGCGCCCGCCAAATATTGGATATTGCAGGTTTTAAAAATATAAATATTTATTCGGTAATGCCGCCAAGCCATGGTTTAAAAAGATTGGTTGCAAGTTTAATGTGGTGGCTGTTTTGGCAGAATCTAATTAGATTTTATATGTTGAGCGTTAACGGTAATCTTATGGGTGATGTTTACACGGGCAATTTAATGGCAATTGCAGAAAAGAGATAATAAGTTATTTAAAGCTTGTTAACAAATACATAATAATATTATAGACATTGTGAGGGGAAAATTATGAAAGTATTGATAACCGGTATCACCGGGTTTGCGGGAAATTTTATGTATGATTTACTAACAAATACGAAAGATATTGATATTTACGGGATGTATTGGAATTCTAATAGAAAAAACAGTTTTAAAGAAAAATTTAACAAAGCAAAACTTTGGGAATGCGACATGATAAATGATACTAAATCAGTAGATACGATATTGGATGAAGTTAAGCCGGATGTGGTTTTTCATTTTGCTGCGTACGTTACTGTTATAGGTTCTTTTAAAAATCCCGCACCTATTTTTCAAACTAATGTTATAGGAACGATAAATTTATTTGAATCTATTAAAAAAATAATCCCGGAATCAAAAGTTCTAATGACGGGTTCTGCAGAAGAGTATGGTGAAGTTCCACAAAGTAAAATGCCGATAAAGGAAGAATATCCGTTAAATCCGGTAAGTCCGTACGCGCTTAGCAAAAAATTCCAAGAACAAGTAGGGCAATATTATTTCGATAATTACAAAACAAAAGTTTTTTTTACTAGAACATTTCACTGCATGGGTCAGAAACAATCGCTGGGTTATGTGTGTTCTGACATTGCTAAGCAGGTTGTAGATTGTGAAAATGGAAAAATAAAAAGTATAAAGATAGGTAATCTCGAAGCTAAGAGAGATTTTTCGGATATAAGAGATGTCGTAAACGCATATTGGAGAATCATTAATTACGGAGTACCGGGTAATGTGTATAATGTTTGTAGCGGAATATCTATTCCAGTTAAAGAAATACTAAATAAACTAATAAAACTTTCTGGAAAAGAAATCAAGGTTGAGGTAGATAAAGATAGGCTAAGACCGTCAGATGTTCCTGATTTTTTAGGTGACAATACAAAATTAAAGAGTATAGGCTGGGTGCCTGAATACAAGCTGGAAGACACGCTAACGTCAGTTTTGGAATGGTGGCGAGCCAACAAATGATTACACAGATTAGAAAGCAGATTACACAGATACTGCGTAATCAAGACCAAATGGTTTTTTAATAAAATGAATTATCCAAAAATTAGCGTAATGGTACCTACATTCAATAGATCGAAATATCTGAAAGAATGTCTTGATAGCATCCTAATTCAGAATTATCCAAATTTTGAAGTTATTGTATCTGACAATTGTTCTAACGATAGTACAAAAGTATTGATGGAAAACTACTTATCGGATAATAGGGTTAGATATTACCGTAATGAAGTTAATATTGGACCTATCCCGAATTGGAAGAATCTTTTGTACAAATATGCAACAGGTGAATACGGAAAGCTTATTTGTGATGATGATTATCTTATAGACAATGAACATCTTAAAAAAAGTATTGACCTTATTTTGAAAGAAAATTTAGAAATAGTCATATCCGGTTCTTTGGGAAGAATTGAGGATGAAAAAGGTTTAATAAAAGAGTTCGCTATTGATCCGGATATTCCTGAGATAACAGACGTTGATTGGTGGCTTGAAAACGGCGGGAAGAAAGTTAAAGGTATCTATTTATTTTTAAATTTCAACGATGGCGCAGTTTTTAGTATTAAAAGAGCGAAAGAATTGAATGCTTTTATGCCGGATGCGTTTGGTCTTGATTACGAAATATTATCTAGATTTGTTTTAAGCGGAAGAGTCGGGTATCTTAGAGGACATCATTTTGTTGCAAGGGCACATCCCAATAACGACGGTTCTTCAGAAAATTTCGAAAAAGCATTTAGCGGTTTAGAAATGTTTAATCGTATATATGAATTCGGTTTAAAACTTGATTTACCTGAAAGTAAATTATTAAAATATAAAAGACGTAACATTGTGGTTTTTTCAGTTATATTTTTAATGGATAAATGGTTTTTATCTAAAGGGATTTCCGTAAAATCAATTTTTGATTTTAAGAAATTACTAAGTAAATATGATAAACATGTATTTTTGAGCGTTATGACTAGTTCTTCGACAATATCTTCAATTATACGAAATAAAAACATGAAACTTTATAAATTTTTAAAAAGTGCATTAAAAAAATGAAAATAGCTATTGTACATACGGATTTTAGTGTGAAAGGCGGAGCAGAAAATGTAATCTTCTGGCTTTGTGAAGATTTGGCAGAAAAAAGAAACCATAAGGTTACACTTTTTTGCACTGATTTTAAAGATTGGAAAGAAAAGTTTGAAAAAATAAAAGGATTAAAGCTAAAGGTTATTCAGATACCTAAATATTTAATTGATAGTAAATTTTTTAAAATGATATTTGCCGGTATTTACCTGAAGAATGAACTAAGAAATTTTGATGTAATTAATATCCACAATTTTCCTGCATCTTTATGGGTTGGAATAGCAAATATTATTAGCGGTAAAAAGTTGCCTAAAATAATATGGTCGTGTAATGAGCCACCTCGTTTTTTATATAAAAAACATTGTAATTTAAATACACCGTCTAATTTAGAGGTATTACATGAAGATTTAAATGAAAATTTGGAAATAAAATATTCCAGCAAGATAAAATATGTTTTTAAGGAATTATATAAACCTTTACTTAAATATATTGATAGAAAGTCTGTGAGAAAATTTTATAAAATACTGACTTTAAGTAATTTTGTTAAAAATCAAGTAGAACATATTTACGAAAATAATAAAGTTGTTACCTGCTATACCGGCGTAAAGGATATTGATACAGGTAATATATCAAACCATAAGACTGGGCAAGAATATTTTTTAACAATAAGCAGGTTGGAAACATGTAAAAATATTCAAAATATAGTTGAATCGTTTTCAAGAATTAAGGAAAATAAACAATTTGATAAAATAAAATATAATATTATCGGAAAAGGCCCTCTTGAAAACTATTTAAGAAATATGATATTGAAAAATAATTTAAATGATACAGTTTTTCTATTGGGTTATGTAAGCAGAGAAGAACTGTTATCTTATTACAAAAATTGTTTAGCGGTAATATATTTACCTTATGATGAACCGTTCGGACTTCCATATTTGGAAGCAGCTTATTTTTCTAAACCTTCAATTGCAAGTAATCATGGCGGCCCTGCTGAACTGGTAATTAATGGAAAAACAGGTTTGCTGGTAAGCCCTTCGGATATTAATGAGATTTCTAATGCAATAAAAACAATTAGCAAAGATAAAGACGCTGCTGAAATCATGGGGAACAATGCTAATAAATTTCTGAAAGAAAAATTTCTATGGGAAATGTACATTAATAGATTTTTAACACAAATACAATAAACGGAGAATATTGATGCCTAAACAAGGTGAAAAAGACTATTTAAAAAACATCGGACAAGCTGGGATTGAACATGCAATAAACAAACCTTTTTCTGATGAAAAATGCGGTTATTATTTAATGGAACTTGGAGCCATAATGGAATTGTTACCTAAACCGCCTGCTACACTTTTGGATTTAGGATGCGGGACAGGATGGACAAGCTGTTTCTTTGCTAAAAGAGGGTATGAAGTTACAGGTCAGGATATAGCAGAAGACATGATTGTTTGCGCTAATAAAAATAAAGACAAAGAAGGTTTAAAGAATATTAACTTTATTGAATGTGATTATGAAAACATGAATTTAGATAACAAATTTGATTGTGCGGTATTTTATGATTCACTTCATCATTCAGAAGATGAGAAAGAAGCTATAAAATGTGTTTATAAATCATTAAAAGATGGCGGTGTTTTAATAGTATGTGAACCCGGAAAGGGACATGGCAGTAATCTTGAGTCACTTGATGCGGCAAATAAATACAAGGTTACCGAGAAAGACATGCCTCCTGATTTGATTATAAAAATCGGTAAAGAAGCCGGATTTAGAGAATATAAGATATATCCGAGAATGATTCAATTGTACAAAGCAATTTATCTTCATCCTGAGAGAAGCATTTTAAAAAAAATGTTTAAATTTAATGTAGTAAGAATAATGGTTGCAATTTACCTGATGGTATTTTATAAAAACAGAATGGGTATTGTGGTGTTAAAGAAATGAATAGTCTAGTTAAAAAAATACTGTTTCTAGTTGCTATTATATTAGTGTCTTTTCTTTCAATTAGATATGAATATATTATATTCAAGAAATCATTGACAGTTGATATATTTAAAAGCAAATTACCGATGTACAGCGTTGTCGGTATGGTTGAGAAAAATAGTCAAATTAAAACGGATAATAGCAATGAAGGTTATTTGGCATACGGTCCGTATGTGTCGTTAAAAGAAGGGAAGTATTCAGTTAGATACAAGTTGTTATTAAATAGTTTTAATAATAATAACCAAAGTATAGGTTATTGTGATATAGATATAGAAAACCATCCCAAGATTGCTTTCCGTAAGAATTTAACTATATCTGATTTTAAAAATCAAAATCCTCAGGAAATACAAATTGATTTTTATATTCCGGGCGGTTTGCCAAAAGTTCAATTCAGGGTTTATCAATATTCCGGAAATAACATTTCTCTCACCGATTTATTATTTACTCAAAATTCCTATAAAATAAAGGATTTTATTTTAGATAACTATGGTACTTTGCGTATTAAAACATTTTATATTTTTGGAATATTAATATTATTTTTCTTATATATAAAGCTAATATTTAAAAGTGGAAACAATAGTTTAATAAAACATTCTGTGTTTACAACAATTATTATAATTATTTCAGGATTAGTAATGTCAGCTATATGGCAAAATAAGAATTTTTCTAACTTTGTGCGGAAAGATTATTATGATATGTGGAAAGTTTTTTATGCACCTTTATGGGTTTCTCTTGTCTTTATATTCTTTAATTTCCTTTATTTAATAAACAACCGTTTTGGGTTTAGTGAAAAAATAGAAAAATACCTTAAATATGATAAATTTTCCTTATTAATAATTCCAATATTTATTTTAACAGAACTATTTTACAAAAACTTTAATACACAATTTGTATTAGGTAACTTTTATCTAAGCACTTTGATAATCAAAGGGCTTATATATTTCTCTTTCCTATGGCAGAATATAAAAGATGAGGAAAATGTTGAAGTAAGTAAAGGTATAAAATGGTCAATATTCCTGAGTATTTTTACTATATATTTATTAATAACGCCATGGGTAAACGCATGCTTTTACGCTGATGGTGATGAACCGAGAAATTTAATAATAACGCAAAGTTTAATAAAAGATGGTGATAGGGATATTAGTAATAATTTAGAGAGCGAAGATAATTTATCGTATCACAGCAGTTTAAAATCGTATGGTCAAAATTGGAAAAGCTTTATTTCAGGCATATCTCCTTCGTTTACAATTATACTAATTCCGGGATTTGTCTTGGGTGGTCGTTTTGCTATTAGTTTACTGATGAATATTTTTGGTGCATTACTATTATTAAATATATTTCAAATTATATTTCATTTAACAAAATCAAATAGTTCAAGTTTTTTAGCAATGATTATAGGTGCTTTTTCTTTGCCGATAGGTATATATTCATTTTTAGCATATCCGGAAATTATAGCCGCTTTAATCGTGACATATATAATAAGAAAATTACTTTTACAAGAATATAATTTAATCGATATAATAACAATGTTTTTATTGGCAATATTATTAACAATTATTAAAGAAAGATATCTTATTTTGACTTTGTCATTATTTATTTCGATAATTATTTCGATTAAAAAGAATAAAAAAGTGTTATTAAATTTCGTTTTATTATTTATAATTTTCGGAGTTTTACTTTTTTTTTATGATAAATATTTAATTGGTTTTGATATTATTTCAAAAATATCAAATTATTATAAACCAATACTGCAAAAATTTAAATATATAATTACAGTAGGCGATTTTGGTCTTATGTTGGATCAGGAAAGGGGATTGCTCATGCATGCTCCTGTATATATATTTAGCTTTCTCGGCATTATAAGCTTGTTGAAAACCAATAAAAAAATTGTTTTACTATTGTTACTGCTATTTTTGCCATATTACAATTTAATTTCAAAGGGACCGGATTGGTCATCTTTGGGAGGTTCCCCTGCGACAAGATATATAGTTACAATAATTCCAATTTTGATAATATTTTATGGCGTGTTTTTAAATCATTGTAGGAGATTATGGCTGAAATTAGTAAATTATTTTGCTATAGCATGGTCTTTTGTAATGTACTATATTCTTATTTTATTCCCTCAATATAGAACCCATAGTCCTTCTGATTTAACGGGAAGAAATGAAATATTAGATAGATTGTATTCCGTAAGATTATTTCCTGATTTAACTCCTTTATTTCCGTCTTTTTTGAAAATATTTGACACAACGTATCATTTAACTATTCTATTTATTATAATATTTATAGTTCTATTGATTTATTATAAAAAGCAAGAGAATGTTATTGAAGAAAAATATGACAAAAAAAAAGTATTAAAAATCACTGCGGTTATTATCAGTATTTTTATTTCTTTTTTAGTTTTAGGTAAATTTTCATATTATAAATATCAGGTATTTGAAGTGGAAAATTACTATACAGGTGGCGGAATGCTATGGCAAGAAGGTTTGTTACTTAAAGGTAAAGGATATTTTTCGTTAATTAAGGTTGCGCTAAGAAAAAGTGAAGAAATTAAAATAAAGTTAATTGTAAAGGGTGATATCCCGAAGGATTTGCCTGAAATAAGTATTGAAATCGGTAACAACAAATATAAAGAGAAAATTGGAAAGATTAAAATTGAAAGTAGGAATTGGAAAGAATATAGTATTTTATATAAAACAGAAGAAGGTGGGTTAAAACCTTTTTGGTTTATTTATGATAATTATACTGAAGGTAAAGATGTTCTTATAGATAAAATTATATTTTCATCGATAGAAAAAAAGTCTTGGTTAGGATTTATAAATTATCAATTAGGTAGAATAGATAGACGTTTGGGTTTGATTGACTATGCATATATTAGATTTGAAAAAGCTGCAAAATTAGGATATAAAATTGAAAAAAAATAATTTTTATGATATAATATGTTTTTTATAGGAGGATGGATTATGGAAGAAACACAGATTGAAAAAGAAATAGGTTTGATAGGTTTAGCAAAATTGATGATAAAAAGAAGGCATATACTATTATTCAGTGTAGTATCGTTTATTTCAATAGCATGTGTTGTGGTACTAGTACCGCCAAAAATCTATGAATTATCTATGCTGGTAGACACTGAAGGTACATTATATAATTTAGATGATTTTATTACTAAAATAAAAGAAGGTAGTTTTAACGATAGGGTATTAAGAGAAATTAAATTAGATCCGTTCAAGGAAAAAATTAGTTTTACTGCTCTGTATCCTAAAGGATTTAAGATTGTAAAAATAACTACAAAAAAGTTAAGAAAAGACAGGGATTTGGGTTTAAATGAGTTACAGAGTTTGTATGAAGAAATATACAAAGAAAACGAAAAAAATATTGATTTAAAATTATCTACAATGGACAGGAAGGATTCACCTTTTATCGGAAGTTATAACAATATGATTATGTTTAATAAGAATGAAATAAAAGCAAAGGAAGAAAGATTGCTAATTATTGATAAAGAAATTAAAGAAACCGAGGAGAGGTTACCGGTCTTGGAAGGTGATTACAAAAAGGTTTCAAAACAAAATGAAGACTATATAATGAAAAAAGTTGATGCCGATAAAGGATTAAGCGACAAACTTTCAAATTTGATACAAAGAAATACTGAACTACTTAACAGGAATTATGATTTAATGGAAAAGATTAGAAGTAATATAACAAGTTTAAAAACTGAAAAAGATAGTATCATGTCCAGTATAAGGAGCATGAATTTAGAAAATGAAAAATTAATGATTGAAATTAGTAAAATAAATTTGCCGAAAGATAGGGCAGACTATAAAAGTACCGTTTTATTAAGAGCACCTTATGTGGCAAATGTTCAGACAACTTTGAAAAAAAGCATTAAAATAGCTGTTTCAGCTGCTATTGGTTTTTTACTCGGAATATTTTTTATTCTAATTTTAGAATTATTTAGTAAAGCAAAATCGGAACTTGATAATGAGATTTTGGAAAAATAAAAGAGTGGTTGTTACCGGCGGCGCAGGATTTTTGGGGACACACCTTGTTAATAAACTTAATAAACAAGAGTGTGCTGATGTTTTTATACCAAAAATTGAAGAGTATGATTTG
>Ga0208246_1000403_pt1 | contig 36054 bp, 31 predicted proteins | sample RifOxyD2_FD_184039 | JGI IMG/M metagenome (GOLD analysis project Ga0208246, IMG submission 184039) | Soil microbial communities from Rifle, Colorado - Rifle Oxygen_injection D2 (SPAdes) | ecosystem: Environmental > Terrestrial > Deep subsurface > Rock core/Sediment | place: Rifle, Colorado... | reverse complement strand
GATCCCGGCGAAAAAATTGGCCAGCAACCCTTGCAGCGCGATACCAATAATCAACCCCACTCCGCCGGACATGGCCCAAAGCCCAGTAATCTCTTTGTGAAACACCAAGGACAAAATCCCTGAAGAAACAAACAAAAACACCACCACAAACACCAGCGAGCGGATCAATGCTGGAGCCACTTGGCGGTGCCGGCGTCTTATCCAAAAGTCCACCAACAACCGGTTGATGGTGACCGTTGCCACCCATCCCCCCGTTAGCCACACCAAACTTGCCCAAAACCTAGCGCCTGATTCGGCCACACCGGCAGGCAGAGTCAGGGGTAACCATTGATGCGCCTGTTGTCCGGCTAGCACCAGCAGCAAGAGACTGGTGGGCCAAAAAAGAGGGCTTAATTTTTTATACATAATTTTCCTTTTGCTTCAGCGCAGAGGATGAGCAAGGAGCGGGCCAAAGGAAAAAACTTGTATAAAGTGAACAGATGTTTTATATTAATACCAGAACCAGGAACAAAACCAATTGACAGGTAGAAAACTCCAGGTGCCATTGCCCAGGTAGGTGAAAATCGCCAAAATTTTCCGTGGTAACTACCACTCTAATGGCGCGGCAAGGTTACCCTAGGTGATCCCACTCAATGTCTTTGGTCTAGGGGTCTTGCAACCTGGTTAGCTGTGTCACCACCGGGGTCGAGAGGACCACAAAGGACTAGGCGCAACTTCCCAACGGATTTCATGAAAGTGCCGGTGGTATTTGGAGTAACCAAAGCGGACTTAAGTAGAGGGTTTATTAATCGGCTAAGGCTCTCGCTCGTCGCTCAACAGCCACAATAACCAGGGAATCCAGCGGACCCAAAAGATTACAGTCGCCCCAAGCGTCAAGAGATACAAGGGGAACCAGAACCACCAAGCCCAGGTGGGGGTTTTAAACCAAGGTCCGGCAGATCCGCCTTCTAGGTAGTTTGGCGCGGCCCATTCGACCAGGGGGTTAGAATACCGATACCAGTGGTTGCGAAGGTTTGAAAATTGGCTTTTTGCTTCGTCTGGACTCAATCCCCGCTCCCAAAACGTTAACTCCGAAATGGTAAATCTTCCGCCTGGAAGGTGCCCTTCGGAAAGCATAGCAAAGTCGATGGGATGCTCTGAGGGGTTTTGTGGGATCAAAAGTTCTTGCGCTAATTGCCCATTCAAATAAACCTCTACCTTTTCTGCGGAACGTACGACTACCCAATGCGCAGCGTATTGCTGCTCTAAAAAATCATATTTTATATCCGCACGTTCCCACTCAGCCATGTGGGCCGTTTGAACTCCAAAGGCACCAGAAATATTGTTAAATGAAAGCTCTAGGGTTGGATTTTGGGCAAATAACTTGTTACCAACAAATAAAATTCCATAGACATTGTTTCCGTTCCAGGGCCTGCTGTCTTCAACAAAATGCTCCCTAGAAACCTGCATCCAAAAGGATAAGGTATAAGAACGATCAAAAGCGTCTAAAGGGAATTCAACCAATCGGGCGGTAGAGTAGGTCAAGAGACTCACTGCCAACCCCCCATCACGCCAAAGAGGTGGAAATTCCGACACTAATTTGGCGTTACTTCCCCCTTTGTTTTCAAGGCTCCCATGCAAAGGGAAATAAAAGGCCAGCCCTTCTTGTGGTGAAGGTTGGTATTGCGGAGCCGCCCATTTGTCCAGCAGTTGATGTCCCAGCAGGCTAAAGGCCCAGCCTAAGATAACCAAAATGCTCCAGACCCAAAGCCTGTCAATTTTCTGAATCATAACGCCTCTTGACGACGCAGCCAAAAACACTTCGCCACCCAACCCAAAAAAACTGCGATTAAATTGAGCTTGAACAATGAGTCGTAGGCGTCCTGATAATGGAATTCCAGATCATACGCTCCAGCGGGTAATTCCACATATTGCATATTGTACGCAGCCCTATGGATCGCCAACTCCTTGCCCCCGGCCCGAGCCTTCCAATGGGCATCCCAATTGACCAAGCGTAGTAATAAAGCTGGTTGTTCTAAATTGACTTGCATCCGTCTTAGGTTCGGATCGGGACGCTCAGGCAAGTAATAACAGAGCCCTGTTTGAGGACAATATTTCCCGTCGCCCTCCCCTTCCCTCCGCAACTCTGCCCAATCCCCCCGATTGCCTTCAAGTTCTTGAAAGACTACTTTGTATATGGCTTCGGGGGACTCCAATTGCTCACGTTGTTCTAAGTCAAAAAGATGAAATATCGGTGCCATTTTATCTGCCAACACCCCTGCATCCGCCTCCAACTCTTTTAACAACGGGAAAAAATCTTTTTGGACCATGAAGAGTTCTTCAGGAAACCGGTGGTACCATTGGTTGTATTTCTCTTCTATTGGCAAAATAAAAAAGGGAAGGGCCAAAGGTAAGGTACGGGAATAGGCAAACCACTCATTGTTGACAAAGCCTGCAATATTAGGCCTTGGGGCTCTGACCGCGGCATTGCGAATCTGTTGGTCGTACTGTCCTGCCAGCAGAACAAATTGAATCCCCAACACCACAAGCAACATGGGCGCTTTAAAACGGCCTTTTCCAAAAATAGCCAACAGCACCCCCAAAACTCCAAAAACCCAAACAATTTGCCAAACCACTTCCGGCCATTTTTGGTCGGGCGTTAGATCCATAAGTTGCTTTACCAACAATAACCCCAGGGCCAAAAGCCCCAGCTTTACCCAAGCCGGGCGACTGCCCCGCACCTGAACCAGCCCCTCCAATCCCACCAAAAGAAGAAAAAATCCCGAATAGGCCCCAAAATGAAAGGCGTGCCGGGCGTAATTCATCAGTGGCAAGCTAACAAATAGATCCCACAGGGGCGTAGCGCGCCCCAGCGACAACCACCAAAGCATCAGGGCCGGTGCCATTAAAAACCAGCCCCGTCGGCTAAGCAAAGCCAGGGGAGCCAAAAGAACGATAAACGCGCCTAGGTAAAAGCTGTTGTGATTTGCTAATTCTGGATTAACCCATTGGGCACTATACTTCAGCTCCGCACTTACTACCGCTTGCTGCCCTGTATTCCCGGCGCTGACGGTCCCGGCAATACTCCCCCGAGTTGGACTAAAGTAGTCCCCCAAGACGGTATAGCTATATCCCACCGGCCCCAAGACAACAAAGAGTGTTGGCAGCAACAAAAGCCAAGCCACCTTGCTTTGAACCAGCGGCAACCACTGATTCCAGGGTGCCAGGCGGCGACCATAAAAAACCAGTCCCGAAAGGGCACACAAGGCAAAGGCGGTCAACGCGTAGCTGGGGACATAATAGTTTAGCATCGTTGACATCGCCAAAATGCCTAAAATAAGCGCCCCAGGTTTCTTAGTTTTGATGGCTAGCAACAAAAAGACAGCGACCCACACAAAACCAAATAGAACAGCATGCAATTTAGGTTGCGCCAGCTCAACCCAGATGGCTCCACTCAGACAAAGGGTGACCATCCCAAACAGGGCGACACTACGCTGTTCGAAAAGCAGCAAAAATAAAAATCCCGAGCCGGTCACAAACCCTAAAAAAGCAGTAAAAAAAGCTAGGCTAAACACCTGGGAGGACGAAAGATGAAACCCCCAGAGGGTGGCAAACTTGCCAAATAAAATGGCTTCGGGGAAGTTGATCAAATTATTGTAGAGCACAAAGGGCTGACCACCTGACTGGTAGGGTATCCAACCGAAGGTACGTCCCCAAGAGAACCACTGGTTTGCCAGGGTCATCCAGCCTTGAAGATTTTGTTCCGTATCATGGTTGGGGCCCTTGATTCCCAACACCAGCTCCCAATTGAGCAGCAAAAACACGCTATATAAGCCCACCACAGGCCAAAACAGGGCTTTTGTGGGCCGCCAAAAGAAAAGCGGTGCTGCGCAAAACAGGGCCAGCACCACACCGATCAATAAGATGTGTTGGTGTAAAATATCCATCAATTCTCAAGATAGAGTGTTCAAGCGACAGCTATAACCTAAGCCCCTATCTGATGGCAAGTCGGTCTGTTTCCTGGCGTTCTGCTCTTTTTTGTGGGTCTTTACCTCCTGTAGGCTTTCCATTAGGACGCCTTTTTGACTGCCGCCGGATGGTTCCGGCAGGCCCGTCCTTTTTGGCCGGTCCACCCTATACACCCGTAGTTTAGCTGGATAGAGCGTCGGCTTGTGGAGCCTTAGGCCAGTGGTTCCAAATTGAATCCGCTGCCCAAAGGGCTAGCCTCCCCAGTCTTTTGCTTACTATTTTTTACGATCTTGTCGTCCAAGTGGTCCTCATCCGCCCAGGCCCTATCTTAGCCGGGGTCAAGCACCCTTACCGCAAAAGGCGTCGGGGTTGGAGCCAGTGACCTATCCCCATCCGGCGCTCGAACCAATACTCAAGCGCACCTATGGCACTATCATCTTCCAGGAACAGTTGATGCGGGTGGCCCGGTGGGCGGCTTTACCCCAGGCGAGGCGGATCAGGTCCGCTAAAACATCAGTGGATTTGCCACTCATGGCGATTTAACTCGTTGGATTCACAAACTGGTCGAAGGCATGGCCGCCGGTGGGATCGAGCCCCGGTTTATTGAGGAGGTGATTTTGCAGATCAAAGGATTCTCTCGTTACGGTTTCCCCGAGTCTCACGCGGCCAGCTTTGCCCTGATTGCCTATGCCAGTTGGTGACTCAAGCGGCACCATCTGGCGGCTTTTTTTGCGAGTTTGTTAAACTCCCAGCCCATGGGCTTTTACACCCCCGACAGCCTGATCAAGGCGGCTCGGCACGATGGGGTGGTGTTGCCGGTTTGTGTGATCCATTCCAAATGGGAGGCCGACTTAGAAACAGGGGCGATTTGGCTGGGTTTTACCCAAGTGGTGGGCTTAGGCGAGGAGACTGGGCGCTTGATCGAAAGCCGAGGCCCTTGGTGGCGTTTGGAAGATTTTTTAAAAGACCTCACCTTAGCCCGCGAGAAGGTCTCGCTTTTGGCTTCCGCCAACGCCAATTGAGAGCTTAGCCAAAAAGCGCCGCCCTGCCTTGGGGCGCGCCGAGGGCGAACTAGAGGCGGTCGAGCTAGACCGCCACGGGCACCAGTTTGGGACGGCATCCAGTGGCTATATTAAAAGAGGAGGCCTGGGTCTATCCAGTGCCACCTAGCGGACTTGTCTCTAGCGAGCGACTGACCGAGGTGCCTGCTGGGCGGTTTATTGCCTTTTTTGGTAGGGTGCTGGCCAAACAGTCCCCAGGGACGGCCAAGGGGAGGTTGGTTGTCACCCTAGAGGACGAAGCGGGCAGCCTACAACTAGTCATCGACCCCAAAACCTACGGTCACTTGGGCGGGATTATGGATAGCCAGTCCTTTTTGTGTGTCTTCGGACGGCTCGACCGGCGGGAGGGGGCACCCGCCTTGAAGGTCACCCAGGTTTTTCGACTATCGCTTAGCCCAGGTTTTCCCCCTCAAACAGGCTGCAAACCCCAATAAACAGGTCCTTCAGCCTCTATCTAAGGTGCGTAATATGTCTAAGCACCCTGGCAATAGAGCCTAAGTGATTGGAACGGTCCCTACCCCTTTGGACCGATTGCCAAAGCAAATAGAAATAGGGCACAATTGGCCCTCAGGCAAACCCGAGGGGGACTCTTTGGCCAAAAAACTGACTCAAAACCTAAGTGCCAAACGCAAAGGCGAGCAGCTGGTAATGCAGGGGCTGGTACTACTTGATGACCGTAACAACGATCAGGCGGTGGAGCATTTCCGCCAAGCGATCTTGGTGGGGCGCGAGGCAATAACCCCTTATATGAAAAACCTGTTTACCGGTTTTGTGCTTAACCGGCGCCACCATGAAGCGGTCACCATTGGCCGCCCGCTCACCGCCTTTTTCCCCAAAGACTATGCCCTTTTCAATGATTTAGGCAATCAATTCCGTCATTTAGGAAAAGCTGAACTCGCGCAAAAATGTTATAAAAAAGCGATTGAACTAAATCAGGACTGGGACATCCCCTACCTCAATATGGCGGCCCTCTCGGCCAAGGTCGAAAAATATGACGACGAAATCATTCCCCTACTTCACCGGTTTGATAATATTCGTGATTTTGTGTTGCCCCCCTACAATGGTCGCCCCGATTTTTTAGACCGGATTGAGGCCGAGCTAGCTGTTGAATCAGGTGGGTCCAAGATCGAGGGGGCCCCTAAGCGTCCGGTTTCGCCCGCCGAAATCATTGACTATTTTAAAAAGAAGGCCCTAGACGCCATTGATCTCGCCCGCGAACGCAACCCCAAGGCAGTCGAAAGCGCAGAAAAACACCTAATTAATCTGACACTCTATAGTATTGAGCAACAGGAATTTGCTCAAGCGATGGATGGGGCCTCGCAGTTTGCAAAACTGGGCAGTCATTATCCCTACGCCGAGATGATGCAGGCGGTTATCTTAGGTCGCCAAGGCAAACTAGAAGAAGCAATCGAGATCCTCAAGGTAAGCGTCCGTCGCTATCCGCAAGACCGCTATGTGAACGCCAATCTGGGTTTGGCCCTAAGGGCAATAGGGAAAAATCGACTGGCCAAGGTCTATTTTGTAAGGGCTGGATTTCTGCTAGAACAGTCGTTTGGTTTTTTTTCAAGTCAAGAGATTGAGATTAAGGCACAGGAACATTACCAAGCTCGCCACTTTAGCGAGGCCGAAAAGCTTTACCAATTAGTCATCGACACTGACCCTCGTGCAGACGCCTGGTATTTAATGGCCCGCTGCCAACATCACCAACAAAATCATAGCCTTGCATTCCAGACCCTCAAAAAAGGCCTCGACGTCGCCAATGGGGAACTGGCCAAGCGCGATTACGCGGCCCAGGCCCAAGAATTTTTGATTGAAGAGGCCAATAAATCGGTAGAGACAAAACGATTAGAAAAAGCCCTTTCGCTGATGGAATATGCGCTTTATTTTGGCCGCAAACCTGAATTATTAGACCGGGCCAGCCAGGTTGCCTACCAGTTAGGTGACACCTTTAAATCGGGGCAATATCAGCAGGAATACAACCAAGTAATGGGCCTAGACCGAGACTCACAACAAGAAGCAAAACGGCAAAAATATATCGCCCAAGGCAAAGAGGCCCTCTCTAAAAAGGACTTTCAAACGGCGATCCACCTCTTCGAGCAAGCCTTCGACCTGAAACTCGACAAAGACGTGTTTGTTTTCCTCGCCTCGATCTATAAAAAGTTAAAATACCAACGCGCCCTTACTGCCCTGATCAGCCGCTGGAAGTGGATGCAAGAACGCGAAGACAAACGAAACCTCGGCCAAACCCGCCAACCCCCCGCCACCCCAGAAGCCACCCCCGCCGAACCCGAACCCTTCAACGCAGAGGAGTAGGGGGTTCTAGGTCAAATTAAAAAATAGGCACCTATACACCCTGATTCCTTGAATAAAGTTGGTATATAGGTGTATGCCTGTCAGGTAAAGGGCAAGACAAAGGCGTTTTTTGCAGCTTCTTCGGTCGTAGTTACGGAAGCGAGTTTTCCAATTTTAACGGATAAGTCCCTGATTTTTTCTGCAAGTGCCATTTTCCTCCAGGCAGTTAAGGCGGGCAAGAATATAACCCAAGTTTATTTTAACTTTTACCGATTTCATTGGGTACCCGTGGGCACCTTTACCTTCGGATAACAGATGTTTTAGTATTTTTCCAGTGCTTTCAGTAGGTATCGGGCCTTTAGGGTTGGGGCTGTTTATTAAAATTAAAAGTCTTTGACCCCTTAGCGTAAATGTCTTAGAGTGACGTCAAACCCTTGAAATTAGGTGAACATGAAAAAGATGATCTTAGTGGGTGTGTTGCTCTTGTCGGCGGGAGGTCTTTGGGCTTGTGAGATGGGGAAGGCAGGGAAGGAAGGTTATGAAAAGACGGGCACCTGCCCAGCGGGTACTAGCTGTAGCGGCGGCGAAAAATCCAAAAAAGAGACCGCAAAGCTTTAGGGTTTGTTTTGGCCAAGCACTAATCCAGCCGACGGCGACGCAGGGTTTTAAGCAAAGGACGTCTGGATTTTGACTAGTTCTCTGCGGGCCCTGGCCCAGTTGGCACGGGCACCTAGCAATAAACCGAGGGAGACTTGATCCCCAAAAGCTGGTAGCGCCACCTAGAATCGAACTAGGATCTTGGGCTCCGGAAACCCACATTCTATCCGTTGAACTATGGCGCCATCAGCGGGGTTACCGCTTTTCACAAGTCTAACTTCCTACCTTCTACGCCTCTTTTTGTCCATAGCCTTCTGGTCCAGATTGACGGGATAGGCCAATTCTGTTGTTCTTGGGGGCTCAACCTTAGGAGATTGATGGAAAAACTGACCGGCAAACAAGCCCGCCACTTACGTGCCCTTGGGCACCACCTAAAACCCTTGATGCAATTAGGCAAGGGCGGACTTTCAGAGGCTTTTTTGGCTAAGCTAGATCAGGCTTTGGAACAACACGAGTTACTCAAGGTCAAACTCTTGCAGAACGCTGAATTTAGCTTAAGCGAAGCTGGCGAAGCAATCGAAAAGGCCCTCAAAGCCCACGTGGCGCAAAAGATTGGCAAAACACTTTTGTTATATCGCGCCGCCCAAGAAGACCCGAAGATTCACCTCCCCGAACCGTGAACCTCGGCGGGCACCTTGCCGGAGGGATTGTCGCTGGGGCCTTGTCCGCCGGGGCATTAGGGGCACTGGGGCGACTGAACCCAAGCCAGATTGACCCTTCCCAAGCTTGGGGCGGTCCAGAGGGGATTAAATTGGCCGGGGTTTTTCTGGTCGCGCTAGCAGCAGCCCTGTTTCCTGACCTCGACCAAGCTACACACCCCCAACGCTGGTTTTACCGCGCCTTATTTTTAGGTTTGTTATACCTTTTTGTAAGCGGCCATCTCCTAGCCTTTGCACTGATTACCCTGATTAGTCTCCTCCCCCTTTTACATCAACATCGCGGCTGGACACACCGGTTTTGGGCCCCTTTATTTATTGCCCTTTTGGTGGCCCTAGCAATCGAGTACCACCGCTCAAGATCCGCTTTTTGGAGTGACTTCGACAGCACAAAGGTTTTGGCGTTTTTCTCCCATTACTGGATTTACCTCCTCGCCGCCATATCCGGGCACCAGAGCCACCTTTGGTTGGACCGGGTCAAGAAATCGACCTAATTTGATTTAAGATTTTTTTCTTTTAATAGGCAAAAAAAGGGGGGAGAGGTGCTTTGCCTAGAGGTAAGTGCCTTTAGCAAAAGGCCCCCGTTATTTTTAAACTGTTGCGATTTAAAGGTAAGTCTTGTAAAATGGGCCAGGGTGGTAACGAGAGGTGGTATGAACAGGCGCATTAAAATTTTGATCCTCATGTCCGCGCTTAGCTTATCCCTCGGGCTCTTAGGCTGCGCCGGCGATGAGGATCAAAGTCCGATGATGGTCGCCTCCCAAACCTCGGTTAAGGAGACCTACCCCGAAGACGGGGCGGCATCGGTTCCGGTTACTACTTCGATTTCTGTGACCTTTTCAGACTCAATGCAACAACATTCGGTCACCGGGAAAAGCTCTGGTAACGCCTGTGGCGGTGCGGTGCAGCTTTCGAGCAACGATTTTAACACTTGTGTCCCTTTTTCTTCTAGTGTTGCGGTCACCGAAAATGCCAAGCGTTTTACCCTCGTTCCAATAGAGGTTTTAGAAAAAGGGCTGACTTATAAAATAAAGGTTAGTCTGCACGCCAAATCCAAAGACAACTATTCGCTCCCCTCTGAGTGGGTAACCCCTCGCGGATTTATCACTGAATCTGGCGCTAAGGATGCTACATCTAAACCTAGCGTGGTGGGCATTTCCCCTGCAAATAACACCACTGGCGTGAGCCCTTACGCCGCCATTCAACTCACCTTCGACCAAGCGCTGGATTCCTCTTCCTTGACCTACAACAGTGTTGCCGATGGAGGTGTTTGTTCGGGCAGTGTTCAAGTTAGTGCAGATAATTTTAGTAAATGCCTTCCCCACAACGGTCCGCCTACTTCATCAAACTATAAAACCTGGACCCTAAATTTGAAATCTTATCTGCCTTACTACTCCACCATTAAGGTGCGGGTAACCACCGGGGTTAAGGCTTCTGGGGTCGCCATGGGCGCTCAATATACCTCTGCCGGGTTTGGGGTTTCAGGTTGGAGCTTTTATGATGGGGGCAGCGCCAACGGCCTAAACTATTCTTCTGTTCAAGATGCCACCGAGCCACAGGTAGTTATTCGAAATGGGGTCCCTGTGGTCGCCTGGTCTGAAGGCCCTGCGCCTACCCACCTTCGGGTTAAGGTCTCTAATTCAAGCACTTCTTGGTACTGGGCCGACTCGGTCTCCCTTGGGATTAACTACAACACCGCCCAATCGGCCATTGAGCCAAGCATGATCCTGTATAACAACAATGTAATTGTCGCTTGGAGTGAATCTAATGGGTCTATTTATCAATTAAGGGTCTCTAAGTGGGACGGAGCCACCTGGGCTCGAATTGATGGCGGAGGCGCAAACGGGATCAACTTCAACACCGGAGAAAACGCCAGCACCCCTTTTTTGGTGGTCCATAACTCCAACCTTTATGTGGTCTGGAGCGAATATAACACTAGCAATGTGGCCTATCAGATTCGCTTAGCCCAGTGGGACGGGGCCAATACTTGGACTTTTAAAGACGGGGCCTCGACCGTTGGACTCAATAATAACACCTCCCTTAGCGCCCAAACACCGGTCGCCGCCAGCAAGGACGGGGTATTATATTTAGCTTGGAGCGAGCGTAATAGCTCGGCCAAGTGGCAAATCCGTTTGGCCGAATGGAACGGGACTAGCGGGGTCACCTTCCGTGATTCTGGGGCCGCTAATGGTGTCAACCTAGATGTCGCTCAAAACGCCTACACCCCGGCAATCATCGGCTCAGGAAAGATAACTTTGGTTTGGCGAGAGACCGGTGTCACTACAGACCTCGTTCAACTCGGCGAATACAATAGCCAAACCCTTACCTTTTCCAACCTCACGGGCAGCAGTGGTCTTAATGCAAACACCAACCACTTCGCCCAATTACCTCTTTTGCTAAGTCGCGGGAATGAGTTGTTTGTAAGCTGGACTGAAGACAACTCCTCCAACATCGCTCAGGTCCGGTTTATCTCTATCGGCAGTGGGGGAACCTGGATTGACCAAGGAGGACTCAACTACAATTCAACCAACCCAACCATTCAGGTCAACGCCACAACAGACGGCACCTCTATCTATTTAACCTGGATCGAACTTTCCGGTGGGTTCCAGCAGGTCCGAGTGGCTAAGTTGCCTTAAACAGGGTCCTGGCGGGCCAAGGTTTGCAAACCATTTTTAAGGTCAGCCGGTGCTTGTGTTTAGGCAAACTCCGGTTACCAGTTCGCAGAAGGGCGCTTAACGAATCCGGTCTGCTGAAAAGCGCCTGCCCGGCTCCCCTTGGCTTCCCTCGAATCCAATGGGTTCAAAAGCCGTTTGGTAACCAAAGAACGCCTTGCAGAAAAACAAACCGGCTGTAAACGGACTATCCATGGGGATGAAGGACCTAAGGCGGTTGAGATAGTTGATGCCAGTCGGGTGGAGATTTTCAGCTAAAACTCGATTACCTTTTTCCTGCTCCAATACCAGAACCCTTTTGAATTAGGGCAAAAAATCTCCTGAATAATTAAAAGCTCTAATCTTATAAAGCTTCCAAATTGCCTCGGTAGGCCCTTTATTCGTCGGTTTTTGTGCGGACAAAAACCTTGCGACTGCGCCCAACCAAAAGGGGGATAAACCCGCTGAAAGGAGGACAGGCTCGGAGGGGCCCAAGGTAAATCAAAAAGGGGGGCGTATGGCTAGAAGAACAGAAGACCGCCCCCTTTGCAGGGGGCGGGTACTTTTAACTAGGTAACCTAAACCTTCTTCCGTTTCTGGGCAATTTGTCGTTCGCCCGTGTTGAGGATGGCCTTGCGAATGCGGATCGACTTCGGGGTCGCTTCCACCATTTCGTCTTCATTAAGAAAGTTAATGGCCGCTTCCAAGGTCATCGGTTTGATTGGCGAGAGTTGCACCGCATCATCCTTGCCCGAAGCCCGCATGTTGGTCAGCTTCTTTTCCTTGCAGGGGTTGATCATTAAATCCCCGTCGCGGTTGTGTTCGCCGCAGACCATGCCTTCATAAACCGGTTCCCCCGGCAGGATAAAGAGTTGGCCCCTGGGTTCCAAGTTAAATAAACCGTAGGCCACGCCCACACCGGCTCGGTCCGAAATAAGGCTTCCCGTGTGGCGCACAGGAAATTCGCCTCGGTAAGGCTCATAACCTGAAAGGTAGCTGTTCATTAAACCGGTGCCCTTAGTATCGGTCAAAAATTCGTCACGGTAACCAATCAAAGAACGACTAGGCACCGAAAATTCAACCCGCACCCGCCCGTTGCCGTGGTTGGTGAGGTTTAACATCTTGCCTTTTTTCATCGAAAGCTTCTCGGTAACCACCCCGACATAGGCCTCTTCCGCATCTACAAATAGATGTTCAATGGGCTCTAACAATTGACCATCAATCTTTTTAAAGATCACCTCTGGGCGACCTACGCAGAGTTCGAATCCTTCACGGCGCATTTGTTCGATCAAAATGGCCATTTGAAATTCGCCCCGGCCTTTGACCAAATAGCTGTCTCGATCATCGCCCTGCTCAACCTTGAGGGCCACGTTGGACAAACATTCCTTTTCTAAGCGTTCCTTGATCTTAGACGACTGCACCAACTTGCCTTCCTTGCCCGCTAGAGGTCCGCTGTTGATACCGAACCGCATTGCCACCGTCGGTTCATCAACATTAACCCTTTTAAGTGCCTTAGGCTTACCTGCATCAGCAATGGTGTCACCAATCTTAACCTTTTCGATTCCCGACAAAACAATGATTTCCCCAGCGTGGGCTTCTTCGACTTCGATAAACGCCATACCTGCATACACTTGAAGCTTGCTAGCCTTTAGCGGGCGGGTGGACCCATCTTCTGCGATACAAACCAGTCTGTCTTGAGCCGTGATCTTGCCTTCGTGGATCTTGCCAATGGCTAAACGGCCCAGATAGTCTGAATAACCCAAATCCGAAACCAACATCTGGAAGGGTTCCCCATCGGTGGACTGGTGCGGGGGGATCACCGAAATGATGGTGTTTAACAAAGGCTTTAGATCAACACCCTCATCTTCTAAAGTTAGCTTTGCGATGCCTTCTCGGCCAATCGCATAAAGCAAGGGGAATTCGAGTTGCTTGTCGTCGGCCCCAAGGTCGATAAAAAGGTCGTAGATCTCGTTTTTGATCTCGTCGATTCGGCTGTCGGCCCGGTCGATTTTGTTGATCACCACAATTACCTTGAGCCCTTGGCCAAAGGCCTTTTCCAGTACAAAGCGGGTTTGGGGCAGGGGGCCTTCACTGGCGTCCACCAAAAGAATCGCCCCGTCTGCCATAGACAGGCTTCGCTCCACCTCGCCACCAAAATCGGCGTGGCCGGGGGTGTCGATGATGTTAATCTTGACACCCATGTATTGAACAGCGCAGTTTTTAGCGGCAATGGTAATCCCTCGCTCTCGCTCCAGGTCCATCGAATCCATCATCCGATTTTCAGTTTCCTGGCCTTCGCGGAACAGCCCACATTGTTTAAAGATTTGATCAACCAGGGTGGTTTTGCCGTGGTCAACGTGGGCGATGATCGCTAGATTGCGAATTTGCAAGTTTTCCCGTTTCATTTTAAATTCTCCTTGGGTTCAGCCGACCAATATACACCCATAGGGGCTTCGGGTTCAATTTATTTTTATCGCTTATATATTCAGATGCTTAGGAGTTTATTTTAGTCAAACTCCCAAGACGATGCTGGCGGGTTTAAAAATAGGCCTCAAATCTTAGGCTTAAGCCATCTTGTAGATTGGCATTATTGCCATAGAGGCAATGGGTGCTGCGCAGCTCAAAAAGAATTGGCAAGGCCAAGGGGCCTTCTTCAAGGAGTTTTAGATCACTCGCGCCCAAGATAAACTGGAGGTTAACCAGACTAAAAGAGTCATTTTGCCCGACCTTATCCAAGAAGGTCACTGGCTGCTGGGTCCCTTCTAACATAAGCCCATAATGGGCGTATCCAAATTGGTTGATAAAGGCACTGTCTAAATGTCGCCCAATCCCTTTATACAGAACAACCTCGTTACCTTTTGAGTTTTTAACCTTGGCATTTAAGGGAACACTCAAATTTGCTTGGCTCCTAAACATCATCCTGGAACCAGAAAGGTAGGCCTCCCAAAGCAACTTAAACTCGACCTGATTCAACCCGTCACCCAAGTTTAGTGGGTGGGCCTGATTATACCCAGTTTCCCCATCGTTAAGGTTTAGGTTAAGCCCATAAAGCCAAAGGTGAGTATCATCATAATAACCACGCCACCAAGTCCAAAACTCGGTGTCTCCAGCGCCTTGAACTTGGTGACTAGAATTGTTTGCCACGAAGTTGGCTGCGTCTAAATCGTTTGGGTCTTCTAATTTTAGGGTGGATTGGCGCTCTAGGGTGCGGTTGGTTTTTGCCAAGCCTAAACTCCAGTCTTCGAAGACTCCCACCTCTAGCGTAACCCGTCGGTTGACCTCTTGGTAGTAAAGGTCACCCGAAACATGGCTGTCGATAATATTTTGGCGTCGGGCTTCCTTGTTTTTAAGGGCGATGGTGTTATTTTTGTTTTTATAGGCCCTACTGGATTGCTTGGTTTCCTGCCCAGCATCCACCCTTAAGACCCCAGGAGGCAAAAATGCGATTTGTTGCGCCCAAAGGGTAAGGGGGCAACAAAGAAGGATAAAACCGATCAGGCCTTTTTTAAACATTAGTGTTTGCTTCGGATAACATTGAGCCGGAGTAGGTCTTCCAGCAATTCTTCGATCGGTAAGCCCACGACGTTGTTAAACGAGCCTTCGATCCCTTCTACCAAAAAGGTTCCCAACCCTTGGATCGAATAACTCCCGGCTTTATCTAAAGGCTCTGGGTCTAGTGCGTAGGACTCTAACATCCCCAAAGGATTATCGCGAAAATGCACCTTTGAGGTCACCTCGCGCAACACCTCCTGATCCCCTAAAAACACCCCATAACCGGTAATCACTTCGTGGGTACGGCCATTTAACAATTCTAACATCGGCAACACCTCAGCTTGGCTTTTGGGCTTGCCAATAATCTCGCCATTTAAAAGCACCAAGGTGTCTGCGGTAATCAAGGCGATCCGGTCGGAATATTCCAAAAAGGGCTCAGCTTTTTCTAAAACCATCCTCCTAACGTAATCCATCGGCGATTCGCCCGAGCGGACTGATTCATCGATATCAGCGGTATCTACTTCAAACTCCAGACCAAAACGGGCCAGATATTCCTGGCGTCTGGGCGAGCCCGAAGCAAGCAGTATGGGGACCAACTGGTTAAAAATCACACCGGTTTGAGCAAAGGACCGCTCGGATCAGGGTTTGTAGGCAAGGGATCAATCTCGGTGAAGTAATATTCGAAAATTTGTTTCATTAATACCGCTGCATTTCTACCAGCCTTTCCGTTTTCAATCAAGAGTACCGCCGATATTTTAGGATTATCGAAGGGAGCAAAGCCCACAAACCAGGCATGGTGAAAAAAGCGTTTGTCTAATGCGCCCCCTTCGGCATGAAGGCGAGCGGTGGTTTTGTGGCTTACTACTTGTGTGGTACCGGTTTTACCACCAGATTGATACAAAAGACTCCTTGAAGCTTGGCCAGTGCCAGAGCGCCCATGGACGTTTTTAAACATCGCGTGACGCAGGATTTTGATCGTGTTTTCCGAGATATTAACCCGATTGCGGTTGGGCGCAATATCTTTGGAGAGATGAGGTTGCACCAGATAGCCACCGTTGGCGATGACATTGATATAAGTTAATAGCTGCATTGGGGTGGTGGTGACGTATCCCTGGCCAATGGAAACCGGCAGCGTTTCCCCGCCAAACCACTGCTCTTTGAAACGCGCTTGTTTCCAGGCCCTAGAGGGAATGGTGCCCACCTTTTCATGGGGTAGATCAATGCCTGTTGGCTTGCCTAGCCCAAAACGGCTTACATATTCATTGATCCGGTCCACCCCTAATTCGATGCCGACCTTGTAAAAAAAGATGTTACAACTATTTTCAATCGCTCCGGTGACATTGAGTCGGCCATGGCCCGAACGGTTCCAGCAATGGACCTTGAGTCGCCCTAATTTATATTCGCCTTCGCAAACATGTTCGGTGTGTTGATCGATCACTCCGGCTTCTAGTCCAGCTGCGGCCACTGCCATTTTAAAGGTCGAGCCAGGTGAGTAGAGCCCTTGGATACATTTGTTGTGCAGCACATGGTCTTCATCGTTGATCAGTTGGCTCCACTGTTCTTCAGAAAGCCCTTGGGAAAATAGGTTGGGGTCATAAGCAGGCAGACTAAGCATAGCTTTGACGGCCCCATTATCTGGGTTCATGACAATCGCCGAACCTAGGTTTTCTCCCATGATCTGTTCGATTTTCTGTTGCAAGCGAGAATCGATATTTAAGGAAAGGTCGTTGCCCGGTTTGGGGTCGATTGATTCCATCCGCTGAATCACTCGGCCCGACGAATCTACCTCGACCTGTTCGCCACCATCGAGCCCCACCAACTGATCGTTGTAAATGCGCTCCACCCCATCTTGCCCGATAACCCTAGCAGACATTAACTTGGTATCGGGTAGTTCTTTAAGCTGCTTTTTGTTGATCTGGTTCATATACCCAATAACATGGGCAGCGGTTTGCAAGAGTGGGAAATAGCGCCTAGGGCTGGCCTCGATTTCGATCCCTACAAACTCCTCGTTATAGGCTGAAACCAAAGCCATTTGATACCAAGTCAGATCCTTATAAATCAAGATTGGCTGGTATTTGGCGGCTTTGTTTTTGGATTTTAAGGCCCGCTCCATTAGGTCGATTGGGATGTTTAGCGTGCCCGAGAGTTTTTGTAAGACTGCCTTAATATCGTTGGCGTCCTCAGGGATCAACATCAGGTTAAAACTCGGGATGTTGGTCGCTAAGATAACCCCTTCGTTGTCGTAAATCACCCCGCGAGGCGCAGCAGAGGATTTGAGGCGAATCCGGTTACCCTTGGCCAACTCCTTATATTTATCCCCTTGTTTGACCTGCAAATCCCAAAGCCGCCACAAAATGCCCCCAAAAGGCACCGCCAGCCCTGCCTTGATCAGAATGTCTCGCCGCTTAAAAAGCTGAAGCTCATCAAGCGATAACGGATCTTCTTTCAAAACTTCCTTTGGGACAGGTTGATATTGAGCCGTTCTTCCATAAAAAGTAGGGCCAGGTAGTAGGGCCAAATCAAGGCCGCCGTGGGCAAAATATCCGCCCAGATCAGGTTTCTTACCCAAACCAAAGAGGCTCGATCCTCGCCAAACAATAAAAAGAGTAAAAGATAGACCAGTCCATGGCAAGCCATCGCAAATGTCCCCGCCAATACAGGCAAGGTTACCACTACTTCTTGAAATATTTTAACCGCATACCACCGCGCCGGGAAGGACAATAAAAAAAACACCAGCCCATAGGTGCCAAAAGGGATCGAAGAAAAGCTGTCTGCCAGGATGCCAAAAAAGGCGGCCAAAAAATGCACCTCTGGTCCACGCCAATGCAGAATAAAGATCAAGGCACACAAGCAAAACAAATTAGGGCTGAACCAGCTTAAATGCCCAAGTAAAAAGGCTTCGGCCCAAAGAGAAACAAACAATAATAAAAGGGGGGGGTAAACAAAGCGAAGCATCATTCGGAAAACAGGGGCTGGTGGATATTCGAACGGACGTAGAGGATTACAATAACCTCTTCGAGTCGATTTAAATCAACAGCAGGGGTCAGGTTAGCGTTTTGAAACAGGCCAAATTCCTTTTTTTCAATCGACGATACGCGCCCTACGGCCAAACCTTTTGGCATAATCCCGGCCAACCCAGAGGTGATTACCAAATCACCTTTTTCTAAATCGGTGCGCCTAGGGAAGTGGACTATGTTGAGGCTGCCCTCTAGGTTCCCTTGGATCATAGCCTTAGCCCGGTTGCGCTGAACTAAAACGGGGAACTGGCTGTTCGGATCCGTGATTAGCTGCACCACCGAGCCGTAAGGAGTCACCGACTGGATCTTGCCCACCACCCCTTCAGGGGTGACCACCGCAAAATTGCGTTTAATCCCGTCTTTAGAGCCCTTGTTTAAAACCAAAAGTTTGGAAAACCCGCGTTTAACCTCGCCGACAACCTCGGCAAACACCTTTTTATCTTGGTTGATCTGTTCAAATTCTAAGAGGCGGCGTTGGCGATTAAAAGCGGTCCTAATCTCTTGGCCCCGCGCCACTTCCTCTTTGAGGATTTTAATTTCTTCTAACAGTTGCTGGTTTTGCTCTTGCACATGGATCAGCGCAATATAACCATTCCAAAGACCGGATACACCTCGGGTAGTGGTCTCAGAGACCAACAAAAAGGGATGGGTAAGGGTTTGGATTAGGCCAGAAAACCAGTTTTCAGCCCGTTTAGCCTCGATCTGACCGACTAGGGTTAAAAAGAAATAGAGCAGCACCACCCCGATGGAGATCCGAAAGCGGTACCGCTTTAAAAAAGCCAGCATCGAGCCCCTTATTCGACGGCCACACTCTTGAGGAGGCTAATGTTGTCAAGCATGGCTCCGACCCCTAAAGCTACGCAGGACAAGGGGTCTTCTGCGTAGATGATCGGCAGTCCGGTGCGCTCGCGTAATAAAATGTCCAGGCCTTTTAACAAAGAACCCCCGCCGGCAAGGACAATCCCTTTGTCAACAATATCAGCGGCTAGTTCAGGCGGGGTGTCTTCCAAGGCGTTTTTGGTGGCCAAAACGATTTGGTCACAAACATCGGCCAAGGATTCGCGAATCTCTTCATTAGAAAGGATCAAGGTTTTGGGGATGCCCGTTAAAAGGTCTCGACCTTTAACGTCCATGGTTTTATTTTCATCGACCGGATAGGCAGACCCAATGGTGATCTTGATCTGTTCAGCGGTTCGTTCCCCAATAAGCAGGTTGTAGCGCTTTTTGATGTACTGGATGATGGTTTCGTCCATAATGTCTCCCCCGACCCGAGTCGAGTTCGAATAAACCACCCCAGCAAGACTGATCACGGCCACTTCAGTGGTTCCCCCACCGATATCAATAATCATGTTGCCGTTAGCTTCGGTAATGGGCAATCCAGCCCCAATAGCGGCGGCCATAGGTTCTTCAACCAAGTACACCTCACGCGCTCCCGCCGATTCAGCCGATTCTTTAACCGCCCGTTTTTCCACTTGGGTGATCCCCGATGGGACCCCTACAATCACGCGCGGGCGAAATTTAATCAGACTAGAGGAGCGCTGCACCTTTTTAATAAAGTGGCGAATCATCTCGGCAGTGACGTCGAAGTTGGCGATAACCCCGTCTTTCATTGGCCTGATTGCCTGAATCGAACCGGGAGTCCGCCCCAACATCAACTTGGCTTCGTTACCAACAGCCAGTACCTTGAGTTCACCATTATGATTTTTTTTAACGGCCACCACACTAGGCTCTCGGATCACAATTCCGTGACCCGACAAAAACACCAAGGTGTTAGCGGTCCCCAAGTCAATGGCAATATCATTGGAGAAAAATTTGGACAGATTTTCCAGCATGGATATAGTCCCTTCTGTTGCGGTTTTTGAGGCCTCCTGGCCTAGTGCGGCGAGTATATATAACCTCCGGTCTAATAGCAACGGGTCCGCTTAAAAAAGAATACTTCCCTATGCCCAGCCTAGGAGCCAAAATACAAGTATTACCTTTTTTTACCAAAAACTGCTTGCCTGAAATCCCGCTTATTGGTTTATAATGTCCAATCCAAGTCAGATTGGAATGACTAAAAACCGTTTAGATGTACTACCTTGAATCGATTTCCTTCGAGCCATCCGATTGTAATTGCCCTTAAACGGGCCAAAAGTCTCTCAAAGGATTTGCGCCGGGAGTTCCTTAACTTTCTGCAAGAGTTCGAAGACTGGGAAGGGCAGGCCCTTTACCTACTAGAAGACAAGGGCAATAGCATTGAGCAGATCATCGCCGACCTCTTTAATGTGGCGATCAAAGACCAGCCCGACTGGAAAAGACCTACTAAACAATTCAGCTTCGAAGAAGACGAATCGGTCATTCCTCCCCCAGAAAAGATTGGCAAGGAAGGTCTTAAGCTTGTCGGGTTGATCGACTATCCTCAGTTTGGGTTTAAAGACTGGAAGCAAGAACACGGCTTCGACACGGTCCCGGTTGAGGTCGGCGACATTCACACCATTATTCGCTTCCGCCAAGTCTATACCCCAGACCGAGAAGAGAAGTTTGAGTGGTCCTTTAACCGCTCGCGTTATGGCATCAGAGGTTGGGGGAACGAAAAAGCAATCAAGTCGATTATGAAGTCGTTACTTGATAACAACAACAATCCCGGATGGGTGGTTAAAACCTTTTTAGATGAAAACAAACTTTTAACCGATTCAGAACATAAGCTTAGAGCAGACCCCGAGATCCCTAACCCCTTGGTGCTTTCCAGCCGCGATACCCACTGCCTGCTATTTTTGCTTTTAGGCCATCCCTTTTTGTATTACGGGGATTCGCTCCAGCCGATTCGCAACTCATATAAAAAGGTGGAGTACGACCTCAATTGTTACTCTTTGCCCAACCACCACATCTTGGCCGGGGCCTTTCACCATGTTGAGGAAGACGGCACCCGGGTGCCTATTATTACAGACGATTTCGCCGATGAAGGGATCATGCTTTATGGTCTGCCGAAGTCGATTTTATACAACAACCGTTACTACGAAATCCTTCCCACCCCAATCCCCGCCCAAATGATCCGCGACTCGTTTCGCGGGATTTTGGTGCCTAATGACGAGTGGGAGGAGTTTGTTGAACTTTGGCGCTTGTGGTTCCCCGAAAAAATGGTGACCCCTTGCGACCCCAACGTCAGCGACACCCCCAACTTTGTGGCCAGAAGGGTCAAAGACTGGAAATACTGGCTCGCCGAGCCCGAGACCCGTAAAAAATTATACGAAAAAGAAGAAGACGTAACCGTCGTCCGGCTGCACGAGGAAACCCGGCACTTCAACACCAACAAAATGGCCTTAACCATCGAAAATTTCGATGGGGAAACTAACAAGCTGATCAACCCCGCCATGACACCAAAGGCGGCCAAGTTGATCCAAGTTTTAAAGGCGATTTACCAAACCAAGCAAATTGACGGCTTTTACATGGTCGAGCGCCATGGGGCCAGTCAGCTTTTGATCTTGGCCGAGGAATACCCCTACGCCCGCTCCTACACAGGCGAACATATCCTTTCGGCCCAGACCCGCGACTTCCGGGTGACGGTCACTAGAAATCCAGAAAACGAAAATCAATACCTTCTCAAAGGGGAGATTGGCCGTTTTGAGCAAGGTAAACGCAAACGCAAGTTTGTCCCTATGGTCAAGTCGGACGGGCCCCTACCCAAAGCTATAGGCACCGTGCCTGCTTACCTGTTAGAAGATGGGCAAATGGTGCGGATTGGCTCCATGCTTTCAGGGCGTTTGATTAACGACACCATGTCGGGTGTAGTGGTCGAGGAGTCGGAAATTTCCGACTTTTACGCCGCCGCTCTGCCCTATCTAAAACAACGCTCTATCGAGATCCACGACCCTCAAGGGGTGCTGCGGGTATCGGCGCTGTTTAACTACCACTTGCTGGGCAAGATGACCATCTGGGAGGTGGGTGGAGTCTTGATGGGCCGCCTAGAAACGGTGATGTTAACCGGGATTGGCGAACTCGCTTACCCTTTCACGCTAAACGCGGACGAGTTCGAGCAGGTCTTGGACAAAAAGTCCTACAAAATCCCCAAAGACTTTTCTCAAGAACTCAAACTTCGAGACGAACTCTACTCAACCGGCTGGGTGGACGAGGGAAGTTCAGAATACAGCATGCGCGAAGACATGGCCCTTGGCTTTGTTTTAGAAACCCTTCCTGTAAAAGACCCAGACCGGATGGTCCAATATCTGGGCGGGACCAAGCTCAAACGCTGGAAAACTAAAAAACTGATTCCCGAAATCTCTACCAGTATAAAATCGGGTGTGGATTGGTTTGATGTTGACGTGACCATGACCATCGACGGTCAACTCTTTGACTTAAAAAAGTTAGTGGCCATGTGGAAGTCTGGCGAGGAAGCGGTAGAGCTTAAAGCGGGCGAGGGGATTGCGGTGATCGATTCCGCTTGGATCGAAAAATATGCCCCCATTCTGAATCGCTTGATCCAAACCACAAAAAAACGCGGCCAAGCCAAAGCGGACCAAAAACTCGATCAATATATCGAGGAGGAAATGGGGCGTATTGGCGTGCCCTTGCAGGTGGACAAGCACCAAGTCGGGCTCCTCGCCGAACTCGAATCCATCGCCCAAACCAGGGAGCACGACGAGGAATGGGAGCAGATTCAGCAGAAACTTTCAGGCTTTAAAGGCATCCGCAACCAACGCATCCCCAAAGAGGTACAGGCGACCTTACGCGACTACCAAAAAGAAGGGGTCAATTGGCTCTGTTTCCTCTATGAATATGGTTTTGGTGGCATCTTGGCCGACGACATGGGTTTAGGTAAAACCTTGCAAACCTTGGCCTTTTTGGCGGTTATCAAGAAGCGTAATAAAACCAAAAAACCAAACCTCGTTATTGCCCCGACTTCTGTGGTTACCAACTGGCTCGCAGAGGTCCGCAAATTTGTGCCCCATTTCAAGGCGGTACTGCTTCACGGTCAGAAGCGCAAAGCCCTTTACGAAGAAGCCGAAACCGCCGACTTGGTGGTCACGACCTACGGACTTTTGCAGCGGGATTTGGATTGGTTGATGGAGATGGAGTTTGAGGTAATCATTTTGGACGAGGCGCAAAATATCAAAAACGCTAGGAGCAAAACCAGTCAGTCGGTGATGAAACTCCATGCCGAGCGCCGCCTGACCCTGACCGGTACGCCTATCGAAAACAGCGTCATGGAGCTTTGGAGTCAATTTAACTTCCTCATGCCCGGCTTCTTTGGACCACTTAAGGAATTCGAGCGCGATTTTGTAAAACCAAAAAAGAAAGACGGCCAAAAGAAAAAACGCACCGACCATGGCCTGTTACGCCGCCAAACCAAGCCTTTTATTTTGCGCCGCTTAAAGCAAAACGTGGCCAAAGAGTTACCACCCAAAACGCAGCAAACCCTCTATTCCGAGATGGAAGAGGAGCAAAAGAAGCTTTACATGTCGGTTATGGAGATTGTCCGCCAACAGGTCAAAGAAAAGATTTCGGCTGGTGGGGTCAAGGGGGCGCGGATTGCCATTTTTGATGCGTTACTGAAATTGCGCCAAATCTGCTGTGACCCAAGGCTAAGCCCCCTAGCCGGGCCCACTCCGCCGCCTTCGGCAAAATATAAGCTGTTTATGGAAACCTTGACGGAAATTGTTGGCGAAGGCCATCGTGTCTTGGTGTTTAGCCAGTTTGTAAAAATGCTCAAGCTAATGCACGAAGATTTAAGGGCCGAGGGGATTCCCTTTTTACAGCTCGACGGCACCACCAAAAACCGCGAAGAATTGGTTAACAAATTCCAGCAGTCTGACGAATACCCCGTATTTTTGATCAGCCTCAAGGCGGGCGGCACCGGGATTAACCTTACTGCGGCAGACTATGTAATCCACTATGACCCCTGGTGGAACCCGGCCGCAGAAGCCCAGGCGACAGACCGGGCTTACCGGATTGGCCAGAAAAACCATTTGTTTGTTTATAAGTTGATCACCCGTAATTCGATCGAAGAGAAGATTTTGGACCTTCAAGAAAAGAAACAGGCCTTAGCTGACAATATTGTGGGTAATTCCGAGGCCCTCGAAGACATGCTAAATCTGGACGACCTTAACGACCTTTTTGCCATTTAATCAAACGACCCATGCATAAAGACCCTATCACTTTAGCAGGCTATCAGGCGCTGCAAGAGGAGCATAAACGGTTAATCCGTTTTGACCGCCCAACCATCATCGAGGCTATCGACACCGCCCGGGCTCACGGCGACTTAAAGGAAAACGCCGAATACCACGCGGCCCGCGAGAAACAATCCTTTATAGAAGGCCGAATCGAGCGGCTCAATCACCTCCTGGCCAACTGCGAGGTGATCGACATTGCCAAAATGGGTGGCCCCCAAATCCGTTTTGGCGCCACCGTCACTTACCGAGATTTAGACACCGAGGACGAAACCACCTGGATTATTGTGGGCGAAGAAGAGGCGGACATTAAACAACGAAAAATTTCGGTCAAATCCCCTATCGCTAAAAGTCTTTTAGGCAAAGAGGAGGGTGACGAAGTCACCTTGCGTGTTCCCAAAGGCAACGTCGAGGTGGAGATTCTGTCGGTGAAATGGGGCTAGGGTTTTGGGGCTACCGGCCTTTGTTCAACCAAGCTCCGCAGTTTTCTACTAGGCGTGTTAGACGGGGTTGAGTATTTGGGGTCGGTAGCAGGAGCCAATTCCTCCACTATCCTGGGCTGCCAGCGTTTGGCAGCTATTTCGCGGGCTTCTTCATAACTCATCCAATCCGCATATTTGGCGCTTTTTTCTAAAAAGCTTTGGTAGCGGGTCGTCTCGCTTTTGGACATACCTACAACCTCCAAGCCTAAGAGTTGCAGTATAAACCAGGTAAATAGACCAACCACAATAATCACTGGCGCAATCGCTTTTAACCAAAGCGGCAGGGCAACCCCCGTTATTGGCTGTGATGGATTCGCCTCTGGGTTCTGAGTAGTCGGGTTTGCTAAGCTGTACTCATTCTGCAAACGATAATTTGCACGAATTTCGAGCGAGTCGTTTTTTCCATTTGAGACAGATAACTCTTTAGTGAAAAACTCAACCGCCTCGCGAACTTGGGAAACCGCTTTGGCAGAGTACAAAATGGCTTCTAACGTTAATAAAATGTTTACGGAACCAGGGTGAACTGAAAATTTTGAAACCACCACCTTGGCCTCGTCAAACTGAAATAGTCGGTTTACCTTGTGGATTAGCAAATACTCGATGGCAAGTCCGCTCTCGTCTCCAAAGGGGTGTTGATCATAAAACCGAAATTCAGGTCGGCTCCAGTAACGTACTAAACGATGTTGCAGGTCATAAAAATCGTCCTTATCTGTACCTTCCTGGGCGCTAACTCGGATTTCTATTTTCCAGGTTTGCTGCCCAACAATCGCTCTTGGCAAATTTTCCATTTCAGCCTGTCAATAAATCTTGTTATACCTACCCCACCACCTTCAAATGGGCGGGGTTTTGACAATGGGGGGGATGGGTTTGGGCTGGGTTGTCTTCTTCGTCTGGTTCGTCGGCGGTGGCGTCGCCAATGGCGGGGCCTTCAAAGGGCCAGAGCCTTGGGTGCAGCAGGGCGGTCAAGATAGGGGCCCCGGTTAACATCAAGGCAATCAGCGCCAGCATAAATTCATGACTCCAAACCTCGATTTGTCCGGTCAAGCGGTCGAGGCTGCCCACAAAACAGGTTAAAAAAACATAAAGCACCGACATACTCCAACTTATTTTTAGCAAGTTCGGGAGAATGGTTAAGGTGAACCCGTTGCTAAAAACCAAACGGCTGTTAAACAACATCAGAAGGGAAAAAAGCATCCCGAACCAAGCTAACCCACTAGCACCAACTGGAATACGCACCAGTAAGACCGGATTTTGGGGATCCACCTTGATTGCCTTTTTATCGGCTTTGGGGACTTCAGCGGACAAAATCGGGGTGGTACCCTTTTGCTCCTGGATTTGTTTTATAGCTAGTTCCGCCATCTTGACCGCCTGTATGGCCTTTTGGGCACTGGCTTCAGCCAATTTAGCGGCTTGGAGAACGGTATCGCCGGTGGCTTCGGTGCTTTTGGGACCAGCTGGATCCGATTTAATCAGTGGCAAAATCGAATTTACGAAAGAATCATACCCCCCCGTTCCAAACCGGGCGAGACCAGCCTTGACTCTTTCTACGGTCGAATAAGTCGGCTGATTTAACAGGCTAAAACCGCCGTCTAAGACCATGTTCGCGGTCGAAAGGGAGAGTGCGCCCAAAAAAACGACCAGCAAATAGGCCCAAATCGATTTATGTTTTTTCATGGTTCCCCAAGCATCAAGGTCCGAAAACTTTTCCAAGTTGCTTCAGGTATAGCAGAAAGCGTAAGGATAAACAGGACAAAAATAGGACAATAATAGGACATTGGCCTTAGCCAGCCAAAACCAGAGCCAGTATATTTAGCTCTGCTTTTTTATAAATTGGTCTATCATTGCAGCAGTTTGCGGAAATCGGCCTTGAATGGCCCGTTTTTCAAATAGCCCTTTCATCTCGCGTAAGCTAGGCGCGATAGATTCTAAAAATCCAGATTTCTTTTTGACCTGTCCCAAAAAGCCATAACTCCCCAAACTCCGAAAGCGGCGAAGAAGCAATACTAAATAGAAATTCTCTTCAAATTGGGCCTTTGATTCCCCTTGGCCAATCTTTTGAAAAGCATGATATAACAACAAGGTTCGTTGTTTTTCGGAGAGCCCAGAACGGCTGGCGTAAAGCATACTGGCTAGGTCATAATATTTGTTGCCTAACATGCCCGATTGGTAGTCGATAAAATATATCTTTTCCTGGTGCCACATAAAATTACGGGCTTGAAAGTCTCGATAAACAAAAAATGCCCCCTCAAGCTGGGCTATCGGCTCAATTACTTGCGAATAAAGCTCTTCTTTGACCAAATCCGTATAGTCAGACTCATAACCAAACAGCTTTATATAATTGGTTTCAAAGTAGATTAAATCGGAAATCAACTGGTTTTTATCCATAACCCGATTTTTCAAATGTACGCCTAATTGGTGCGCCATGCCCACTTGCATTAAGGGCAGCCAGTGAAGCACCTCATGGTAGGCATTTAAAAACCGGCTGTTTTCGCCAGAATCCCGCCAAATATCCATTTGTTGGGCTAGGTTATTGGGGCCTAGGTCTTCTAAAAGGTACCGCTTTTCATCCTCGGCGACTTGCAAAATTTTGGGAACAGGCAGGCCTATCGCGGCCATTTCTTTGGTAAAAAGTAAAAAATCCCGGTTTTCCTCTAAATTCTCGTGGTAAATCCCAATGATGGTTTGCCCTTCTACTCGCAACCGACAGATAATCCGGTCCGAACCATCGCCAACTAAGGGCTCCAATTGCACTTTTTGGCCAAGCTGTTTTTCGGCCATTTGCTTTAGTAGGTCCATGAATTCCTTTTCTGGGGATCGGCTTTTTATAAGGTTGATTAAGTTTGATTAGTGATAAAATCAAGTTTAATCGGATGAGTCTATCCCTGGAGGGAGGTTAAATTTCTGGTCGTTTTGGCGAATATACTCGCGGATTTCGTCAAAATAGTCGCTTAAATTGGGATTGGTATAGACCCCGTAGATGGCGGAATGGATGGTTTTAATCTCGGCGTAAATCATTGATTTACCTTCAGCAAGGCTCCGCTGAATGGCGCGCCTGGGCAAAATACACCAACAAAGATCGGCCTCAACCGCGTCTAACATTAAACGCACGTCGTCCATTTCTGCCATTAAACTCGAACTAAGTTTTTGACTGTTTATGTATTCCTTTACCCTAAAATTCAGGTCCGTGCCTCGGCTATAGGTGATATAGGGGATATCGTTAAGGTTTTTTTCACCGGCTAAAAGTTGCGCCCCTCGGTCTTTTGAGGTCACCAAGTAAAAGGAACGATCAATAATTTTTTTGGTGTAAATTGATTTAGAACGAGTGGGCACCAGTTGGTCACAAAAAATCAAATCGAGTTGGCCTTGGGTGAGTTCATTAAATAATTCAGCCAGATCGTTATCTACAATTTTAGTAAATAATTCGGGTCTTTTAAGCAGGGGTAAAATTAAGAAAATCGTCATATTTCTGGCTAAATTTCGGACAACCCCGACCCGTAGCACCCTCTGCTCTAAGGATATTTCCTCCCTAACCTTGTCGATCAATTCATTTCTTAAAGAAAAGATACGAGTCGCATAATCTTCGACCTGCACCCCAACTGGGGTTAAAATCATCCGTTTTGATTGGCGGTCAAAGAGACTTTTGCCAAAAGAACCTTCCAGCTTTTTGAGTTGGTCGCTTAAGGTAGATTGGGATAAATGAAGTACTTGGGCGGCCTGTTTGATACCCCCTTCCTTGGCGATCATCCAAAAATAGTAGAGGTGTTTTAAGTTTAGGTTTTGCATTGGGTTTGCTCCATACCAATTCCGCTGCGCGTCTCAATTCGAAAAAACCGAACGATAATGAGTTATTAAACGATTTTACTTATTTTTGAAAGCCGATAATATAGGAGTACGACCCATTTTAAGGGTCCCCCAAAACCGCAATCAAGGGCTTTAGATGGTGATTTCCTCTTTACCCGCTAAATACAACCGCAAAAATTTTCAATCTGATCTACTTTCTGGAGTCACGGTAGGCATTATCGCCTTGCCCCTTTCTATGGCCCTGGCTATCGCCAGCGGGGTGCCACCCCAACATGGTCTTTACACCTCCATATTTGCAGGCATCATTATCGCCTTTACTGGTGGTTCGCGGTATTCAGTTTCTGGGCCTACCGCTGCCTTTATAGTGGTGCTTTTGCCTATTAGCCAACGCTTTGGGCTTGCAGGTCTGCTTTGTGCCACCATCATTGCGGGGTTGATACTAGTAGGCATGGGGCTCGCCCGGGTTGGTGGAATAATTCGGCTGATTCCATATCCAGTCGTGATCGGTTTTAACACTGGCATTGGGATTGTGATTGCCGCCTTTCAAGTTAAAGATTTTTTAGGGATCGAAGGGATCGTCAAGGGAAGCTTTATTAGCACCATCGGTCAATTGGCGGGCGCATTAAACCGGACCCATTGGGCCGATGCGGTGGTGGGTGTGGTGACCTTGGCGGTGCTTCTGATTTTCCCTAAATTAAAATTGCGGGTGCCCTCACATTTGGTCGCGGTAGTAATCGGGACTTTGTTTTCACTGGTATTGGGGATGGATTTTGTGGGCTCTTCGGTCAAGACGTTGGGCACCGAATTTCAGTACAAGATTGATGGGATTATTGGTAACGGAATTCCGCCAGTTTTGCCTGCCTTCGCGTTCCCTTGGAATATGACCAACATAGATGGCACTCAATTAAATTGGGACCTTGACTTAGTCAAAGAACTGGCATTGGCCGGTTTCACGGTAGCCATGTTGGGAGCGATTGAATCATTACTTTGCGCAGTGGTCGCAGACGGCATGACCGGCTCTAAACACAATCCTAATCAAGAGCTAATTGGCCAAGGATTAGGCAATATTATTGGCCCCTTTTTCGGGGGCATTCCGGCTGTTGCCGCCATGGCCCGCACCGCTGCCAACATCCGTGCTGGTGGCGTTTCGCCCGTATCCGCGATTGTTCACGGAGTTTTTTTATTGTTTACTTTGCTCTTTTTTGGGCAATGGTTGGCCTATATTCCCATGGCTACCTTAGCGGCACTTTTGCTGGTAGTTGCCTGGAACATGGCTGAGACCAAACACTTTATTCGTATTGTAAAGGTGGCTCCTCGCAGTGACGTGGCGGTTTTGTTTGCTTGCGTGACCTTGACGGTTTTGGTGGGGATGGTAGTGTCGCTGACGGTAGGGATCAGCTTGGCATCGGTTTTATTTATTAGGCGGATGTCTGATTTATCAGGCAATAAACTAGTTGGTGATCAGCCTAGCGAGATTAACTTTGAGCATTCCGATGGGGTGGTGATTTACGAGATAAACGGCCCACTCTTTTTTGGTGCTGCCCAAAAAGCGATTAGCACCTTAGAACAGGTTGACCATGAATTTAAGGTTTTGGTTTTAGAATTATCCCAGGTAAATATGATCGATATGACCGGGATCGTCGCCCTTGAATCGCTACTAGCTAGCTTAAAAAAGCTGAAGATAAAGGTCGTGCTTTGCAGGCCCGCCCCGCAACCAAGCCAACGATTCAAGGCCGCTGGGATATTGCCAGATCAAAAAAGTCTTTTTATTGCAGAGAGTATAAAAGAAGGTTTAGAGCAGGTAAAAGCTACTAACACAGACCCGTTTTAAGGTAATTTTGCAAGGTTTTAAAAGCTGGTGTCCCTATGAAAGGACTGTAGAAAACCATCTAGTGTAGGTTGTGCAGTAGGTCGCTCGCAGCCAGAAAGCTAACCGCAAAATCCAAAACAATATTAAATCCAATAACAAACCTACCCCGGCGCAGGGTCATCCCGCCAGCGATAGCGTAGCAAATCATCGAATTGCTGGCTAAAAAAGCGATTCCAATAAAGGGGATATAATCACCATAGTTTAGCTTCAAAGCCCACCCCCAACCAGTAATCCCGCCAGTACGGGCAATATAATCCCCAGCTGGCAGACCCCAAGCAGCAGTGAGTTCCTTGATGGGTAACAGTGGGTCAATTAACCCAAAGGAATAGATAGCAAAGGTCAAAATTAAAAGTGCCAAGTCCAAGTTCACCAAGATTCCTAGCAGCTTGGCATAGGACTGTTGGCAGGGTAGGTTCTGATATCTGGTTTCTAACTCGTTCATTTTTTATCCTATATCCCAAAGGCTTTGACAAAGCTCCTTAACCCAGCCAAGAGCAAGACAACCATCAATATCATCCGAATTAACCCCGGTTCAACCTTGGGCAATAATTTCGCCCCGATCCGCGAACCCAAAATAATCCCCACCATTGAGGGGACCACAACTAAAGGCAGAACGGCCCCCTTGTTTAAATAAAACCAAGCGGCTGAATCGGTGATCGAAAGAATAAAACCTGAAGTGGCAACCGCAACCTTGACTGGAGCCCCCATAATTAAGTTTAAGACAGGCACGTTTGCCCAACCGGCACCCATACCAAACATCCCGGCAAGAAGGCCCACAAGCGAAAAGGAAAACAATCCAGGCAAAGTGCGGTGGACCGTCCACTGGATTTGTTTACCGGTGGTGCCCTCGATGTAGGTGCCACCAATGTTAAAAAAGGCTGCCCATTTGTCGTTGGGATTAACTGCTGGATAATCGGTTCGTTTTGAGAAAAACATGATCCCTACAATAATCATGATCAATAGACCCAAACTGCCATGGATGTACCCAGGATTAAGTGCCGAAAGCCAAAGGCCCAGCATGGCCCCAACCAAAGAAAAGGCCGAGGCAATCAACCCGGCGGGGAAAGCCAGCTTGATACTGGCTAAGTTGGCTTTAAGCAGGCCTGGAGCGGCGGCTAACGCGCTTGAAAGCGCGATAAATAGTCCAGCCCCCCGAACAAAGTCGATGTGAAACGGAAAAAAACTGGAAACCAGGGGAACAAACAACACCCCACCGCCAATTCCGGCTAAAACTCCAAAAATCCCGATTAAAAAAGAGGTAAGAAACAGCAAAAAGGCCCACCCCCACCAAGGGAGGGCATTGGTATCTGTTTGAGCAAAAACCGCTTGGGGCATTAAAAGCAAAAGCCCAAGAATCGGAGGTAGGATCAACTTCAAATTTCCTCCAAAAGCCGCGGGTTCGGCGTTGAGGTGTGGGATATTAGGCACAGCCACGAGACCAGTTGTTACCGAAGGCACCTAGTTCAGTCCAACGCTAATAGGTGGTCTCCAACGAATCCAGGTTGCGGCATTTGAATATTAGCATAATATAAACACCCCAAATGATCCTGTCAAAGCTTAATGCCAATTTCAAAAGTCGCCAAACCTTACTTTTCAAGCTTAGGTTTTCTGCTTTAGCCTATAGTGGGGTACCAAAACGAACAAACTCCATAGCACCCACAGCGCCCTAGGGCTGGTGCAGCACCCACTGGACCACGCCCCACACTTTAAATTGGCATTGATCGGTGACCTCCAGTGTGGGATGGCCTGGTGCGGCAGCTTCAATATAAGTACTTTCCCCATCGATCACTAGCCTCTTAACCGCCAGCTCCCCATTAAAAGCTACTACCACCACCATCCCTGAGCGAGCCTCTTGAGCGCGGTCCACCACTAATAAATCGTCGTGATATATTCCCGCCCCCACCATCGAATCTCCTACTACTTTGACCATAAAACTCGATTCCGGTTTGGGTACTAAATATCGATTAAGATCTAAAAGTGGATCCTTGGGTTCACTGCGTAGCGCCCTTCTGGGGGCTTGGAAAGGCGGCAACATAGGCCGTTCTTGTATTTCGAATTGGTTAGCGCTGAATTTCATCCTATCCTCCCGGCTAAGTACAAATGTACTCCAAAACAAAAATTGCCGTCAACAAAATAGTGAACATAAGTTCTACATTGAGACCTTGTCAAAAATGTCAATAAATTCGCAACTAACCCATCCTTTGGTTTGGATTGTCATTTTTGTTAAAAATAGATTTAGGAAAAAAGTTCGTATATAATTGTATTTATGTACTATTATGGCGTGGCACAAAGGGTGAAGTTAGAAATAACCAGACGGCGACGAATCGGAATAAAATGATTCCCGCCGCCAAGGGGGCTCACCCCTGAATTTAACCACCCAAAGGAACCAAAGATGAAACAAAAATTCCTAGCCAGTGTGATGCTGCTGGCTTTATTCGCCCTTCCGGCCTTTGGCCTAGAGGGGAAGATAAACGGCGAGGAGATCCCTGCCATGCAATACGCTATGGATACCATGTGGGTATTGCTAGCGGCGGTTTTAGTGTTTTTTATGCAGGCTGGCTTTGCCATGGTCGAGTCTGGGTTCACCCGTGCTAAAAACGCGGTTAACATCATGATGAAAAACATGATGGACTTTTCCATTGGTAGCCTAAGTTTCTGGTTTATCGGATTTGGCATTATGTTTGGTAATGGCAACGGTTTTTTTGGTTTAAGTGGCTTTATGCCCGATGCCTCTAGCGTGGACGACTTGTCCAGCCTTGCTTGGTCTTCGGTACCTGTAGTTGCGGCCTTTTTCTTCCAGGCTGTGTTTGCGGCTACGGCGACTACGATCGTATCAGGTGCGGTAGCTGAACGGATTAAGTTTAGCAGTTACCTGGTTATTTCGGTTATAATTACCACCTTGGTATATCCGGTTTCAGGTCACTGGGGTTGGGGCGGTGGTTGGTTAGCTAGCTTCGGTTTTACTGACTTTGCTGGCTCGACCATTGTACATTCGGTTGGCGGTTGGGCTTCTTTAGCTGCGGTACTGGTCCTAGGGCCAAGATTGGGTAAGTTTACGGCTGATGGAAAGGCCCGCGCCATTCCTGGGCACAACATCCCTATGGCAACCTTGGGTGTCTTTATCCTGTGGTTCGGCTGGTATGGTTTTAACCCTGGTTCGACGATGGCGGCTAATACCGATATCGGGGCCATCGCTTTAACCACCACCTTAAGTGCCGCTGCTGGTAGCTTGGCTGCGTTTTTTATCACCTACGCCAAGTACAAAAGGGCAGACGCAGGGATGACCCTCAACGGCGCTCTTGCTGGTTTGGTTGCCATTACGGCTGGTTGCGCTGGGGTCTCGCCCCTTAGCTCGGTCTTTATTGGAATCATAGCTGGTTTAGTTGTTGTGTTCTCGGTGTTGTTACTAGACAACCTTAAGATTGATGACCCCGTCGGCGCTATCAGTGTTCACGGGGTTTGCGGGGCACTTGGAACCTTGCTATTAGGCTTTTTCGAAAAAGAAAAGGGACTACTTTTTGGTGGCGGAACCGATCTGTTGGTGGGTCAAGCCATTGGCGTAGTAGCCATCGGCGCTTGGGCCTTTGGAGCCAGCTTTATCTTAATGAAGGTACTGGATCTAACCATGGGTCTAAGAGTAACCGAGGAAGAAGAACATGTAGGTTTAGACTACTCCGAGCACGGAGCTGCTGCCTATCCCGACTTTAACATCAGCAGTGTAACTGCTAGGAATTAACCAATTTCACTTCGCATCGGGGGGCTCTTGATACCAGCCGCGCCTTTGGAGTACGAACCAAAGGCACCCCGATTTAAAAAACAACAAGGAGAAAAAACATGATGTCTAAGTTCATTAAAGCTAGCTTCCTCGCCTTCGCGGTATTGGCCTTCGGCGTTCAAGCCAAGGCTCAAGAAGAAATAGCCGCCCCTGCGGAAGCGGCCCCAGCGGCTCCGGTAACCGTTAGTGGGGATGTGGGCGTGGTGTCTCATTACATCTGGCGGGGTGTGGACCAAAATGGTCGCATCCCCTCGATCCAAGGGGGATTGAGCCTGGGTTTCGCGGCGGTAGAAGGCTTATCAGTGGGCTATTGGAGTGCCAGCATTGGGGGTAACACCGGTCACGAAACCGACTACTTCATTACTTACGGTGGCACTGCCGGAGATTTGGAGTACTCGGTAGGTTGGACCCTGTATTCTTATGACTTCACTCGCTTCACCACCGATGCGGCGGGTAAAAACGTGGCCGGACAAAACGAATATTCGGCTGGCGTAAGTATGGCTGGTGCTTCGTTTAACTTCTTTATGGTGCCTGCCGAAAACAGCACCAAAGGGGTTGGCGACACCGCTGATGCAGTTAGCTTGACCTGGATCGAATTAGGCTACAGCACTGAAGCGTTGGGACTAGGCTTAAGCGCCAATTACGGCACCGGTACCTACAACCAGCAGTGGCTAAACGCAGGCAACGCCGTTGAAAGCACCGCCGTTTTGACGGTCGCCGTCGAAAAGTCGATTGGCGACAACATCGCTTTATCCTATAACAAAACCAAGATAATGACCCAGTCCAGCAATGGTGCGCCTCTTAGTGGCGAATATTGGATGGGCTTGGACGTAACCTTTTAGGGCTTAACCCCAATCAACATAGGTACCTACCATGAAAAAGATTGAAGCAATCATCAAGCCCTACAAACTCGACGCCGTCAAAGACGCCCTAGAAAAACTCGATATCTTGGGTATGACGGTAACCGAGGTCAAGGGTTTTGGCCGCCAAAAGGGGCATTCCGAGCTTTACCGGGGTGCTGAGTATCAAATCGATTTTGTACCTAAAATCAAAATCGAAATCGCGTTAAACGCGGAAGATTTAGCGGCGGCAATGGAAGCCATCGCTAACGCAGCACGGACCGATAAGGTTGGTGACGGCAAGATCTTCGTTTACAACCTCGAAGACTGCGTTAAAATCCGCACCGGCGAGCGCGGATCGGCGGCTTTGTAGCGTTAAGTAAAGTAAAAAAAGGGGAGTTCCGGCTCCCCCCAAGCCCCAGGAATCTCTCAACCGAGCCCCCGAGATATTCCTGGGGTTTTTTGTGTCCAACTATTAAATTTGTTGAGGCTGGTAGTGGGTATAGCGGGTAAACTCAATATTCGCAGGCGCTACATGGCGGCACAACCATAAGGTCAAATATTCTAAGAGTTCAACCGACCAGAGAGGATAGCCTTTTTGACCTATTTTGAGGCAAAACCGATGGATCTCGTTGTTAAACATTTCCTTCTCTTGGGACAGTTCTATCGGCACCACCCCACTTGCCCAATCTGCCCAATGTTCCCCCAAGTCGCTTAGGTCAGACAAAACCCCTGGCAACACCTGGACACCCACCCCTTCGGACATGGCTTGATGAAGCCGGTCCATCTCTTCAAGAAAAAACTCAAATCGCTTCTGGTCTGCCAAATCCTCGGGACTTGGTGGTTTGAAAACCTTTCTAAAATTCATGATTCCCCCTTTGAAAAACAAACCTCTGCGTGCATTGTATCGCAGGTAGTTTAGCTTTTAAAGAGCATCTTTTTACTCAACCTGAACCGGTTGCCCATCGACCACAAAAGCGTCGATCTGGGCTTCCAGCTTGGTAATGCTGCCCTTGGGGGATAAAAAGAGGATTTGAAACCACATGGGTTTGTTGGGGTCCAGTTCTGGGCCTTTGTCCCCCGGCTTTAGGCTGGTAAAGGCCTCCAGCTTTTCTAAGCTCCAACCAGATAACTGCCTAGTGCTTAAACGGCGGGACGCTAGGTTGGTCGATTGAGCCAGGAGTCGGTCCCCCTCACCATAAAGTCGGCCTCCAAGTTGCACCTGTTCCAACTTGGTGCCCTCTGGATAAAAGCTTTTGACTTGGCCCTCAAGCACAAAAAATCGGCCTGCAAGGGAATTTTCGATCCAGCGGCCTTTTAGGGGTTCGACCAAGGTTAATTGAATCGCTTGGCGAGGTTGGTGCAGTGCC
>Ga0208246_1000401_pt1 | contig 36220 bp, 25 predicted proteins | sample RifOxyD2_FD_184039 | JGI IMG/M metagenome (GOLD analysis project Ga0208246, IMG submission 184039) | Soil microbial communities from Rifle, Colorado - Rifle Oxygen_injection D2 (SPAdes) | ecosystem: Environmental > Terrestrial > Deep subsurface > Rock core/Sediment | place: Rifle, Colorado... | reverse complement strand
GGGGGGGGGGGGGGGGGGGGGGGGGTGATTAATATTGACATTTTTTTTAGCTAAGGTAATATGTAAGATATATGGAAAAATGTCTTACACAAATTAGTAAAATTAGTTCTAAATATCAAACGGTGATTCCGGCAATGATCAGGAAAGAATTAAAAATCGAGACTAATGGCGAATTAGTCTGGCAGATTATTAAGAAGGGAAAGACTCCATTTATTTTGGTTGCTCCCAAGCCTCAAGATTGGTCGATTTATTTGTCTGGTTTAGGAAAAGATCTTTGGGCCGGGATAAATACTGATGATTACATCAACCAATTAAGAGACGAATGGCAAAAATAAAAGAGTTTTCAATTTTTTTAGAACGGTCTGGCAGAGTCGGTATAGATACCAGTATTTTTATTTATAAGTTTGAACAGCACCCGCAATTTGAGCCTCTTTGTTCGGTGGTATTTAGTTTATTGTCCAAAGATCAAATAGAATTAATTACATCCACGGTTACTGTTGCCGAGATCCTAGTTAGACCATGGCGAGTTAAGGACAGTGCGCTACTCCAAGCGTATGAAAATATTTTTTTGACTTTACCTAATTTTTTGCTTACTGTAATTGATTATCGGGTTGCGAAGACGGCGGCATTTCTTAGGGCTAAATATAATATCCGCCTGCCAGACGCCTTGCAAATTGCGGCCGCGTTGACAAATCAGGCTAAAATTTTTGTGACTAATGATATACAATTAAAAGTAGTTAAAGATTTAAAAATCGCTTGTCTTAGCGATTATATTTAGTCCCCTATTTAAAATTTTTTAGGGCCGTTAGCTCAGCTGGTTTACCCGCCTAAATTTTGCGTTTGCAAATTTTGGCGGGTGAAGAGCGCCACATTTGTGCAACCCGCCAAATTTTTTTGGGGCCTATATTTTAGTGGTAGAATACCTCTTTTGCAAGGAGGAGGCGGCAGTCCGATTCTGCCTAGGTCCACCATTTCAGATTTGCCGAAGAAGTTGCCTCGGGGCTTCGCCCCTCGGCATTGGTTTCCGCCAAGAAATTCCAGGGGGTTTTGAATTCCGCCAAAAGCATTCCCGCCGAAAGTCGGCGGTTCGAGCCGATGTCCACAAGAAAATCTTTCATCCCCGAAAGATTTTCTTGTTTAGAGAGATTTTCGGCTTGGTTGGCTTCAATAATCCAGTTTCGCATGAGTTCGAGCCAATGATTACCTTTCCGCTCAAAATCAGATAATTTCTCCTCAATCGTTTTCTTTTCCGCCATTAAAATATTCTTTTTCTCTTGATACTCGCCAAGTTCCAATGCCTCGCCTAAATATGCGTCTGTCAGTCGCTCTAGCCGTATTTTAATGGCGGAAATACTATCGCGGAGATTTTGAGCGAAAAGGTCTGATGAGTGGCGGGATTCCTTATTCTCATTTTCTAGTTTTGCCAAAAACTTTTCCCGCCACTCATCGGGCAAAGAAACTTTTTGACACAGATTTTTCACTTGTTCAGTTAAAACTTCTTCCCGCAAAAAGCGGTTTTGCGAACACTTGCGGGTTTTGCTCTTGAAAGTGCAATGGTAGTAGTGATATTTCAAACCACTCTTTTTTATTTTACGCTCCGCCGTTATCGCATACCCGCACTCCCCGCAAGTCGCAAAACCGAGGAATTGAAAGTTTTTTGGGCCTCGCTTTTTGCGGGGTTTCCCATTCTGAACAAGTGCCTTTTGAATTTCGTCAAAAAGTTTCTTTGCAATCATTGGCTTATGCGAACCTTGATGCACCTCGCCCCGATATTGAAAGTGCCCATAGTAAAAAGGATTTTTCAAAATATGCTCAATACTGGCGAGGTGCAAAGGTTTGCCTGTCTTACCAACCAAGCCAAGAGAAAACATTTTGCGCTGAATTGCCGTGAGCGTGTATTCGCCGGTAGCAAAAGCCCCTAACGCTTCTTTTACTTTGCCAAAAGTTTTTCTATCTGGCTCAATCGTGCGTAACCTTGGCTCATTGAAATATCCCAAAGGGGCTTTTGCCGACAATTCACCACGCCTAATCTTTTGGCGAATACCACGCAAAATGTTTTCTCTTAAATTGTCGGTGTAATACTTTGCTTGTCCGAAGGCGACACTCAACATAAATTTTCCTTGCGGTGTCGCCTCGAACCAGAAAGTAGGGAATTTTAGCGCAACAATCTTTTGCGTATCCACCAAGTAAATTACTCTGCCACCGTCAATGCTATTTCTCGCTAAACGGTCTGGATTCCACGCTAAAATTCCCTGTGCAGTGCCTTTTTCAATTTCGCCAAGCATTTCGTTGAAAATCACTCTGCCCGGCTCTTTGGCGGTCTTGCTCTCGTAAAATTCTTTTTCAACGAAAAGACTGTTTTGCTTGGCGAATTCCCGAAGCTCCGTCAATTGCGCCTCAATACTCAAAACTTGGCGTTCCTCGTCCTCACTTGATTTTCTACAATAGATAAAATATTTCGTCATAGCTTCGGGAATTAAATTGATAAAGGCATTGCACTTACACCGACAATTTCTAAAAATCTCTCCTCATCGGCTCTTGCGCCTTTGGCGCAATCCAAACTTTGTTTGGGAACCGCCGAATTTCGGCGGGAATGCTTTTGGCGGAATTCAAAACCCCCTGGAATTTCTTGGCGGAAACTAATGCCGAGGGGCGAAGCCCCGAGGTAACTTCTTCGGCAAATCTGAAATGGTGGTGTTTGTTTGAAAAAGTCAGAACCCATTTTGCGGAGAACCCTGAAAACTAATGCGGACTCGGCAGGGCGAAACATTTGACTGGGGATATGGATTCGCCCTGCCTCGGCTTCTGTCCCGCCCGCAGGAGGGGTCTGGGGAGGAATGCGGGCGGGTTTCCGGACTGGGGGTTTTCGGAAATTCGGCGACTAAATTCATAAATATATACATGATGGATTATAGTATAACATTGTCTGGAAGTATAACAAAGTGTAAAATGTGAATAACTATGGAAATGAAATTCGAATCTGATAAATACCGCAAATCCCGAGGTGGATACTCTCGGTTTTTGAATGTTCTTTGCGAACATTGTGGCGCAAAAATCCTTGTTTATCAAAAAGACGGCCCCGGCCCATTAAAGCGTCTTTATTTGGATAGAATTTTTGCGCCAGAAAATTTAGCAAATTTTCAAAAACTTTCTATAAACAAAATTCCAAATTTGACCTGTTCAAAATGTAAATCTATTTTGGCCGTTCCATATATTTATAAAAAGGAACAACGAAAAGCGTACCGCCTTTTTGTTGGTGCGGTTATTAAGAAAATTACAAAAATATGAATCCAGCTTCAGAAAAACTCGGGCAAAATATGAAGCGCATCAGAGCTAAAAAGAAAATGTCGCAAGGAGATATTGCGCGAGCTTTAGAGGTTGATAGAGGTTATATAAGTAATATTGAGAATGGCAAGAAAAATCCCACCCTTGCGACCATTCAAAAGTTGGCTGATGCGCTTAAAGTATCAGCTGATGAATTGCTTAAATAAATTTATGAAGCCATCCCTTGGATTACAACGCGGCACAGTCCGATTGGAACCATACAATCCGGAATGGAAGAAACTTTTTGAATCAGAAAAATCGGCTTTGGAAGAAATGCTGGGGGATAAATTCATCGCTGTCGAGCACGTCGGCTCAACGGCAATTCCTGGTATCAAAGCAAAGCCGATTTTAGATCTGATGTTGGCTATTGAGGACTTGGAAAATTGGGAGTGGGTAAAAGAACCACTTACCAAGCTCGGCTATGAATTTCGGCGAGACTTCAGAAAAGAACAAGGACATATTTTGTTCGTCAAAGGGCCGGAGGAAAACCGGACGCATTACCTGAAAATAACTGAATCCGATTCCGATTTTTGGAATGAACACATCCTTTTCCGCAATTACCTCGTCAATAATCCCCAGTATCGCGAGGAATATCAAAATTTGAAAGAAAAACTGTTTGACGAGCACGCGGGCAACAGAGAGCCGTATACAAAGGGTAAAGAGGAATTTGTGCGGAAGATTCTCGCACTGGCTGGATTTAAGGGGAAAATACTATGAACAAAACTGAAATTGACGAATTAGCCAAAACCATTTGGGATTATCATCATCTCAATCACAAGCTTGAAAAAGCAGACTGCATTTTCGTTTTAGGAAGTCATGATACAAGAGTTGCTGAATATGCGGCAGATTTATTTTTGAAGGGCTTTGCCCCTTACATTATTTTTTCTGGCGGGCTCGGAAATCTTACAAAAAACATTTTTCAGAAACCAGAGGCGGATATTTTTGCTGATATAGCAATAAAAAGAGGAGTGCCGCCAGAAAAAATCTTGATAGAAAATAAATCTACAAATACTGGCGAAAATGTTGAGTTCACGAAAAAACTTTTAGACGAAAAGGGACTGAAGTTTGATACATTCATTCTCATCCAAAAGCCATACATGGAACGTCGTACCTTTGCGACGTTCAAAAAAGTCTGGCCGGAGAAAAACTTTATTGTAACCTCGCCTCCGATTTCGTTTGAGGACTATCCAAACAAGGAAATTTCAAAAGACAAAGTTATCGACATCATGATTGGCGATTTGCAAAGGATTAAAATTTATCCGGGGCGAGGTTTCCAAATTTTTCAAGAGATACCACCAAATGTTTGGTCGGCGTATGAAAAATTGGTAGAATTGGGATACACCAAACATTTGGTGAAAGAATAGCCGCCGAATTTCCGAAAACCCCCAGTCCGAAACCCGCCCGCATTCCTCCCCAGACCCCTCCTGCGGGCGGGAAATCAGCCGAGACAGGGCGAATCCATATCCCCAGTCAAATGTTTCGCCCCGCCGAGTCCGCATTAGTTTTCAGGGTTCTCCGCAAAATGGGTTCTGACTTTTTCAAACAAACACCACCAAAATTTAGGCGGGCAGGTGTGGAGGTCGCCGGTTCGAATCCGGCACGGACCACCAAAATCGACGTAATTTGTGATAAAATATAATTTGTTATTGAGATAGTTGCAGAAGTTCAATTTTTGCTTTTTATCAGCCAAACGTTGACGTTTTGTAATTAGCTCATTAACCTAAGATACTATGGGAAATCCAGAAATGGGTGGACCACCACCAGAGGAAACTTCAAAGTGGGATGGTTATAAAACACCCGAAAGACATAGTGAGTATGGCCAAAAGCCTGAAAATGTTGAACATAAGTTGATTCGGCGACACACGAAAGGACATAGACCCTATGTAGAAACAGAAATGCCCAAAACAGAAATTGAGCAGTCTGAGGTAAATGCTATGGAACCAGCAAAAGAAACAGATATGCCCGAAACAGAGATTGAAAAGCTTGGGTTTAATGCTGTTTACCAGCTCGGTAAGGGTGATACATACCAAGGGAACGCAGATATTGTGCTCTTGGTGTGGCACAAAGGTAAAATCACCGCAGCGGATCAGTATCGTGAAGCACATTATGCAGGGAAGGTTGTGGATATTGCCGTTTGTGAAGATCCAAATGTTCAAAAAGAACAACTGGGCGACAAGGCATTTCTTTATAACTGAAGTATTCCGCCAAAGAAAGACTTGCAATTGTCAAAGTTTTTATTATTCTTGGGCACCCCGTTCTTTTAAGGGCGGGGGGCGCCCTATCAGATTAATATGATGGAAAACAGAGAATTTAAACCTTCCAACGAGCCCAAGTCAGTCGAGGCCGCAGTGCGTTGCTTTCTTGATGGTGATACTAATGTAGCTATCGCGTTTCTTCGCGCAAATCGTGATGAAATAACCGAGTTTTGCTTGCAAGTACGTGATAGCTATACAGAAAGCGATAGAGCAACACCTTTCGCCATGCTCGCGCGGTTGATCGAAAAGTTGTTATAGAGGTTAAAGAATTAATTATTTCCCTCACGCCATAACAATTATGTATAGTTTTTTTACATAAATTTGACAAATAATTTTACAAGGATTATGCTGTTTATAACAATATGCTTGGCAAATTTATATTAGAACAACGCAAAAAGCACAGTTTGACGCAAGAATTTTTGGCGTCCAAGATCGGTGTTTCTCGCCCTACCTATGTTCAAATAGAACAAGGCGAAAGCGACTTAACGATTACCAAAGCAAGAAAGCTGGCGGATGTTTTTGGTATTGATTTTAATGATTTCGTTAAAGGCAGTGATGGCTCTGTTCCGGCAGAGATAAAAAAGATAACAAAAAAAGAAAAAACGGAAAAACAAGGAATGAGAATAAGCGTTCCGCAGAAAAATCTTGAAAAATTTAGAGAGGTTGTGCTTTATATTTTATCAAAAGTAGGCGGTAAGCCCAATGTCGGCGAAGCCGTAATTTATAAATTGCTGTATTTTATTGATTTTGATTTTTACGAAAAATTTGAGGAACAGTTAGTCGGCGCGACATATATCAAAAATCATTATGGGCCTACACCTGTTGAATTCAAAGCAATAGTGGGCGACATGATCCGAAATGGCGAGATCATGAAAGTGGAGGGAAAATATTTTAATTATCCGCAAAGAAAATATCTGCCGATTAGACGCCCCAACCTTGATGTCTTGTCTGGCCGCGAGATAGAGCATATTGACGCTGTTTTGGCGCGGCTTTCCGATAAAAATGCGAAGGAAATGGAAAATTATTCGCACGAAGATATTCCTTGGAAAACGGCGGAAAACGGCAAACCGCTTTCTTACGAAAGTGTTTTTTATCGCGACGAACGTTATTCCGTCAGAAATTATGAAGATGAACTTTAATGAACTGCCGGAATTTTCCAAGGAATTTAAGCGATTTTTAAAGAAATATCAATCATTATCCGACGACTTGGAAGAATTTAAGCGCGTAATTGATGTCGTGCCACTGGGAAATAGCAAGCATTTTAATGTTATTACACGAAACAAACAATGTGCCATTGTCAAAGCGCGTTTGTTTTGTCGCTATTTAAAGGGCTCGTCGCTCCGAATTATTTACGCTTTTTATTGCCAAAGTTGTAAAATTGAGTTTATTGAGATATATTTTAAGGGTGAAAAGGAAAATGAAGACAGTGTTAGAATAAACGAATATCTAAAAAATTTTTAATAAATATCCCTATAGTTCTCACCCTGGGGGTACCAGATAAAGAAGGAGTATTCTTATTACTCCTGATATCCCAGAAGCAATAATCGGCGGGCAGTTGTATTAATTCAAAATTCAGTGTTGACTTTTCCTTTTATGTACAGTATACTTATCGTACTATGCTAAAAAGGGGAAATAAGCATAGTATAACATAAATACTATGCTTAAATCCATAGTTTCCAAACAAAAACAGGATAAAGAAAGGCTACTCTCGCTTCCGTACATAGAACGAGCTAAAGAAAAAGACGCTCAAAAATGGCTGTCTTCAGACTTGATAAAAGTCATTCTTGGCCCTCGCCGAGCAGGTAAATCTGTCTTGGCGCTTAGGCTCTTAAAAGAGCAATCTTTTGCATATTTTAATTTTGACGACGAATCGCTCCCTGGAGAAGAAAAGATTGACCTTGATGAACTTATGACTGAGTTAAAGCTTGCATACGGCGAAACAAAATATATTCTTTTTGATGAAATACAAAATCTTCCGAATTGGGAACTGTTCGTAAATCGTTTACATCGAGCTGGATATAATCTGGTGCTAACCGGATCAAATGCAAGTCTGCTCTCAAAAGAACTCGCCACGCATCTTACAGGAAGACATATTCCTATAGAAATATTGCCGTTTAATTTTACGGAAGTTTTAAAGGCCAAACAGTATAAAGTTACGGCCGATACACTTTCACTGCCTGATGAAAAAGCAAAATTTCTAGCGATTTTAAACCAGTATATGACTAATGGCGGTTATCCGGAAGTTGTTACAAAGGATGTCGAGCCGCGTGGATATCTTGATGTACTATTTGATGCTGTCCTCTTTAAAGATGTGGTAAAGCGTCACAAAGTACGTTTTTCTGAACAGATAGATAACCTTGGATCATATTTGATAAACAATGTTTCCAGTCAATATGGTGCTAAGAAACTTGCCAATGTTTTGGGTTTCAAAAGCCAAGTTACGTTGGAAAATTATCTCGGCTATCTTACTGAAGCATATTTGATTTTTTTCTTGAAACGCCATTCGACAAAAGTTGGCACGCGATTGCGATCTTCAAAGAAAACATACGTTGTAGATAATGGCTTTGTTACCGCTAAGTTCGTACAGCATTCTCCGAACGCCGGTAAACTCATGGAGAATCTTGTTTTTATAGAGCTTGTTAAAAAAGGTAATCAGCCAAATCGTGAATTATTTTATTACAAAACTCGTAACGATCGAGAAATAGATTTTGTGCTTAAAAAGGGATATAAAGTAGTAGAACTTATACAGGTCGCCTACGAATCAACAAATCAGGCTGTTGAAGAGAGAGAGGTAAAAGCATTGGTGGAAGCCGGAAAAGAATTGTCCGTCTCTGGCGGAAATGTTCCCCTACTGACAGTACTTACGTGGAACGAGAAACGTACAGTAGAAAAAGACGGAATGACTATACAGTTTGAGCCTTTATGGGAATGGCTCATTGAGGAGACTAAAATCGCTTAACTATCCAATTACCTATGTCCAAAATCAAATTAGGTCTACTTCTCGGTTTCGCGGCCGGAATTATTGATGTAATTCCGATGATAATTCAAAAATTAACTTGGGACGCCAACATGTCGGCTTTTAGTTTCTGGATAGTGGCTGGTTTTGTGATTGCCGTTTCGGATATGAAATTAAAAGGGGCGGTTAAGGGTTTAATTTTGTCGCTCATCTTGTTGATTCCAATAGCCATTATAGTTGGCTGGCAAAACCCCAGTGATTTAATTCCCATACTGATTATGAATATTCTGCTCGGTTCAGCGCTTGGTTTTTTAATAGACAGAGTGTCAAAATCACACAGTAAACCGCTAGCCCAATAACCCAGTTTCGTGTTAGAATCAATATTATATGATGAACGAAACAATCAAAAATTTTGCTACTCAATTTAGCTGGGAGCCCCAAATCGAAAACGGGCCACTGCCGGCAAACGTCAATAAATTTATTTTGGCTGGCATGGGCGGGTCGCATTTGAACGGCGATTTGCTGTTGGCGCGCGACCCGAGCCTCAATCTTATCATTCATTCTGACTATGGCCTGCCTCCCCTATCCAAAGCAGGGTCAGAAAAATATTTACTTATTGCCAGTTCCTATTCTGGTAATACCGAGGAGACGATTGATGCATATAACGAAGCGCTCAAGAATCAAATCTCAACCATTGCCATCACGACCGGCGGGCAGTTATTAAAACTGGCCCAGGAAAAACGGGCGCCTTACATTCAACTCCCCTCGATCGGCATCCAGCCGCGAATGGCCTTGGGTTTTAGCACCAAAGCCCTGGCCAAAGCCATGGATCAGGAAAATTTAGTTAAAGAGCTGAGTCAATTAGCTCAAATTTTTGAACCAGCTAAACTGGAGACGCCTGGCCAAGAACTAGCTGGCCGGCTTAAAAATCGCGTGCCAGTCATCTATGCCTCAGCGCGCAATCGCGCGGTAGCGTATAACTGGAAAATAAAACTCAACGAAACCGGCAAAATTCCCGCTTTTTATAACATCCTGCCGGAAATGAATCATAACGAAATGACTGGTTTTGACGTCAAAAAGTCCACTTCTCACTTATCAAACATTTTTTATTTTCTTTTTTTGACTGATTCTGATGACCATCCCCGGGTGCAACAAAGGATGTCAATTTTACAAAAACTTTATCAAGATCGTGGTTTGACCGTAGAAACACTTAAACTCGCCGGCCAAAATCGCTGGCAACAAATTTTTGACTCCTTGCTTTTGGCTGACTGGACGTCTTTTTATATAGCTCAAAATTATGGGCTAGAGGCCGATCAGGTGCCGATGGTGGAAGAATTTAAGCGGTTAATCAAATAGCGTCAAAATCGTTCGCAACTGCTCACTGCCCATTGTCATTGCGAGCCGAAGCCTTAAGAGCTGAGGCGTGGCAATCCCGAATTTATAAGACAATTCAAACTTTGAGATTGCCACGTCGTGCGTCTATTTAAAATTATGATGCACTCCTCGCAATGACAGTAGTATGTTATGTTTAGTGGGCAGTTACAATTGTTCAACTGGACAAACCAAGCAAAATAGTTTAGTATATAAAAAGCTAATGATTAAATCGTTATTCTGGTTGAGGCCTGATATTATTCGGCTTTTTAAAAGACTGGAATATACGAGTAACTTTTATGTTGACCAAGACAATCAAAGATAATATCATTGAGAAGTATAAAACGCATACCAATGATACTGGTTCGGCCTCGGTACAAATCGCCTTGTTGACCAAAGAAGTTGAGATGTTGACCCAGCACTTGCGTGATCACAAGAAAGATTTTTCCTCCAGGCGCGGGTTGGTTAAAAAAGTGTCCCGCCGCCGACGTCTACTCAAATTTTTGCGCCAGGACGACCGCGGGCAATTTGAGAAAATTATTAAGAAACTGGAATTGCGCCGGCCAGCCGAGAGCATGGCCGTGGAAGAAGACATCAAACAAGAAGAGGCCGCGCGCTTAGCTGAAGCCGAAGAATTAATCGCCGCCGAATTACTCAAAAATCCAAAAACTGTTAATTAATTTTAAGCAGGGGCACTATCCCCTGCTTTTATCATTTTAAAAAATAAATAAGGCCGTTGCCCTTGATGATTGGGGCTGTCTCGGACGCGGCAAAAATAAATTATGCCAGAGATTAAAAAATGGGCTCTTGAATGGGCTGGTCGGGAGTTGACGATAGAATTCGGCCATTTTGCCGCACAGGCGCATGCCGCCTGCACCTGCCGTTACGGCGATACCGAGGTTTTGGCCACGGTTGTGGAAGGCGGTACAGCGCGCGATGGGGTCGATTATTTTCCTTTAATGATCGACTTCGAAGAACGGCTTTATGCCGCCGGTAAAATTAAAGGGTCTCGTTTTATTAAGCGCGAAGGCCGTCCGAGCGATGAGGCGATTTTAACGGCGCGCATGATCGACCGCGCGGTGCGGCCGCTTTTTAATAAAACCAGCCGCAAAGACGTGCAGGTGATACTGACAGTTTTTTCGGTTGATGGAGAAAACGACGCGGACATTCCGGCTTTTATTGCCACCTCTTGCGCTTTAGCGATTTCGAAAATTCCATGGAATGGGCCGATTTCCGCGATGCGCGTGGGGCTTATAGAAGGTGAGTATGTTTTAAACCCTTCTTATACCGCACTTGTTAAATCGACGTTGGATTTGGTGGTTGCATCAACAGCCGATGGTCGAGTAATTATGATTGAAGCCGAAGCCAAAGAAGTCTCTGAGGCCGCCATTCTTGAGGCGATTGAGCTAGCCAAGAAACACAATCAAAAAATTATTCGGTTTATTTCCCAAATTCAAGCTGAGATCGGCAAACCAAAAGAGCCGATCGTTGAGGCGGATTTAGGATTGAGTGCCGAAGATTTAGCCAAAGTGGAGCGCTGGCTGGCTGAAAAAATTCCAGTAGTTTTGTTTAATCAACCTAAGGCTAATAAAAGTGAGCGGACCGAAACTATTAAACAGCTTCGCTTGGAGTTAGACGTTTATTTACAAGAACAACAAATCGGCAAAGATAAACGCGAAAAAGCCGGTGGATTAGTTTATCCGCGGGTGGAGAAGGAAGTTAGTAAGGCGATCATTGCTTCTGGCCGGCGGGTGGATGGGCGCGGATTGGAAGAGATCCGGCCGCTTAACATGGAAGTCGGGCTGTTCCCGCGCACTCACGGTTCTGGCCATTTTTCCCGCGGAGACACGCAAGTGGTTTCTATAATTACCTTAGGCGCGCCTGGAGATGTTTTGTATTTGGAAACCATGGAAATCGAAACCAAAAAGCGGTTTATGCATCATTATAATTTTCCACCTTATTCGGTGGGCGAAGTGGGGATGTTGCGCGGGCCAGGACGGCGGGATATTGGGCATGGCGCCTTGGCCGAAAAAGCTATGCGTGCCGTTTTGCCGACGCAGGAAGATTTTCCATACACTATTCGCGTAGTCTCAGAGGTGTTAGGCTCTAATGGTTCGTCCTCGATGGCCGCGACCTGCGGCACGACGTTGGCTTTAATGGATGGTGGCGTGCCGATTGCTCGGCATGTGGTCGGGATTGCCATGGGGCTTTGCTCGGATGAACAGGGAAATTTTCAGATTCTAACCGACTTGCAGGATTTGGAAGATTCTGAAGGCGGCATGGATTTTAAAATTTGTAGCACTGCCCAAGGCGTTACGGCTATCCAAATGGATACGAAGACGACTGGACTTTCGGATGATGTTGTCAAACAAACTCTCAGCCAAGCTCGGCGGGCGTTGGACAAAATTTTGCTTGAAATGAACAAGTTAATCGCCAAACCGCGTGAGGAACTCTCGCAATACGCGCCGCGTATTTATACTTTGCACATTGATCCTGAGAAGATTGGTTTGGTGATTGGCCCGGGCGGTAAAACTATCAATAAAATTATCGAGGCCACTCAGGTGGAAATTGATATCGAGAAAGACGGGACAGTGCTGGTGACTTCGGTTGGCAAGGAAGGGGCTGAAGAAGCTTTAAGACAAATCAAAGAACTGACCAAGGAAGTTAATGTCGGCGAAGTCTATGACGGCAAAGTCGCGCGAATCTTCCCGTTTGGCGTCATGGTGGAACTCACGCCGACTCAGGATGGGTTGGTTCATGTTTCCAATTTGTCCAAAGACTATGTTCGCGATCCTAACGATATTGTTAAAGTTGGCGACACCCTCAAAGTTAAAGTTTTCGAAAAAGACGATCAAGGCCGATTTAATTTAACGGTCGACGGCGTGGAGCCCAAAGCTGGAAACGGCGGCAACAGCCGTAGCAGTGCCCCGCGCGGTGGCGGTGATTTCCGTCCTAATCGTGATAAACGCCCGATGGCTGGCGGTCCTCGTTTTCGCCGGCCTGAGCGATAAATAGAGTATCTTGACGGATATTCATAAATCTGCTAAGTTGTATTAAGTAAGAATTTATTTGCCAGGTGGGGCAATATTCCTCACTTGGCAAGACAATTGTTTCTGGGAATTATCAGTCTATTACTCAATTCCCCTGGAAACTATAACAAATGTTTTTTTCCTATCTGGCGTGTTAAGCTAGGAATACAATTAAAAAAAGCCCTTGATGCACAGGGAGCGGGGTTTCTTTGATTTTTTATTTTTGTTTTATTTATTTTAAAGTCCTTAATTCTTTTAAAGGGATTTAACCCGAAGCTACTTTTATGATAAAACGCAAATTTTTTACTCTCCAACATGAGGTCGAACCATTGCCCGATCTAATCGAAATTCAAAAAAACGCTTATGCCTGGTTTTTTAAAGACGGCCTCAAGGAATTGTTCGAAGAGTTCTCCCCGATTCAAGATTTTATTGGCCGCGATTTGGAATTATGGTTTCAGGATTATTATTTGGACGAACCAAAATTTAGCGAAGAAGTCGCCCGCAACAAAAATTTAACCTATGATGCGGCTTTGCGGGTTAAGACCAAGCTCGTTAATAAAAAAACCAACGAAGTTAAGGAACAGGAAATATTTTTAGGCGAATTCCCGCTCATGACTGATAACGGGACTTTTGTAATTAACGGCATCGAACGGGTGGTGGTATCGCAGGTGATTCGTTCGGCTGGAATATTTTTTACTTTCGAAAAACGCAAAACTCGTAATTTTTATGGGGCTAAGATTATCCCTAACCGTGGAGCCTGGCTGGAAATCGAGACCTCGCCCAAAAACGTGATTTGGGTCAAAATTGACCGCAAGCGCAAAGTGGCGATTACTTCCCTTTTGCGCGCTTTCGGTTGCGGCAACGGCGAAGAGCTCAAAGAAATATTCAAGGATGTCGACAATGATCCGGAAAATAGGTTTATCGAAGCGACGCTCGAGAAAGACAACGCCAAAGATCAGTCTGAAGGTTTGATCGAGGTTTATAAAAGAATTCGGCCTGGCGATTTAGCCACTCCGGATAACGCCAAGAGTTTAATTTTCTCGATGTTTTTTGATTTTGATCGTTATGATTTTGGCCGGGTTGGCCGCTATAAAATCAACCGGCGCCTAGGCCTTGATGTTCCGCTTGATAAAGAGTACCGGATTTTGTTGCGGGATGATTTAATCGCCATCATCAAAGAGATTATTCGCCTTAATAATAGTCAAGAAGTTGCTGATGATATTGATCATTTGGGCAACCGCCGGGTGCGGACAGTCGGCGAACTTTTACAAAATCGGGTGCGGGTGGGTATGGCTCGGATGGAGCGGATTATCCGCGACCGGATGTCAACTTACGAACTGCATGGTTTAACTCCGGCTCAGCTGATTAACTCCCGGCCGGTCTCTGGAGTTGTCCGGGAATTCTTTATGTCTTCAGCCTTGGCCCAGTTTATGGATCAGACCAATCCCCTGGCCGAGTTGGAGCATAAACGGCGCATTTCGGCGATGGGTCCTGGCGGGCTTTCGCGCGATCGCGCCGGTTTTGAGGTGCGCGACGTGCATCGAACTCACTATGGCCGCATTTGCCCGATTGCCACTCCTGAGGGGCCGAACATTGGTCTTGTCGGTCACTTGGCGTGTTATGCTCGGGTAAACGAATTTGGTTTTCTCGAAACTCCTTACCGCCGGGTAATCAACAAAGTAAAAAATGACGGCCAGTCTGGAATCGGCGAGATTGTCCGCTTAGATATTAAAAGCGATCATGGGGAAGTAATTGTAGCTGAAGATACCAAAATTACCCGGGAAGTAGCTTCCCGTCTTAAGAAAGAATCGACGCAAGAATTTATTCCGGTCCGTCCGCGAGTGACGAGCGAAATTGTTTATTTGGACGCTTTTGCCGAAGAAAAAAAAGGTATTGTTCCGGCGACAACCAAAATCAACGAGCAGGGCTATTTTATTGATAAAAAAGTGGAAATGCGCTTGCGCGGCGAGCCGAGTTTTGATTACGCTTGGAAAATTGATTTCGTCGACACCTCGCCTAAGCAAATTGTTTCGATTTCAACTTCTTTAATTCCTTTTTTGGAACACAATGACGCGGTGCGCGCTTTGATGGGAACTAATATGCAGAGGCAAGCAGTGCCTTGCATTCGGCCGCAGGCACCGATTGTCGGTACCGGCGTGGAAGGCGCGGCCGCTTATAACTCCGGGCATGTCACGATTGCCAAGGAGGCCGGTGAAGTCACCGAACTTTCGGCTGAGCGGATCGTAATTAAGGATAAAGACGGCGAGAAACAAGAATATAAATTGGTTAAATTCAAGCGTTCTAACGCCTCGACATGCCTTAACCAGCGACCGATAATTTCCCTGGGCGATAAAATTAAAAAAGGCCAGGTGGTTGCTGATGGCGCCGCGGTGGATAACGGCGAGTTGGCGCTCGGAAAAAATATTTTAATGGCTTTTATGCCTTGGGAAGGCTGGAACTTTGAGGATGCGGTAATTATTTCGGAACGCCTGGTGGAGAATGATACTTTTACTTCAATTCACATTAAAGAATATTCAATTGATGTGCGCGAGACCAAGTTGGGGTCAGAACAGGTAACGCGTGATATTCCCAACGTTTCCGAAGAACGCCTTAAGGATTTGGACGAAGACGGTATTATTCGAATGGGCGCGGAAGTTGAGTCTGGCGATATTTTAGTGGGCAAGATTACTCCGAAAGGAGAAACTGAACTGTCGGCCGAAGAAAAGCTTTTGCGAGCTATTTTCGGCGAGAAAGCCAAAGACGTCCGTGATTCTTCACTTTATTTAGAGCACGGCGAAAAAGGCAAGGTGGTTGACGTGAAAATTTTCTCCCGCGCTGGCGGAGACAAATTAGCCGCGGGCGTGATAAAAACCATCCAGGTTACCATCGCCAATTTGCGCAAGATTCAAGTTGGGGACAAGATGGCCGGCCGGCATGGTAATAAAGGAGTAATTTCGAAAATTTTGCCGGTCGAAGATATGCCTTGTATGGCAGACGGTACGCCGATGGAAGTGATTTTAAACCCGCTAGGCGTTGCTTCGCGGATGAATTTAGGGCAGGTTTTGGAAACTCATTTAGGTCTGGCGGCGCGGGCTTTTAATTACAAAGTGGCGACACCAGTTTTTGATGGCGTGCCTGAAAAGATGATTGCCGATGAATTGGAACGGGCCGGCTTGCCGCGGGACGGTAAATTACAGTTATTTGATGGTCGTACCGGCGAACCGTTTGATCAAAAAACGACCGTCGGTGTTATGTACATGATGAAATTAAATCACTTGGTTGACGATAAGATTCACCAACGGTCAATTGGGCCTTACTCTTTGGTGACGCAACAGCCGTTGGGCGGTAAAGTTCGGTTTGGCGGCCAGCGATTTGGAGAAATGGAAGTCTGGGCGCTGGAAGCATATGGCGCCGCGCATACTTTACAGGAAATGCTGACCATCAAGTCAGACGATGTTCCCGGACGCAGTAAAGCCTATGAAGCGATTATCAAAGGCAAGCCCGTTGATAAAGTCAATATTCCGGAATCGTTCAATGTCTTGTTGCGCGAGCTTAAAGGTTTGGGATTGAATGTTCAACTGCTTAAAAACGGTCAACAAGTGAAAGAAGAAATTGTCATTGATCACGAACACGAACCAGAAGACAAAAATAACTAAGCGGTCGCGAAAAAAATTTTAGCAATATTTTACCTTAATTTAAAATTTTGAATTTTTAATTTTGCACTTAACTATGCCAACACCATCAACCACCAAAACTACGGTTTTTATCAATACCGAGAGTTTAAAAACTCCGGATTTTGACGGCATTCGTTTGCGGCTGGCATCGCCTGACGACATTCGCAGTTGGTCCCATGGCGAAGTAACGAAGCCGGAAACCATCAATTATCGGACTCAAAAACCGGAGATGGATGGGCTATTTTGCGAACGGATTTTTGGCCCATCGCGCGATTGGGAATGTTATTGCGGCAAGTACAAGCGGGTTCGCTATAAAGGCGTGGTTTGCGACAAGTGCGGCGTTGAGGTAACGCGTTCGTTGGTGCGGCGTGAACGCATGGGTCATATCGAACTGGCCGCGCCAGTATCGCACATTTGGTTTGCCCGGGGAGTGCCTTCGATGATCGCTTTGATTTTGGGTATTTCCATTACTTCTTTGGAAAAAGTTTTATACTTCGCTAATTTTATTATTACTTCAGTTGACGAGGTCGCCAAGAAAGAATCATTGGATTCTGTTGAAGATGAGTATAAATCCAAAAAGAAGAGTTTAAAAAAGATTCGGGAAGAAAAAACCAAAGATATCGAAGAAGAAGGCAAGCGCTTAGGTCGTAGCCAGGCCGAGGTCATGAAGAAAATCCAGGTGATGGCGCGGCAAGAGGAAGAGCATGTTGAAGAATTAGAAGAGGCGTATAATACAGCCAAAAAAGAGCTGATTAATTTAAAAGTTTATAAAATTTTATCCGAATTGGAATACCAAGATTTAGCTTTAAAATATGGCCATGTTTTTACCGCCAGTATCGGCGCCGAAGCGGTTTTAGAGCTTTTGGGAAAAGTTGATTTGGCTAAAGACACCAAGAGTTTAAATGAAACCGAAGTTAATAATCGCAAAAAAGGCGCGACCGGCAAAATTGACCGGCGCTTGCGGGTTTTGTCCGCTTTTTACAAAAATAAGTTACGGCCAGAATGGATGGTCTTAACGGTTTTGCCGATTGTTCCGCCGGATTTACGGCCGATGGTGCAACTTGACGGTGGCCGTTTTGCCGCTTCGGATTTGAATGATTTATATCGCCGGGTCATCAATCGCAATAATCGCCTTAGAAGGCTTAAAGATTTAGGAGCGCCAGAAGTTATTCAGCGTAACGAAAAGCGGATGTTGCAGGAAGCGGTTGACGCTTTGATCGATAATTCCGCTCGCCGCGGCAAGACCGTCACCGCCTCCACCGGCCAGAAACGGGTATTAAAATCAATTGCTGACATGCTCAAGGGCAAGCAAGGCCGTTTCCGACGCAACCTTTTGGGTAAGCGGGTTGATTATTCCGGGCGCAGTGTAATCGTCGTCGGGCCGGAATTAAAATTGTACCAATGCGGCCTGCCAAAAATTATGGCCCTGGAATTGTTCCGGCCGTTTGTCATCAGCGAACTCATTAAACGCGAGTTGGTGCATAACGTGCGCAGTGCCAATCGTTTTATAGAAACTGGCGCGCCGGAGGTGTGGGATGTTTTGGAAGGCATTATCAAACACGCTCATGTCCTTTTAAATCGCGCGCCGACTTTGCATCGGCTGGGCATCCAAGCCTTTAATCCGGTGTTAATCGAAGGCAAAGCGATTCAGTTGCATCCTTTAGTATGTACTGCTTTTAACGCCGACTTTGACGGTGACCAAATGGCTGTGCATGTGCCCTTAACCGAACAGGCTAAGTGGGAAGCAGAGCATATTATGCTGGCCAGCAAAAATTTATTAAAGCCGGCGACTGGCGATCCGATCGCCTTTCCTTCCCAGGATATTGTTTTAGGTTGTTACTATTTAACTACCGTTGTTGACGAGGAAGCGGAAATAAAAAACAATCGGTATATATTTAGCAATCCGGATCAAGCACTTTTAGCTTACGAAAATCGGCGCGTGCGTTTGCAGGATAAAATCAAAGTCCGCATCGACGGTAAGATTATTGATACCAGCGTCGGCCGGATTGTGTTTAATCGCTTTTTACCGTCCCAACTAGGTTACGTTAACCGGCAGATGGATAAATCGAGTCTTAAGAAGCTGGTTGGTAAAGCGTTAATCATCTGCGGCCGAGACCGGACTGCCGAATTTTTAGATACCATCAAAGCCGGGGCTTTTAGTTATTTAACGCGTTCCGGTTTCACGTGGGCGATGGCTGACTTGCCGCTTTTAACCCAAAAGCAGGAGATGTTTGTCGAAGCTCAAAAGCAAGTTGATCAGATTGGCAAGCAGTTTAGCTTAGGGTTGTTGGCTGCAGAGGAAAAACACGCGAAAATTATCGAAATTTGGGCGGAAGTGAAAGACCGGGTGACTGATTTGGCTCGTGAATCATTGGCTGGAAATGTTTTGAGCCCAATTTACGCCATGATTCAGTCTGGTGCCCGCGGCTCTTGGGGCCAAACCACTCAAATGATGGGAACTAAAGGTTTGGTAACCTCCCCTTCCGGAGAAACGATTGAAATGCCGGTCAAGGCCAGCTTTAAAGAAGGTTTTGATGTTTTGGAATATTTTATTTCCACTCATGGTACGCGCAAAGGTTTAACCGATACCGCGTTGCGCACGGCCAATGCCGGTTACTTAACGCGCCGGTTAGTAGACGTGTCGCAAGACGTGGTGATCTCCGAAGCTGACTGTGGCGTTAAGACTGGCCAGATCGTCGGCGAGGAAGAGAGCCGTGAAATTAATGTCACGCTCGCCCGCCGTGTTTTGGGTCGGGTGACGGCGGCTCCGGTTTTGGACCCCAAAGGCGAAGAAGTAGTCCCGGCGGACACTTTAATTGACGAAGAATTGCATGATTTGATTCGCGACCGGGGAGTTAAAGAAGTAAACGTGCGGACGGTTTTAAACTGCGAAAGTTTAACCGGCATTTGCCAAAAATGTTACGGTTGGGATTTAAGCTATAATACTTTAGTGCAGAAAGGATCAGCTGTCGGGGTTGTCGCGGCGCAAAGCATCGGCGAGCCAGGCACCCAGCTTACTATGAGAACCTTTCATACTGGCGGTGTGTTAGGCGCTGATATTACTCAGGGTTTACCGCGGGTTGAGGAACTGTTCGAGGCGCGGACGATCAAAAAACCGGCGTTACTGGCGCCTTTCACCGGCAAAGTGCGTGTTGAGGAAGATAAAACCGGCAAGACCGTGGAAGTGATCAGCCAGGACGAAAAGACCAGGAAGTCCTTTAAGATTCCGCCGAGCCTAGGTTTATTGATCGGTGACAAGGATTTGGTCACCCAAGGGCAAATTTTAACGGAAGGGGCGCTTGATCTAAAAGACCTCTACCGTCTGCAAGGGCGAACAGCGGTGCAGAAATATATTACTAAGGAGATTCAGCATATTTATTCTTCGCAAGGCCAGGATCTTAACGATAAGCATATCGAAATAATTTTGCGCCAACTGTTCTCTCGCGGAATGGTGCGCGATCCCGGGGATACGGATTTGATTATCGGGTCGGTAATGGAGGTATCCGAAATCGAGCGGGCGAGCCGAGGTTTAGCGAAAGGCAAAAAATCCGCAACTTATGAACGGATGTTCTTGGGTATGACTAAAGCTTCGTTAAATACCAGTTCGTTCTTATCAGCCGCTTCTTTCCAACAGACTTCCCAGATTTTGATCAAAGCCGCGATTACCGGCCGGATAGACAGCCTGCGCGGGCTAAAGGAGAATGTGATTATCGGGCGGTTGATTCCTGCTGGCACTGGATATAAAGAATATCATCCAGAATCAGCTAATCCGCAGTAATCTAAATTTTAAATTTTTGATTTTATTTGTACCAAGCCGCTCTTATAGTAGAGCGGTTTTGGGTCTTATGGTAGAATGATATTGTTATGAAATATTTTTTCGTTCTCGGTAATCATCCTAAATTATCGCTGGCAGAATTAGTTTCGGTTTTGGGTACGAGCGATTATCAATTGTCCGGCAGTGTTGCTATTTTTGAGTTACCGGATAAAGATCCAGCAGTCTTGATGTCGATTTTGGGCGGAACAATCAAGATTGGACAGATCAAACTTGCGACGGCCAAGCAGAATTTGGCAGAAGATATTACAAAATTGATTTTAGAAAAAGCTGGCATCGGCCGAAAATTTTTTTTTGGTTTGAGTATGTATGGCGGAAAATTTGATCAAAAGGCAATGGCGCTCTCGATCAAAAAAGGCCTTCAAAATCAAGGCATTGGGAGCCGCTGGGTGCAGTCGCGCGAGCCTGTTTTATCTTCGGTCATCGTCAAAACCAACAAACTGTTGTCTTCGCGTGGTTGTGAAGTAGTGATCATTGATAACGGCACGAACTTGCTTTTGGGGGTAACGCAAGCAGTGCAAGAGTTTGCCGAATTTTCCGAGCGCGATTATGGCCGCCCAGCGCGTGACAGCCGTTCTGGCATGATTCCGCCAAAGCTGGCGCGGATAATGATAAATCTGGCGCGGGTCGGCCATGAGGCATCAATTCTGGATCCTTTTTGCGGTTCAGGGACGATTTTGCAGGAGGCGGCTGTCATGGGATATCAAAATTTAACTGGGTCAGATATATCGCCCTCTGCTATCAAGGCGACCACCGAAAATTTAAAGTGGCTGGAATCAGGGCGGTCGTTTAAGTTTCCAAAATTAGACACTGCTGACGCTCGCAAATTGAGCCAGACTTTTCCGCTTAAATTTTTTGACGCCATTATCACTGAACCTTACCTTGGGCCGCCTTTGCAAGGGCATGAAACGTCGGAGAGAATCAAACAGATTATTGACGAGTTGTCAGCACTTTATCAAGAAAGTTTTTTAGAATTGGCAAAAATTATTAAACCAAGCGTCCGGGCAGTAATTGTTTTGCCAGTGATTGGCGGCCAGCGGTTGCCGATTTTAGAGCGGTTGGCTGAGTTGGGTTGGCAAATAGACAATCAATTTATTGATTTGTATGATGATAAAAAGCGGCAGTCATTTATTTATGGTCGGGAAGGGCAGTTGGTGGAAAGAGAAATAGTGGTACTAAATTTCAAATTAAAAAGAAATACAGGATAAATTTATCTTGTCATTCCCGCGAAAGCGGGAATCCATGTCATTACAGTTGTGATTCTGGATCCCCGCTTTCGCGGGGATGACAGATGAGATCATGATTTTTCACTTCTATTTTTTAATTAATGGATAGCTTATGATTTTTAAATCAAGCGAAGCATTACTTATTACTTCTCGTCCCAACATCTATCATTTTTCCAAAATCGACGTTTCTGGCGGCGTTTTTTTGTTGCTCGCCAAGCAGAAAAAGTTTGTTTTTGCGGACGCCCGTTTTATCCGCGGCGCGGCCCGGATCGCCCATGGTTTTATTCCGATTGCGACCGATAAAACTGATTTTAGTTGGTGGCGACAGTTGCTTAAACGTCAAGAAATCAAAACAGTTTTTTTTGAGCCTTTTGATTTAACTTATTACCAACTGCAAAAATTTCGAAAAATTTCGCGCGGGTTAGCCGAACTTAAACCGACCAAAGTTGATCTTAGAGTTTTACGCAGTCAAAAAAGTCAAACAGAATTAGCCAAAATTAAGAAAGCTCTATCAGCGACAGAAGAGATTGTCGGTGAGATAGTTAAAATTTGTCGCGCTGGCGTTTTTGGTAAGCGCAAGGTCAGCGAATACGATCTGTCTTGCGCCATTCATCACCAGGCTTTTTTACGTGGCTTGCCACACCTGGCTTTTGCGCCGATCGTGGCTTTCGGCAAAAATACCGGTATCCCCCATCATCAGCCTGCTCGTACTCGCCAATTAAAAAAAGGCGATATGATTTTGTTGGATCTGGGCGTTAAATATCACAATTACTGTTCTGATTTAACTCGCGTTTTTTTTACTGCTTCCCCGACTTCGCGACAAGCTGAGGTTTATCAAAAAGTCCTCTTAGCGCAAGAAGCCGCTTTAAAAAAAATAAAAGCCGGAGTGAAGGCTTCTAGTTTATATGATGAGGTCAATAAAATTTTTGGTACTCAAATCGCGCATTTTACCCACGGCCTTGGCCATGGCGTGGGTTTGGAGATCCACGAACATCCGAGTTTAAAACTAGAAAGCCGCGATCAGCTGTCAAATGCCCAAGTAATTACCGTGGAACCGGGTTTATATTTTTCCTGGGGCGGAGTGCGAATTGAGGATATGGTTGTGGTGCGGGAAAATAGCGCGCAAAATTTGACCAAATGGCCGAAGGAGTTGGAGCAGGTGGTAATCAAATAAATTTAAAAATAAAAGTGAAAAATCCGGTTCAGTGCTGAAATAACCAAGATACAAGAAACAAGCTCCAAACAATAACCAATACTCAATTGCCAATAACCAAACTATAACTTGAAGTTTGAAAATTGGTTATTGGAATTTGTTTGTATCTTGGTTATTTGGTATTTAAGGTCAAATACTCCATCACCGTCCTCACTCCAAATCCAACCCCGCCTTTGCCGGTATAAGCATTCAATGGCTTTTCCGCCCAGGCCGGGCCGGCGATATCGAGGTGCGCCCAGGGTGTTTTGCCGACAAATTGTTTGATAAACAAGGCGCCGGTTATGGTGCCACCGCCTTTAATGGTGGAAAGATTGCGCAGATCAGCGACGTCACTTATGAGATTTTTTTCGTAACTTTTTTCCAAGGGCAATGGCCAGAGTTTTTCGCCGGCCCGATGGCTGGCCGCCATCAAATCAGCAGTCATTTTTTGATTATTAGACAAGAGTCCGGCAATGTCATTTCCCAGAGCCGCGATGCAAGCGCCAGTCAAAGTAGCCAAATCAATAATTTGATCCACTTTCTGCTCACGGGCGTAGGTAATGGCGTCGCCCAAGATAATCCGGCCTTCGGCATCAGGGCTGATAATTTCCACGGTTTTGCCGTTTTTCATTTTTAAAATGTCGCCTGGCTTAATGGCGTGCGGTCCGGTCATATTTTCGCAGGTCGGGATGATGCCATGGATTTCCTGCGTCAAATCAACTCGGCCTTGGCTTAAGATCTCAAAAATTCCCAAAACCGCGGCCGCGCCGGCCATATCCATTTTCATATTGTTCATAAAATCAGCTGGCTTGAGGTGCAGTCCGCCGGAATCAAAAGTAATGCCTTTGCCGACTAAGGCGATTTTTTCCTGGGCTTGTTTTTTTGGCTGATAAATTAAATGGATCAAATATGGTTCGTGCGGCGAGCCGGCAGACACGCCTAAAATTCCGCCGCAGCCCATTTTTTCCAGCTCATTTTTTCCAAAAATTTTAATTTTGAGTGCGTCTGATTTCTTGGCAATTTCACGCGCCGCATCAACTAAGTGCTCTGGATGTTGGTGGATCGGTACCTCGTTGATTAAATCGCGCGCCATGGTTACTCCGCTGGCGACCGACTCCCCTCTTTTGAGTCCGCGACTGAGTTTTGCCGGGTCATCATTTTTAACTGGCAGTAAAATCACCTCTTTAAGTTTTATAGCTTGTTTTTTGGGCGCTTTTTTATGGCGCTCAAATTTGTAAGCCCCCAGAGTCACGCCTTCACTGGTTGACTGGCCGATTTGCTCAGCAGTCAAAAACCAACTCAATTTTTCCGGTATGCTAACTCCCAGTCGTAGCGCTTGATGCCGCTCGCTGATTTGCGCGGCCGAGGCCAGAGCTAAGCGGACGTTTTCCATTACTTCTTCTTTGGATTGTTTACTTGTTCCCAGACCGATCAGCATCAAAAGAAAAGCTGGCAATTGGCCGTGGGTAGTTAAAGTCAAAATCTGTTGATTTTTAGCGGTAAATTTTTTTTGTTTGGCTAAATGTAAAGCCGCGACCAAAGTTTTAGGCGGTAAAAATTTTAATACCTTAGCTAAATCATTTTTCGCGTCCAATAACAAAACAGCCAAGACATCGACTTTGGCTTGTTTAGGGGTTGAGTTGGAGATTGTGAATTTGAGCATAAAATTATTTATTTAATCTACTTAAGTGGGGCGCCCGAATACCATGGCGGTACAAGATAAAGAGGAGAAAGAGTTTCTTTTTACCCGCCTAAATTTTACTTGGTAAAACTTTGGCAGGTTTATTTTGTACCAAAGTATCTGGGCTGCCCCGCTTAAATAGACTAAAGGATAATTGATTTATAACATAAAAAATAGCGTGTGTCAAATTCGAGTTTTTTTGGTCATTCTCCCGGCGCTAATTTTGATTAGTGCCGGCGGAAAACCAGAGGATTAGGTTGGAAAGTGCGGGGTCCAAACTAATCCTCAAAAGTGTTGAACGCCTATAGATCATTGCGATCTAAGGGCGTATTTTTTTTGATTAGAAGCCAAAATAATATTTAATTTTGACTCCTAATACTTTTATTTTACCGATTACCCCGACCCACCAAACGTGGGTACGGGTTATTGCTTCTTTGTGGAGAGGTACTTCTTTCGTGTACCATCTCATAGTATTCACCCCCTTTTTGGCTTACGCCAAAATTTTCGCCACATCTGCCAGAAAAAGATGGCGAGACAGATGATGGCGAAGACTAACAAACCTTTACCGCCCCAGCGCCCGGCGAATTTCATTGCGCTTAAAAACAGTATAAACCGCGCTGCTGGAGCAAGGAAACAGCCACTGTTGGAGGAGTTATTCACTGTTTTTTACCTCCTCCCAGTCCCGAATTTAGAACCCAAAGTCAACATGGCTCCGGCGAGATCGAATTCCTCGTCCGGTTGTGATTCGTCTTCCGCGCCCGAGTCAATGTCTGAGTCAGATGCCGTAACCCCAAGCTCTGCCTCGAGTGCGGCAATTTCGGAATCAAAGTTTCTATTTGCCGCGAGGTACGGGTTAACGGCGATCACTCGGTAACTGCCGGTGTCAATCAAGGTTTTGCCGATATAGCAGTAAAATATGACGCCTTCCCGAACCTGATCTTTGAACTCAGAATATCGGTCAACGACATACTTAGCCTGCTTATTCCCGGCTTCCCACTGTTTTTCGCCCTGCGGATTTTTCCCGAGGCGGAACGCCAATTTTATCACATACTCATTCTCCTCGGCGCGTTCGACTTCGGAATCATAGTTGGCTTTCTCTCTACGGAGCTGGATCAGCCTAAGCTGCTGATTGTCAGGCGGTGTCCACAACGTAACAACATCAATTTTTTCTAAATCCACTTCTGTTAGGATAAGTTTATCCTTGAGGCGGATAAAGAATTCGATATCATCACGATAACCGGTTGCCTCTAGCCACACGACGGCTTCTCCGTTTAAACGCGATTCCATCAGCCGGAGGTACCTATTTGAGTCCTCGTCTGTAGCCTCGATCGCCGCTTGAAGCCCGACGAAAAGTGGGTCATTATCATAGATCGTGGTAAACCCACCTTCGCGCGCGTACGCGTCGTGATAAAACGGCGTGTCAGCGTAGTGCTCGTCCAAATGCTTTCGGAGCACTTCTTCTGCTTTTTTTGTGGCTTCGCGGCGGGTTTCGATTTCGACCAGCAATTGGCGCGCCTCGGCGGCTTTGGCGAGCACAACGTCGTATTGCTTTTTATCCAAAGCATCAGACATCGCGCTACGCAGGCTGCTGGCGCGTTCCTGCTCGGACTCGGTGCAACCCTCATAGTCGCGACGGCTGCGCTGAATATCATAGAGCGTGTCCTCCAGCTCGGACCATATTGCCTTAGCTTCTTCTTTCCCGGCGCTACGAGCTTTGATAAGCTCTGCGAGGTTGCTGACGACTGTACGAGCGGCGGTGCAGGCAGTTGTTGCCTCATCATAAGTCAAAGACTTAAGAGCTTCTTTGGCTGTTTTGAGGTTTTCGCTTGCTTGCGTGGTTTCAGCTGCCACAAAATCGCGGTCATCGCTGTCAACTTCGTCAACCTTGGCATTAATAAATGCTTCAGCTTCGGAAATTGCTTGTTGGACTACCACGAATTTGCCGCTAACCTCGACTTTGATTTTTTCAGCCTCGGCCTTGATCTCGCCGGTCTTTTCGATCACAGTAGATGGCGTGAGGTCAGTGACCTCGGTATAGGCGCTACGTAGCGTCTCAAAGCGAATTTTTAGCGCGGTCCCAATTTCAGACATCCGATAGTCATTCCAACTATCTTTTGTCTGATACGGTTCTTCTTTGGGGACAGTCAACGCTTCTTTGCACGCCTTAGCTACAAGTCGTCCGAGCCCGACTTTGGTTTCTTTCTGTGTCTCTTCTTCTGATTCTTTTAAACGAATTTGAAAATCAGGATCAGAATCAGAGTAGAGCGACAAATAACCAAAAATCGGATTTCCGGCGCTGTCCTTGGTGATTTCGACCGAAGTCAAGATCGTGGGTAGTAGCGGCAGTACCTCGTCAACCTTGGAAATCCAGTTAGTGTGCTCGTGGTTTTTCCGAGCTTCGGACCATGCCCACTTAATTCGGCTGGCTTCGAGTTGGTTGACCAGCTCCGGGAAGCTCATCGCCATGTGGGTCGTGCCAGAGGCGTCGCAAACCAGTTGGACTATCCGTTCGCTTGGTAGAACGATCGACTCAATCTCTGTGGCGCGTGCAAACTCTGCCAGCACGATGGTCCGCGCGTAGGTTTCATTATAGATTTGTCCATAATGGATATGGAAATCCTTGCCAGCAACCGTGATCTCTTCCGGGTTCAACAACTCTGCCTGGGCTTGCTCCTTTGCCGAAACAAAATCTTCCAACTTTAGAAATAAAGCTTTCGGATCAACTTTGCCAGCGTTGATCGCGGCAATGGTGGTCTGCACAGAATAAATACCATGTCCACCCAGGACTTTTTCATAATTCGCCTGTTCTTCTGCCTGGGTAATTTTGTGCGTCGTGCCGCCGGAACGGAGCCAATACAATTCACTCATTTTACGGACGTCGCTGTTGTTATTAACAGCTGGTCCGAACCATTCTAAGCCACGGATAGCGTTCAGAAATTTTTGTTCCGCATCCAGGCGAAGAGTTTCCGGCACGTCCGCGTCAGCGACAAATTCCTCTATTCTATTAAGAGTCTCTCCGGCGAACGCACGTTTGAACTCAATCTTTACACCCTTGTCAGTTACAGCTTCAACAGAGACTGGAGTCTTCTGGGCGTAAAAATTCAAGATGCTTTCGTCCACCGCGGTGCCTTCGACTGTCGCACGGCGATGTCCTTTTTTGTCTTCCCAAAATCGAATGGAGCCAAGAACATTGTCACTCCCTTTGGTCTGGGAATGTTCGGCTGCCCAAACCGTGATTCCGGCGTCGCTATTGCGTTCATCATGAACGAAGTCCAGGGATTGGACTTTGGCAATCAGGTGCTGGAACGATTCGTGAAGCAGACTGTTATTCGTAACAATATGTAGCGACTCCGGCGTTGGCAAGCGTAACCCCATCTGTCGATAAATACTTTTCATCGCTAGGGTCGCTTCCTTGATCGCCTTGGCGGAGAAGCCGTTGGCGTCCGCCCATTCTATAAAGGCGCCTTTTTCCGTTTCCTGTTGTTTCGTGACTGGATTAAAACGGTTTCTTACATAATCCCCACGAAACGTATAGGTCACCCCATTGCCGTTGTCGGACGTTATCTGTCCAAACTGATTCAACGCCGAAACGACAATATTGTGCGCCGTCAGATGGTCTGACCCTGATACCCCTACTTCCGTAAGTTTGTGATCCTTACGAATTAAGGAGTAAAGGGACTCCACGGACGCGCAGACGATCGCGACGTCTAAAAGATTTTCTACGCCGGCTTTTTGCGCGTTAACAAGCAATTCGCCCCATGCTGGTGAAACTGGCAAGTGTTCCACTTGGTTGCCGTACGGGGTTAGAGCGCCTTCAGTCGAGATAATCCCGCGATTTTTAAATTGTTGAACAATCTTTCCATAACGATCGCGGTCAATCTGGCAGATTACGTCCAAGTCACCGAGGTCAACTTCAACGCGGGCACAAGTCAATGCGACTGTTTCCAGATCCCCACCCAACACGAACGTTGGGGTTGTGGGTGTGAGAGAATGAAAGTCGATTGACCTACTAGTCAAAATAAATATTTGACCGTTGGTCGCACGACCGTTCACACGTCCACCCATTTGGAGCAGTTCATTGTTGCCCAGCTTTACTTTTTCCAGAACGCGGACGCCGCTGTGGACAACCTCAGTATACATTTCGTCCACGATGACGACGGTGTCGAGCCCTTGGATGTTGAGAGACGATGCGCCGGCATTGGTCATAAAGACCATAAATGGCTTGGGAACCTGGCCGGTTAGAAACTGTCTCAACTTTTCCGCTTTCTCTCCACCATGGTAGAAATCACAGTAGAGCCCGTCTTTTTTCGAATACTCCGCGGATAGTTTCTCGGCTTGTTCGCGTGTTGGCACGAACACTGCGACGCCGCGCTTTTCCTCAATGAATTTATCCACATGAGAGGAGAGGAAAGAGTTGGCGTCATCATAAGAGGTCTCAACTTTGGCTTTTTTGTCCGGGTCGAATGCAGAGCACTCAATGACCTGTTTTGCGGATAAATACTTACTATAGATAGACGGGTCAATCGTGGCGCTCATCCAGAGAAAAATGCAGCCAGCTCTCTTAGCCAACGCTAGTGAGAGCTCAAGGTGCTCGCTGGTTTGGTGGATTTCGTCGCAAATGACTAAATCACTTGCCGAAAGTACACCATTTTTAAACCAGTGGAGCGCGACGCCCGGGGTGACGACTAGCACATTGCAGGTCCACGTATAGTCCGTGGCCTCGTTTTCCCGGGTGACGATATCTACGCGCAGGTCGGCGAACAAAATTTGCTTGGCAATATCGCGGATGGCGACAGTTTTACCTGTGCCAGTTCCGGCGACTACGCCAAAGCCGCCTGTTACCAACGAATCAACTGCTTTTTGAATTTCTTCCCCTTTTTCCCTCATTAGCAGGGTGGGTGGAATTTGCCCATTTTGCAGCACGACGCTAATATTTAAGCACGTGCTACGGGTTGGAGCGATAACTACGACACGATCAAACTTTCCGTTTACTACTGATTCCATCAAAAAATCCTCCATCTCAATCCCCAAAAACGGGGAATATCTAAAACTGTGATACCGTATAATTCAACCACCCAAAACCTTTTTAGGTGGATAATCAATGTTAAAGCGATCGTCAAAATCATGACGACCAAAATAGCGATGTAGTGATTTAAGGGATCCCTCGACAAGCTCGGGATGACAAAACGTACAAATCGCCATTTTGCTCGCCACATAAATACTTGACTTATTCGTATAGTGTAGTATACTAATAATATGGATATAAGTATATTAAGCCAATTTAATCCTTGGTGGAGAGAAAAAGCCGTGCCAAAACCATTCTTAGGAGCCAAGAAACGGCCGGGTTTTGATTTAATACAAAAATATCTCGACAAAAGATTTATCATCCTGCTATACGGCTTGAGAAGAGTGGGAAAAACCACCATGCTTTATCAGACCATCCATGCTCTTTTGGATAAAAAAATCAATCCCCTTTCCGTTCTTTACTTTTCTTTTGACGAACAGACAGCCGCCATCAAAGATGTTGTTTCTCTTTACGAAGAGAAAATCATCAAAGAAAAAATAAACAGCGGAAAAGAAAAAAACTTTTGTTTTTTTGACGAAATCCAGAAGGCCAAGGATTGGCAAAACCAGATTAAAATTCTTTACGACACTCATCCTGGCTTGAAAATTTTTATCTCCGGCTCGTCATCCTTATCTCTGCAGAAACAAGCCAGCGAAAGTTTGGCTGGCCGGCTTATCGACATTCTTGTTAAGCCGATGAGCTTTTCCGAATTTCTTGATTGGAAAAATGTCAAAGTAGATTTTGCCAACCCGGAAATCTATCAGCCAATAGCCCAGCCCTTGCTGATGGATTACTTGCGAAAAGGCGGATTTCCGGAAATTGTCCATGAAAACAGCGACGACTTGGTTAGAATCTATCTAAAAAATACGATTCTAGAAAGAATAGTTTATCGCGATCTGCCCGGTGAGTTTGGTTTAAAAGACATTGAATTGCTAAAAATTTTGATCGAGCTTTTTTCCAAACAGCCCGGAATGATTGTTAACATTGAAGGCTTGTCGCGCGACTTAAAGCGCAGTAAAATCACAATCACTAATTACCTTGAATATCTTAAATACGCTATGCTAATTAGGGAAGTTAAAAATTTACGTCCTGGATTTTTAACAACATCCAGAAAAGGCAAGAAAATATATCCTTCAACCACTGCTCTTTGTTTTGTGTTTCAAAGTGATTTTTACGCAGAAGCCAATCTCCAGCATATTGCGGAAACCGCTGTGGCAAACCATTTGGACGCGCGATATTACTACAAAAACGGGTTTGAAGTTGATTTTATCCTAAAAACTGGAGATCAAATCCTGCCTGTGGAAGTAAAATACGGTAAACCGGAACAAAGCCAGCTGATTAAATTCCAGGAAAAATTTGGCGTCAAAAGGGCTACCTTAGTCACTAAAACCGATTTTCATTCTCTTCGAGAAGGCATTGAACAACTGCCTCTTTGGTTTTTTCTCGCTAAAGACTAGTAATAACCTCCTATAAGTTAAAATTTGACATTACTATTTTACTATATTATACTAAAAAAGTGATACTATTCTAGCCTTTAACCCCAACTATGCAAGAACGCTCCATTTTTCCGCAAATCTGGCAGGAAATCGAATCTGACAAAATTCTGCTTCTCAACGGCGCCAGGCAAATCGGCAAAACATCTCTAATGCAGATGATTCGCGAAAAATTGATCACAGATCAAAAGGTGCCGGCAGATCATATTCATTGGTTTGATCTGGAAAAAGTGGAAGATTTAAGTATTTGGTCAAATCAAACTGCAGTATTATCAATTTTGCCGATTAACGACCAGACCAAACATTATATCTTTATTGATGAATTTCAACTGTCCCTCACCATTGGTGCCACGCTTAAAGTTTTGCATGATCATCATCCGCAATTTAAGATCATTATCACCGGATCCGCTTCTTGGTATTTATCACTAGACGAAAGCATGGCCGGAAGAAAACGGGTATTTGCAATTTGGCCGCTTGATTTTCCTGAATATTTAACCTGGAAAAATGAACGCCTGTTAAAATATTATCAACTGGGGAATCAAAACCCGAATCAACTTACTTTGGAAATCGTTCAGCTTTTAAACACCGCTTATGTTGATTTTATTCGCTATGGCGGTTATCCGGCCGTTGTCAAAACAGACAATAGGGACGAAAAAATTAAAATTTTGGAAGAATTACTCAACTCCTACATACTCAAGGACATTCAACTGCATCAATTTACGGCCAACAGTTTGCAAGTAAAAAAACTGCTCACTCTTTTGGCCAGTCAAGCAGGATCTCTTTTAGATATTCCTGGGCTTGCCTTAAACAGTGGTTTAAAACGAGGCGTTTTAGAAAATCGTCTGGATTTGTTGCAAAATACTTTTATCGCGCATTTCGTACGGCCGTATTTTACCAATAAAACCAAAGAATTAGTTAAAAATCCTAAAATTTATTTGATTGATTCCGGATTGCGCCAATTTTTACTGAATAATTTTTCGGTTCAACCCAAAACCGCATCATTTGGCCAAACAGTGGAGAATGCGATTATAGTCAGCCTGCTCAAAACATGGGATCCACTTAAACAAATATATTACTGGCGCACTAAATCAGGACAGGAAGTTGATATTATTATTAAAAAGAGTGAAGCGCTTATTCCGATAGAAATCAAAGCCGGCGACGCCAATCAAATACCCGCTGGGATTAAATCTTTTATTAACCAGTATAAACCGTCCCATGCTTACGTGCTAAACTGGTCAATTATTGAAAGCCAGAAATATCAGAGCTGCCAGGTTGATTTTCGACCGCTCTGGTTTGTACCCTCATTGGCATTAAATCGTTAATCTACTCCAGTCGGGCGGCCGAATACCATGGCGGTACAAGATAAAGAGGAGAGAGAGTTTACCCGCTTAAATTTTGCGAAACAAAATTTTGGTGGGTCTTTTTATCATGTACCAAAGTATCTGGCCCGCCCCGCTGGAATAGATTAAATTAATATCGCCGGGGTATGATTATTGACATCATTCACCAAGATTGATATACTTTAGGTGAATACAATCACCTAAATAACTATTTTATGGTCATAAAAAGAACAATCCAAAGCAACATTGAAAGAAGTTTGTTTAAAGGCAAGGTAATTATTATTTACGGGGCTAGGCAAGTGGGAAAAACAACTTTGGTTAAAGAAATATTAAAAAGTAACCCTCATGAATCTGAATATTACAATTGCGACGAAATTGACATCCGGCAGGCGCTGGTTGACAAAACCTCAACCGAACTAAAAGCGTTTTTCGGCAATAAGAAGCTGGTAATATTAGATGAAGCCCAAAGAATAAAAAATATTGGGTTAACGCTTAAAATTATTGCTGATAATTTTCCAGAATTGCAAATCATTGCCACCGGATCTTCTTCTTTTGATTTATCAAACGAAATTGCCGAACCCTTAACCGGCAGGAAAATAGAATTTTATCTCTATCCTTTTTCTTTGGAAGAAATCAGGACGATTTATTCAGATTTGGAATTAGCGCGGCTTTTAGAAAGAAGAATAATTTACGGTATGTATCCGGAGATTGTTTTAAACGAAGGGGAAGCCGAAAGAAATTTAAAGAATTTGGCCTTAAGTTATACTTATAAAGACATTCTTCAATATCAAAGCATCAAAAATCCGGAGATTTTAGAAAAACTTCTGCAGGCTTTGGCTTTGCAAATCGGTAACGAAGTGTCATACAACGAACTGGCTTCTTTAATTGGCATAGATAAAAATACAGTTTCCAACTATATCCAAATTTTGGAAAAAGCCTTTATAATTTTTCGTCTTCGCCCTTTTAGCCGCAATTTGAGAAATGAACTAAAAAAAATGCGAAAAATCTATTTTTATGACACCGGCATTCGCAATGTTTTAATCAACAACCTAAACTCCTTGGATTTAAGGCAAGATACCGGCAGTCTCTGGGAAAATTTTATCATCTGCGAAAAAATAAAAAAGAATAATAATCTTGATTTCAGCAAAAATGTATATTTTTGGCGCAATCGCCAAGGCCAAGAGATAGATTATCTGGAGGAAGGAGCCGGAAAACTGGAAGGCTTTGAAGTCAAGTGGAAAGATGATAAATTTAAGAAACCAAAAACATTTTTAGAGCATTATTCCGGAAGCTCTGTTAGTTTAATTAACAAAGAAAATTTCGGAAAATTTGTCTGAGGTTAATCTACTCCAGTCGGGCGGCCGAATACCATGGCGGTACAAGATAAAGAGGAGAGAGTTTGCCCGCCTAAGTTTTGCGAAGTAAAAGTTTGGCGGGTTTGATTGATTTAATTATTTTTAAAGCACCCACCCCGCACTAACTTTTTATTTTCAGCAAAGTTAGTCTGGGGTAGGGGGGAAATATGTGCGAAATATTTCCCTCGTGACTATTGATTTTACGCCTCAGCACGGATCGTTATTCCGTCTGCCGGCGATAATTATTTTTTTTTGATTTCTCCTATTGTCATTCCGAGCTTGTCGAGGAATCCCTTTCGGGTCTCGACGCGTTCAGAGTGACTAGTTTTTTTACAGAATTTTCACCGAGGTCGCCTGCGGCCTCTTTTGCTCGTCGAGGCGAACCTCATAACTAATTTTTTGCCCTGGGGTGAGTTCTTTCACTCCGGCGGGCAAGTCTTTTAGATGTACAAAGACATCTTTACCGACTTGGTCCGGAATGATAAACCCAAAAGGCTTATCCGGTCCCCAGGATTTTACAGTGCCGGTAGATCGACCGGTCGGTGCCCCTTGTGGTTGGGGTTTTTGGGTGGTGGTGGCTTGGGGGCGTGGTTCTTGTGTCTGCTGTGGTCGGATCGGTGGTTCCGGCGTGCGTGGTGTCGGTGTCGGTCGTGTCTGTGGTTGGGTGGTTCCAAAAGATGGCATCTCAACTGTGATCATCATCCACCCAAGCTCGGCGGCTACTTGGCCAGTTTGGTCTATGCAGACCTTATGGCTTTTTGCCGGTGCCCAGACGTCACGATCAGTAAGCAACCCGCCGACTTTGCATTGGGGGCAGTACCATGCACTCGGGTCGTTTGGATCATCATCGACGAATGATCCGCACTTGGCATGGACGCGGTCGCCAGACCGTTGACCGTAATCGTTTGCCAGATCCAACTGCGTTGTTGGACTAAACAAATCCATTATGGTTTTGGTCTGTAAACCGGTGCCCCAGCCGACTGGGAGCACGAACGTGCCGTTGTTGGCAGCGATCAAACCTTCCACCTGCGCTTTGAGACCTGAGTAAAAATCAACGAGTGCAGCTACACCATAGTGGGTCCAAAACGCGAGGCGAGAAACAATAAGTGCCCGTGCGTGCTCATTACAAGCACGCGGTAACTGTTGGATAGCAGAGATTTGGTAGGGCTGCCATCCGAGGCTTTTTTCTGACATCAAGCGGGTGTCGATCCGGAAACTGCTTTCGAAAGCAGTACCGGCCTTCAGCGATTCTACATGGATCATCGTCGCGTCATTTAGGGCACGCGTCGATCCTTTTGGCAGGATTTTATGTTCGATTTTACTTCCGGACCTAGGTACCTCCACGACAACGGAGGCAATTTCAATTTGCTCCCATGGTAACTCTGGTGAGTCACCGAAGGAAAAGAGGCGTCCAATGTCGTGGTTTGGGTCGGAACCAACGAGCGACTTGTCAAAAGCATCATCAGTGAACTCAAGTCGTCGTGGTCGACCCTGCCTAAGTAACGCGTCCGCAGCTCTTTTCAGCAAATCCGGATTACTTTTTAACATCCACCAAATGAGGGAGCTACGAACAGCTCCTTTGATGGACGTTGCTGGTACCATCGGACTAGGTCCGAGGCCGCCAGCGAACATTTCCGTGATCTGTCGCGGGGCACCGTAGACGGGCGATTGGTATAGTTCGGCGTTATTAACATCAACGCCTTTGTCAATTGCATAATCAACTATACCAGCGACACCCTTTTTGCCTAGGGCGTTTGCGGCTTGTTCCATTTGTTCCGGAGTAAAGGAGGTGAGTAATTTGTTCATTTGCACCCGGTACACTCTGCCATCAAAGACGTCGATATCGTCTTCTAAAGTCAGAGTGTTGCCGGTTCCGATATGAACGGGGCTCAAGACTTCAGCTTTGTATTTGGGCATCTTGAGCACCTCCTTTTTTGAAGGGAACCGGGAATGGATACCCATGGCGGTATATTCTACGCGAAAAATCTGTTCGTTCCGGTGTTACGTCAATTAGCCCCCCGAATTCATTACCGCCATAAACAATAGGTGCCTTTCCGGAGAACCATGACCCCTCTACCCACATTTCTGTGGCTCTTTTTTCGAGATTGTTGTTTGATTGAAACACCCAACCTTTACGAGTTACCATGGAGCCTTGCGGTTCGAAGTCTGTGGAATTAAACGATTCGTTTGCAGACAGAGAAAGAGTCATGAAGCCGTCGGCTTCTGTCTGGGTAGGGACATTCATATCAATGGTCTCAATCCCTCTATAGGTTACTCGACCCTTCCCATTACGGGTTTGCCCGCCAATACCGCCGTTTCGTTCTATATAACGAAGGACGGCTTCCAAAGGTTGTACATATTCTTCGCGTATTTGAACGAAAGAATAAAAACCACTGTCCGGGCCAAACCAGATCTCTGTTTGCTTGC